>Ga0315298_1003118_pt1 | contig 26845 bp, 26 predicted proteins | sample WHS_1_MG_FD_203077 | JGI IMG/M metagenome (GOLD analysis project Ga0315298, IMG submission 203077) | Extremophilic microbial mat communities from Washburn Hot Springs, YNP, Wyoming, USA - WHS_1_MG | ecosystem: Environmental > Aquatic > Thermal springs > Hot (42-90C) | place: USA: Wyoming... | reverse complement strand
GGGGATTCGAACCCCCGAGAGACTTACGCCTCAACACGCTTTCCAGGCGTGCGCCTTAAACCACTCGGCCAACTCTCCGCAGAGGTGCGAAGCATAAACCAGAACGGATCACAAGGCAACCTGGACGAAACGAGACAGTGGCAAACAAGACGACAATATGCAGCGTGGTATTTCTCGATATCGTCGAATATTCGAAGAAATCCGTTGCCGAGCAGATCAAGCTGAAAAATCAGTTCAACGCCCTGATTTCGCTCGCGATCAAGAGCGTCCCGGTCACGGACAGGATCATCCTCGATACCGGAGACGGCGCTGCAATCAGCTTCCTGGGAGATCCCGAGGATGCCCTGCTCACCGCCATGAAGCTTCGGGAAGCCGTTCTTTCAGAGCAGGAAATTCCGTTTTTCCTGAGAATCGGCATCAATCTCGGGCCGGTCAGGCTGGTTCAGGACATCAACAAACAGCCCAACATCATCGGCGACGGCATCAACGTGGCGCAGCGCATCATGAATTTCGCCGAACCCAACCAGATCCTGGTTTCGCGCTCCTTCTTCGACGTCATTTCATGTGTCACAGACGATTACGCCAGACTTTTCGAATATCAGGGATCGCGCACCGACAAACATGTGCGGGAACATGAACTCTACGCGGTTAAAAATGAAATCGGACAGGAAGATGCCCTCAAGGCTTCCTTCAAGCACACCCACCAGGTCGAAACGAAACTGAAAACACCCTGGTGGAGCAACCGGGATCTGCTGCTGAAAAAGGTTTTCCCGGCAGCCGCCGTTTTGCTCATCCTTGCAGCAATCCTTGTAAAGTCGGCACGGGAACCGGCCAGACAGGCCATACCCCAGCAGGCTGCGCCGACAGCCCAGAATGCTGCCCCTGCCGTTGTGCCGAACCCCGCAGAGGCCGGCCCCGAAAAACCCGCCCCCGCGGAAGCAAAGCCGCAACCCAAAACCGAAGCAAAAAAAACCGAAACGACACCTCCGAAAAAACCCGCATCGACGGAAAACGCAACCCTGGTGTTCAAAATCATGCCATGGGGAGAAGTCTATGTGGACGGGAAGATGCGCGGAATCACTCCGCCGCTCAAATCCCTCAGAATCAAGGCCGGCAAACACGAAATCGAGATCAGGAACACGACCCTGCCCAAACACTCCAAAACGGTTGAAACACACCCCGGCGAGCGCGTTATAATCGAGCATCATTTTTAGGGTGGAGAAACCTGAATGACGAAATACCGGATTGCTTTGATGGTCCTGCTTCTCACCGGCTGCGCCGGTGTTACACCGTCTCAGGGATTCAAATTCGGGCAGATGCTGGAATCGAAGGGCGTTCATCAGCTTAATGACGGCATCAAAAGCTATGAGGACGGAAGCTACAGGGAAGCTGTCGGCGAGCTTCAGGGTGCCCTGGATGCCGGCCTTTCCGATCCGGACAAGGTGAGGGCGCACAAATATCTTGCCTTCACCTATTGCATATCCCGCAGGGAAACGCTTTGCCGTGAAGAATTCACCAAGGCGCTCACCATCGATCCGAAATTCGAACTCACCCTTGCCGAAGCCGGTCATCCCATGTGGGGAACGGTATTCCGCAGCGTCAAGAAAAGTTTCAAATAGCATCATGCTGCCCGACAGGATAGGCCGATACGAGATTGTCTCGGAGCTTGGAAGAGGCGCCATGGGCGTCGTCTACAAGGCACGGGATCCCGTCCTCGACAGGACTGTCGCGATCAAGACGCTGAACCTGTCGCTATCGGAAGCCGAACTCGGGGAATACGAAGCACGCTTCTACCAGGAAGCGAAAGCGACCGGAAGGATCAGCCATCCCAACATCGTCAGCCTGTTCGATGTCGGCAGGAGCGAGAGCCATGCCTACATGGCCATGGAATATCTGGAAGGACAGGAACTGCGGCAGATCCTCGATTCCGGAAAACCGCTGGGCGTGGACAGGATCATAAACATCGCCGAACAGGTCGCGCAGGGGCTCGCTTACGCCCATGAGCACCACATCGTTCACCGCGACATCAAGCCTTCGAACATCATGATATTGAAGAGCGGCACGGCGAAAATCACGGATTTCGGCATAGCCATGATACCCTCTTCCGCAGTCAAGACGATGACGGGAATGGTCATGGGCTCGCCCCAATACATGTCCCCCGAACAAGTCACCGGAAAAAGCATCGATCACCGGGCCGACATATTCTCTCTGGGCGTCGTGCTTTACGAAATGCTGACAGGAACCGCACCCTTCACCGGCGAGAACGTGCATGCCATCATGTTCCAGATCATGAATCACAATCCGCCAGCACCCAGCAGCGTCAACCCGAAATCGCCCCGGATACTCGATTACATTGTCGCCAAGGCGATCGCCAAGAATCCCGAGCAACGCTACCAGAGCGCCGGAGAATTCGCCGACGACCTGAAAGCCTGCGCAAAAGACCAGGGCGAAGGGGAAATGACGCCCATCCTTGCGCACTTTGCCGAAAATGACAGCGAATCCATCGAATCCTCCCCTACGCTCGGCATCTCGAAGGCATTCGATTCTTTCGAGGCAACTAGACAGCTCGCCATATTGACCGAATTTCAGGGATTGCCGGACACCCGTCCCGAATCCGACGCAAGCCTGCTTTGGACGGGATTCATCATTTTCATCCTGATTGCGATCGCCGCAATCTTTCTTCTATGACATGCCAGGAGAGCATTCATGCCGATCTATGATTACCAATGCAGCGACTGCGGAAACACCTTCGAAATGCTGGTGAAACGTGAAGCCACGCCCGCCTGTCCGAAATGCGGGAGCGGCCACCTGGAAAAGCTCCTGTCCATCCCGGCGCCTCCGGTGACCCACTCCGCCCCTGAAACACCCTGCCAGCCGGGAGGCTGCGGCGCCTGCCGGTTCGGCTAAGGAAGCCCTGAATCAGGGGTGCCTAAGCCAGACCGTAGCGTCTGAGCTTGCGGTAGAGGGTGCGTTCGCTGATTCCCAGGGCATCGGCGGCATTGCGGCGATGGCCGTTGTATCGTGCCAGCAGATCGGAAATGTGATCCGCCTCGATTCTTGCGATCGAAGTATCCTCCGTCGGCTTGACCCCTGCAGGGCTTTCATCGGGATCGTGGCGAAGGGGATGGTTGCCCAGGTGGATATGACCTGCAGTGATGATGCCATGATCGCAAACGGCAGCCGCTTTTTGCAGGATGTTCCCGAGTTCTCGCACGTTTCCCGGAAAGGAATGGGAAAGCAGCTTTTCCATGGCCTCCGCGGTAATCCTCAATGGCGGAACCCCTGCCCGGGCCATGCGCCCCAGCATCACCTCGGTCAATGCGGGAATGTCGCCCCTGCGCTCCCTGAGTGAGGGCAGACGCACATCGATGGCGGCAATGCGGTAATAAAGATCCAGACGGAAATGCCCGGCTTTCGCCATCTCAAGCAGATCCCGGTTCGTGGCGAATACCAGCCGCACGTCCGCACGCAGCGTCTCGACGCCTCCGAGGCGCCGGAATTCACCTGTTTCGAGCACCCTGAGAAGTTTGGCCTGCATGGGAAGGGGAATTTCGCCGACTTCGTCGAGAAACAGCATGCCGCCGTCAGCCACCTCGAAAAGCCCGGGCTTTCTTCCGATGCACCCCGTGAATGCACCCCGCTCATGACCGAAAAGCTCGTCCTCGAAAAGGTTATCTGCAATGGATGCACAATTGAGCGTCACGAACGGCTTGTCGCATCTGGAGGAATGCCTGTGGATATATTGGGCAGCAAGCTCTTTCCCCACCCCGCTCTCCCCAAGCAGAAGCACTTGAGCCTCGCATTGCGCTGCGCGACTCAGGTGCCCGAGGCAGGACAGGAAAGCCGGAGATGAACCTGTCATCTGCATTTCCCGGCAGCCCATCTCCTCCGAGCCTGCCAGGCGGAAAATCGCCTCCCCGAGATAGCGCATCCCCCCGACTCCGGAAATCGGATGCCCCTTGATGCGCACGTATTCCTTCTGATGGTGGCGGTCGAAATGAGTATGGACGACTTCGTGCACCCTGCCGCTCCTGAAAACTTCCCTGTGAGGGCAATCCTCCCCGTTTTGGTGACATGGCACGCTGGAAAGATGGGACACTTCGTGGCAGAGCCTTCCCATCACGTCGCTGCCGCTCACTCCGTAATTGAGGCAATAGGCCCGATTGGCGGCAACGATTCGGTAATGCTCGTCGATCAGCACGAACGGATTCTCCTGTACATCAATCAGGGATTGCAGTTCCGATATGTTTTTCATATTTCGGCCAATATGTCATGACACGATGCGCCAATCTATCACGAAAACTGCCAGATTGGCATGACCACTCCCCATTTTCCGGCTGCATTCCATGGATTATGGATTGGCACGTTGATTGCAATGTCTTTCGGTTGGCTTCATGAGAAGCTCCGGACTACAATAGCAATTATGAGAGGGATAAATGAGCAAAATTTGCGTGGTTGTCGTATCGGGAAGTCTCGAACGTCTGCAAATGGCTGCGATGGTGACTTCCGTCGCCGCTGTGAGCGGTCATGAGACGCTCGTTTTTTTCTCGATGAACGCCTTGCCGCATTTCATCAAGGGGCGGGAAATCAAGGCACCCGTCGAAGGTGAAATGGGAAATCTGATGCAGGAGAAAAAGGTTCCCGAGTTCAAAACATTGTTCGAACAAGCGGTTGAATTGGGCGATGCCAGAATATATCCATGCTCCATGGCGATGGATATCCTCGGTGTCGAAAGAGGCGACCTTGAAGCCTATCTCGGCGAAGCGACGGGACTGACGAAATTCCTCGACGATGCTGAGGGAAGTCAGGTCTGGACATTCTGAAAAGGAAATCAAATGGCGGAAAGAAGGATAATCGATGCGCGCGGGAGCTTCTGCCCCGGTCCGTTGATGGAACTCATTGCAGGCATGAAGATGGCGAGCGTGGGGGACGAGCTTGAAGTGCTTTCCAGCGACAAGGGTTCGGCAAGCGACGTGCCGGAATGGATCAAGAAAGTCGGACACGAACTTCTCGGCACAAGGGAAGAGAATGGCGTATGGCATATCGTCGTGAAAAAGGCGAAATAAACAATTCACCGAGGAGGAGGGAAAATGAGGATACTGATCATAGGTGGCGGCATGGGAGGAACCATCCTTGCCAACAATCTGGCACGCAGACTCACGGCAGAACTCAAGAGCGGAAAGGCAAGAATCACCATGCTTTCCGCATCGGACAAGCATATGTACCAGCCCGGACTGCTTTATCTTGCAGTAGGGAGGATCACGCCTGACGAGCTCTACCGCGACCAGGCGAGCCTCCTGGAGCCCGGGATCGAATTCCATGTCGATCCAGTGACGGAATTCCACCTCGACAAGAACGAAGTCCTGACCCATGGCGGGAAAACCCATGCCTACGACATTCTGGTGATCGCGACCGGTTCGCGCATGGTACCGGAATCCATCCCCGGACTTGCCGAGAATTGCGAAACTTTCTACACGGAAGAAACCGCGCTCAAGATGTTCAAGCGCCTTAGGGATTTCGAGGGTGGACGAGTGGTGATCACCGTCGGCGTCCCCCATAAATGCCCGATGGCGCCGCTCGAAATCACTTTCATGCTGCACGACTATTTCAAGGATCGCGGCATCCTGGACAAGGTGAAGCTGCACTATACCTACCCCATTGGCCGCACCCACAGTCTGGAAAATGTCGCAAAATGGGCCACCCCCGAGTTTGACAGACTGGGGATCACCTACGAGACGCTTTTCAACATGAAGGAAGTCGACGGGAAAAACAAGATCCTCAAAAGCGAAGAAGGCTCCGAAGTGCCTTACGATCTCCTGATCGCGATTCCCGCCCACAGGGGAATGGAAGTCATCGAAAAGAACGGCCTGGGGCAAAACGGCTGGATTCCGACCCATCGCCATCAACTCAACATGGAAGGCCGCACCAACGTATTCGTGCTGGGTGACACCACCAACCTGCCCATCAGCAAGGCCGGCTCCACCGCGCACTTCGAAGCCGATACGCTGGGGGAAAATATTGCGGCGATGGTGAAAATGGGCACTCCGGTGCGGGACTACGACGGCAAGGTATTCTGCTTCATCGAGGCAGGCAAGGACCGCGCCACCTATGCCATGTTCAACTACCAGAATCCGCCCGATCCCAAAGCCCCGACCAAGGCGGTCCACTGGTTCAAGATGGCCTACAACAAGCTCTACTGGGTTTCCGCTCGCGGACTTCTTTGAGGAGGTGCCATGCCTGATATGAATGAAGTTGAAAGCGTGGTGGAAGCCGCCAGAGACGCCCTGACCGACGAAATGGTGGGCAGGCTCACCGGCGCCGTAGGCGGGGGACTCACCCTCATCGACCAGATCGACAGGGCGGGACTCGGCAAGGCGATACCCGCGATCGCGGAAATGGTGAACAACGGCGATCTGGAGCGCCTCGTGCATCTCGCGAGAGTCTACGGCTCGGCCCAGGACGCACTGACCGACGAAATGGTGGGCAGATTAACCGAAGCCGTCGGCGGGGGACTCACCCTGATCGACCAGATCAACCGCGCAGGGCTGGAAAAGGCCATACCCGCGATCGCGGAAATGGTGAACAACGGCGATCTGGAACGCCTCGTGCATCTCGCGAGAGTCTACGGCTCGGCTCAGGATGCCCTCACCGACGAGATGGTGGGCAGGCTTGCAGAAACCGTCGGAGAAGGGCTTTCGCTTCTCGACCGTTTCAGCCGGGGCGGTGCAATTCGCCTCGTCGAAATGCTGGAGCGTCTCGAAACCTCCGGCGCACTGGAGCGGACTGCAAAAGTCCTGCCCCAGCTCGTCGATCGGCTGGGCATGCTCGAAGACATGCTGCATTGCGTCGAGGAGGCGGCGAAGGAAAAAGCGCCGCCTTCTGCGGGCGGCATCGGCGGCCTTTGGGCGCTGATGAAGGACCCGGACAATCAGGAAAGCCTGAGATTCCTGATATCCGTTGGGAAAAAGCTTCGCACCAAATGCGCTGCCTTTTCAGATCGAAACGATTTTGGCTAAAGTTCTGTCCTATGTGCAATCCCCACAAACAGGACATTTGCGTGAAACTTCCACTCCCAGCCCCATTCCAGTTCGTCGGCCTTCTCGTTATTTCCAACATATTCATGACATTCGCCTGGTACGCCCATCTCAGGAACCTGTCCGAGCGCCCCTGGTGGTTCGCGGCACTGGCGAGCTGGGGCATCGCACTCGCCGAGTATATGTTCCAGGTGCCCGCGAACAGGATAGGCTTCGAGCAGTTCTCTCTTGCCCAGTTGAAAATTACCCAGGAGGTGATTACCCTCTCCGTATTCCTCCCCTTCTCGATATTCTACATGGGCCAGCCCTTCAGGATCGACTACATCTGGGCCGGACTTTGCCTGCTCGGCGCAGTCTATTTCATGTTCCGGGGAGCATGAAGGAGATTGTCGTCATCGGGGTGGCAGGCGGCTACGGCGCCCGGAATCATGCCTGCCAGGATGCGCCTGAAGTGTTGCGCACCTTCGACTTCCTGGACCAGTTGAAGCAATCCGGAATTGCCTATCATTGGGACGGGATCGTGCATCTGCAAGAAAATCACGCAGATCCTCTATTCTCCGTAGTCGAAATGTGCACCCTGCTCGCCGAGAAAACCGGGAAAATCCTGTCGGAAGGCAATTTCCCGATCGTCGTGGGAGGCGACCATTCCTGTGCAATAGGAACCTGGTCGGGTGTAAAAAGCGCGATCCACGGCAGACTTGGTCTCATCTGGATCGATGCCCATATGGACAGCCACACCTTCCAGACCAGCAAGAGCCGTGCGATCCACGGCATGCCGCTCGCGGCCCTCCTGGGATACGGAGACGAAAGACTCACTCATGTCGCTTCCCCTTTCCCGAAACTCCTGCCTGAGGATGTCTGCCTGATCGGGGTCAGGAGCTTCGAGGAAGAAGAAGCGAAGCTCCTCAAGCAGGTGGGCGTACGCGTCTTCTTCATGGAGGAAATCTGGCGGCGCGGCATCGATCAAGTGCTGGAGGAAGCCCTGTCCATTGTCGGCAGGGAAACAGCCGGGTTCGGCGTCAGCATCGACCTCGATGCGCTCGATCCGGAGGAAGAACCCGGCGTGGGGAGTCCCGTCCCCGGGGGCTTCCTGAAGGTTGAACTTTCGGCAGCGCTCAAGCGACTCAGGGGCGAGAAGCGTCTCCTCGCGATAGAAGTCGTCGAATACAACCCCTATCTCGACAGAAAATTCGCCACGGCCCGGGCAATTTCAGACCTGCTCACAGCAATGGCACCCTGTCAAAGCAGACCGGCCTGCTGATCCTTCTCGATGAGGATGCCGATGAGCCTGTCTATCCCACCCAAGCGGATTTCGAAAATGAAGCTTGCCCGGTAAATGGCGAGAATGCTGACATTGTCGATGACGACATCGTAAACCTCCCATCCCGAGGGTGTCTTCTCCAACAGATAATCCATGGGAAAAGAATCCCCGCCAGTTTCGACAACTGTCGTTCTAACCTGCGCCTGCGTTTCCCCGGGAAGCAATTTGAGCGGAGCGAATTCTATTCGCTGCCCATCATAATCGGAAAGCACGCCAGCATAGGTATGCGCGAGCAGCGCCCGAAACTCCTTCACCAGAACAGATTGCTGCGCAGGAGTGGCATCATTCCAGTACCCTCCCATGGCAAGCCTGATCATCCGCGAAAAATCGAAATGCGGCAGGATCTTGACATTGACGAGATCGAGCAGCCTCTTCCTGTCGCTGGAAAGCCCCTTGTCGCCCTGCAGGGAGGTCAATATTTCTGTCGCCACCTGCCTCACGAGCATGTCCGGAGCTCCTTGACGATCTTCGGCATGCGCGCAGGAGGACAGCAGTAAAAACGCCAGTATCCAGAAAGAGCGCATCATCAAATCACCCCGAAATCATATTTTCAGGCGGTTTCAATCCAAGTAAAGCTCACCTTTATCCGCTCCACAAGTCGACATTGAAATTCGGAAAACAGCACCTATAATTGAATTTCCGCTATCCCGTAGAGGCCTCGAAGAATCCGCGGACCAGGGAAGATTCAAAGTCAACACCCTCTAGCGAAAGGATTTATCATGGGTGAAGTGATCGACGACCGGAATGACGATTGGTACGAATTTGTCAAACACGTTATGGAGCAGGAAGTTCCTGTGAAAAGACCGATCGACGAGCTGATTTTCGAAGCACTGCAGGACAAACCCGCAAAACGAAGACAAACGACTCCCCTTCATCCCGGATAAGCGGCATGCATGACTGAATCGGGATTGACGGATCAGGTGCGGATCATAGCCGCCCTGCTCGATGCGAAGCGCTACCCCCATCCGGCAAAAACCGTGAAGCTTGTCGAAACCCATATCTCATGGGTGCTTCTGGCCGGACGTTATGCCTACAAGATCAAAAAGGCGGTCCATCCCGGCTTTCTCGATTTCACCACCCTGGCGGCCCGCCTTTATTACTGCAATGAGGAAATCCGTCTCAACCGCCGCACAGCCCCAAAAATCTACCACGATGTCGTGCCCATAGGGGGAAGCTTCGACAATCCCGTAATGGGCGGTCTGCCTGCGATGGAATATGCGGTCAGGATGAAACGGTTTTCGTCCGGAAACACCCTGGATCGTCTTGCAGCGCGCGGCAAGCTCCTGCCTTTCCACCTGGATCTTCTGGCAGCGAAGATCGCTTCTTTCCATGAAAATCTGCCGCCAGCCGGAATCGATTCGGGATACGGTACCGGCATGCTGGAAGTCGCCAGAGCGAGCTTCGAGGAACTGCACAAATTTCTGGATGACGATCTCTCGAATCTCCAAAAGCTGGTCGACAATGAATATGCTTCATGCGCTCACTTTTTCGCGCAAAGGCTGAAACAGGGCTTCGTGCGGGAATGTCATGGCGACCTTCATCTCGGCAACATCGCGCTTGTCAGGGGAGACCCCGTCCCTTTCGACTGCATCGAATTCGACCCGAAATTGCGCTGGATCGACGTCGTTGAAGAAATCGCCTTTCCGGTCATGGATCTGCTTTTCCGTGAATGCCCCGGCCTGGCTTATCGGTTCCTCAACGCCTATCTCGAAAGGACCGGCGATTATGGCGGCATGAAGGCGTTCCGTTTCCACCTTTCATGCCGCGCCGTAGTGCGCGCCATGGTCGATGCCATGAGAGGGAAAAAATCTTCATGCAGAAAGCACCTTGCCCTCGCAGCCACGATTCTGTCCAGGCGAAAGCCGTTTCTGATCATCACCCACGGCCTGCCGGGATCTGGAAAAACCACCCTGTCCCAGGCTGTCCTTGAGAAACTGGGAGCGATCAGGGTCCGTTCGGATGTGGAAAGAAAGCGCCTTGCAGGTCTTTTATCCGAAAGACGCAGCCATTCGGGGATCGCTTCCGGAATATATTCGCTTGATGCATCCAGAGCGGCCTACTCGCGCCTTCTCGAGCTTGCGCACGAAGTACTGTCTTCAGGCTTTCCCGTCATTGTCGATGCCGCTTTCCTGAGTGCAGGCGAAAGGGGGCGGTTCAGGAACCTCGCGCAAAATCTATCGGCCCCCTTCATCATCGCATCCTTGAAGGCCCCCAGATCCAGCCTGGAAGAGCGCATCCTTGCACGCAAAAACGACGCATCGGAAGCCGATCTTGCCGTACTGGACGCCCTGGAAGCCTCGAGCGAGCCGCTTCAACCCGGGGAACGGAGCCGCGTGGTGCAGTTTTCCTGCATTCAGGATGAAAAAGCATGGGGGCAACTGGAGCAGGGCCTCGGGTTGAAATAGACTTTCACCGGGCATGAATCGAGCGCGCCTTTTTCACCGCTTTCCCGAGATCGACGACGCTCATGGCGTAGTAGTAACTCCTGTTATATTGCGCAATGACGAAGAAATTGTCCGTACCCAGCCAGTATTGGGCTGGCCGATTCCCGTTCTGAAGATCGATGAGTCCGAAACTGAGTTCCGGCGTATCGACCCTGGGATAAATTCCGGAGGACTCCAGCTTCTTCAGGCTGAATCTCGCCGACATATCGCCTGCAAGGGATTTCCATTCCTCATTGCCGGAGCGAATCGACACGGGATAGACCAGCCCCTCCCCTTTGCGCCAGCCGTGCATGGCAAGAAAATTGGCGACGCTGCCTATTGCATCCACCGGCGAACGCTCCAGATCGATTTTCCCGTCGCCGTCGAAATCGATTCCATATTTCATGATGCTGCCCGGCATGAACTGGGGCATACCGATCGCGCCGGCATAGGAACCGTAAAGCGAAAGCGGATCGATGCCGGACTGCCTTGCGAAAACGAGCGCATTCTCGAGTTCGCCCCGGAAGAAAGCCATTCTGGCTTCGCGATTCGATGTTTCAGGATAATCGAAGGCCAGCGTGGATAAGGCATCGAGCACCCTGAAAGAACCGGTATGCCTGCCGTAAAGCGTCTCCACTCCGATGATGGCAACGATGATTTCCGGAGGCACGTCGTATTTTGCGCTGGCTCTGGATAATGCAGCCTGGTACTTGTTCCAGTAAACAACCCCGCCCTCGATCCTGGTCCGATTGACGAAGAGGGCTCGGTAGGCATGCCAATCCTTGGGTTTGGAGGAAGGCGCAGGGGATGCCAGGCGAACAACGGTTTCGACATGGTCGACCCTGGCGAAAAGAGTCTGCAGTTCCGTTCTGTCGAAACCATGCGCCTCGACCATTTGACCGATAAATTCGTCGACTTCCCTTTTGTGCCCGATTCCCTGAGCTTCAAGCATGGCGGGAAACAACGACAGGAAAAGAAGGAAAAAAAGCTTCATCGGCATATTGTAATCCCGGACAAGAAGTTTGGTGATAACATTAAGACATTATTGATGATATGGTTATTTCAGATGTCAAAGCTGGAACCTGCAACGGCTCCTTTGCAAATGTTGCAATCCCCCGATGGCGAAGCGCAATTCCGCATGATTTTCGAACAGAGTCCCATCGCGATTTCCATCGTGGGAAGGGATATGCATCTTTTGAAAGTCAATCCCGCATTTTGCGCCCTGCTGGGCTATTCCGAGCAGGAATTATCTCGCCTCTCCTTCATTGACCTCATCCGCCATGAAGACCGGAATGGGAACATGCCGCTTTACTCGCGCCTGCTGCGTGAGGAAACTTCCAGCTTCAAAACGGAAAAACGCTATCTCCGCAAAGACGGCACGACGATCTGGGCCAGGCTCACTGTTTCCCTTCTGCAAAATCCTCCCGATGCGCCCCAATGCTGCATCGTCTTCAGCGAAAACATCCTGAACGAAAAGCTGGCCGAAGAAAAACGCAAGGCCCATGCACGCGTGCAACGCAATGCCCTGATCAGGGAAGTCAATCACCGCATCAAGAACAATATCCAGAGCGTGATCGGCCTGTTGAGATACCAGATAAGGCACAATCCGGAATTGAACAAACCGATGCAGCAGGCAATCGACAGGCTGCACACCATTGCCGTCGTGCACGGAATGCAGGGAATTTCCCGCTTGGGAAACAGTTCGCTCGTCAAAATGGTGAGCCAGATCTGCGACGCTGCACAGGCCACCAGCCATTGCCGCCTGAAACTGCAAATCCAGATCCCCAACGACGTCGTCGTGGTCGACGAGGAAAGCGTGCCCACCGCATTGATCATCAACGAGCTTGTCACCAACGCCGTCAAGCATGGCAATACCGGGCAGTCCCCCATCAGGGTGACCCTGGCAGGCGACAAGGAGGCTTCAATCATCCGGATAGAAAATGCCGCTTCAGGACTGGATGCTTTCAATATGGAAAGCAGACACAGCCTCGGAACCGGACTGAACCTCGTCAAAGCCCTGCTCCCGCCCTCCGGCGCTTCCCTGGCTTTCAAGCCCGGGCATGGGGAAGTGACGGCGGAATTGCGCCTTACCCCCCCTGTCACAGGATAGCCATGCCAAAACACATTCTGATCGCAGAAGACGACCGCATCATCCTGCTGACCCTCTCTGAAGGCTTATCCAGCGCGGGATACCGGGTCACTGCCGCACCGAACGGCGAAATCGCCTGGCAATCCGTACAGAACGAAATGCCCGACCTGATCCTGCTGGACATCAGCATGCCCATCATGAACGGCCTGACCCTGGCAAGGAAAGTGAGGGAAATATCCGATGTCCCCATCCTTTTCCTGACGGCCTATCCGGACGAGGAACAAGTGGAAAGCGCAGTCTCCATGGGCAGCTATGGCTATCTGGTGAAGCCTCTGGAAGTCCATCAGATCATTCCAAGCGTGGAACTCGCCCTTGCCAAATGCAACGAAATTCGCATGCTGCGCACCACGGAATCCCAACTGCAGACGGCGATGCAAAGCTTTCGCGACATCAGCGTCGCCATCGGCATACTGAAGGAGCGGCACGGCATGACCGAGGACGAGGCCTTCGACGCTATGCGCCGTTACGCGCGCAGCCAGAGAAGAAAAATGTACAGCATCGCCTCCGAAATCGTAGGCGGATCGCTCAGCCTGCACCAGTTCCATCATAAATGACAATTACATGACAGTTGCCTATGGCAATTTGACAAGCCATTGCAATAGTCCTAAACTTTTTCAATCCAACCCAGACCCCGTTGGACGCTATGGCGGCTTGCGCACATGGCCTGCGGGGTTTTCCGTTTCGCCCCCTGCCTGCGCAATGCATACATAAAAAAGACTCTAGGGGGAATCGATGCGCAACATCGCCTTGTTCGAGGATAGGGAGCACAAATTCATCCTGCTCAACGAGAGCGACCCTGGCGAAGAGGACGGAATCAGATCCAACCAGTACCTGATTCTGCATGGAAAATCCGGCGTCCTGGTGGACCCGGGCGGATTCGGCGTCATGCCGCGCGTTCTCGCCGAGATGCTGCGCCATATCGGGCCTGCAGAACTGAAGGGTATCGTGCTTTCCCATCAGGATCCGGATATCGTCGGCGGCATATCCACCTGGCTGGAACTCACCACAGCGCCAGTTTTTGTTTCTAAAATCTGGATGCGTTTCCTGCCGCATTATGGCATCAGGGAAATGAACCGGTTCATGGGGCTGCCGGACGAGGGCATGCGCTGCAGCATCGGCCAGGACTTCGAGCTGGATCTCCTGCCCGCCCATTTCCTGCATTCCGAAGGCCAGATCAACGTTTACGATCCGGTATCGAAAATTCTTTGCACCGGCGACATCGGCGCTGCGATGCTGCCTGATAAACGGGATGGCGCATTCGTCGACGATTTCGACTCCCATCTTCCCTATATCGAATCTTTCCACAAACGCTACATGTGCTCCAACAAGGCCGCCAGACTCTGGGTGGATGCCGTATCGAAGCTCGACATCGACATGATCGCCCCCCAGCATGGCTCGATCTATCGCGGAAGATCGGTTCATGATTTTCTGGAATGGTTCCGCGAACTCAGGTGCGGGGTCGACCTGATGAAGGGCAGCGGAATTTTCGAAGCGGAGGAGATCCTGTGAGTCCGATCCTTTCTCTCACGCCCGGCAACATAGAGGAAATGCGCCAGCAAGTCGTGGAAAAATTCGCGTTCCTGTTCGAGAGCCAGACCCTTACCAGCCATTTTTCCAACAATATCGGCGAACTGGTGCACAACATCCATGCCGAGATCGAATCCGATCTGTCGAAAAGCATGCGTGAGGTCGAAGGCAGCAGCCTTGCCGAATCCGAAAAAAATGCGATTTCATCCTGCCTGCAAAGCGCAGTCACGCGCTGCTCGCGGCTAAACCAGACACTCGATCTTCTGATCGGGGAACGGGACAGGCAATGGCATTCGAACGGCCGCCACCTGCAGCAGATCATGCTCGAATTTCACAAGACCGCCGAAAAATTGGTCGGCACCCTGATTGAGAAGGATCTGCTGGAACGCCAGAGTCAGGTACTCGAGAATATCATTTTGTCCCACGAAAAGGTTTCGCAGTGGAAGGCATTCGTCCAGGAAATCCTGACAGGCTTCCGCTCCATATTCCCGTTCAATTTCTTCTTCATCGCCTTCTCCGAAGAGCACGGCCTTTCCCTCTTCATTTACTACCTCGGAGATTATTCGGAAGAAGTCAAAACCTCGGTGAGAAAAAAACTGTCCAAGGAAATGATCGGCAAGCTCGGCCTTCCCGTCGATGCCCCGCTCGACATCGAGGAATTCCAGATTCCAGCGCCGGAGAAACTCGACGCCCTCGACGAGATCGAGATGATCGCCGTCTCGGTTTCCATTCCGGAACTGGAAACGCTCAACCTCGCAGGACTGCTCGGGATCGCCTACGGCTCGGTGCAGAAACTGAGCCCACAGGAAGCGAGCGTGATCCGCTCCATTCTCGCGGTGATGGTGATGGTGGTCGGTTCGAGCAAGGTACTGAGCAAAACGCTCGCGGAGCTCGAATACTATTCCACCCATGATCCGCTCACCGGACTCCACAATCGCCGCTATTTCAACGAAATGCTGGAATACGAGATCGGCAGGTCGGAGCGGCACAATCACGAATTTTCGATCCTGATGCTGGATCTCGACGACTTCAAGGACGTCAATGACGCTTACGGCCATCCCTGCGGCGATACCGTGCTGAAGCTGGTCGCGGAAGCGATGAACGCCTTCGTGCGCAAGGGGGATCTCGTGACCCGCATCGGAGGAGACGAATTCGCGATCGTCCTGACCGAAACAGGCAAGGACAATGCTCTCATCGTCGCAGAGAAGATCAGGACGGCATTGCGCAAGATACCCTTCGAAGGTACGGACGGCAAACAGTTCCATGTCACGACCTCGATAGGCCTCTCGACCTTTCCCATCGATGCGAAAAACTCCTCCGACCTGATGACCGGCGTCGATCTGGGTCTCTACCGCGCCAAGGAGATGGGCAAGGATGGCACCTGCGTACTCGATTCGATCGAAGACCATATCCAGGCGAACCGGGGAACGCGCAATTACGTCGAAACCCTCAGGGATGCGCTGAAGCAGGACCGCGTCATCCCCTATTATCAGCCCATCATCGACTGCAAAACTGGGCATGTTTTCGCCTTTGAAACCCTGGCGAGACTGGTCGAACCCGGAGGGGAAACCATCTCCGCTGGCATGTTCATCGAAACGATAGAGCGCTACGGCCTGGGGCGCGAGCTGGATCGGGCCATCATCGACAAGGCGCTTGGCGCGCTGAAGGCGAGGATTTCGAACGGGAACGATTCATCCCGCCTGTTCATCAACCTTTCCGCCCAGGAGATCCAGGGCAGAGGCGTGCTCGGATTCGCTGAGCAGCTTTGCGGCGAATTCAACATTCCCTCGCATGTCGTCGTTTTCGAGATTCTCGAGCGGGATGCCATAGGCGACATGACTCACATGCGAAAATTTCTGTCCGACCTCAGGAAAAAGGGGTTCTCCTTCGCGCTGGACGACTTCGGAAGCGGGTATAATTCCTTCCATTACCTGAGGGAACTGCATTTCGATTACGTCAAGCTCGATGGCGCCTTCGTGCGCAACATCTTCAACTCCAAGGTCGATTACACTTTGGTGCACAACCTGATCAGGCTCTGCCAGGGCCTCGACATCCTGACGGTCGCCGAATTCGTCGAATCGGAAGAAGTCCTCAACGAACTGAAGAGCATGGGCGTGGATTATGCACAGGGTTATCATCTGGGCATGCCATTGCCGGAAATGAAATAAGGAATAAACCATGAAAAACAACCAGCCAGTCACCCAGCGCGAAGTCGAATATGGCGAATCCATGGCGCTGGTCTCGAAAACGGACCTGAAAGGGATCATCACCTATGCGAACGATGCCTTCGTCAAAATAAGCGGATTTTCTCGGGAAGAGCTGATCGGAAAAAACCACAACATGGTGCGCCATCCGGACATGCCGCCCTGGGCGTTCGAGGATCTCTGGAAAACGGTCAAGGGCGGCCACCCCTGGCGGGGACTCGTCAAGAATCGCTGCAAGAACGGCGACCATTACTGGGTACGCGCAACTGTCTCCCCGATCACCCATGAGGGCCAGGTCACGGGCTACCTTTCGCTGAGAAAAAAGCCCTCCCGGCAGGAAATTTCGGAAGCCGAAGCGCTTTACAGGAGCGGCAAGCCTCCCGGCAGGCGGCATTCGCTCCTGCACTGGTTCGGCAACCTTTCCCTGCAGCTCAAGATCCAGCCCATCCTGCTCATCGTGCTGGTCGCCGCGACCTTCGCAGTCTACTGGCAGATGAGATCCTCCATCCTGGAGAACGTGCAGAAAAGGGCCGAATCGACCGCGATGCAGGTGATCGATTCGGCCAACATGCTGATGGTCACGGGCATGATATCCGACCCCGATAACCGCAAGCTGATGATCAAAAAAGTCATCGAGGGGCAGCATCTCAAATCGCTGAGGCTGGTGCGCACCGAGCAGGTCGTCAAGCAATTCGGACCGGGGCTGCCGGAAGAACATCTCGACGACCCCCTGGTCAGAAATGCCATCGAGGACTCTGTCAAGGCAGGCCAATCCATTCCGCGCTTCTCGCTCGACCATGTCGACGGCAAGCCCATCTTCAGGGCAATCACCCCCTATATCGAGTCCCATGATTTCCACGGCACGGACTGCCTCACCTGCCATCAGGTCGCAGTCGGAAGCTCCAATGGGGCATCCGACATCACCATCGACCTCTCGGCAGAATTCAGGCATCTAAACATCATCATCGCCTACCTCGCTGCAGGACAACTGGCGCTCCAGGTCTTCCTGTATTTCTTCCTGGGATGGATCGCGAAGCGCTTCGTTGCAGGTCCCATCGAGGAAGTCAAGCATCACCTGATGGAGCTCGTCGACGGCGATTTCTCACGCCAGGTGGACATCTCCAAAAGGGACGAGGCCGGTGAACTGTTCTGCGCCCTGCAGTCGACCAAAGTGCTGATGGGAGCCATGATAGACCAGATCGGCTCCGTATCCATGGAAATCGAACACCGCGCGCAGCATTTGTCGGAAGCGGTATCGCAGGCAAGCCAGGCAGCTCATGCGCAGTCCGAAGCTTCTCACAACATGGCCGCCGGCATGGAGGAAATTTCGGTCAGCATCGACCATGTCTCGGACAATGCCGACGAGGTGAGGAGCATATCGGTCGAATCGAGCGCAATCGCGTCAAAAGGCGGGGAAACCGTGAAACAGGTGGTATCGGACATGTCCTCGATAGGAACGGAAGTCCTGGCTGCAGCCAATGCCATCAAATCCCTGGGCGAGCGCACAGACGAAATCCACGGCATCATTCAGGTGATCCGGGATATCGCGGACCAGACCAACCTGCTCGCCCTGAATGCCGCAATCGAGGCTGCCAGGGCAGGAGAACAGGGAAGAGGATTCGCAGTCGTGGCGGACGAAGTCAGAAAACTCGCCGAAAAAACCAGTCATTCGACACAGGAAATCACGGTCACCATAGGCGGAATCAATGCGGGCACGATGGATGCGATCCGCATGATCGAGGCGGCCGTCGCAAAGGTGAAGCACGGCGAAGCGCTGGCAGGAGCAGCAGGGGAAGCCATCCTCGAAATCGGCAGCGGCGCTGAAAAGGTGAAAACCGGTGTCGACGACATCTCCAATTCGATCAGGGAGCAGAGCATCGCCAGCCGCGAAGTGGCGGCCAATGTCGAAAAAATCGCGCAGATGTCGGAAGAGAACAGTCACTCCATCGCCCAGGTCGACGAAACGGCCAAAGTGCTGAAGGCGCTGTCCGTCTCGCTGGAAGATACGGTTCGGAATTTCAGGATGTAAGGACTCTTGAGCAATTCCGCAAAAATTGCTCAGGGGCTCCCCAGCGTCTTGACGACCTTGAAAATCTCGAACAGGACGATCCCGATTGTGGCCGCTGCCGCGGCCACGATAAAATAAACGGCTCTTTTCGGCATTCAGAGCACCATCAGTCCGATTATTCCCAGAAGAAGGGCGATCCCGAGGCCAAGTACCAGCAGGCTGCCGGGAAGCAGCTTGGGCAGGAAAGCCACTCCGAGGATTGCGATTGTGATTCCGATTGCCAATTGCCTGAACATGCCCTCTCCTTATTTAATTTTCAGCATGACTCTTCCCGAAATCCTCCTTGCGGTATACATCGCTTCCCGCACAGAATGAAAGGGCAATCAGCATGGCCACAAAAAATTCTTTCCATACCCCCGGCAGTCTAGCACAGGCAGGCGGGAAATTTCATTTGCCGGCCCCGGGTCCGTAACCGTTGTAATAGGTGGTCGGCCCATAGGTGATTGTTCCGGGAGAAGCGTAGGTCACAGGAGGCTGCACGACGACGACCCTGGGGGGCGGGGCCACATATATGGGAGGGGGGGCATAATACACGGGGGGCGGATAATAAAACGGCTGGGCAAGGGCCATGCCACCCACCAGCCCGGTGCCGAAACCCCAGCCCCAGCCATCCCCCCAGCCCCAGCCGCCTCTCCAGCCCTCGCCACGCCAGCCACCTCCCCAACCGCCACGCCAGCCACCATGCCAGCCGCCCCCCCAGCGGCCATCGGCATGGGCTGTGCCTGACATCGAAACCGTGATCAGCAAGATCGCAAGCAGCTTCTTCATCATTCCTCTCCCGTTTGTCCTTTACATTGGAGGCCTCGCCAGACGGAAAGTTCGCCCTAGGGCGTCCTGAGCGGCGTCAAAAGATGCGAGAGTCCGTTGTGGTCGATCTCCCGCATCAGGGCGAGCAGGCGACCGATTTCTCCCGGAGGAAATCCGGACCGCTCAAACCAGTTGAGGTAATGCCCGGGCAGATCGGCGAGCAGCCTGCCCTTGTATTTGCCATAGGGCATGATTGTGACAACGAGCAGTTCGAGGTCTTGCGAATTCATCGAAACATATCAAAAAGCAGAAGCCGCGAGAAGCCCGCTCAGGCGCGGATCGCCCAAGCGCGAACCTCCCTTGAAACAGATCAAATGCGGAAATGTCCGATGGATTCTTCCAGCTCCCCGGACAATGCCTCGAGGTTTTCCACAGCGCCGGAAACTTCCTGAACCGCATCGCTGTTCTGTTCCGACATCTGGGCGACTTTCTCCACGTTGATGGCAATATCGCGGCTCGCCTGGCTCTGCTCCTTGATCGAAGAAGAAATATCCTCAACTCCGTTGAGCACATGATGCGCCCCCTCGTTGATCTCGACAATGGCAGAGCCGGCTTTTTCTGCAAGCTCGGTCCCCAGCTTGACGACATCGACGGTTGCCGCCATTTCCGCTACTGCCTCACGCGTTTCACCGCGGATTTCTTCGATCATTCTGGCTATTTCCTGCGTGGCATTCCCCGTTCTTTCGGCAAGTTTCCTCACTTCATCCGCCACGACCGCGAATCCCCTTCCCTGTTCTCCTGCCCTGGCAGCCTCGATCGCCGCATTCAAGGCAAGCAAATTGGTCTGGTCTGCTATTTCCCTAATCGATATGACGATATTCTGGATGTCGCTGGATTTCTCATCCAGCTTGTGGATCGTTTGAGCTGCATTGGCGACGGCAAGATTGATCCTCCCCATGTCGTCGACGACCTGCTGCACGATCTTCCCGCCATCGTCGGCCTTCGATTTGGAGTTCTCCGAAATCCGCCTGACTTCCCCGGCATTTTCGGAAACCTGATCGATGCTGACGGTCATTTCTTCCACCGCGGAGGCCATATTGCTTGCAGCCTCGGATTGAGACTGGGAGCTTCGCGCCACATCCGACATGGCATGCGTCAAGTGGCCGGTCCCATCTTCGATGCGATTGGAGACCGTTCCGATCTGGTCTATGATCGCGCCCAGAAGCACCTTGGTCGACTGAACGGAGCACAGTATTTCCCCCATCTCGTCCCGCCCGGAAATTTCCACCTGCCCGGTCATGTTGCCATTGACGAGATCGTTCAGGTGCGTCTTGACTTCATCGACAGGCTTCCCGACAAATTTGCGAATAATGAACCACATGAAGCAGCAAAGCATGATTTGCAGAACGGCCTGACCCGAAATGAGCCCGATCATGACATTCCTGAGCCGGGAAAAATCGCCGCTCATGTCGATTTCGATATCGGATGCGCCGTTCGAGCTTCCGACCTGAACCTGATGGCAGGTCAGGCAGTCCGTACCGTGGAAATCATGCGATTCGATATAGGGCGTGATCGCCCTGAAAACGGGAATCCCGCCGCGGTTTTCGAGCGCGAAATACGGCACTGCCCTGCCTTCCTTCACGGAATTTGCTATGGTTCGCGCGACCAGCGGATCGTCCAGGTGTTCTTCCGGCAGCCCCGGGCCGAACTGTTTGACGACCTGCTCGGTGCGAACCAGCCTCAGGGACTTGAGTTGCTGCCCCTCAATGACTTTTTTGATCAGGAGCTTCCTGTTTTCGGGGTCCGAAATCGTCCCGGTGATCATCAGCATGTTGGCACTGTCGATGACCTGCATGGCGGTGGCTTCCGCACGGCGCTGGGCCGAGTGCATCATGGTGGTTTTGATCTGATGGTAAATCACGCCGTTGCCGATCCCGAGCAGCACCAACAGCATGGGCTGGATCAGGATCTGAAGCTTGGTCTGCAGGGACAAATCCCTGAACCTTGTGAGCAATGAAAGCCCGGCGCTCGGCGCCTTCTCGGACCGGTAAAGCGCCTCCGCTTCGGCAATTTCGCTGTGACTCGGCTTCTTCCTCAGGCTGATGTATCCCACCACATGGTTGCCTTCTATGATGGGAGAAACTGTGGCGCGCACCCAGTAGTGGTCCCCGTTCTTGGCGCGATTCTTGACGAGGCCGCGCCAGGGATGTCCGCTCTTGACCGTTCTCCAGAGATCTTCGAAAGCCCAGGGCGGCATGTCCGGATGGCGCACTACATTGTGGTTCTTCCCGACCAGTTCCTCCCGGGAAAATCCGCTGATTTTCACGAAGGAATCGTTCGCGTAGGTGATGATGCCCTTGGGGTCGGTTTTCGTGATAAAAACATCGGCTTCGGAATAGTCGATATTCTGCTGCGTGACAGGCAGATTCTTCTTCATGTCTTACCCTTTATAGCTATCGTTGTCAGGTTATTACATGCTTTTAAAGCCAAGGCCGGCAAACGCCAACTTACAGAAAAATCTTAAACACCTGATAGCATAACGGCAAGATCTAACAAAACTTGAGACAAATTCAAATTGCGGGGGCTGAACGCTAGGGCAGAATCCGGAGCTGGCTCGATAGCTGCTGTTCCCTTGCCCGCACCAGCATGTCCCTCAATTCTTCTTCGGAAACCGGACGGCTGAAATAATAGCCCTGCACTTCCGCACAGCCGCAAGCCTCCAGCAGCGTTGCCTGCTCCAGAGTTTCAACGCCCTCGGCAATGACGGTGAGCGCGAGGCTGTCGGCAATCGCCAGGATCGCCCTGACGATCGCCTCGTTGCTCTTGTCGGAAAGGAGATCCCGGACGAAGGACTGGTCTATTTTCAGTTTATCAACCGGGAAGTGCTTGAGGTAGGCGAGCGAAGAGTATCCGGTGCCGAAATCGTCCAGCGCCAGCTCCACGCCGAGCATTTTCAGTTCATTGAGCGTGGCAATGACTTCCGGCCCGTTGTACATGGCGATGTTTTCGGTGATTTCGAGCGCAAGGTGTCGAGCAGACAGCCCCGTCTCGTCGAGAATGCGGCTCACCATTGCCGCAAGGTCCGGCTGCCTGAACTGGATCGCCGAAAGATTCACCGCCATCCTGATTTCGGGCAAACCCTGCAACTGCCAGTTGCGGTTCACTTTGCAGGCCCTGCGCAGTATCCTTTCTCCGACCGGAACGATCAGGCCCGTTTCCTCCAGAAGCGGGATGAATTCGGCAGGGGAAAGCCAGCCGTTTGCCCGCTTCCATCTCAGCAACGCTTCGGCCCCGATCATTCTGCCTGTTGCAAGATCGTACTGCGGCTGATAGGCGAGGCTGAATTCATCGTTATGGACGGCCTGGTAGAGCGCCTTTTCGAGTTCGAGTTTCTTGCGTCCGCGCCGCTCCATGCCCGTGCTGTAAAAGCTGACGCCTGCCGACTCCGTATTTCTCGCATGCTGCAGCGCAGTTTCGGCCTGAACCAGCAGTATCTCGGCATCCAGAGCTTCGACGGAAGCCATGCTGCCTCCGACCCGGCAACTGACATACAGTTCCTCTTCCGCAATGCACAGAGGATGGCGGAACAGCTCGACGATCGCATGCCCGCAGTTTTCCGCATCGCCATCTGCGCGCATCACCAGAATGAACAGGTTCTCGTTGATCCTGCCCAGCACCTGCCCGCAGTGCAACCCGCACAGTCGTTCAGAAAACGCATCGAGAAGCCGGTTTTCTCCGGCCACACCCAGCTCCTTGAGCAGCTCCCTGTAATGGCAGAACTCCACCAGCACCAGATGCTCTCCCTTTCTCATTGTCGCATCGAGACGATTCAGGAGGTCCTGGCGCCTGGAAAAGTCTGTCGGCTTTCCATCTGTCCCGTTGAGCCGCGCCCAGTTCCTGAGCTCCCGTCCGATTGCCGGTATCAGGCGGCTCAGATTGTGCTTGGAAACATAGTCGCTCGCACCGAGACTCATCACTTCTGAAGCATCCTCTTCGGAAATCCCGCCCGAGACGATGATGAAAGGCACATCCGAACGATGCCGGCGCATTTTGAAGTCCTGCATTCCCATACCACGATGTTCAACCTCATTTAAAACCTGAAGGGAAAGCACCCTGAAGGTCAAGGCAGGAAATACCCGCCTGTGCTAGGATGACTCTTTTCGAGATTCGAGCCGAGAAAATGCCCGCAGAATCCAGACTCCAGGGCCTGTCCAGCGCCGAAGCAGCAAAGCGGCTTTTGCAGTACGGGCCCAATACCGTCAGGGAGGCAGAATCCCATCCGTGGCTGGCCTTTCTGAAAAAATTCTGGGCGCCCATCCCCTGGATGCTCGAAATCACCATTGTCTTGCAGCTCGCCCTCGGCAAGGCGGACGAGGCGCAAATCATTGCAGCCCTGCTGCTCTTCAACGCCGTCCTCAGCTTCGTTCAGGAAAATCGCGCCAACAAGGCATTGGCTTTGCTGAAAAGCAGGCTGGAAATCCAGGTGCGCGTGCTACGGGACGATCTCTGGAAAATGCTGCCGGCGCAGGAGCTGGTTCCCGGCGATATGGTGCACCTGCGCATGGGGGATCTCGTTCCGGCCGATGTCAGCCTGCTCGACGGACAGATTCTTCTGGACCAGTCCGCGCTCACCGGCGAATCCCTGCCCATCGAAGCCGGGCAAGGCGCGACGGCTTATGCCGGCGCCATCGTGAAGCGCGGCGAAGCCTCCGGAGAAGTCGCAGCGACAGGGGCGCGCACCTATTTCGGCAAGACCGCGGAACTGGTCAGAACCGCAAAAACCGCAAGCCACCTCGAAAAGCTGATCTTCACCATCGTCAGGTACCTCATCGTGCTCGACGTGGTTCTGGTCTCGGCCCTCTTTGCCTACACCATGATATCCGGCATTGCGATCACGGAAGTGATCCCGTTCGCACTCATCCTGCTGGTGGCATCCGTTCCGATCGCCCTGCCTGCGACATTCACGCTGGCAACCGCCCTGGGTTCCCTGGAACTGGCGAAGAACGGCGTGCTGGTGACGCGCCTTTCCGCCATCGAGGAAGCCGCGGCGATGGATGTGCTGGCAAGCGACAAGACCGGGACCATCACCCGGAACAAGCTGGCGCTGACGGCGCTTCACCCTTACAGCCCCCATCTCGACGCCGACCTGCTGCGTCTTGCCGCGCTTGCCTGCGACGACGCGACCCAGGATCCCATCGACATGGCCATTCTGGATTCGGCGAGGTCGCAGGGAAGCCTTGAAAAGATCCCCCGCAGGCTGAGTTTCGTGCCCTTCGATCCGGAAACCAAGCGCTCCGAAGCCCTGTTCGAAGAAGACGGCGCAAAGCTGCACGTGATCAAGGGCGCGCCCAAAGTCGTGGCCGATCTGGTTCGGGACAAACCCGACATCGCGATCGATGTGGAGCGCATGGGCGCCCAGGGACTGCGCGTGCTGGCGGTTGCCGCCGGCCGGGGAGAAAGCCTCGCTCTCGTCGGGCTGGTCGGTCTCAAGGACCCGCCCCGGGAAGATTCGCGGCCCCTCATAAAAAGCCTGAACGATCTGGGCGTGCGCGTCATGATGGTTACCGGAGACGGTCCGGCTACCGCCAAGGCCATTGCGCAGGAAGTGGGCCTGGGGGTGCGCATCTGCCCTCCTGAAATTTTGCAGGATGAAATCCGCCGGAATGTGCTGGATTACGACGTTTTTGCGCACGTACTGCCTGAAGACAAGTTCCACATGGTGCAGGCATTGCAGGCAACGGGCCGCATCGTCGGCATGAGTGGGGATGGGGTCAACGACGCCCCCGCGCTCAGGCAGGCGGAAGTCGGCATCGCGGTCGCCAATGCCACCGATGTCGCCAAGGCCGCCGCCAGCCTGGTGCTGACCAATCCGGGCCTGTCGGACGTGAAAGCCGCAGTGCAGACCAGCCGGCGCATCTACCAGCGCATGCTGACCTATACCCTGAACAAGATCATCAAGACCCTGGAAATCGCCATTTTCCTGAGCGTCGGGGTGATGCTGACAGGAGTGTTCGTCATCACTCCGCTGCTGATCGTGCTGCTGCTCTTCACCAACGATTTCGTCACCATGTCGATTGCAACCGACAATGTCACCTATTCGCAAAAACCCGAACGCTGGAACGTTCCGACGCTGATGATCATAGCCGGCACCCTCGCCACGCTGGTACTGGTGCTTTCCTTCGCCGTGTTTTTTGCCGGGCGCGACTGGCTCGACCTTCCGCTCAACCAGCTTCAGACGCTGATTTTCGCAATGCTGGTCTTCACCGGGCAGGGCAATGTCTATCTGGTTCGCGAGCGGCGCCACTTCTGGAAATCGAGGCCGAGCCGGTGGCTGCTTCTGGCATCCGTCATCGACATCCTGGCTGTCATTCTGCTGTCCACCCGGGGCATCCTGATGGCCCCGATTCCATTGCAACTGGTGGCAGGCCTGATGGCGCTGGTGCTGATTTACCTGTTCTTCATGGACTTCGTCAAGATCAGGATCTTTCGGCGTTTCGGTTTCTGAATCGGTCCCGATGTGGGAAAATTCAGGTCGGTGGCAAAACAGGGAGAATACAATGAAAAAGGATTTCTGGCTGGAGCGCTGGGAAAAGGAAGAGATCGGCTTCCATCAGGACGACTATAACCCGTACCTGCGCGAGTACTGGCAGCAGTTGCAGCTTGCGCGGGGAAGCCGGATATTCGTCCCCCTGTGCGGCAAAAGCCGCGACATGCTCTGGCTGAACAGCCAGGGATTTTCCGTTCTGGGAGTGGAACTGAGCGAGATCGCGGCAAAAGCCTTTTTCGCCGAAAACGGACTGACGCCGCAATATTCGGCCCATGGAAAATTCGACTTGTACGAATCCGGGGGCATCCATATCCTGTGCGGCGACTTCTTCGATCTCGACCGGGCCATGCTCGAAAATGTCGGGGCGGTGTACGACAGGGCTTCCCTGATCGCACTGCCTCCGGAAATGCGCGAGCGCTACGTTTCCCGCATGGCCGCCATTTTGCCGCCCGGCACCAGAATCCTGCTGATCACCCTGGATTATGATGAGGAGGAAATGCAGGGCCCGCCCTTTGCGGTTTCGAAACGGGAAGTGCTGGAACTCTACGGCAAATACGCGAAAGTTGCGCTGCTCGCCGAAATCGACGCGCTGCATCTGGAACGGAATGCGCGCTTTTTGCAGCGCGGCCTCTCCCGCCTGCAGGAATGCGTCTTCCTGGTGGAATTGCGCTAGCCCGGAAATTTCACGATAGAGGGGTCGGCGGAAGGGTAAAACCCGCATAAAATATGGTTTCCCGACCGTATTTATGAGCGTTCCGCCGATGCCAAATTGTACCGCACCTAAAAACGTCTTTCCCGGGTTTTCACGCCGCAAGATCGAACTGA
>Ga0315298_1003117_pt1 | contig 26846 bp, 21 predicted proteins | sample WHS_1_MG_FD_203077 | JGI IMG/M metagenome (GOLD analysis project Ga0315298, IMG submission 203077) | Extremophilic microbial mat communities from Washburn Hot Springs, YNP, Wyoming, USA - WHS_1_MG | ecosystem: Environmental > Aquatic > Thermal springs > Hot (42-90C) | place: USA: Wyoming... | reverse complement strand
GGTCGCCTACGTGCTGTCGAACGGGCTGGTGCGGCTCGATGCGTTCAACCGCGGCGAGCTGTACGGGGCACCGGTGCGTGCCGGGCAGTGGTGGCGCGCCTGGACCTGTCTGACGCTGCACATGAGTGGACCGCACCTGGCGGGCAATTTGCTGGCGGGCCTGTGGTTCGGCTACCTCGCCGGCCAGCAGCTCGGTGTCGGGACCGCCTGGTTCCTGATCGTCGTCGGCGGCGGACTGGCCAACCTGGTGGAGGGGCTGGCGGGACCTCCGTGGTACCGCTCCGTCGGGGCGTCGACTGCGGTGTTCACGGCCCTTGGCATGATGGCCGCTCACACCTGGTGGACCGAGCGCGGCGCACACCCGAGCTGGTTGCGCCGCTGGGTGCCGCTCGGGGCCGGCGTGGTGCTGCTCGGCTGGCTCGGCACGGCCGGCAAGCACACCGACGTCATGGCGCACCTGCTCGGGTTCACCTTCGGAGTCCTGCTCGGCTGGGCGGCCGCCTGGCCGCCGATGGATCGGCGGCTGGAGCGCGTGCCGCAGTGGCTGCCCGGGCTCGCCGCCATGCTGATCATGGCGATCGCCTGGGCGTTCGCGCTGGCGTGAGAGCCAGTGATACACGCCACTCCCGGGGCTGTCCGTCTCACAAAGGGCCCGCCTGATCGGCTCCTCGACGGTGAGCTACCACCGCTTCGGTGGCCGGCGCGATGCGTGAAACAAGCGCAGGACCTCTATCCTGTCGCCCCGAACGCGGTAAGGAAGGATGTACCGCGTATTTCGCACCACGAGCTCGCGGGTGCCGGGGACGCGGCCGGGTCGGCCGGCACCTGGATGTTCGCTGAGCTGCTCGACGGCCTCAAAGATTCGGCCGACGACCAATCGTGCCGCGGCCTCGTCGTCGGCCGCGATATAGGTGGCTTCCTCGTCGAGGTTACGCAGCGCTTTGCGCAGCCACCTAATCCGCATTCCGCTGCCATTTCTTCCGGAGTCGCTCCACCTCACGGTCGTTGGCGAAGTCGCCCTCGTCGGCCTCCTTGAGCGCGGCGCGCGTCTCGGCGATCTGCCATTCGTTGCTCTCGATAAATTCCAAAATCGCCTCCGAAGCGAGGAACGACTTGCTGCGCTGCGTCGACTCGGCGAGTCGAGCGAGCCGATCCTTGACCTCCTCCTCGAGACGAACAGTGATGGTGGTGGAAGACATGAAGGTGGGCTCGTTGTAGTGGAATGTACACATCTTAGCACATCACGGTAGTTTGCGGCGCGGTCGCTGGACGCGATGCAGCTGTCGTCCGACAAGGCTAAATCCCGGAACGTCGTCCTGCCCATCTCAAATCAACGACTTGCGTGTTCCAGAAGTCGGTTTCTTGATTGATGCCGATCCCCCCTGCGACTTCCCGGTCTCTTGCCCGTACCGGGTGGTCTGAGGCTTTCTTCAACACCGACCTGCGCACAGTGTTGACCGGCCCCGAGTCCGGGAGCAGGAGCCGGCTGACCCAGCAGTGGGTATCCGCGACGATGCCCTGGGGCTTGAGGGGCGTCGTCGTTGGTGAGCAGCGCTGCGAGCCTCTTCTCCGTCAGACCCTGCTCGACGGCTTTACGGCCCACCCGGTCGCAGGATTCCTGAAATTCCGTGACCTTGGCTCCTCGGGGTGCGGCCCTGCCGGGACTCCTGCGAAACGAATTCGCAGGCTGAGGGGGGTCTTGGCCTCAGTCGCTGGTCGGCAGCAGCGTCTGCGGTGGCCCGTGCGCCGTGCGCCGGTAGCGGCGCACCAGACTCACATTAACCCCGTGGCCGGACAGGTCCAGCGTCATGACCAGTTCGCCCCCCGGGGCGATCGTGAACTGCTCGCTCAGCTTCGGGCCGAGCAGCGGCTGCAGCTCGATGACGAAGGCCTGTCCGCGCCAGCCACAGCTCTGGTTCGCGGTGTCGTGTGGCCCGAAGGCGATCACGGTCGGAATGCCGAGGCTGCACTGCTGCACACCGGTTGCGCTGGTCAGGGAAAACTGGCTCGGGGAGAGCGCGAGACCGAGGACGCTGCCGACCGGGACGTGCCCGATGAGCTCACGCACCCAGGCCGCGCCGAACATCGGGGCGCTCACTTCGACGCGGGGCTCCTGCACGGTGCGACCGCCCGCGCGACTCGGTGCGGACGAACCATCACCGTCATGATCGCGTCCGGAGGACGGGGCGGACTGGGTCTGCGCGCGCGCCTCGGCGCGCTTCATCGCCCGCAGCGCTTTGCGCATGCGCGCGTGCAGCTGCGCCTGCAGGCGCTTCACCGCCGCATCGATCGGTTCGCTGTGCGTGGCATCGAGCCGCCAGTTGCCGGCCAGGTGCGGCGCATGCGCCGGGGCGGTGAGGCGCAGCGGCGCCGTCGAGCAGCCCGAAAAGGCCGCCGCGAGCGCGACCGCACACAGCCGCAGCGCGCGGGACGGAGGGGTCGGCATGGTGGAGTGGGCCGTGGTGTTGGCCGTTGGACTGTGCCTCAGAGGCTCAAGTTCTGCTGGCGGCCGCCTTGGCGGCCAGCGCTTCGATCCGCGCCCAGTCGCGCGCGGCGAGCGCATCGGCCGGCGAAAGCCACGATCCGCCGGCGCACAACACGTTGCCGAGCTGCAGGAAGGTGCCGACCGTCTCCTGGGTGATGCCGCCGGTGGGACAGAAGCGCGCCTGGGGAAACGGCCCGGCGAAGGACTTGAGCATGGCGGTGCCGCCGGCCGGCACGGCCGGGAAGAATTTGAAGCAGTGGTAGCCGTGGGCGAGTCCGAGCATCAGCTCCGAGGCGCTCGCCACCGCGGGCAGGTACGGGATCGGGGCATGCACGCCCGCCTCGAGCAGCGTCGGTGTCGCTCCGGGGGAGATCGCGAACGTGGCGCCCGCGTTGGCCGCGGCGCGCAGGTCCTCGACCGACAGGACGGTGCCGGCGCCGACGGCGATTTCCGGCACGGCGTGCGCGATCGCTTCGATGGCCGCAAGCGCCGAGGGGGTGCGCAGCGTCACTTCGATGACGCGCAGACCACCGCGCACCAGGGCGCGTGCCAGGTCCGGGGCGATGGCCGGCTCATCGATCACCACGACGGGCATGACCGGGGAGAGCTTCAGGATCCGTTCGATGTCGGCAGAGGAGGGCATGGCTTCGGCTCGGTGAGTGGGAATCGAGGCGCTATCCTGCAGCAATCGCACCGAATGCGATAGGGCGCGTCGGGCAGATCAGCGCGTGGCGCCGTGAAGAAATGTCAGCGCCCGCGCCGCGGCATCGAGCCGTACGCGTACCCCGAGCGGCACCGGCTCGTTGCGCTCGCCGTGGCCAATCGGGAACCCTGCGGCGCACGGCAGCCCGGTCTCGGCGGCCAGATCGCGCAGGACCTGGGCGCTCGTGTACTCGGCCTCGCGGGGCTCGCAGCCGGTGAAGGCGCCGAGCACGATGCCGCGAACCTGGCGGAACACCCCGGCCAACGCCAGGTGGGTCCACATCCGATCCAGACGGTAGGGCTGCTCGCCGACGTCCTCGAGCAGTAGGACCGCACCCTCCAGCGGGGGCAGATACGGGGTGCCGAGCAGCCGCGAGAGCACCGCGAGCGTCCCGCCCTGCAAGGGACCTTCGGCCACGCCGGGGACATAAGTGTCGGCGCCCTGAAGCGGCGCCGCCGGCGCACCGTCCTCGAGCAGGGTAAACAGGCGCTCGTGCGTCTGCGCGTCGAGCTTGCCCAGCTGGGTCAGCACGGGCCCGTGCACGCTGATCAGCCCGTTGCGCTGCAGCCACGCGTGCAGCGCCGTGATGTCCGAGAAGCCGACGAGCGGCTTCGGTGCCGGGGCGAGACCCTCGAGTGCCGGCAGCAGCCGCATCGCGCCGTACCCGCCGCGCGCACAGAACACCGCCTCGATGTCCGGATCGGCCAGCGCCGCGGTGAGCTGCGCGAGCCGCTGCGCATCGCTGCCGGCCAGATAGCGTTGCCGGGCGAAGAGTTCCGGGGCGAGGTGGACCGAGTAGCGCCGTTCGAGTACGGCGAGGCCCGCCTCGAGGGCGGTGCGCTCGAACGGGCCGGCCGGCGCCACCACGGCCACGCGCGCGCCGGGGCGCAGCGGCACAAAACCCTGATATCGGGGCGGATCGCTCATGGCGCAGCATTGTCCGTCACGGTCCCGGCCGATACCAGCCGGTTTTGCTCACCTGGTGCTCACACCGTGCGCGCTACCGTGCGCGCCCTGGGGAACTGATCTCCGGACGGCGCAATGAGGAATCGCGGACATGGCGGACCTGAAATTCGTACTGCTGCTCGGGGTGCTGTACGCACTGACCCACGCGATCGTCTGGGCGATCGGGCGGCTGGCAGAGGCGCCATGAACGCGCTGCACCTGATCAGCGGCCTGCTCGCCCTCGCGCTCGCCGGTTACCTGCTCTACGCGCTGTTCAAGCCGGAGAAATTCTGATGACTGCCCAGTCCTGGGGGCTGCTCGCCCTCTTTCTCGCCGTGACGCTGCTCGCGGTGAAACCGCTAGGCCTGTACATGGCGCGCGTGATGGAAGGGGAGCCCATTGCCGGGCTTCGGCTCGGCGCGCGCCTCGAGTCGTGGCTGTATCGGCTCTGCGGGATCGATCCGGCCGCGCAGATGGGCTGGAAGCACTACGCGCTCGCGCTGCTGGTGTTCAACGCGCTCGGGGCGCTGCTGTTGTACGCGCTGCAGCGGCTGCAGGGATGGCTGCCGCTGAACCCGCAGCATTTCGGGGCGCCCCCGGCGGACTCGGCGTTCAACACCGCGCTGAGCTTCGTGACCAACACCAACTGGCAGAGCTACACGCCCGAGACCACCATGAGCTATCTGACGCAGATGGCCGGACTGGCGGTGCAGAACTTTCTCTCCGCCGCGACCGGCATCGTGGTGGCGGTGGCGCTGATTCGCGGGCTGGCGCGCCACAGCGCCAGGACCATCGGCAACTTCTGGGTCGATGTGACGCGCGCGACGCTCTACGTGCTGCTGCCGATCGCCACCCTGATCGCGCTCGCCCTGGTCAGTCAGGGCGTGATCCAGAACTTCAGCCGCTACCGGCAGGTGACGCTGCTGCAGCCGGTGACCTATCAGCAGCCGCAGCTGAACGGCGCCGGGCAGCCACTCACCACGGCGGCCGGTGTGCCGGTGCTGCAAACGCTCACCGCCCGCACCCAGACGCTGCCGATGGGGCCGGTGGCCTCGCAGGAGGCGATCAAGGAGCTCGGCACGAACGGCGGCGGGTTCTTCAACGCAAACTCCGCCCATCCGTTCGAGAATCCCAACGCGTGGAGCAATCTGCTCGAGATGCTCGCGATCGTCCTGATCCCGGCCGCCCTGACCTATACCTTTGGCTTCATGGTCGCAGACACGCGCCAGGGCTGGGCGGTGCTGGCGGCCATGGTGATCCTGTTCGTCGGGCTCTATGCGCTGTGCAATCACAGCGAGCAGCGCGGCAATCCGCAGCTGACCGCGCTCGGCGTGAATCAGCTGCCGAACTCCCAGCAAAGCGGCGGCAACATGGAGGGCAAGGAAGTGCGGTTCGGCATTGCCGGCTCGACGCTGTTCGCCACGGTTTCCACCGTCACCTCCACCGGCGCGGTGAACTCGATGCACGACTCCTATCTGCCGCTCGGCGGCATGGTGCCGCTGCTCGACATGATGCTCGGCGAGGTCGTGTTCGGCGGGGTCGGCTCGGGCCTCTATTCGATGCTCATCTTCGCCATCATCGGGGTGTTCATCGCCGGACTGATGATCGGGCGCACGCCGGAGTATCTGGGCAAGAAGATCGAGGCGTTCGAGATGAAGATGAGTGCCATCGCGATTCTGGTCATGCCGTTCATCGTGCTCACCGGTACGGCGATCGCGGTCAGCGTCGCGGCCGGACGGGCTGGCGTCGCCAATCCGGGGCCGCACGGATTTTCCGAAATCCTCTACGCATTCACCTCGGCCGGTAACAACAACGGCAGCGCATTCGCCGGCATCGGTGCCGATACGCCGTTTTACAACATCGCGCTCGGCATCGTGGTGTGGCTGGGGCGCTTCTGGCCGATCGTGGCGGTGCTTGCGGTCGCCGGCTCACTCGCGGCGAAGAAGCGCATTCCGGTGTCCGCCGGAACCATGCCGACGCATGGGCCGACCTTCATCGCCTTGCTGATCGGCACGGTGCTGCTGGTCGGTGCGCTCACCTTCGTGCCGGCGCTCGCGCTCGGGCCGATCGTCGAGCACCTGATGCTCTGGAGTCATTGACATGCGCCGCACGCTCTCGATGTTCGATCGCTCGCTGCTGAAGCCCGCCGTCCTCGATGCGCTGCGCAAGCTCGATCCGCGCGTGCAATGGCGCAATCCGGTCATGTTCGTCGTCTACCTCGGCAGCCTGCTCACCACCGGTCTGTGGGTGCAGGCGCTCGACGGCCACGGCGAGGCACCCGCCTGGTTCATCTTCAGCGTCGCGGTGTGGTTGTGGTTCACCGTGCTGTTCGCGAATTTCGCCGAGGCGCTCGCCGAAGGACGCAGCAAGGCGCAGGCGGCGAGCCTGAAGGGACTGAAGCAGGCCGTTGAAGCGAAGCGTCTGGCGGATCCGGCCGACCGCACGCAGGTCACGGGCGTGCGCGCCGATCTGCTGCGCAAGGGGGATGTCGTACTGGTCGAGGCCGGGGACTTCATTCCCGGCGACGGCGAGGTCATCGAGGGGGCCGCCTCGGTCGATGAGAGCGCCATCACGGGCGAGTCCGCGCCGGTGATCCGCGAATCCGGCGGGGATTTCTCCTCGGTCACCGGAGGCACCCGCGTGCTGTCCGATTGGATCGTGGTGCGCATCTCGGTCAACCCCGGTGAGACCTTCATCGACCGGATGATCGCGATGGTCGAGAACGCCAAGCGGCAGAAGACGCCGAACGAAATTGCGCTCACCATTCTGCTCGTGGCGCTGACCTTGGTCTTTCTGCTCGCCACCGCGACGCTGCTGCCGTTCTCCCAATACAGCGTCGAGGTGAGCGGACTCGGCAGTCCCGTGACGATCACCGCGCTGATCGCGCTGCTGGTGTGTCTGATCCCGACCACGATCGGCGGGCTGCTCTCGGCGATCGGCGTGGCCGGCATGAGCCGCATGATGCAGGCGAACGTGATCGCCACTTCGGGCCGCGCCGTGGAGGCCGCGGGCGACGTCGATGTGCTGCTGCTCGACAAGACCGGCACCATCACTCTGGGCAACCGCCAGGCCGCCGCGTTCATCCCCGCTGCGGGCGTCGGCGAGGAGGAACTCGCCGGGGCCGCCCAGCTCGCCTCGCTCGCCGATGAGACGCCCGAGGGGCGCAGCATCGTGGTGCTCGCCAAACAGCGCTTCCAGCTACGCGAGCGCGATCTGTCGGCGCTGCACGGCACCTTCGTTCCGTTCTCGGCGCACACCCGTATGAGCGGCGTCGACATCGGGGAGCGCCAGGTGCGCAAGGGCGCCGTCGATGCCATCCGCAAGCACATCGAGGCGGCCGGCCAGAGCTTTCCGAAGGCGCTGCTCAACACGGTGCAGGAGGTGGCTCGCCGGGGCAGCACGCCGCTGCTGGTGAGCGACGGGCCGCGCGTGCTCGGGGTGATCGAGCTGAAGGACATCGTCAAGGGCGGCATCAAGGAGCGCTTCGGGGAGCTGCGCCGGATGGGCATCAAGACCATCATGATCACCGGCGACAACCCGCTCACCGCCGCCGCCATCGCCGCGGAGGCGGGTGTGGATGATTTCCTCGCCGAGGCGACCCCGGAGGCGAAACTCAATCTGATCCGCGCCCACCAGACCGAGGGCCGCCTGGTGGCCATGACCGGCGATGGGACCAACGACGCCCCGGCGCTCGCCCAGGCCGACGTGGCCGTGGCGATGAACTCCGGCACGCAGGCCGCCAAGGAAGCGGGCAACATGGTCGATCTGGACTCGAACCCGACCAAGCTCATCGAGGTCGTGGAGACGGGCAAGCAGATGCTGATGACGCGTGGATCGCTGACGACTTTCAGCATCGCCAACGACATCGCCAAATACTTCGCCATCATTCCGGCGGCGTTCGCCACCACGTACCCGCAACTCAACGCGCTCAACATCATGCATTTGACGAGCCCGTTCTCGGCGATCCTCTCGGCCGTGATCTTCAATGCGCTCATCATCGTCGTGCTCATTCCGCTCGCCCTGAAAGGCGTTCGTTACCGCCCGCTCGGCGCCGGCACGCTGTTGCGGCGCAATCTGCTCATCTATGGCGTCGGCGGGATCATCGTGCCGTTCATCGGCATCAAGCTGATCGACATGGGCTTGACGCTGCTGCATCTGACCTGAGAGAGACACCATGAAGACGATTCTTCGTCCCGCGCTCACGCTGCTGCTGGTGCTGACGGTGATCACCGGGGTGATCTATCCTCTGGTGGTCACAGGGGTGGCGCAGGTGGCGTTTCCGGCTCAGGCCAACGGCAGCCTGATCAGGCGTGACGGAAAGCCGATCGGCTCGCGCCTGATCGGCCAGCCGTTCAGCGCGCCGCAGTATTTCTGGAGCCGGCCGTCCGCCACCAGTCCACAGCCGTACAACGGGCTCGCCTCGGGGGGCTCGAACCTCGGCCCGACGAACCCGGCGCTGATCGCCGCCGTCAAGGCGCGCATCGCGGCTCTGCGTGCCGCCGACCCGGGCAATCACGCGCCCATTCCGGTCGATCTGGTCACCGCCTCGGGCAGCGGGCTCGACCCGGACATCAGCCTGGCGGCCGCGTACTACCAGGCCGGACGGGTCGCGCGCGCGCGCAGTGTGAGCGTGCGCCGGGTGAGAGCCTTGATCGCGGCGCATGCACGCGGGGGCGAACTCGGCGTGCTCGGTGATCCGCGCATCAACGTGCTGGAGCTGAACCTGGCGCTCGACGCCATGAAATAATGTGGCCATGAATCGACCGGCGACGCCCGAACGGCGGCCCGATCCGCAGGAACTGCTGGCCCGCGTGCAGGCCGAAGAGGCGCGCGCCGGACGCGGCAAACTGCGCATCTTCTTCGGCGCCTCCGCCGGCGTCGGCAAGACGTACTCGATGCTCCAGGCGGCGCGCTCGGAGCAGGCCGGCGGAACCGATGTGGTCGTGGGGTACCTCGAGCCGCACGGGCGCACCGAGACCGAACGCCTGGCCGAAGGACTCGAGCGGCTGCCGACGCTCCCGGTCAGCTACCGTGGCATCGTCCGCCAGGAATTCGATCTCGATGCGGCGCTGGGACGCCATCCCCAGATCCTGCTCGTCGATGAGCTGGCGCACTCGAACCTGCTCGGCGGTGTGCCGCAGCCGCGTCATCCGAAGCGCTGGCAGGACATCGAGGAGTTGCTCGCGGCCGGTGTCAATGTCTGGACGACGGTCAATGTTCAGCACCTGGAGAGTCTGAACGACCTGATCTATCAGACGACCGGTGTCCGTCAGAGCGAGACGCTGCCGGATCACGTGTTCGATGATGCCGATGCGATCGAACTGATCGATCTGCCCGCCGATGACCTGCTCGCGCGGCTGCACGCCGGCAAGGTCTACATCTCGGATGCCGTCGCGACGGCTGCCGAGCGGTTTTTTCGCCGCACCAATCTGATGGCCCTGCGTGAGATCGCGCTGCGCCGCGTGGCCGAGCGGGTCGAAGCGGCGGCCCGCGAACTGCAGCCCGGGCGCGGCCGCGGGCGGATCGCCGGTGAGCGCATCCTCGTCGCAGTCGGTCCCGACGAGCAGGCCGAGCAGCTCGTGCGCACCGGCAAGCGCATGTCCGATGCGCTCGCCGCAGGTTGGAGCGTCGTGTACGTCGAGACGCCGGCGCTGCTGCGACTCTCCGATGCGGATCGCAACCGGCGCATCGCGGTCCTTCGCCTGGCGGAGTCGTTGGGCGCGGAGACCGTGACGCTGGACGGACCTACGGCGGCCGCAGCGCTGTTGGAGTACGCGCAGACCCGCCGCGCGACCCGGGTGCTGGTCGGAGCGCCGAAGCGACGCGGCTGGCGAGGCTGGGTACGCCCGTCCACCTCGAGTCTGCTGGTCAAGCAGGCGCGGGGCTTTGACGTCATCGTCGTCGCGCCGGCCGGTGCCGCGGTGGCGCGGCCCGCCCCCTCGGCGCAGATGTCGGCCGAGGGCGCTCCGGGCGGGGTGCCCTGGGAGCGGTACGGGTGGGCCGGCGGGATCAGCGTGCTGTGCACGGCGCTGGCGTTCGCGATGTACCCGAACTTCGAGCTGTCCAATCTCGCCATGGTGTATCTGCTCGGGGTCACCGTCGCGGGCCTGCGCCTGGGACGGGGTCCCTCGGCGCTGACGACGGTGCTCAACGTCACCGCGTTCGATTATTTCTTCGTACCGCCGCGCTTCACCATTGCGGTGTCCGACGCGCAGTACTTCGTGACCTTCGGCGCGATGTTGACGATCGGATTGGTCATCGCCACCCTCACGGCGAACGTGCGCCAGCAGACGCGCGTGGCCGGTGCCCGCGAGCGCCGTACGGCGGCGCTGTATGCGATGAGCCGGGAACTGGCCGTCACGCGCGGCATCCAGAACATGGCCGCAGTGGCGGTCCGCCACGTCGCGGAGGTGTTCGACTGCCGGGCCGTGGTGCTGCTGCCGGATCCGCAAGGCAAGCTGCATCTGCCGCACGGTGCGCCGAGTCCGGAATCGCTGCGCGGCGCGGATCTCGCCGTCGCTCAGTGGGTAAATGATCACGGCCGGCGCGCCGGGCTCGGCTCGGACACCTTGCCGGCGACGCCTGCGCTGTACGTGCCGCTCGGCGATGAGCACCGCCCCACTGGCGTGCTCGCGGTGCTGCCGGCGAATGCACGCCGCGTCCTGCTGCCGGAGCAGAGTCAGCTGCTCGACACCTTCGCCGGTCAGATCGGCCTCGCCCTCGAGCGGGCCCGCTTCGCCGATGCGGCTCAGGCCTCGAGCCTCGCGGCGGAGCGCGAGAGTCTGCGCAACACGCTGCTGGCGTCCATTTCTCACGATCTGCGCACGCCGCTGTCGGTGATGGTCGGGGCCGCCAGCACGCTCACGGAGCGCGGCGAGGTGCTCGATGCGCTCAAGCGCCGGCAGCTCGCCGCCTCGATCGAGCTGAAGGCGCGTGAGATGTCCGAGCTGGTCTCCAACGTGCTCGATCTGATGCGCTTCCAGTCCGGTCAGGTTCCGCTGCGGCGCGATTGGCAAAGCGTGGAGGATCTGGCCGGCGCGGCGCTGAAGCGTCTCGAGGAGCGCATGCGCGATCATCCGGTGGAGCTGAATCTGCCGCCGGAGCTCGTCCCGGTCTACGTCGATGCCGGTCTGGTGGTGCAGGTGTTCGTCAACTTCTTCGACAACATCGCCAAGTACACACCGCCCGGCACGAGCGCGGCGGTGAGTGCGCTCAACGAGGGTGCGTGCGTGCGCGTCATCGTCGAGGACGAGGGCCCGGGGCTGCCGGCGGGCGACCCGCAGCAGCTGTTCGAGAAGTTCCAGCGCGGCAGCGGCGAGGGCGTGGTCGCCGGGGCCGGCCTGGGCCTGGCGATCTGCCTGGCGATCGTGAGCGCGCACGGCGGGGAAATCCTCGCGCGCCGCCGGGAAGGCGGCGGCGCACGCTTCGAGTTCACGCTGCCGGCGCGGGACCTCGAAACATGACCGAGGCGATGCATCAGGTGCTCATCGTCGAGGACGAGCCGGCCATCCGCACCGTTCTGAAGGTACTGCTCGAGGCCGAGCACTACCGGGTGATCGAGGCCGAGAATGCCATGCGCGCGGAGATCGAGAGCCGCAGCCACAAGCCGGACCTGCTGTTGCTCGACCTGGGGCTGCCCGACGGGGACGGTCTGGCGATCATCCGCCGGGTGCGCGCCTGGTCGCCGGTGCCGATCATCGTGCTTTCCGCGCGCACCCAGGAGGAGCAGAAGATCGCCGCGCTCGACGCGGGGGCGGATGATTATGTCGCCAAGCCATTCAGTGCGGCGGAGCTGCTCGCGCGGGTCCGCGCGGCCCTGCGGCGCAATGTGCGTGCCTCGGAGCGCGCCGGTCCGCTGCGCCTCGGAGAGGTCCGCATCGATCTCGAGATGCGCACCGCGAGCGGCACGCACGGGCCGATCCACCTCACCCCCCTCGAGTACCGGGTGCTCGAGGCCCTGGCGCGCAATCTCGGGGCCATCGTGACGCAGCAGCAGCTGATCCGCGAGGTGTGGGGGCCGGAGCGGCTCGGCGATACGCGTGGACTGCGCGTGTGCATCATGAATCTGCGCGCCAAAGTGGAAGCCGATCCGCGCAAGCCGCGCTACCTGCTCACCGAGGCGGGCCTGGGCTACCGGCTGCTCGCCGAGGACAGCGCGCCGCAGTGAACCGCGCGGGTCAGGTGAGGGAGACCACCAGCTTCGCCGAGTGGCTGCGCCAGTGGATCGGAATGACGAAGGCGCGAGCGCCCGCCGGCTGGTTGATCTGCGGCTTCTCCCCGGCGAACACGCTCGGCACGGAGATCACGAAATCGTGCCCGAAATCGCGCCGTGCGTTGCCGGAGATGGTGTTGGCGACCTCGCCGACCAGATCGCGCATGCTCTCGTGGCTGAAGTCGCTCTCCTGCATCTTCATCAGCAGGACCGTCAGCATCGCGCGCGGGGCGGTGAAGTACACCACGCCCTCGCGCTTGCCGGAGACGTTGATCATTCCGGTGTAATCGTGCATCGCCGGCTCGCCCTCGAGCAGGTAGGGCGAGCCGATGCTCGCCGGCTGCTGCGCGGCCACCTCGAAGTATCGGGTGGTGCCATCGACGAAGGTTTTCAGTTCCTCTTCCCGCAACATGGGCGCGCTCTGTGTGCCGGTGGGTCCGCGTCAGTACATCAGTTCGGCGATTGCTTCATTGAGCTGCCGGTCGGTGAACGGCTTGTTGAGAAAGCCGTTCGCCCCGCGCTCCATGGCCTCCACCGCGGTCGCCTTGTCCGCCAGGGCCGAGATCACCAGGATCCGCACCTCGGGCTTCAGACGCACCAGCTGCGTGATGCACTCGATGCCGTCCATTTGCGGCATGGTCAGGTCCATGGTGACCAGATCCGGATCGGTCCGCCGGGCCAGCTCGAGCGCCTCGATGCCGTTGGCCGCGGTGCCCACGACCTCCAGGTCATCGAATTGCTGCGAGCGCTCGATGCGCCGGCGAACGATGTTCGAGTCATCGACGATCAGCAGCTTGACCGCTCGCCGCGCGCCCGTGTCCTGTGCGGTGTCCATGAGGGGAATTCCTGCGCCTATGCCACCGCTGTCTCGCCGACTGCGGGCAGCGCGATCTTGAAGCGAGTGTAGCGTCCGGGGTTGGTGCTCACGCCAATGCGCCCGCCGAGACCGTACACCGCCTTGGCGACCACGTCCATGCCGGCCCCGCGCCCGGCATCCATCGACACCTCGTTGCGCGTCGAGAAGCCGGGTTTGAAGATCAGTGCGAGTGCTGCGCGGTTGTCGAGCTGTGCGGCCTGCTCCTCGCTGAGGAGCTTCTTGCGCACGGCGGCTTCCTTGAGCGCCTCGGGCGACAGACCCGCCCCGTCATCTTCGAACGTCAGCTCATAGCCCGATTCGACGCGGCGGAAATCCACGCGCACCTGACCGCCGCCGTTCTTTGCCCCGGCACGGCGGACCGCGTCCGCCTCGATGCCGTGCACCGCGGCATTGCGCAGCATCTGAATGAGGCAATCCTTCAGCGTGCCGAGATAGCTCGGCGGGCATTGCGCCAGACCGGTGAGTGCGAGCGTGAAGTCCTTGCCGTGATCCTGCGCCAGCTTGCGTGCCAGGGACTGCAGGGTTGCAGCGAGTTCCTCCGGGCCGGCGGCCGGGACGCGCAGCGCCGGTGTGCTGAGCGTGCCGTCCGGCGGGCTCGGCTGTTCGCGCAGCGAGGAGAGCTTCAGCGTCATCTCGCGCACCCCGCGCAGGTGCGCGAGCAGCTCGTCGAGCTTCAGCACCAGCGGCAGGAAGTCGTTGCCGGTGAGTTCGCTGCGTCCTTTGAGCTCCGCGAGCATGTCCTCGAGGTGATGGACGCGCTGTGCGATGCTCATCAGGTTCAGCGCCGCCGCCTCACCCTTCATCGAGTGCAGCTCGCGGGCGAGGCCGGCGAGCTTCTTGCTGAACTCCGCGTGTGTGCGCGCCGGCTCCTTCAGGATCGCATTGATGTGCTTCAGGCCCGCCGAAGCGCTGTCGAGGAACGAGCCGAGCTGCAGTGGATCGGAATGCAGCATGCCGACCATCATGTCGAGCTGCGAATGCGCATTCTCCTGCGCCTCGTGCAGCTCGCGCGCCAGCAGCACGCTCGAGGTGATGTCCCCGACTGCGCACAGCACGTGCTTGACGCCCTTCGGGCCCATCACGCGGTGGAAGTCGAACTGCAGGTAGCGGGTTTCCTTGCCGCCGCGCCCGTTGTCCATGGAGACCTCGAGCTGCCCCAGCGGGTTGATGCTCTTCATGAGGTTCTCGTGCGCCCGCTCGCCCCAGAGCAGCTTGATGAACTTCATGGCGGTGTTGAGCGTCTCGGGCGGCACTTTGTCGCGCAGCAGCTCCTCGAAAGTCAATCCGGCGAAATCGCTGCGGCCGAACATGCTCGTCAGAGCCTGTGACCAGACCGCGCCGATGCGGTAGTCGGCGTCGAGCAGGAACAGGCCCTCGCGTACCGTGGCGAGAATGTCGCGGGTCTGATCCTGGGCGTCGCGCGCGGCACGTTCGCCACGGCCGCGCGCGACCTGCAGGTAGGCCGCCGCGAGGCCGAGCAGCAGTACGGCGAGCACGCCACCGGAGAGCAGCCAGCGCAGGCGTGAGGCCGCCGCGGCGGTGCGCGCCTGCAGCGAGCCGCTGACCACGGCAAGCTCGCGGTGCAGGGCGGCGGCGTTGGCCTGGGCAAACAGCTCGGCGCGGCGCACATGGGCGTAGTACACCCTGCCGCTGCGCGAGAGCGAGCTGTTTGTGGCGGTGTCGGAGTAGGGCTCGCCGTGATAGGAGAGCACCTTGGCGAGCACCGGGGTGTAGTTGGCCCACAGTGTGGTGGCGGCGCGCATCGCGGCCGGGTCGAGGCCCTTCTGGTGCTCGAGGGCCGTGAAGTCGCGGTTGAAGCCGCGCACGCTCGAGTCGAGTTCACCGTGCACGTGGCCGGTGTACTCGAGCGTGTCGAGCCGCTGGCGCAGGGCGGTGAGCTGTTGGGAAATCGCCGACGGATAGGCCTCGAGCTCGCTCGCCTGCTGCAGCGTGCCGACGTTGGCGCGGATCTGCGTAGCGAGCCTGAACCCTGCGATCAGCACCAGGCCCATCACCGCGGCGAGCACGATGCCGGCTGCGGCAGTGAGGAGCCGGCGGTTTCGATCAGCGCCTGACAATTGCATGGGGGCTTCCTGATTAATTCGGCAGAACGAAGCGGATCAGGGTGCGTACCGGCACGGAGACCGGCCGTCCATGGAACTTCGGCGGCGCATAGCGCCAGCGGCGGATGGCATCGAGCGCGGCGCGGTCGAAGACCGTCGCAGGCTTCGCCGTGACGACCTGCACGTGGCGCGGACGCCCGGCGCGGTCGACGACGTACTGCACGGTCACCTCGCCGGAGATGTGGCGGCTGAGTGCGCGCTCCGGGTAGGAGGGAGGAACGTAATGCGTGCGGCGCAGCGCGCGAGCGACATCCGCCAGCTGCGCGACGGTGGGCGCCCGCGGTGTGGCGACCATGACGGCGGCGGCATTCAGTGCGGCACCGCTGGCGCCCCACTGGCGCGCATCGGCCAGATCCGTGACGGCCGCGGCGTGCTGCCCGGCACGTGCCGCCGCTTCGGCGCGCTGCACGAGCGCATTGGCGAGTGCGCGGTGCATCTGGTTCACGGCCGCCGCGGTGGCCGGGTCCGGGTGGTCCGCGGCCAACACGTTCAGGTAGTACGCGGCGCTGTCGTTGGCCGGCTGGAGCAGTTCACCGGCATCGAGCCGCGCATGCGCCTCGGCGAGTAATTGCTGCAGCCGGCTCTGCACCGCCTGGGTGCGCGCCGATTGGATTTGTGCCTGCACGGCCGCGATCGCTGCTGCGGAGGCGCCCGTCGCCCGCGCCGCTGCGAGCGCCTGGCTCTCCACCCCGTTCTGCCCGGCGACGCCGGCCTGGCGCGCCTGCTTCAGCAGTGCGTCGATCACGGCCTGCGCGGCGTTGGCGGTGGTCGGGGAACTGGCGTCCAGGGTGCGCAGTTTGGCCAGGGTGCTCGTGGCGCTCGCCGCGCCGGTGAGCCGGTGCGCGGCGATCCGCCGGGCGAGCTGCTGAACCAGCTTCTGTGTGCGCTTGTGGTGCTTCAGGCTGGTCAACTCGCTCTGCCAGGCGGCGATCTGCGCGGCCGGCACGCCGCGCCGCGCGGCCTGGGCGATCAGGGCCGGCGCGGTGCTGAGCTGACCGCCGGAGAGCGCCTGATTCACCACGGCGCTCGATAGCTCGATGCCGAACGGATGAACGTGACGGTTCGTCGGGTCCGCGAGCTGCAGTGTCGCGAGCGCAAGCGCAGCGAGGTTGTAATGACCTTGGCTGAGGGCGTCTTTGAATCGTGAAATCAGTACGTTGCCAACGCGGCGCAGACCGTCGCGCGCTTCACCGTTGGTGGGGTCCACCGCCAGCACCGAGCGGTAAAAGACCAGGGCGTTGTCGCCTTTCGGCGCGGTGAAATGCCGGGCAAACATGGCGCGGCTCGCCTTGACGAGCAGATCCTCGACACGGCCCTGCACGATCGAAGTGTCGACGTCCGGGCGCGGCAGCGCGGCGAAGTGCGCGCCGTGCGCGACGGGGGCAGCCGCGACCGGCCGCTGCAGCACCGGATGCGTCGCGGCGACGTGGTGTTTCGGCAACAGGAACAGGCCCGCGGCGACCGCGACGACCACTACGCCGGCGCCGAGCGGCAACCACAGGCGCTTCAGTCCGTTACCGGACGGCGGCTCGGCGGAGGACGCAGCGGGCTCGGCCGGCAGGGGCGTGCGCGGCAGCTCTGCGGCCTGACGGACGGAACGGACCGGAGCGCTCCGCGGTGCGGCCCTTTCAGCCGCATCCGCCAGTGCCGCATCGAGTACGGCGGAGGTCTTGTCCGGCTCGATCGGCAGCGGCAGCACGGTGAACACCCGAGTGCCTTTCACCGCCGCAGCGACGGATTTCTCCGCGCCGGCAGCCGTGAAGACGAGAATGACGGCATGAGGGTTCTGCGTGGTGGCCCGCTCGACGTCGGCGCGTACGTTCTCGGCCTCACGCGCATCGATCGCCAGGATCTGGCCGCCGCGGGCTCCGTCGAGCTGCGCCAGCGCGGCATCGAGCGAGTCCGCCGGATGCACGCTGGCCCGGCCGCCGAGCACTTCGCCGAGTTCGAGCAGGAAATCATCATGATGCGTGAGCGCGGCGAGATCGACTGGCGCGCGCGCAGCGGCGGGCGCAGGGGCGCCGGCGGCGTCGCCGGCGGATTCGCGAGACTCACTCGGAGCTGAATGGGCCACAACCCGTCTCCCTCTTTATTATGACCGCAAGCTCGGCGTACCGCCGTCCTCGCCGGTCCGAACCCGGTGCTTCAGTGGCGGGACGACGCCCGAGGCCCGGATGCACGACGTTCTGTGGCCATCAAACCCGCAGCAGCGTTTGCGTGCAGTGTCGCCGTTCACAGTATTGGTGCGATGCGCGCGGATCGGCGCCGATCGGCGCCGGAAGCGGATCGGAATGCCCCGATGGTGCCGCGCACGGCAGGCGTCATCGGTGCGGACAGTCCGACTCGACAGCGCCCGTTCAGGAGCCGATGATGAATCGGCACGGCGACCTCGGAACAAAATTCGGATGCCGCCGTCTTAATAGTCATCGGGCAGCGGGATCGCGAGTTCGGCAGCTTTCGCAGGGCGAGACGCTCCAACCGGTCTGCGCAGCGGGATCACAGCCGCCTTTCTCGGCCGCCACTGCCGTTTCGGGAACGGGAGGTCATGGCGATGCGAGCACGAGCCAACCATCCTGATCAGGCGCCGCCGCGCGCCTGCATCGATCACGACGGGTTCATCGAATCGCTCAGTTCGTTCAGCCGCGCGCACCGCGCGCAGCGCTGGGAGGGCACGTTCGGAGAGTTTCTGACGGACATCCTGCCGGGGAATCCGGCCGCGCGGGTGCGCACCAGCCACGAGTACATCTGGGACATGCTCTGTTGGCATGGCCGCCGCGCCCAGCATGCGGCGGGTGAGCCGGCTGCGTTCGACGAGCACGCTGCGGAGCCGGCCGGTGAGCTGTTTCGGCGCGAGTTGTTCGGGATCGACGGGCCGCTGGCGCGCGTGGCGGAGTATTTCAAGGCCGCTGCCGGCGGCTCCGAAGTCGGGCGGCGGCTGTTGCTGCTGCTCGGGCCGCCCTCGGGAGGCAAGTCGACGCTCGCGATCCTGCTGAAGCGTGGGCTGGAGGAATACAGCCACACCGAGGAGGGGGCACTCTATGCAGTGCGCGGCTCTCCGGTGCATGAAAATCCGTTGAACCTGATTCCAGCGAGTCTGCGCGCGGAATTCCGCGAACGCTACGGCGTCAGCGTCCCGGGGGAACTCTCGCCCTGGGCACGCGATTACCTCGAGCGCGAATTCGACGGGGAGTTTCTGCGCGTACCGGTCGAGCGCATCTTCCTCTCCGAGGCGGCGCGCCTCGGCATCGGCACGTATGCCCCGCACGATCCGAGTACCGCAGACATCGCGGACCTGGTCGGATCGGTCGACCTCGCCAAGGTGGCGCAGATCGGCGACGAGGGGGATTCGCGCGCCTGGTCGTGGTCCGGCGCGGTGTACTCGGCGAGCCGCGGGCTGCTCGAGATGATCGAGATCCTCAAGGTCAAACGCGAATTTCTCTACCTGCTGCTGACGTTGACGCAGGAGAAGAACGTGAAGGTGGCGCGCTTCCCGCTGATCCACCTCGACGAGACGGTGCTCGCGCATACCAACCTCGCGGAATTCCACCGCTTCCTGCAGGAGAAGGAGAACGAGGCGCTGCTCGACCGCATGGTGATCATCAAGGTGCCGTATGCGCTGTCCTACCACGACGAGGCGCGCATCTATCGCAAGCTGGTGTGCGCCGCGCCGGCGTTCCGCGACGTGCACCTCGATCCGCACGTGCTGAACCTTGCCGCGGTGTTCGCGATTCTCACCCGCCTGGCGGCGCCGGAGCGCGAGGGGCTCGATCTGGGCAAGAAGCTGCGTCTCTACGCCGGCGAAGCGATCGAGGGCGTGCCGGAGAGTGAGGCGGCGCGGCTGCGTTCCGAAGCGCCCGACGAGGGACTCGGCGGGGTCAGCCCCCGCTTCATCATCAATGCGATCTCCACCGCCATCACCCGCGGCACCACGCGCAGCCTGACCAGCATGGACCTCCTGCTCGCACTGAAGGATGCGATCGAGAGCGATGCGCGCATGGAGCTCAAACACAAGAAGGCCTGGATCGACCACCTGGTCACGGCGCGCAAGGAATTCTACAACCGCTGGGTGAAGGAGGACGTGCACCGCGCCATGTTTGCCTCGTTCGAGGAGGAGGCGCAGCAGCTGCTGGAGAAGTATCTCGATGAAGTCGAGGCCTCGCTCGATCATCGCCAGGTCACCGATCCGATCACGGGCGAGAGCCGCCCGGCGGACGAGCGCTTCCTGCGCTCGGTGGAGGAGAAGATCAAGGTGTCGGATTCCGGCAAGCTCTCTTTCCGTCAGGAAGTGGTGCGCAAGGCCATGGTGGCGTTCAAGACCGGCGAGAAGTTCAAGCTCGCGAGCCATGCCCGCATGCGCGAGGCGATCGAGCAGTATCTGTTCGAGGAGCGACGCGACGTGCTCAGGCTGGTGACCTCGAGCGCCCGTCCGGACGAGGAGGCGCGCCAGAAGATCTCGGTGGTGCAGCAGCGGCTGATCAGCGAGTACGGGTACGACGAGCACAGCGCCAAGGAAGCGCTCAGTTACGTCACGACGCTGCTCGCGCAGGAGTAGAGCGGACATGAACGAACCGGCCGGCGGCGAGTCTCCCTTCAGCGCGGCGAAGTGGTATGAGTTGTTCTCGCGTGGGGCGCGCGACTGGCTGCGTCACGATGCCAAGGTGCGCGATGCGGTTCGCCGCCATCTGCCGGAGCTGGTCGGTGCCGGTGAAATCATCGGTGGCGCGGCGCGTACCGTGCGCGTGCCGGTGACTCTGCTCGAGCACTACCGCTTCCGGCTGCGCCGCAGCGCCGAGCAGCAGAGTGTCGGGCAGGGCGCAGCCAAGCCGGGCGACGTCTTCGCCGACCCGACGCACCGCCCCGCGCCGTCGGGCAAGGGCCCGGGCGGCGAGGAGGAGGGCGAGGTGCAACTGCTGCTCGAGTTGAAGGTCGAGGACATCGTCGAGTGGCTGTGGGAGGAGATGCGCCTGCCGAATCTGAAGCCCCGGGCCGGTCCCTCGGAGGAGACCGAATGGACCCGCGAGGGATGGGATCGGCGCGGCGCGCGTTCCCGGCTCGATCGGCGGCGCTCGTTCAAGGAGTTGGTCAAGCGCCGTGGCGCCCCCGGAGCGGTGCCGACGTTCACGGACGAAGATCTGCGCTTCCGCCAGCTGGCCCGGCGGCGGCGTCCGGCGGTACGGGCGGCGGTGTTCTTTCTGCTCGATGTCTCGGGCAGCATGTCCGAGCGCGACCGCCAGCTCGCCAAATCCTTCTTTTTCTGGACGATGCAGGGACTGCGCCGCCAATACCGGATGCTCGAGACGGTGTTCGTTGCGCACACGACTGAGGCATGGGAGTTCACCGAATCGGAGTTCTTTCAGGTGAGCGGCACCGGCGGCACGGTGGCCTCGAAGGGCTTCGGCAAGGTGAGTGAGATCATTGCGGAGCGCTTCGCGGCCCAGCAATACAACGTGTACGTCTATTACGCTTCGGACGGCGACAACGCCGCGAGCGATGTCGCCGCGGCGCGCGAGACGCTCGGCGCACTCGAGTCACAGACGTGCTTTTGCGGTTACGTCGAGGTCGCTGCCGGCATGTCGCGCCGTCTGGAGACCGAGACCGGCCGGCTGTTCGGCGAGCGGACGGCCGCCGGAGGTGCCGTCGACAGCTGCGTGCTCACCGGTTTCGAGGACATCTGGGCGGCGTTACGCACCTTCTTCGCCGCGCAGGAGCGCGCTGCGGAGGACGCGTGAGCGGCGAGTGGCGCACCCTCGTGCCGCGCATCGAGCAGCTCGCTCGAGGCCTCGGGCTCGATTTCCACCCGGTCGAATTCGAGGCCGTGCCGGACTCGTTCATGATGGAGATCGCCGTGTACGGCCTGCCGGTGCGCATGCCGCACTGGTCGTTCGGGGTCCGCTACATCTATCAACTCATCCAGCGGCACATGGGTCACTCGCGACTGTTCGAAGTGGTCTTCCCCGGCAATCCCGGACATGCTTATCTCTCCGCCGGCAACGGGCTCGCCGAGAACGTACTGGTCAGCGCACACGTGCTCGGACATGCGGACTTCTCGCGCAACAACCTGCTGTTCCAGCGTTGCCAGGGGCAGGTGAGCGAGCGGATTGTCGAGCACGCCGCGCAGCACGCCCGGCAGATTCAGCAGGCGATCGAGACGCACGGTCTTGAGCGCGTGGAGGCCGCGCTCGATGCGGCACTCGCACTCGAGCAGCACATCGACGTGGATCAGCCGCTGCGCCGCCCGGCATATCCTCAGTACCTCGAGCCGGGCAAGGCGCTCGCGGACGACGCGTTCCGCCGGCGCTTCGCGGCGCTGGAGCCGGCCGGTCCCGCGGCGGGCGTCACCGCGCCGCAGCGCGCGCCGCTGCCGCCGCATCCGGAGCGGGATCTGCTCTGGTTCGTGGCGCAATACGCCCCGGAGATGGAAAGCTGGGAGCGCGACATCTTCCTCGCGGTGCGCGAGGAGTCGTTCTACTTCCATCCGGTGTTTGCGACTCAGATCATGAACGAAGGCTGGGCGTCTTACTGGCATGCGCGGTTGCTGCGCGAGGCGGATTTCATTCCGCAGCAGGCCTACCTCGATGCCATCCGATGCCACTCCGAAGTGGTCCGGCCGGTGGCGGCCGATGCACAGGTGGCCCTCAGCGTGAATCCCTATCACCTGGGCTTCTCGCTCTGGGAGCGCATCGTGGCGCAGCGCGGCCTCGAGGCCGCCTTCGCCATCCGTGCCGAGGATGACGACTTCGCCTTCATCCGCAATCACCTCACCCGGGACCTCGCCGAGGAGCTCGGCCTGTTCCGCTACCGCGCGCGCGACGGCAAGGTGACCGTGCTCGAGGCCGATCTCGATGCGCTGCACGAGGCCATCCTCGCGCCCAAATACAACTTCGGCGCACCCGCGGTGTCGGTCCGGCGGGTGTGCGCGGACGGCACGCTCGAGCTCGGGCACGATCACCGGCTCGACGGGCGTGGTCTCGATCTTGAACGCAGCCGCAAGGTGCTGGAGTATCTGCAGCGCCTCTGGCGCCGGCCCGTGCGGCTCGTGACGGTCGATGACGACGGGGCGGATCTGGAGTTGTCCGTGTCTTGAGCGCAGCGCTGCTTTGCGCCCCGCGCTCCCCCGGAGTACCCTTGGTGCTCTCACACCGTGCTCGGATGGGGCGTGCCGCGTGGACCCTACGTGCATTCGCAACATCGCGCTCACCGGCGCGGCCGGCGCCGGCAAGACGCTGCTCGCCGAAGCGCTGCTGCTCGAGGCGGGGGCGATCCGCGCCAAGGGAAGCATCGAGCGGGGCTCCACCGTGTCGGACTTCGATCCCCAGGAGCGCACGCTCGGGCACTCGCTCGAACCGGCGCTGCTCACGGTCGAGCATGCCGGCACGCGGCTTCATCTGCTCGACACGCCCGGCTACCCGGATTTTCTCCCCCGGACATTCGCGGTGCTGGAGGCTGTCGAAGCCGTCGCCGTGGTGGTGAGCGCGGTCACGGGTCCGGATGCCGTGACGCAGCGGCTGATGAGTTTCGCGCGCGAGCGGGGCCTGGCCCGGCTGCTGATCGTCAACAAGATCGACAGCCGGGACGCAGACTGTGCGGGTGTACTGGCGCGCCTGCGCGAGGCATTTGGTCCCGAGTGTCTGCCGGTCAACCTGCCGGCCGGGGACGGGGCTGCGGTGCGTGACTGCTTCTTCGACCCGCAGGAGGCGCCCGTCGAGTTTTCCACCATCGAGGCGGCGCGCACGGCCCTCGTCGATCAGGTCGTCGAACTCGACGAACGGCTGATGGAGCTGTACTTGGAGCAGGGCGAGACGCTCTCACCCGAGCAGCTGCACGAGCCGTTCGAACAGGCGCTGCGGGAGGGGCACCTGGTGCCGGTGTGTTTCGTGTCCGCGGAGACCGGCGCGGGTGTCGGGGCGCTGCTGACGGTCATCGAGCGGCTGATGCCTCATCCCGCCGAAGGCAACCCGCCCCCTTTTCTCACCGGTGCGGGCAGCGCCGCTCGCCGCGTCGAAGTTCGGCCCGACCCGCAGCGGCACGTCATCGCGCATGTCTTCCGGGTGACGATCGATCCGTACGTGGGCAAGCTGGCGAGCCTGCGGGTGCACCAGGGCACGATCCGACCGGGCGGACAGCTCTACGTGGGCGATGCACGCAAGCCCTTCAAAGTGACGCATGTGTACCGCCTGCTCGGCAAGGACAGCGTGGAGATTCCCCAGGCCATCCCGGGGGATCTCTGTGCGCTCGCCAAAGTCGAGGAGCTGCAGCGCGATGCGGTGCTGCACGACTCGCACGAGGAGGATCACTATCATCTTGCGCCGGTGCTGCTGCCGCCCTCGATGCTGGGTCTGGCCATCGAGCCGCAGCGGCGTGGCGATGAGCAGCGGCTCGCCGACGCGCTGCACAAGCTCACGGCAGAGGACCCGGGGGTGCGCATCGAACAACATGCCGCGGTCAACGAAACGGTGCTGTACGGCACCGGCGAGATGCACCTGCGGGTGCTGCTCGAGCGGATGCGCGAGCGTTACGGCGTCGAGGTGCGCACCCATCCGCCGAGCATTCCGTATCGCGAGACCATCACGCGCGCGGCCGACGGCCACAGCCGCCACAAGAAGCAGACCGGCGGGGCCGGGCAATTCGGCGAAGTGTACCTGCGCGTCGAGGCGCTCGAGCGCGGCGCCGGCTTCGAGTTCGTCGATGCGGTCGCAGGCGGAGCGATCCCGGGCCAATTCATTCCGGCGGTGGAGAAAGGTGTGCGCCAGGTGCTCCTCGAGGGCGCACTCGCCGGCTTCCCGCTGCAGGACGTGCGCGTCACGGTGTACGACGGGAAGCACCATCCCGTCGATTCGAAGGAGGTGGCCTTCGTGTCGGCAGGCCGCAAGGCCTTTCTCGATGCGCTCGGCAAGGCCAGTCCGATCGTGCTCGAGCCGATCGTGCACCTGGAGGTGACCGCCCCGGCGAGTGCGATCGGAGACATCACCGGCGATCTGGCCACGCGCCGGGCGCGCGTCAACGGCAATCAGGAGCTGCCCGGGCGCCGCGCGAGCGTCTCGGCCCTGGTGCCGCTCGCAGAGATCGGTGAGTATCCCTCGCGCCTGAAGTCCCTCACCGGCGGACAGGGCAGCTACGTCATGGCGCTCAGCCACTACGATCCGGTGCCGCCGCGGCGCCAGCAGGAACTCATCGAGGCGTACCGGCCGCGCGCCGAGGCCGACTGACGTCGGAGCTTCAGCCGTGGTGGAAGCGGCCCTCGGCCTGCTTGGGCCGTGCCGGCGGGTTGGCTTCGAGTTCCGTGATCACGGCGCGCAAGTCGGCGAGCAGGAGGTCCGCCATGTCACGCGAGAAGCCTTCGCGGACCACGATCCGCAACACCGCGATCGTCTCGGCGCCCTTGGGCATTGTGTAGGCAGGTACCTGCCAGCCGTGGATCCGCAGGCGTTCGGAGACATCGTACACGGAGAAGCGCGAGGTCTCTTTCAGGCGAAAGGCAAAGACCGGGATCTGCGAGCCATCGCTGAGCAGCACGAAGGGTCCGAGCGCACCGATTTGTGCGGCGAGCTCGGTGGCCACCGAGCACAGGGTGCGCATGATGCGCGTGTAGCCGTCGCGGCCGAGGCGCAGAAAGTTGTAGTACTGCCCGACGATCTGGTTGCCCGGACGGGAGAAGTTCAGCGTGAAGGTCGGCATGTCGCCGCCGAGATAGTTGACGTGAAAGACCAGCTCTTCGGGCAGATGTGCCTTGCCCCGCCACAGTGCCCAGCCGACCCCCGGATACACCAGGCCGTACTTGTGGCCCGAGGTGTTGATCGACACGACATTGGGCAGGCGAAAGTCCCAGCGCAGCTGTGGATGAATGAACGGCGCGACGAAGCCCCCGCTCGCCGCATCGACGTGCAGCGGCACTTCGAGGCCGCGGGCGGCATTGTGTGACACCAGCGCATCGTGGATCGCTTCGATCGGCTCGAACTCCCCGGTGAAGGTGGTGCCGAGGATCGCCACTGCGCCGATGGTGTTCTCGTCGCAGCGCGCTACCACTTCCTCGGGTGTGATGACGTAACGGTCTGGGCGCATCGGGATGTAGCGCGGCTCGACTTCCCAGTACCGGCAGAACTTCTCCCACACTACCTGCACATTCGAGCCCAATACCAGGTTGGGCGTCGCGGCACTGCGGCCCGCGGCCGTGCGGCGCGCCTTCCAGCGCCACTTCAGCGCCATGCCGGCGAGCATCACCGCCTCGCTCGAGCCGATCGCCGACACACCGAGCGGAGATTCGTGCTCCGGGGCATGGAACAGCCGCGCGATCATGTTCACGCAGCGCGTCTCGAGTTCCGCGGTGCGCGGATACTCGTCCTTGTCGATCATGTTCTTATCGAACGTCTCACCCATGAGGCGTGCGGCCTCGGGTTCCATCCACGTCGTGACGAACGTGGCGAGATTCAGGCGGGCGTTGCCATCGAGCATCAGCTCATCGTGAATGAGTTGATAGGCGGTGCGCGGGCTCATCTCGTGCTGCGGCAGACGGTATTTGGGCGCGGGCTCTGACATGGTGCGCGAGCCGTAGGTCGGGGCCAGGTCGGCGTCGGGAACGAAGGTTTTGATCATGGGCGTGCCTCCTCTGCGGCGATGCGTGTCAGCGTCCGGGCCAGCGGCGCGGGCGCAATCCGGCGGCGCGGCACTGCGCCGGCGGCGGATTACTTCAGGACGAACTGTCCGCGTTCGTCGAACGGCAATTCGCGCAGCAGCCCGCGGGCCAGCTCGACCTTGCCCCGCAGCCGGTACCGCACCGGGTGAGCGCGACCTCGGCCGAAGAGCGAGAACAGAGCGCCGGCCATGTTCGCGGTGACCTCGGTGTCGAATTCCGCGGTGCCGTGCGGTGGCACCGTGAAGCGCCGTGCACTGCGCCCGTCGGCCACCCGGTGGCCGTTCAGTGTCAGGCTGTACTGCAGCGACTCGATCGGCAGGCTGATGCTGTTCGGATTGCGGACCCGCAGGCGCACCATCAGCTGCTGCTGCCAGAAGTCTGCGCGCAGGACGCGCACGCCGAGCACGCGCAGATGCGGGGCGTGCAGATTCGGGGTGAGCCACGCGCATCCGCTGAGGAGGACTGCGAGCAGCACCGGCGCGAGCCGCCATGCGTGGCGCGCCATGGGCCGTTCAACTGGCATAGGAGCGGCGCATCACCCCGCCGTGCTCGGGACTGCCGCCACCGGTGGCGATCGGCTCGGCGAGCGCCGCGGGCGGCGTGCGGCCGAGTTGCTCGTACAGGCGGCTCAGCTGGCGGCGAAACAGCGCGTCGAACTGACTGACCGCCTCGGCAGGGTTGTAATCCCCGAACCACCAGAACCAGTCCGAGCTTTCGCACAGCGCCAGCTGGCGCTCCGCGGCGCGCTGCGCCTGCGCATCGAGCGCACCGCTCGCCATGACCGCATCGAAGGCGATTTTCGCCTCGCACAGCAGGTCCCACGCGCGGTTCTTGGCCGGATCGCCCATCCAGGTGGTGAGCGTGCCGTGCA
>Ga0315298_1003112_pt1 | contig 26854 bp, 22 predicted proteins | sample WHS_1_MG_FD_203077 | JGI IMG/M metagenome (GOLD analysis project Ga0315298, IMG submission 203077) | Extremophilic microbial mat communities from Washburn Hot Springs, YNP, Wyoming, USA - WHS_1_MG | ecosystem: Environmental > Aquatic > Thermal springs > Hot (42-90C) | place: USA: Wyoming... | reverse complement strand
TTGCCCAGGCCCCAGTATTGATTGTTGGTTGTGGAAAAAATATTCATTACAACAGGGGAGAGTGGATGGGAGATTACAGTGTTATTGTTGATGTAGCAATTGCCTTTGACCATCTTACCCTTGCAGCAAGGGCAGAAGGACTTGGTACATGCTGGATTGGTTCTTTTGATAATGAAGGAATTAAGAAATATCTTGAGATTCCTGACGATGTTAATGTTGTTGCATTGACCCCACTGGGATACCCTGAAAATGAGTCAGTTTTTTCTCCTGTTGTAGATAGATTACCACTTGAACAAATTATCTATTATGAAAAATGGGAGAACAAATGAAGAGAACAAACATCCTTCATTTTATTACGCATGATACAGGAAGGTATTTAGAGTGTTATGGTGCTTCAGTAAAAACACCGAATATTAATAAACTTGCGAAAAAATCAAGTACCAATTTTTTCACAACTTTCAGCCATTTTTTCAAGATAATAGAGATAATTTTCAAGGGAAACATCAGGTGGAATACTGTGGTCAGCGTGCGGAATGTAGCCACCTTCTTCTACAAGTGGCATAATCCTTTGAATTTCTTTATCTATTGCATTTTTCCCTGCAGCAATTGCCCTTTTGTCAACTCCACCCCATATTCTTAATTGTTTTCCATATTTTTTTCTCACCTTGATGACATCCATTCCTGCCTGAACTTCAAATGGATAAAGAAAGTTTAATCCCGAATCAAGCCATACTGGAATTAATGAGTCGATATCCCCATCACTATCAAGACCAATGTATTTCACACCCTTTTTTGTTAAAAAATCAACAACTTTTCTATATCTTGGAAGCATATATTTTCTTGCCATTTCCGGAGAAATCAGTGGTCCTGTTTTATAAGCCATATCCTCCCAGAAACCGAATGCATCAATATCAATGACATCAAGAATTTGACTCATCATTGAGATAATAAAATCAGCATTTGCATCCATCATTTCTTCTAAAAATGCACTGTCATCGTAAAATAGCATACACAGTTTTTCAACACCAACCAGATTTCTCAATGGTCCAAAAAATCCACCCCATCGGTCAGAAATAATGACAAGGGGATATGGGGTTGCACGAATTTCTTTCAAAAAATTTTTCCAGTCAGGAGATATTCTTTTTTCAAGGTCAGGTTGCATTCTTTGTTTCCAGAAATTTCTGAAATCCTGCCGTGTTTCAACAGGGAACCTTACAAATTGAGGCATTGAACTTTTCGGGTTATTTTTCATTTCCCTCATCAAAATCCCTTCATGATTGATATAAAGGACATGAGATTGATTTTCTTCAATGATTTTTTGTTCGAACGGAGGATTCGGGAAAAACCAGTGATTGTAAAATTGCCTTCGATTAATACCTGCATAAACATCAATCTTTTTATCAAAATCAGGGTCCTGGCTTTTCCATTTTTCAATTGTTTCAGGCCACAAGCCCCATACCCAGAATATTGCCCTGTCAACTTTCTTATACTCCATTGTTGCATAAAATCTTTCAATATCTGTCATTTTTTACTCCAGGATTTTAATATATGCACCAAGTTTCTGTAAGGGTTGCTGGTCAAACTCAAGGCGAAAAACAGTAATACCTGCGATCTTATCAGGATTTGAAGAAGGAAGTCCTTTCATTATCAGTCGGTCTTTTTCCTGATAAAATTTTACATCCTTACCAGTGGTAATGCAGAAAATTCTTTTGACTTCTGTTTGTAATCCGCCTATAACCAGTTCAGAACCAACCCAGTTTTTGCAATGGAAATAAGCATGATTACCTTTCAGTGTCCAATAACCCTGTGGCATCCATTCAAATTTTCCATCAATGCGGTCAACCTTACCATAGATTGCTTCACCATGTTTTTCAAGCCATTTGCCAATGATTTTCAATCGTGATGTGGCTTCTTCAGGAAAAGAACCATCTGGTGCCGGACCAACATTGAGAAGAAAATTTCCACCGTGTGCTGCTGCTGTGGTTAACATTCCAAGTATTTGCCTTGGTGATTTCCAGTCAATGGAAGATGGCATATATCCCCATGACTCATTAAATGTCATACATGATTCCCAGTCCCTGCCTGTTGGTGTAACATGCTGTTCAGGAGTATCAAAATCTTCTGGTAACAGTGAGCGGTTATTGATAATAATATGCGGCTGGAGTTTTCTTACCATTTCATTCATTTTTTTACTTTCCCACAGCTCAGGTGTTTTCAAAGGATATGCAACATCATACCAGAGGATGTCAATTTTTCCATAATTTGAACACAATTCTCTGACACAGTTATGTGTAAAATTGATGAAACGTTTTCTTGCATTTTCATCATAAAGGCAATTACCTCCATCAGGATGATGCCAGTCCATCAATGAATAGTAAAAGCCAATTTTCAACCCAAATTCTCTGCATGCCTCTACAAATTCCTTTACAAGGTCACGTCCAGGACTACGTTTGACAGCATTATAGTCAGTTTGTTTTGTATCCCAGAGGCAGAATCCTTCATGATGTTTTGTGGTCATTACAATGTATTTCATTCCTGCCTGCTTTGCGATTTTTGCCCACATTCGGCTGGCACGAGGTTTTGGTTTCCATGTATCAGCAAGTTTTTCATATTCTGAAACAGGAATTCTTTCCCTATTCATCACCCATTCATGCCTTCCTAATTGTGAATAAAGACCCCAGTGAATAAACATACCAAATCTTGCTTTTCTCCACCATTCCATTCTTTCATCTCTTTCTTTTATTTCCTGATTCATAATAACCCCCGTGTGAAAAAAATTTTTTAATTATTTTGTTCACTCCTTTATCCAGCCAGCTTAATCCCACTTCCTTTTCCCCTTTCATTTCCTCCTGAAAGGAGGAAAACAGGAACTTTTTATTATACCACAGGGAATTTTCACAAAAAAAATGATATAATTAATGACGTACAATGAAAGAAATTCTTAATTCCTATGAGAAATACAGTGGCACAGATACCCATTTAAGGTATCAATTCCAGGGTCGAGAAGGTGAAATTTTTTCAGAAAAAAGAAAAATTGCTGATTTTTATCTTCCAGAAAAATTTTCATCGTTTTTTGTAATAATTCCTGGAGCAGGTTTCAACGAGAAGAAAAATTTTTTGATTTACAGGCATTTCAGGTATCTTTTGGGACATGGTATAGCATTGTTAATTTTCAATCTTGACAATTTTTCTTCTTCAAGGACTGATGAAGAATTTTTTCAGTACATTGCAGAAAAAGTCGCAGAGATCCGAAAAACAATAAATTTCATTTATGAAACCTTTCAGGTAAAAAATGTTTCTATTGGTGGAATAAGTTTTGGTGGAATTCTTTCTTTTCTCACAGGTGGAATGGAAGAAGGTATAAGAAAATTTGTTATTATGATTTCAGGTGTGGATATAGAAAAAATTACGTGGAGGAGTTTATTAAGATTCAGATTAAAAAAGGATTGCAGTAGAAAGGTTTGCCACAGGATGCATGTGATTTACAAAAAACTGATAAAGGAAAATTTTTTCCCTGAGATATGCAATCTGCCAAGAAAATGTTTTATTTATGACCCACTTGTTTTTCTTGAACATTTAAAAGATAGAAATATCATTATGGTCAATGGCATGTTTGACCTCATTATTCCGTTTTACTGTGCTCTACCTGTAAAAAGAAAAATTAAAAAAACAAAAATATTCTGGTATCCAGGAACACATATTACTTTTTTTGTTTTTCTTCCTTTTTTCAAAAACAGAATTCTAAAATTTCTGAAGGATTAACTGATGGTATCTTCAATCCACTGCCTGTATTTTTCTTCAATGTGGCTGATGTCTACTGCGATAATTTCAGGTATTTTGTATGGATGCATTGACACAATAGCATTTTTCACTTCATTGAACAATCTTTTCTCTGTTTTCAGAAGACAAAGACACTCTTTTGATTTTTCTATTTTTTTATTCCAGTGATAAATGCTTGTAATACCATTGATAATCTGACTGCATGCAACAAGTTTTTGTTCAACAAGTTTCCTGCAGATTTTCTCAGCAGTTTTTCTATCAGGAAATGTTGTAAAAACAATTGCATATTTTTTCATAACCATCAAAACTGCTTGCATATTTTATCAAAAGTATCAGCAATTTTTTCTGCTTCCATTTTGATGGCAATTTCAATGACAACTGTTTTTTCAAGAATTTTTTTACTTTTTCTAAATGATTTTTTTGTTTTTACACTCTGAATATTTGCAAAAAAATGCCAGTAATTCAAAATTCCAGGGTTTATTCCACTTTCCCTCATTTTTTCTTTGAATCTTTCTGCTTTTTTCTCATCAGGAAGGAAAAAAACAAGAAATGTTGCAATGTCACCTTCCTGGTCAGGGTGATTTCTGAAAGATATAAAATCATATTGTGAAAGCACCTGTTTGATGATTGATTTATTCTTTTTGTGTATTTCAATAATTGAAGGAAGTTTTTTCAGTTGAGCAAGCCCAATTGCTCCCTGTATTTCATTCATTCTGAAGTTTGTCCCTTTTCTCATTCTTTCTTCAACACCGCGTGGAACATCTGTTCTGTGAGGATGCCCGTGGTCATGATACCAATCTGCCTGTCTGTACAAATCCTCATCATCTGTAACAACCATCCCTCCTTCACCTGTTGTAAGGACCTTCACATAATCAAAACTGAAACAACCATAATTACCAAATGTTCCAAGTTTTTTCCCTCTGTATGATGCCCCTGTTGCCTGGCATGCATCTTCAACAACCTTAAGATTTCTATTTTTTGATATTTCCATAATTTTTCCCATATCACAGGCACTACCCATCATATGGACAGGAGCAATTGCTGATGTTTTTTTGCTGATGCTTAACTCCAGGTCTTCAGGCGAAATATTCAAACTTTCATCTATTTCACACAGTACTGGTTTCAATCCTGCTTCTTCAATTGACTCAATTGTTGCAACAAATGTAAAACATGGTGTAAGAACTTCTGACTTTTTCGGCAGATTCAATCCTTCAAAGGCAGTTTTCAATGCTGCTGTGCCTGAACTTACGCCAAGCGCATATTTTGAGCCAACAAAATTTGCAAATTCTTTTTCAAACTGCGCAACCTTAAAAATTCCTTTTCTCTGTGCATCAAAGCCGTATCTGAAAAGAACTCCTGTTTTTAAAACCTCGACCACTTCTTGAATTTCTTCATCTCCAAAAACCTCTCTTCCTGGCATTGTATCTCCTTTTAACAATCAAAAACTTTTCTGATAAATTTGTTTGATATCAGTTTCTGTCAGTGGAAATGGATGGTTTTCCAGAGGGACTTTTACCTGCATGGCTCCTTCAACAAGTTTATCTATGGAATCTAAGGGAACATTAAGCTGGGTTAATGATTGAGGGATACCAAGTGATTTCTCAAATTCCTTCAGCAGTTGAATGAACCTGTCTGCTTCAATATTTTTTCCTGTAATTGATTGTGCAATTGTCTTAATTTCACCTGAAATGTGTGGTAAACTTGCTTCAAGAACATAAGGCAGTAAAACTGCATTTCCTGTTCCATGGGATATTCCAAAAAGACCTCCCAGTGGATATGATAATGAATGGACTGCAGTGACTCCAGCATTTGCAAGACCAAGTCCAGCAAGGAAACTTCCATAAAGCATTTTTTCTCTTGCATCAATATCATGACCGTTTTCAAATGCAACCGTTAAATTGTTCCAGATGAGTTTCATTGCCTCCATGGAAATTGGTTTTGTTAGAAAATTTGCCTTATTTGAAAGATAACTTTCAATTGCATGGCAGAATGCATCCATTCCAGTAAATGCAGTCACAGATTTCGGGACTGTTAACGTTAGTAAAGGGTCAAGAATTGCTGCTTCAGGATAAAGGTATTTGCTGTTGATGCCTGCCTTTTTCTTTTCCTGTTTCCTGATAAATACAGCAGTGAATGTTACTTCACTTCCTGTTCCAGCAGTTGTTGGAATCATAATTTTTGGGACAGAAGGAAAACGAAGTTTATCAAGCCCCTGATAATCCTCAATGCGACCCATATTTTTCATTAATCCTGCAACTGCTTTTGCAGTATCAAGACAGCTACCACCACCAATACCTACTGTAATATCACAATTAAATTTCCTTGCGATTTCCACGCACTCATTTCCAGTATCAGTGGTTGGTTCAGAAGAAATCCTGTCAAAAATTACATGCTTAATACTGTATTTTTCACAAATATTGATTGTTTTCTTTTTGATATCTGTTTTTTCTACAATTGAACTATCAATAACAATGAAAGCACGGGAGCCATTGAATTTTTTTATAAGTTCACCAAGTTTTTCAAAACTTCCCTTTCCTGCAATAATTTCAGGACTGCAAATAAATTTAAATTGTTTCATACCGTTAATTTAATCCGAATTTTTATTTATGTCAAAATTTTTTATTTTTCCAGTGCATTGACAGCCAGTTTATTTACCTGGTCGACCATATTTTTCCATGCATCATTGCTGTATTTACCACATTCTGCTGGTTCAAAAGGTAATGCTTCAATACATAAAGGAAATGAAAAATTATGTTCAGCAATTTTTTTGAAAAATTTGTTCCAGTTAATCAATCCCCTGCCCGGAGGTATATGGAGGTCTCTATCTCCAGGATTATCCTGGATATGAAATGCGAAAATACGGTCTTTCATCATATCAAAGAAAAGAAAAGGACCATCATATCCACATGAGACGAATGCATGACCTGTATCAAGGCAGAAACCAAATTTTTCATGTTCAAATTTTTCAGAAAAAAATTTGAAATGAGCGGGTTTTGAACCAAATCTTTCTCCTGTTCCTGGAAGCATATTTTCAATGGCAATATTCAAATTGAGTTTTTCAGCAACAGGCAATAATTGCTCAATTGTTTTTTCCATCTGAACAAGATATTTTTCAAATCCTTCATCCCTTACATCAAAATGGCTTGTTGTTGGGTGTAAAATTACTGTGCTTGCACCAAGAAAATAAGCATGTTCCATTGACACAGTAATTCTCTTTACTGCTTCTTTTCTCTTTGTCTCATAAAAACTTGCAATGTCTTCTTCTTGAGAAAAAGGAAGATGAAATGTATAAATTTGTATGCCTGCATTTGTGTAATATTTGCCGATTTCTATAATTTGATTTTCTGTTTTTCCTTCTACAAAACCAGGATGCGTTTCCAGTGCTTGAATTGATGCATATTTGCATAATTCAATAATTTCATCAGGTGACTGGTAGAGATATGGTTCAATTCTTACAGCCCATTTCCATTGAGAAATCATATTTTCTCCTTTTACGGGATAAATAACTCTGGAGTTCATCATTATAGAAAAACTGACTAATTATAACATTTACCACTTTGTAATTCCAGTCAAATTTTTGTTCTTTTGACAGGTGGTTTTATAATAAAGAATTAAAAAAGTGGATAAAAAAATGCAAAAGATAAACAGAAAAGATTTCAGGGCATTTACAGGTTATCTCAAACCATATTACAAACTGGCGATCCTTGCGCCGCTTTTTATGGTTCTTGAAGTAATTATGGACTTAATGCAGCCGAAACTATTATCAAGAATCGTTGACCATGGAATTATGATGGGAAACATGGATTTAATCATAAAAACAGGTTTTATGATGATTGTTGTTGCTGTTATTGGCATGATTGGTGGTATTGGCTGTACAATTTTCTCTACAATCGCAAGCCAGAATTTTGGACATGATTTGCGAAAGGACATGTTTAAAAGAATTCTTGATTTTTCACCAGCAGACATTGATAGATTTACCCCATCTTCCTTAATAACAAGATTAACCAATGATATCAATCAGGTTCAGCAACTTGTCCTTATGTCTTTACGACTTCTTGTAAGGGGACCACTTTTGTGTATCGGTGGCATAGTAATGGCTTTTATAATAAACTTTGAACTTTCCTTAATTATTCTTGTTTTAATTCCATTGCTTCTGTTTATTTTCTTCAAAATTACGAAAAAAAGTTTTCATCTTTTTTCCATTGTTCAACAAAAAATTGATAGATTGAACCTTGTCGTAAGAGAAAATCTTTCAGGAATAAGATTGATAAGGATCTTTAACAGGCAAGAATATGAAAAACAGAGATTTTATGAAGCAAACAGAAATCTTGCAACGAGTTTGTTACAGGCAATAAATGTGGTAATAAAAATTGGTCCGATTGTCATGTTAATTATAAACGCAGGCATTTTAAGTATTTTATGGTTTGGCGGGAAAATGTATTTAGCACAGAGAATTGAAATTGGAGAAATAATGGCTTTCATCAGTTATCTTTTGATTATTATGATGTCGCTTGTGATGGTGAGTAATTTCTTTATCTTTATTTCAAGGGCAGGTGCTTCAATAGAAAGAATCAATGAGATTTTTAAGATCAAACAACGCAGGGAAGATATTCATTACAAAGAAATAGAAATTAAAGGAAATGTTGAATTCAGAAATGTCTTTTTTGATTATGAGAAAGATAAAAATGAACCACTGCTGAAAAACATCTGTTTCAGTGTTGAGCAGGGTGAAACAGTTGGAATTATCGGGAAAACTGGTTCAGGTAAAACAACATTGTTAAATCTTATTGTAGGGCTTTATACTCCTTTGAAGGGAGAAGTTCTGATTGATAATGTGCCTGTAAAGGAAATATCCCCTGAAATTTTAAGAAAGAATACAGGTTATGTTTCACAGAATGTTTTTCTTTTTTCTGGAACCATAAGAGAAATTATTGCATGGGGTAAACCAGACGCATCTGATGAGGAAATAAAGCAGGCAGCAAAAATTGCAATGATGTATGATTTTATTCTGTCTCTTCCTGATGGTTTTGACACATATATTGGAGAAAAAGGTATAAATCTTTCAGGTGGGCAGAGGCAACGGCTGACAATCGCTGCAGCCATAATTAAAAAACCAAAGATTTTAATTTTTGACGATTGCACAAGTTCAGTGGATTTGTTGACTGAAAAAAATATTTTTTCAAACCTGAAGAAAATTGGAAAATGCACAACATTTATCGTCACACCAAGAATATTTTCTATCATGGACGCAGACAAAATTATTGTGATTGAAGATGGTACTATCGCAGGCATTGGAACACATCAAGAACTTCTTGAAACCTGCCGTTATTACAGGGAAGTTGTGGAATCACAGACAGGAGAAAAAATAAATGCTTGAAAGAAGACATGGCCCTTTTTTTGGTCCTGGAAGTGGCAGGCATATGGTGTTTTCTTCTGAAAAACCAGAAAAGCCATTAGAAACACTGAAAGTACTTCTTTCTTATATTGGCAGGTATAGATTATCCATATTTATCGTTCTCTTATGTATTGTGGGAACTTCGGCACTTTCCATTATCAGCCCATATTTAATCGGGAAAGCAGTTGATGTATACATAATGCCAAAGAATTTGACTGGATTTGGAAGATTTGTTGCTATGATGTTTACAATTTATCTTTTTAATTCACTCCTTCTTTATGTTCAGAGTTTTACTATGGCTGATATTTCACAGAATCTTGGTTTTCAACTGAGAAAAGAAATGTTTGATTCAATTCACTGTCTTCCTCTTGGTTTTCTTGATAAAAAACAAATTGGCGACATAATGAGCAGGGTTGTAAATGACACTGATACCATATGTATGACAGTGGGAACAAGTATTACCCAGTTCATTTCAGGTGTTATCATGTTGATCGGGACAGTATCAATGATGATTTTTTTAAGTCCAGTGCTTACCATGTTCAGTTTTATTCTTATTCCACTGATGGCATTGATAACAAAAATTATTTCATCTCGAACACGAAATTATTTTTTCCAGCAACAAACAAAACTTGGACAGGTAAACGGAATTATTCAGGAAAATATTACAGGATGGAAGATAGTAAAAGTTTTCGGAAAAGAAAAAGATGAACTTGAAAAATTTGAGAAAACAAATTCACAATTGAGAGATTGTGGAATAATGGCTCAACAATTTTCAGGCATTCTTCCTCCAATGATAAATTTTTTAAATAACATCAGTTTCGCTATTATTGGTGGTATAGGTGGTGCACTAACAATAAAGAAAATTATCACCATTGGGACAATTGTAAGCTTTATCAATTATGTCAGGCAGTTTACAAGACCAGTGAATGAACTTGCCAACCAGTACAATATGATTCAGGCAGCAATCGCAAGTGCTGAAAGAGTGTTTGAAATTACTGAGGCAGAAAAAGAAAAGGAACAGCAACACCATATTCAGATAAAAGATATAAAGGGTAAGGTTGAATTTAAAAATGTCTGGTTTTCTTATGAAAAAGGAAAATATGTTTTGAAAAATATAAACTTCAGTGTTGAACCTGGACAAACAGTTGCAATAGTTGGACCAACAGGAGTTGGAAAGACAACACTGGTAAATCTTATGACACGAATGTATGAAATTGATAAGGGACAGATTCTGATTGATGGGATTGATATAAAAAACATTAAAAAAACGGATTTGAGAAAAATCATAAAGGTTGTTTTACAGGACACATATCTTTTTGCAGAAACAATCAAAGAAAACATAAGATATGGAAAACTTGATGCCACTGACCAGCAAATTATCAATGCCTGTAAAATTGCAAATGCTGAAAATTTTATTCAGTATCTGCCCGAAAAATACGAAACAGTTCTTATTGATGGTGGCCAGAGTTTGAGTCAGGGACAAAGACAATTGTTATCAATTGCCAGAACAATACTTGCAGAGCCAAAAATTCTTGTTCTTGATGAAGCAACAAGCAATATTGACACAAAAACAGAAAAGGATATTCAGCAGAGTATGCTGAAATTAATGGAAGGAAAAACGTGTTTTGTGATAGCCCACAGGTTAAATACAATAAAAAATGCAGATATCATATTTGTAATGAATGAAGGCGAAATTATTGAAAAAGGCACTCATAAACAACTGATGGAAAACAAAGGATTTTATTATCACCTTTACACCAGCCAGTTTGGAGAAATTGCGATATCAAATGGTTAAAAGGAGAAAAAATGAGTAATTACAATATGAATGATTTTGGTGCAGTTGGTGATGAAAAAACAATGAATACAGAAGCAATACAAAGGGCAATAGATACTGCCAGTAAAAATGGTGGTGGACGTGTGATTTTTGAAAGAGGTATTTATCAAACAGGTTCATTTATCCTTAAAAGCAATGTTGAACTGTATCTTGAACATGGCTGTAAAATTTCAGGTAGTCCTGATTTAAATGATTACAGGGAAATGGAAGGAGAAGGTTTTGCTATGGATACAATTGAGCCCAAAAAAGAAATTACAAAACATGCTCTTATCCTTGCATCAGGTGCTGAAAATATAAGTATCAGAGGGTATGGTGAAATAAATGGAAATGGGCTTGCTTTTTACAGAGACAGCCGGTTTGACCCAAAACAGAATAAGTTTGAAAAACCTGATATACCAAGGCCAAGAATAGCAATGTTTTACAGATGTAAAAATGTTAGTATTGAAAATGTGTCTTTTGTTGACTCACCCTGCTGGACTTTCTGGTTGATGAAATGTGAAAATGTCAAAATAAACGGAATTAGAATATCAGGTGATAAAAGAATGCGAAATGTCGATGGCATAGACATTGATTCCTGCCGTGATGTTATTGTAAACAATTGTTTGATGGATACAGAAGATGATTGTATTTCACTGCGTGCCTTTCAGAATTTTTATGATACACCTGCAATCTGTGAGAATATTACAATAACAAACTGCATTTTCAATACTTCCTGTAATGGGATAAGGATTGGATGTCCATCAGATGGAGAAATAAAAAATTGTATTTTCAGTAATCTTTTCATCAAAGGGACAAATGGAATAATATCCCAGCATCCAAAAAGATATTTTTATCAGGGCAGTAAAACGCTTGCAAATATCCATGATCTTATTTTTAACAGCATAATAATTGAAAGCAAGCATATTCCCATCTGGCTTTACATAGAAGATGACATTAAGATAGAAAAAATTTCTGATATGGTTTTTTCAAACATAAAGATAAAAAAGAGTAATGGTCCAATCACAATAAAAGGAAGCAGGGAAACGATTATTAGAAATATTGTGTTTGATAATGTGGCGATTGAAAATCCTGTGGAAAATTGTTTTGTAATTACGCAGAGTGAAAATATAACATTTGACAGGGTATCAATAACCAGTAAAAAACCCTGAATCTCTACCTTTATCAAAATACGGTTAATTGGTGCTTCATTATCCATAACCACTACAGAGTGACTTATGTTCCCTATTTTGAAACCCTGTGGTATGTAAAAGAGGTGAAACAAAACACATATCCCAGAAAGTACCTACTTGCATAGGAATCACTCATTGAAAAAAATACTAATTAGTCGCATAATATTACAGATAGGTGTATTTTAACACTGACCTGTTAGATTACGAAGATATGATTGGATGGAAGATGATCACTGTTTTGAATATGAAAATGTTGAAATAATTTCTGACAAAGAAATCATTTAACTGAGTAAACGGTCCAATATGAAAGAAATTTGCCAGTCAAACCAGGGAGAAAAACAAATTAAAAAAACCTCGTTGTTGGAACTACCAAAGATAACTTCACTTATAATTCCAGAACATTTTGAATTAATACCTAATACTTCTGAAATTTTTGAATTAGAATTTGCTTTCTACGAATTTAAATACCTAACTAAAGATGAGCTAATTCGTCGGGGGGCATTTTTCAAGAGTGTCGATGGAATTCCTACCTATCACTATGTTATTTGTTCAAATAATAGTCCTCTCATATGGGAAGGAAGGTCAGAAATAACTAGAGCATACTTTAAGGAAGGCAATTTTTCTACTGGATATGCCACACATGGACTTTTCCCATATAGAGGGAAATTTCATCCACAACTGATAAAAGGTATATTGAATGTTTTACGGATTCAACCCGGTGATGTCATTCTTGATCCTATGTGTGGAAGCGGAACTCTAAATGTAGAGGCAAGTATTATGGGAATTAACTCAATCGGAATTGAAAAAAGTCCGTTTTGTGTACTGATGAGTAAGATAAAAAATGAAGCATTGAAAGTGGACAGTTTAATTTTATCATCAATAACTAAAAATTTGAGCAAAGATTATGAAGTTCTTGTAAAAGACAAAAAGCTACCGATAAAAATTCTTACCACTAACGAATTTGAACCAGAAAAGGCAATTATCTTGCTTGCATTTTTAGATGCTATGGGCTATGCGAGAAGATGCTCAAAAAGTGTGGATGTTTTGTTCCCTTCTGTGCTTAAAAGGTATATTAGTCAGATTGATACTTTTATTCAAGTAAGGGATAAACTCAACCTTAATATTGGTAACGCAAGATTTGAAATTGGAGATGCGAGAGACCTTCCCCTTGAAGATAATTCAATAGATGCCATTATTACCTCACCCCCATATTCCTTTGCCATTGACTACACAGAAAATGATAGACCTCAATTGGAATATTTGGGTTATAATGTATCTGAACTCAAAGATGAAATGATTGGCTTGAAGGGAAAAACCAGAAAAGAAAAACTCACTAATTACTTTGAAGATATGAATAAAGTTTTATCAGAGATGCACAGAGTGTTAAAAAAAGATAAATACGCTGTAATCATAATTGGCTCAAATGATATTCAGACAGGTGGAATAAGGTTAGAGACCAAAGTTGAAGAGATGGCATTAAAACATGGATTTGTTCTTGACCAGAAAATTGTAAAACCAATAAAAGGAATTCAGAATACGATGAAAGAGGAGTATATATTGTTCTTGAGGAAAAAATGGTAATGGAAACTTTGAGAAAAAAAATAATAAAGGTTTTAAAAGAACAAGGATTTAAAGTAAATCCTCATGTGAGACCAAAGGGATACAGTAAAACAACCTATCGTAAAATTCAACAAAAGGCAAGGTATGAGCAACTATCTTTGCATAAAAATTTTTTAATAGATTCTTTTGAGAAGGTAAAAAAGTATTTCAGAGATGGTTCTGAAATTATTCCCGAAAAAATTTCTTTAGAACTAAGAGAAGTCCAATCAGGTTCTTTTGAGGAGATTTTATTTAAATGGTGGAATCTTATATGGTGGAGCATCCCGTATCAACGCTCATATGGACGCCAGATGAGATTTTTATTATGGGATACAACACATGATGCCCCATTTGGTTTAATATGTTTGCAAAGTCCTGTGTTAAAAATGTCTGTTCGGGATAATTACCTCGGAATTCCTAAAGAGGAATTAGATATATGGGTAAATAAATCAATGAATGCCCAAAGAGTTGGTGCCTTACCACCTTACAATGAATTATTAGGTGGGAAAATGGTTGCGTTAGCGTTAACCTGTAATGAAATAAGAGAATTGTATGGGGAAAAATATAAAAGCCGCATCTCAATAATTAAAAAAAGAAAGTTAGAACCTGAACTCTTATTTATTACTACTACAAGTGCTTTTGGGAAAAGCAGTCTGTACAACCGTTTAAGATATAATGGAGAAGTTGTGGCACAAAGTTTAGGTTATACTCAAGGCTCAGGAACATTTCATATTCCTGAAAATCTGTATGAAGAAATACTTAATTTCTTAGAAGACAAAGGCATTGATACAGCAAGAGGATACGGACACGGTCCATCAAGAAAGTTAAAATTAATAAGTCTTGGTTTAAAATATCTTGGACTATCTAAATATGAATACCACGGGATTAAACGAGAGCTCTATTTGTTTCCTCTTGTTAAAAATTTAAAGAGGGTGATTCAAGAAAATGAGAAGCCCATCTGGATAGACCGTCCTTTTGATAAATTGGTAGATTATTGGAAAGAAAGATGGGCAATACCAAGAGCAGAGAGAATGCCTGAATGGAAAAAATTTAATTCAAAACAATTTTTTAAAAAAATAGAAAAAATTTTAAAGGAGGCGGAATCATGGAAGTAAAAGAAAATGTGGAGAAGTACCTCGAAGAAGATGAAACAAAAAATCTGTGGGAAAGGATTTATGAGAGATTTAAGGAAAAAGGAATGGATGGAATTAAAAAGGTTCTGGAAGAAGAGGCAAAGAAGATACAAGGGGAGTTTGAAAGGATCAAAAAAAATATTGAAAAACAAATAGGGGGTGAAGCATGATTGGGATAACCAGAGTGGAAATAAGAGGTTTTAGAGGATTTACAGATGAGCGAGAATTTGATTTTTCTTCCCCGATTACAATTCTATTTGGTGAAAACGGGAAAGGCAAAAGTAGCCTCCTTAACTCTATTGAATGGTGTTTGTTTGGAAATAAGTGCATAGGTGGAGAGACCAAAATAAGAGAAAGGGTTGATTGGGAGGTCAAAAATAGAAATACAGAAAAGTGCTATGTAGAGATAAAGATAAAAGAAAATGACAAGGAATATACTGTTAGAAGGGTTTGGAAGAGCAAAACAAAAGATGAATTATCTATCGAATTACCAGAAGGAAGAACTATAAATGGGAAAGAGGCGGAGGAGGCGTTGAATAAATTGACCAAAGATTTCTCCTTTAAAGATTTCCTTACTTCTATCTACCAGCATCAAGAAGTTATAAGATTCTTTCTGGTGCAAGATCCCAAAGACAGAAATGAAGCAATTGATAGAGCGCTTGGACTCCGTGAATATAGAGATATAATAGATAGGATAAATGAAGTAGGAATTAAAGGAGAAACATTACAAAACGAAATAGATAAGATGTCGGAGAAAGTAAAAACAAAAATAGAAGTGTGGCAAACACAAGTTGAAGAGAAGAAAAGAGAACTTAATAACAAAGGAATTCAGGATAAAGAAATTAGTGAGGATGGTGCAAAGAACTTATCAGCAAATATAAAAAACTCTCTTGAAGAGTTTTCCAAAAAGATAAATCTTAATTTAACGGAGACTTTTCTTACAACAGATGGTTCTGATTTTGCTAAATTTTATGCATTAGCCAAACAAGAAATTACCAGATTGCGCTCCGAAATGCCTGATATTAAAAAACAAAAAGAAATATTTGAAAAAATTAGCAAAATTGACCAAGATTTGATTAATTATAAGAGTGTTCAAGCTGTATTTAATGAGAAAAACAAATTATTCCAAGATTTTATTCAGGAAAATGGTAAAATAGATGAAATTGAGAAGAAAAGAATAAGTAAGGAAAATGAGATTAAAGGAAAGGAAATTGAGAAAAAGAAAATTAATCTTCTTGGAAGTATCATAGGGGATGCGATTAAATATTTAAAGTCAGATATGATAATTAATAAAAATACATGTCCAGTATGTGGAACAGAAAAAGAAGGTCTTCTTGACCAATTAGAGAAGGATTACAAAGAAAAATATGAAAAACAATTAGAAGAAATAAATAAAGAATTGGAAGAAAAGAAAAATGAATTAAAGAAGATAGAGGGGTTGATTTCAGAATATAGGAAAAAGGAAGAGGATAAAGTGAAATTTGAAGGAGAACTCAAAAAAGTTTCAGAGAGCATCCGAAATACATGGGAAATTGGCGAAAAAGAAGATATAGAAAAATGGCTAAATAATTTTAAAAATACATATGAGGATGAACTTAAGGAAATTGAAATAACTGTTAAAAAGAAGCAAGAGGAATTGAACAAAATTGAAGAAAATATAGATAATCTTTCAAAGATTCACGAGGTTTTAAAATTGGAAAGCCAAATGGAAAAAGCAAGAAATATAGAAAGGTCTGATGACTGGCAAAAACTTCAGGAGAAAGCCGATGAATACAAGAAATTTACCGAAGAAATTAAAGATATTATATTAGCAGTTAAACAAGCATCTACAGATGAAGCAAAGAATAAAATAGAATCTGTGAAAGAAAAAATTAGTGAATATTTCACAACCATAACTAACCATCCTATGATTTCTAAAATAAATTTTGAAGTAAGCGAAGACACAAGAACTGGCGGGAATAGCTATGAATTTAAGGATCAAAATGGGAAAAATATAATTCCTATTTTAAGTCAGGGTAATCTGAATGCACTTGCTCTTTCAATATTTTTAGCATTAGCCGAATCCCAGGATTCGCCATTTAATTTTCTTATCTTTGATGACCCATCTCAGAGTTTGGGAAGGGCTGAAAAAGAAGAATTCTGCAAAATATTAAATAAAATTGCAGAACAGCGAAACTTGATGATATCTACAATGGATGAAGAGTTCTATGAAAAATTGAAAAAAGAAATATCAAAACAGGAGAAAATATATGAGTTTAAGAATTGGACTCCAACAAGAGGGCCTGAGGTTGGAGGAAGATAAAAATGAATACGGATGTATACCATAAATTAGTGAAGATTCATAAAAAATGGAAAGAAAAAATATTTGGACAAATTTGTCAGGATTTACTTGCACTTTCCTTTGCTGAAATGGGCTGTAATCCAGCAAGCATTGAAGTGCATAACATTGAAGGTGTGGATATAGTTATTGACGATACGAATTTTGGAAAATATGCAATAGAAGTTAAAACAACATGTGGTGAAACTATTAATTTGGGTGAAAAAGATTATAAAGGTTTAACGAAATATTCAGAAAATGGTTATGAAACAATTCTTGCTGTTCTAAAGATTGATTTACAGAAGAAATGGATTTTAGCAAATGTAAGTAGAAAGGCACAAAAATATAATCTTAAAGTAAACGAACTATATACAGCGAAAAAATATGAAGAACTTGCAAAAAGTGTTAATGGGAATTTTGAAAACCTGGTAAAAGAAAATTATAACGGGATATTAGAAAGTGGCGAAAATTATTTAAGAAAGAAATTAAAGGAGAAAGAGATTAAATATTCAGGAAAATAAAATGGAAAAATTTGAACAAACACCTTTTGCTGAATTACCTGAAGCACTTGTGGAAGAAATGCTTTCCAAAAGTGAATTGGTCGGTGATAGGCTTTATAATTCTTTTAAAGAAATTCAAAATAATAAAGACCAGATGCGAAAACCATTGCAAGAAAAGGACCTCTTAAAAATTGATACAGAATTTGGCTATCCAGGGATACCAACCACTTGTGGTGTAGATGGTTCGTATGCTGTTGAGAAACTCTTAGCCACTGATTTTGCTGCTTGTGCAGCCGTTGCAATTGAGGGATTAACTCCCCCTTCTGAAAAAAGATACTGGGAAAAACCTCATCATAGAGTATTTATTCATCCCGAAAAACACAATCCGGACACCAGCATAGTTATTAGAGGATTAATGATGGAGATGGAACTTGAACTTGCAGCAAGAGCCCCTCACGATATTGTCTTTTTAGATGGTTCTCTTACAACACCTTTAATATATATGAACCAGGCTATAAATAAAATAATAGAGTTGGAAAACGAAGGCAGCCAAATAGAAGTAGGCAACCAACTAAAAGAAAGATTTGAGCAATTTCTGAAAGACTATAAGATGATTTTAGAATCTTCAAGAACTGATAAATTATGGGTAAGTATGCCAAAATACACTACAAAAAGGGAATTAGGTAAAATGTTTAGTTGGTCATTCAATTATGATGACAGGGCAATTTTGACAACTATCTTATCTCCTGGCGAATTTACCTTACCAATCCCATTAGAAAAGCCTCAACAGCCCTGGCACTTAAGGATCCCTTCTAATAATGAAGAACTTGAAAAATTAAAAGATGAAGTTATTTCAGCAATAAATAGAATTCATGTTATGTATTACAGACCTCATAACTGGACGCCCGTTTTTAGGATTGAGATGGCATCTTCTATTGCCTCAAATAATTCCCTGATAGCAATACTGCTTCAAGGTCTTAAGTATCAATCAGGAACACCAGGGATTATGGAACCATATCCTCTTTACATTGCAGATAGGATGGTAAAACATCTTGGAAGTGCTATTCCTACCTTCAGACAGACTGCCACCAGCCGAATGACAGAATTACATCAAGGAGATATAGGAGAGATTTTTTTCAATATGCATGGTTATAGAACTGAAAGTGGGAGGTGAATTATGAAAGCAGAAGCAAAAAGCTTTAAGTTTTTAACAATGGAAGGAAAAGTAAAAATCCCTTTTTTCCAAAGAACTTATGTTTGGGACGAAGATAATTGGGATGCACTTCTTACAGAACTTATGGGTGAAGTAAGATCCACTAATTTCCTGGGGTCAATAATTTTGAAGCAAAGTAGACCAGAATCGGGCAAACCAAAGGAAGTAGAAGTCATAGATGGTCAACAGCGACTTACAACACTGAGTATCTTGCTGAAAGTTCTGTATGATTCCTTTTCTGAAGAAATCAAGCAAAATTGTAAAGGAGATATAAGTGGAATTTTATATTATAGAAAAGATTATACCTCCCCCGAAATGGAATTAAAAATAGAGCATTCACAAGTTGATTCTGAAAATTACGAAAAAGTTATAAGAAATCAAATCTCTATTCAAGAGATAACAGAGGAAAGTCCCAAAATATTGCGATGTTATAAGTATTTTGTAGAAAAGCTTAAAGATATGAGTGAAGAAGTTAGAACAAAAATATTAAATAAAATACTTGAACCTGAAAATAAAATGCTGGTAGTTATTGATATAGACGAAAATGACGATGAACAAGCGATCTTTGATACTTTAAACACTGCAGGCGTGCGATTATCTACATCTGAAATTATAAAAAATGCTCTTTTCAAAAAACTTATACTTTATGAAAATAGAAAAGCTGAAGTTATAAATTTTTACAAAGACACTTGGGAAAAAACATTCCTTAGCGACGAGGAAACAATGAAATACTGGGAGGCTGAAAGACTTACTGGAAGACTAAAAAGAGATAACATAGAAATATTACTCCATTGTTATGCTGTAATAAAAGGTTTTTTTGATCCAGATGAGCATAATTTGTCAGATCTATCTAAATTATATAAAGAAGAAATCAAAAAAATAAATTCAAAAAAAGATTTAGAAAAGTTCATAAAAAAAATTATTGAATATGCAGGTATTTATAGAGCAAAGTTTCCTACTTTTAACAATACTACTTCCTTTTCTTTTGACGATTCTATTCAAAGAATTTTTCATATTTTTGATGAACTAGAAATATCTACCTTTCATCCCTTCATTTTAATGGTTTTTAAGGAAAATAAGCAAGATGAAATTAAGGAAAAACTGCTAAAATTAGAAAAATTCATAGTGAAAAATATGATAGCAAAATCGGGAGAGGTAAAAAATTATAATAAACTATGTAAGCAATTTATCCAGGATCCAAAGAACTTAGACACAAAATTAACTCAGCTTGACTCTTCAGAGTTTAAAAATCAAATGAGAAACGGGTTACGAAGGATGTCTAATAAAAATGCCACACTATTACTATTTTGGATTGAACTCTATCGACGATTCAGAGAGGATAAAAAGGGTGATGTAAAGGAATTAAAGTATGCCTATTCCCTTGAACATATTATGCCCAGGGCTTGGAAAGACCATTGGAAGGATATTCCTGAAAAATATAAACCTGATGGTACAAAAATGAGTAAAGAAGAAGCAGAGAAAGACCGAGATGAAAAAATTTGTTGGATTGGGAACATGACTTTACTTCGTTCAAGTTTAAATAAGTCTCTACAGAATCTTTCTTTTGAGAAAAAAATGGAAGGAGAAGGTAAGAAAAAAGGAATAAAACATTATGCAGAACTTTATATAACTAAAGAGATAGTTGATCAATACGATAAAGGAGATAAAAAGTGGGATGAAAACAAAATAGCAGCGCGAACAGAAAAGTTGGAAAAAGAAATTGAAGAAATTTGGAGGTAAGCATGGATAGTGAAAAATATGAGAAAACAAATATTGAGCAATTAATAAGTTCCTCTGAGCGGATTGGGACAATAGGTTCACCTTCCTCTACCAGTGAACTTTCATTAGACATTCTTGGCACCGCTATAGGTAAAAAGTTAGTAGGAGAACTTGCTATTTTTAGATTTTCTCAAGATGGTAAACCTCATTATGCATTAGGACAAATAACAGAGGTTCAACTAAGGAACGTCTGGCTTGAAGACCCAACAATGAGATCTCTTGCAAGGCAAAGAGGGCAAGTAAATCCTGTAAGTGGTCAACAAGATACCCACCTTGGCAAGGTGACAGTAAGTGCAGTATTTAGTGATGATGGTTGTAGATTTGAACCAAGTATTTTGGGAACTGTACCAGCAACTGGAACTTCTATTCACTTGGTAACTGACTCGATATTAGATAGGCTATTAGAAAGATACAAGGATGAAATATTTTACTTGGGTCATGTATATGGTTCAACGCCAAAGTTGCCTCTCTGGTTTAAACATTTTGGGACAGGTCCACATGGGGCAGGTGAGGCATATCATATTGGGATTTTCGGCAAAACCGGGTCAGGCAAATCAGTTCTTGCCAAAATGATTCTTCTTGCTTATGCAAGATATCCTCAGATGGCTATATTTGTGATTGACCCTCAAGGTGAGTTTTCAAAGGATGCAAGAGGGGAACTTAGGGCAGAAGGTTTCCCTCTTAATTTGTCCGGTGTCCTTCAACAGTTAAATAAAGAAGTAATAATTAAAAGTGTCAGAAACTTAATTTTGGACAGATGGGCTTTATTTAATGAAATTTTATATGAATCTCCATTTTTTGAAAGATTGTCTATCCCAAAAAGTGAAAATAGAAGAATAGCATGCGATATCCTTGCAGGAACAGAAAATAGTAAAGGCAAACTACAAAATGCTGGTATAACTCTGGAAAATTTACACACTCGCCCTTCTTTTGAAAAAGCATGGGAAATTTTAGGAAATGAAGGCATTCAAAAACAATTTTATAGAAGTGAACAATCACGAGAAAGATTCAAAATTGTTTACGAGGAATCTAATAAAGATGAGTTTTATAATAATTTTTGGCGACCTATAACCGAATTATTTAGCTCACAAAGAAGAGATGCTATTAGCGTTGATAGTCTCATACAACAAACATTTGATCTTAATAGAACTCGTCGTCCGGTTGTGGTTATAGATTTGTCTAGAGAAATGGCATCAGGACTTTTTTGGAACGATACTATTCAAGCATTGGTTATAAAAAGGTTGTTAGACGGACTAAATTATTCTGCTGAAAGCGCTTATCGGGAAAATAGATTTTTAAATACCCTTGTAATATTAGACGAAGCTCATAGATTAGCACCCAGGGAAAAAATTGAAAATGAAAAACATGAAAGTGTTAGGAATTCACTTCTTGATGCAGTGAGAACTACAAGAAAATATGGGCTTGGATGGATGTTTATCAGCCAAACTTTATCAAGTTTGCATAGGGAAATTATTGGTCAATTGAGAATATTCTTCTTTGGATTTGGTTTGGCTTTGGGAACCGAGTTTATGTCTCTAAAAGAAATCGTTGGTGGTGAGCCTAATGCACTTAAACTCTATCAATCATTTCGTGACCCTCATAGTGCTTTTGATATTGCATCCAGACAATATGCTTTTATGACTATTGGACCGGTTTCGCCATTATCTTTTGCAGGAACTCCTTTGTTCCTGACAGCATTTAATACTCCATTGGAATTTCTCAGAGCAAACAAAATATGGAGAGATAATTTATGAAAGAATGTGCTCTTCCATCATCAGTAGATAAATTTAACATCGTCATTTCCAAGAATACCTTTTATTTCTATAACGAGGAGTTTGAGGAGTATTATGAGGGGCATATTTCTTCAATTGCTCAGAATATCTTTCTTCTTAAAAATAAGATAGAAAGAGAGGGGCTAAAAGAATCTGTCTTACTTGAGCATATTATCACTGTAGAAGATGGTTTAGATGCAATTTTAACAATAACGGGCTTTTCAAAGGAAAGTTTACAAAGATTAGTAACATTCATCAGGGCTACGAATGATAAAACATTATCCACACTTGTTAATAAAGATGTCTGGCCAAATGAAGATTTCAAAACTGAATGGGGGCTGGATAAGATAAAATCACTCATTAAAACAAATAAAAAGTTTGCAGAAGGTATTGTAAATTTGTTCTTTAGAGGTCCTACAGTTCCTGCAATAAAAAAGGTCCTTCCACTTTTTGAATTTAAAAAGCTTGATATAAAGAAGTTTAGTTTTTCGATAGAATCGCTTGTTGACACAATAATAAGGTATAAGACAAAAGGTTCTTATAAAGCCGCAAGAGAGGGAAACCCCGAAATTGTAATAGAACAAATCTTAAATTACCACAAAATGCCATTTGAAAAAGGGAAATTTAGAATTCCAGAGGCAGGTAATATCCCAAGGACTATGGATTTTATTATTCCTAACAAAGAATCTCCCAGATTGATTATTGAGTGTTCCTACTCAGTAACTACTGCTTCAGGTATGGGAGATAAGGCAAAGACAGAAAAGACTGTTGCTGAGTATCTAAAGAAGAATTATCCGAATATAATTTTTGTTGGTTTTGTAGATGGGATTGGCTGGTATGTAAGAAGAGGAGATTTGAAACGTATGGTGGATGCCTATGATTTTGTTTTTACATTTCACAAAGATGAATTAAAGAGATTTGAAAAACTATTGACGGAGACTTTCTATGAAAAGTGAAGAATTTTTTATGTCTTTAATAAATAAGGTCGTTCAGGGTGACTGTTTGAAAATCATGAGGCAAATTCCTGATGATAGCGTTGATGTCACTTTTGCTGATCCGCCATTCAACTTAAAAAAGAAATACAACAGTTATTATGACAAGTATGAAGTGAAAGAATATCTTTCCTGGTGTAAGGAGTGGCTCTATGAAATGGTACGCATTACAAAACCGACAGGCTCTATTTTTGTTCATAATATTCCAAAATGGCTAATCTATTTTGGTTCTTACCTAAACGAGGTTGCCATTTTTCGTCATTGGATTGCCTGGGATGCAATGGGTTCTCCACTTGGTAAAACATTACTCCCAAATCATTATGGAATTTTATACTATGTAAAATCTGATAAATTTAAATTTTATGACATTAGAATGCTACATAAACGATGCAGAAATTGCAGATACGTGCTTCAGGACTATGGTGGGAAAAAATCGCAGATGCATCCATTTGGTCCTCTTGTTTCTGATGTTTGGACTGATATTCACAGAATAAGGCATAAAAAACGAAGAGATGAACATCCCTGCCAATTACCTGTCCATCTTCTTGAGAGATTATTACTTATGAGCACTGATGAAGGAGATGTCGTACTTGACCCTTTTGTGGGCACAGGAACGACTGCAATTGCCGCAAAAGCATTAGGAAGAAGATATATTGGAATTGACATTGACCCAAAGTATGTAGAGATTACAAATAAAAAGTTAGAAAAGGTGGAACCGTTTTTGATTAATAATTGCTATGTAAGCAGTTTTCTTGAAAAAGTGATTACCATCAGGGACAGAGATTGGGATAAGATTAAGGAAGCATTTTTAATTCCAGAACGGTTTTCTGAATTGGAAAAGAGAGAAATCCGATTACTTCATAAAAATGGAACACCGATAAGATATAATATACCTGGTGGGACCGCGAATGATTTGTTCTCTGCATGCAGGGATAGGAACAAACTTTCTTTGAAATAGCAATATTTCTATCGGACCGAAAAAAACACTTTATGAGCAATGTTTCCAATAGAATTAAAAATCTTGTATAACCTTTAAAAAATTCGCTAAAAATTTTTTATTTTATGCTTTTTATGAGAGTATCAACATCTATTGCAGGGAGCGTCATAATCTTTACACTTCCTCTTGCAGCAATTTCAAGAGAAATTTTTGTCACTGTTTCATTATCAGGTGCTTCAACAACTGTAATGAAGTCATATTGACCCAGCACAGCATACTGTGAAATGATTTTTCCTCCCATTCTCTCCACTTCTTTATTTACTTCTTTGATCCTTTCGGGCTTTGTTTTTATTGTTTTTGCTCCCTGAGCATTAAGTGTACTCAACATTACATAAATTGCCATTTTTCACCTTCCTTTCCTTGATTCTAATCGTCTCGAAAAAAGACGATTGTGTGTATGAACAACATTAGCCATACCGAAATGAATTTTCTGGAAATTTTTTGGATAACGTGTATGAGCGGTATGCCTTGCTGTTTTTTGCATATTCATCACCTCCCGTATAGTTATACCCTTTCAGATGGCATACTGTCAATGTTTGATACTCATTTTACTGCCGGGACCATCATTGTTTCTTTGCTGAATCCAAAAATTGCAGGAATATTCAGCATTACAGGAGATGGAGTATAAAGTTTATGATGTGAGAGTGTCCATATTTTTCCATCCTGACCAGCAGGAACATCTGCGACAAGGATTTTTGTTCCTTCATATTTAATTTCTTTTCCATCACTGTCAAATATTTTTACAGGTACAACACTTTCACAGTACATCGCAATTTTCTTTAATCCTGCTGGAACATAGAAGTAGACCTTTTTTTGCCAGTCAGAAATTACGATACTATTGACCACAACAAAAGGTAGCCAGTCAGGAAACTGGAAAGAATATGTGATTTTCTGATCTGAAACATTCATTGTGTATAAACCCTTATTTTTTGTTTGAAAAGTAATCTGGTGTTCTTCTCCATCAGGCAGGATAAATTTATCAAACACACTGTTATCGTTACTGTCTTTTATGACGACCCTGTCTCCAGGGTGATTGTCTCTTTTCCCTATCTTCATTTTCAGTGTCAGTGTATCAATGTTTTCAGGAACATAAAATTTGAAACAGTGATCGCCCCAGAATGAATGCGTTGAAATATATATATTTTCATTGTTTGGTACAACAGGTAATTTTGCAGGAACAATTTTTTCAGTATCATAATGTTTTGTTTCAAAATCATATGGTTTGTACTGTGAGATACCATCTTTTATCATTTGGTTCAGTTCTTCTTCAGTGACAGGTTTGATGTTTTCCCATTTTTCCTTGTTTTTAAAGTCCCATTCCTGTTTCAGTTCAGTATCGCTGGTTTCATATCTATTGACAATTAACTGATGCATTCTGTAAACATGCACCATTGTTGAATCATATATTCGCCACATAAAATTGAGCAAATTTCTTACTGCAATTTTTCTTTCTTCTGAGCCAGGTTTTGCTGTGATATACTCGTAGTAAAGTCTGAGATATTGAAGATATTTTTTGTAATCACTAATTCGAGATTTTACTTCTGGACTCGTTGCAAGTTTATCTGCTTCAGCAATGTCCCTGAAAGAAAGGGCAAGTTCATGATCACTCAACATAAATGATGTTGCCCATCTTTCAAGCATTCTTTTCATTGGTTTTTCTGCTTTATCGAATGCCTTTGAATAAAAATCCTGAAGGACTTGTTTCTCATCAACAGCAGGATTCCACAAAAGTCTTGAAGAAATATACCAGGTAATTCCCACAGCACCACTGCTATATGTGCTTTCAGAAAGAAATCCAACGACATTGTTCTGATGCCAGAATCTTATTTTTTTTGCAGGCATTTCAAGATAATTTAATGAAGGCATATCCTGTGACCAGTCAGGAATAGACCAGTAATCATATATGCCAATGAATTTTGATTTCTTTGCCCACATCTGCAATAGTTCATCTCCTGAATAACCTGTTCTTTGAAATCCATAGGGCACCACAACGACATAAATATTTGGTTCAAGTTCAATGTTTGGAACTGCAGCATGTTCATTGTAAGCCAGTAAACTGACATATTTTCCTGGAAATTGTTTTGCAACCTGTTTTGCTACATGATTTGCCAGTGAAAATACCCTGTCACTGACAGAGCCAATTTTCAAGCATTCTGCACACTCACAATGACCGCCGCCATCAGAAGGTTCAACACTGACTGCAAATGAACCAGGACCTTCAGGATCTGCATCAATCTGGCTTTTTAACTTTTTGAGTCGGTCATTAACATAAAGTTCTATAAGGGCTGGATTTGAATAACATGGTTTTGTTCCAGGGGAAAATGGTTGTCTTTTTCCACCAATTTCAGCAAGATATTCAGGGTGTTCAAGAAGT
>Ga0315298_1003111_pt1 | contig 26854 bp, 22 predicted proteins | sample WHS_1_MG_FD_203077 | JGI IMG/M metagenome (GOLD analysis project Ga0315298, IMG submission 203077) | Extremophilic microbial mat communities from Washburn Hot Springs, YNP, Wyoming, USA - WHS_1_MG | ecosystem: Environmental > Aquatic > Thermal springs > Hot (42-90C) | place: USA: Wyoming... | reverse complement strand
AAATTCAGCGTTGGAAGGCGATGCTGGGTCCGGGCTGGCTGCCGTGCGCGGTTCGGCTTACACCGAACTTTGGACGACGCGGAAGTCGTCCCCTCCAATCAAACCGAAAGCGGTGCTGGAGCACCGCGCTCCAAAAACTTCTCCTCCAATCCTTCACAGCAGAGGCGTAGAGAGCAAGGTAGGGCGCGCAGTCCACTGCGCGCCGGGGTGGGTCGTGCAGACCCGGCTTCCGGGTTTGGATCTGGTTTTCCGCGCCCTTACGGGCGCGGCTACGCTCATCTGCAGTGCTGTAGCGGCGGTCTGTGACCGCCAGGTTTTTCTCGTCCCATATTTGGCGGGACTGTCTTGCTGCACTCGTGCTGGGAAAAACGGCCGGCGTTCGCAGAACGCCGCTACAGAAGTTGTGGTACCGGCGCAGAAGGCCTGCGGCCAAGATGGCCGCGCGCCAAACCTGCCCAAAGGCACAAAGGCGCAGAGAGTTGGTAGGGCGCGCAGTCCACTGCGCGCCGGTGTGGGTCGTGCAGACCACGGCTTCCGGGTTTGGATCTGGTTTTCCGCGCCCTTACGGGCGCGGCTACGTTTAACCGCCCAGCTGCTGTGGAATGTGAGGGCAGACGTGGAAATCGGCGCGCCCAATTATTTCTGGTTTACTGCAGATACGCTGCACGGCTGAGTTAAGGTAGGGCGCGCAGTCCACTGCGCGCCGGTGTGGGTCGTGCAGGCCACGGCGTCTCAGCCGGAATCCAGCCGTCCGCGCCCTTACGGGCGCGGCTACGGGGCAGAACGGCGCGCGCCACTCTGGTGCGAAGTAAATTCAGCGTTGGAAGGCGATGCTGGGTCCGGGCTGGCTGCCGTGCGCGGTTCGGCTTGCACCGAACTTTGGACGACGCGGAAGTCGTCCCCTCCAATCAAACCGAAAGCGGTGCTGGAGCACCGCGCTCCAAAAACTTCTGCTCCAATCCTTCACAGCAGAGGCGTAGAGAGCAAGGTAGGGCGCGCAGTCCACTGCGCGCCGGGGTCAGTCATGCGGACTCGGTTTGGTAGGTTTAAATCTGATTTTCCGCGCTCTTACGGGCGCGGCTACGTCCGACTGAGAACATCCGGTGTGCAGAGGACTGCCCACCCTACCATGGATCGGGTTTTAACGAAAACAAAACCCTCTAACCGGGATAATTCACCCGTTTTTTCGTAGCGCAGACTTACCGATGTGATGTATCTCGTCCCACCACTGCTGGGATGCTCCACAATGGTTTCGTTGCGTCCAGCAGCGCGGGTTTGTGAAATATCCGGGTTAAGAGGTGTGATACCCCAACACCGCATTCGTCACCTGGCGGCTAAATAGTCGGAGCGTGAGAGTGGTTGGAGGAAACTGTGGTGCGGGTTGCTCGGCTAAGCCGCAAGCCACGGATGTGTCAGATACGTTTTGCGCGCGTGAACCGGCCTTGGGCGTGGGTTGAAGCCCGCGTGTAAAGAGCTGAGAATCATTTTATGCCGGAACCGAGGCGAGTTTAGCTCAGGTTTGTTGCTGCCTGATAGAACTTTGCCACTGCAGTCCAGTTAACCACGTTCCACCATGCCTTGATGAAATCACCACGCCGATTTTGGTACTTGAGGTAGTATGCGTGTTCCCACACATCGCAGACCAAGATTGGTTTGCCTTCGCACCCTGCGATGGCAAGACCCATTATCGGTGAATCGTGATTTGGCGTGGATGCGATCTCGAGTCTGCCGGCTTTGTTGACAAACAGCCATACCCAGCCGCTGCCGAACCGCGCGAGGCCTTCTGCCTCGAATTTTTGTTTGAAGGTGTCGAAGCTGCCGAAGGTTCTCTTGATATCATCCGCTAGTGTACCGGTTGGGCTGCCCCCAGCATTTGGTCCCATGACGTTCCAGAACAGCGTGTGTGCGTAATGGCCACCGCCATTGTTGCGCACGGCGGTGCGAATTTTCTCCGGTACAGAATCAAGGCTGGCCAGGATCGCCTCGATTGGTTTGCTTTCGAGTTCGGGGTAACCGGCAATTGCCTTGTTGAGATTCGCCACATAGGCGGCGTGGTGTTTGCCATGATGTATTTCCATCGTCATGGCGTCTATGAACGGCTCGAGCGCAGTTTTGGCGTATGGTAGTGGAGGTAGGTCGAATGCCATAGGTCAATGCATTTTGCTTTATCGGTTTTCTGTTCGGTTTTTGGTCAATCGGGCGAGTGCGCCCACCCGAGACTCTCAACGCCCGCCAACAATAACACAGTCTATGGCGGAGTGCAAACGTGGGTAGTGTAGTTTGGGCATTTCAACCCGCGGCGGCTCGGGCAAGCTCAACAAAATTCTGCAACAGTTGGAGACCGACCTTCTGGCTCTTCTCCGGATGAAATTGCACAGCATAGACATTACGGTCCCACACCGCCGACGCAAACAGGTCGCCGTACTCGGTCCTGCCAACAACGATGTTTTCGTCAACCGGTTTCGGGTAAAAACTGTGCACGAAATAAAAGTAACTGCGATTTTCAATGTGGCGGAACAGCGGACAATCCGGCTTCAGAAGCTCGACCTGGTTCCAGCCGATCTGCGGCACTTTCAAGCCCGGGCGATCGGTGAACCTGACGACTTTACCCTTGAAATACCCGAATCCGCGTGCGGTACTGTTGAATTCCTCACTTCTTTCGAACAACAGTTGGTATCCGACGCAAATGCCGAGGAACAACCCGCCTGCCTCGATAAATTGTTTGCATGCATCAAATAGTCTCTGCCTGACCAGTCCGGCAACGCAATCATCAAACGCACCAACACCGGGCAACACGACCGCAGTTGCGTTGGTGAGGTGGTCCGGCGACCGGACAAGCTCAGCACGCGCGCCGACGGCCAGTAATGCGCGATGCACACTGCGCAGGTTACCCGCCCCGTAATCAATCAGCGCAATCACTGCTATGGCTTGGTTTTACGACCGAGCGGCAAAACGGAATGCCCGATGTTCCTTAACCGAGTTTCCTAAGCGCAGCCAGGGTCAGTTGGTACACCTCTTCTGGTGTGCCCTCTGCAGGTATGCTGAGCAACAGGCCTCTCTGGCGGTAAAACTCGACGAGCGGTGCGGTACTTTTTTGGTACACATCGAGCCGAACCCGGATTGCCTCGGGCCTGTCGTCATCACGGATAACCAACTGTGTACCGCAATTGTCACAGACATTGTCAACTTTGGGTTTGCGCGTCTGGATGTGAAAGACCGCCTTGCATTTCGGGCAGGTCCGGCGCCCGCTTAACCGCGCCACAATAAGCTCTACAGGCGATTCAAAGTTCAGAACCGCGTCCAGGGCCAACCCTTCAGCCGACAAAATTTGTTCGAGTGCTTCTGCCTGCGGTACCGTTCGGGGAAATCCATCCAGCAGAAAGCCGGTCGGCCAACGCAAACAATGCGCGCGTTCACGCACAAGCGCAACAACGGTATCGTCCGGCACAAGCTCGCCACGATGCATGTACTCGAGTGCTTCTTTGAGAGCCGGGCTGAGTTTGGCCGGGTCAAGCGCTTTGGCGGCGCGGAAGATGTCGCCTGTGGCAAGGTGACACGGCCCGAGCCGTGCACTCAACAGCTCGGCTTGTGTACCTTTGCCCACCCCGGGTGCACCTAGCAACACCAGCCGGTACGCGCGTTGCCCGGTTGACGCGCCCGGTTCAAGTTTGAGTTCGGTTGCTTCAAGCCACGCCTTTAACCATGGCGCCTTGTCACGTTGAGCGTTCATAATCTGTTCTTCCTGCTTAGTCGAAAGAGCGGCGCAAGGCTCGACAAAACCTGCGCAATACGCAAGCTGATTTTTTTCCGGTGCCATGACCAGCAGCGGGGCGGTGCCATGAAATTCAACCAAAGCCGGTTTTATGCGCAAAACTTCAAAATTGAAACATTTACCGACCCGGTTAGCATCTTGCCAATGAGTACGGCTGGGCATCGGGTCAGTCGAGCCACAATTGATCATCTGCAGCAGTTGCGTGCGTTATGGCAGGCGGCTGAACTGCCGGGCTGGGAACTTGAGAAACGGCTGACCGAGTTTCAAGTAGTTGAAGCGCAGGACGGCACTGTACTTGGGGCAGTTGGTCTGCAAATAGTTGATCGGCAAGGCCGAATTCACAGTGAAGCGTTTGCCGACCCGACCTCGGCTGATGAACTGCGCTGGCTTTTGTGGGATCGACTTTCTTCGATTGCCCAAAATTACGGCCTTGTACGGCTTTGGACACAAGAACGCGCGCCATTCTGGCAGAAGGTCGGCATGGCACCGGCAACCATGGACGAGTTAAAAAAGCTGCCGGCAGGCTGGAAAAGTCTGTATCCGCGCTGGTTAACAGTACAGTTGCGTGACGAAGCATCTGCAATCTCACTCGAACGCGAGTTTGCGCTGTTCGAGCAGGCCGAAAAACAACGCACACAACGCATCCTTAAAAAAGCCCGTGCGGCACGCACAGTTGCAACTCTGATTGTGACTTTGCTGTTTGTTTTTGTGCTGGTGGTGTTGTTTTACCTTTTAACACGGCCCTCATTCCGGCAACCGCATCTTTAACACGAGCAACTTGAAAAAACCGCGTACCGCAAACTATGTTCACCGAAGACGCCTTTATTGATTTCAAGTGCCCATACTGCGGCGCAACATTGTCTTTCCCTGCTGACGACACAGGCCACATCGTCTCATGCACCGAATGTGCCGAACCGGTAATTGTGCCTGATGAAGGCGCAACAGTGGGCGGCAAAATACCCGTGCCAATACAGACCTCGCGTCTGGTGCTGCGCCGGTTCAAGCCGACCGACTGGAAAGACTTGCTCGATGTCATGTCAAACGCTGACCTGTTTCGGTATGTTGAGGGTGGCCCACTAACAGAAGAAGAAGTGTTGCAATGGATCGAACGTGACAGTCATGTCAAACTCACTACACCGGGTCAGCCGTTTAATCTCGGTATCGAGTTAATCGAGTCGGAGAAATTGGTCGGATGCCTAAGCTTGGCGTTTTCACCCCCAATCTGGTTAGACGGCGGATTTGCAATTCAACCCAAACACCTTGCATTCGAACCCGTCGGCTTCTTTGACCCGTATGGTGCACAGGCGCAACTGAATGTGTTTGTGCATCCGGCATACCAACGAAAAGGCATTGCAACTGAAGCCGCAGAGGTTGCGCTCGAGTTATGCTTCGGCGTGCTGTGTGTACATCGGGTGATTGCAGCGTGCAGTGCCGAAAACATTGCTGCAATTAAATTATGCGAGAAACTCGGCATGCGGTGCGAAGGCAGACACATTAAGGCTGCTGCAGTCCATGCCGAGTGGCACGACATGGTTAGCTTTGCAGTGCTGTACGAAGAGTTTTTTGCGGAGTCCGAGCAACAAGCACAGTGACCGTCACTCGATACTTATGAACTCGTATCAAATCCTGTCATTGCAGTTGCACAGGCGCGCATTCGCCGCGCGGTCTGTATTGGCGGTGTGGATCATTCTGGCACTGACCCACATCGCTCATGGGCAGCTCCAAGTGTTCATCGCGAACAATGCACCCACTAATTTCCAGCTCGGCTGGACCGAGCTTGGCACCACAAACGCTTTCACTGTCCAGTACCGCGACAACCTCACTGACCACCCCTGGTTGAACGCGCCGCATGTTGCGCCTTGGCCAATAACCAGCTCGGCATGGGTTGACCCGCGCCCAAACCTGGTGCCGCAACGGTTTTACCGCGTAATCGGCGTTGAGCTGCCGGAACGCGGCCGACTGCTCTCAAGCACAGCACTCGGCTCGTACTCGCGCATTGAATTAGCATTTATTTTCTCGGTGGCTGGCATCCCTGTCACACCACTGTACGGCGTTGACATGGTCAGGCTTCGATACGAGACAGTTAACCCGATTGGTGGCAAGGCAATCGCATCCGGGTTGCTTGTGCAGCCTAAGGGCCTTGCAACAAACCTGCCGCTGGTAAGTTATCAACATGGCACGATCGCACGGACCAATGACGCGCCTTCGGTGACACAATCGCTCGATGGCGAGGCGATGGTTGCCATTGTCATGGCAAGTTGCGGATATGTAACCGTTATGGCTGATTACCTTGGCCTTGGCGAGTCTCCCCCGCTACATCCGTATCATCACGCGTGGACTGAGGCAACTGCTTGCATTGACATGTTACGTGCCACAATGGCCTACTGCACGAATAATGGTCGGGCACTCAGCGGGAAACTTTTCCTTGCGGGTTATTCACAAGGCGGTCATGCAACAATGGCACTGCATCGTGAGCTTGAAACCTATCATGCAGGCGAGTTCACCGTCACAGCCTCCGCGCCGATGGCTGGTGCGTACGACCTGTCCGGCACGACATTAGACGATTTCCTTTCGGACCGGCCAAAGCCAACTCCATATTACTACGCTTACCTGCTTGCGGCGTACGTACAGGTGTACCAACTCGCACCGAGCTTGGCCGAACTTCTTGCGCCACCATATGATACCATGCTACCCCCATTGCTCCAAGGCAACGCAACAGGTGACGAAATCAACGCCGTCATGCCGGCTGATCCGCGGCAGATGCTCAAGCCTGAGTACCTGGCGGCGCTGCAACAGCGGCTGGATCATCCATTTCGAATCGCACTGCGGGACAACGACGTTTACGCTTGGAAACCGCGTGCACCGATCCGCCTGTACCATTGCGGCGGTGATCAGGACGTGCCTATCGCAAACTCGCACGTTGCAACAAACGCAATGGTAAGTCTGGGCGCGACAAACGTTGCACTGCTCATACCATCGGCAACATACGACCATCGCGCCTGTGCAATGCCGAGTTTGCTTGCTGCAAAAGCGTGGTTTGACTCGTTGAAATAAGCGTCTTGCAACCCGGCTGGCTCAGTTGCACCTGCCGGCAGAAACCTGTCACTGTCAGCAACAATACGCTTCAGCCGGATGTTGCAGCCCGGTACGCCTTTTTGCAGTCGCACGCGTTGGCCTGCTTGCGATCACCGACCGAAAAGATTTCAAAAACTCACCTCTTACAAGTTGCGTGTGCAGTGAAGCAACCATTTCATGGTCCGGCAGCCGGGCGGAAACGTGCCTTGCAAGCACATGCCCAAGGCGTAGATTTGTACCGTGTTACAGCAAGAAGACAACCCAGCGCAGTTACGCGGTCGCGTATCGGAGCCGGTTGATGCGAAATTCGGCGAATCAGTATGCAACCCGGCAGAATCGAGCGGGGGTGCACCGCCGCAATTCGAGTCGGTCTCACTGTTGGGTGTGGATTATTTCCACATGAAAACTGCCGATGGCGGGGATTTGTATCTGACAAAATTTGGCGTACCGTTTTGGCGAAATCTGTTGCCACAGAACTGGTATGCACGCGAATGGTTCGAATCCAAGCGCGAGCGGCTCGAAGGCAGCAGCACTATTTACAAGGTACCAACCCGACCGGTTGACGGACGCGAGTTGCAACTCGTTGTTAAATGGTCGCGTGTGGGCGAGGCGGTGCCGCTGGATACACTCACAGTCACAAAATTCATCAATGCCGAATTCAACAGTCCGTTTGAAGAATTCGCCTTGTTGATGGAGCTGCGCAGGGGCGAACTCGGTCCACCGGATGTCCGGGTGCGCACACAGCGGCCGTTGGCAATCTATGTGCCGAGTGAACGATTGCAACTGTGGCAGACCGGCCGTTCCGAAGACAAGATACGGGCGAAAATTGCGCGGCATCCGGGTGTCGAGCTGGACATACTGCGGCAATACGTCCTGTTGTTTGGCTGGATTGACGGAGTTGATGCTGTCAAAGCGGCTGAAACACTCGGGTTGGAAGGTCGGGTGCGCGCGGAATTTTTTGCACGCATAACGAGTCTTGCCAATCACGAGCTTTTGCTCAAGGGATACCGTGTAATTGACATGAAGCCCGAGCATGTGATCGTGCGGTTCCGGCGCAGCGGCAAATTGCTGCGCGAACGCAACGGGCAGATTGCTTATGCATTGGTTGATTACGAGCTGCTCGAGCGCACACCCGAACACGAACAGGCCGTACGCATGGCCAATCGCCAGCTTTACCTCAAACACATGGCGCAGCGGTTCGAGGTGCAACTGGCTAAACCGCCCCCAGCACACCTGCGCGCAACGAATCTGCTGGGCGTAGATTACATTTTCGGTCGGGCTGAAAGCACAGGCGGCTTGATCTGGGTGGTCGGTAAAGACCCTGACCTGTTCAACTATTTCCTGCCGGAACGCTGGCGGCGGACACCCAAACGGAGTCTGTCGGCGCGTAACCGTGTCTTTCACACGCGCACCAAGGACAACATTAACCTCGTTTGGAAAGTGTCGCGTATGGGCGAGTTGCCCGAGCTTAGCGAGCCGCATCTGGACGCGCACGGCGCAAAAATGCACGGGTACAACAGCCCGTTTGAAGAGTTTGCGTATGCATTCGAGCTTGCTCGCGCCGGCATAAAAACCGTGTACCCACGTGCAATTTACATGACGGGTCGGAAAGGCCGTACACCGCCCGATGTGGAGGATGACAGGCGATTCGACGCGCTTGCGCATTTGCGCACGCCCGACGGTGAACCTGCTATCCGCAAGGACTACGATTACATCACAATTTGGGGTTATTGGAACGGCCCGGATGAGCTTTTGGCTGTTCACGACGGCAGCTACTACACCGCTGTTAATGTTGAGCAGGCGCAACAGCAGGGATTGATCTCGGCCGACAAGCTCGACGAGCTTTTGGACTTGATCAAGGCCAAACTAGCCGCTGCAGGTTTTGAAGACCTGAATCTTAAACCGGATCATTTGCTGATGTCGCTCGGGCCGGATGGCAGAATTGTGTTGGATGAAACTGGCAAACCTGAATTGCGCCTGTGCAACCTCGAGCTGGTGCACAAAATCTCAGGCAGCCAGCCCGACACAGGCTGATCCGGCCCGCGGCTCGCGCCGTAGCATTTCATGCGCGCAACGTCGGTTGGTTCATTGCGTTTGGGTTGCACGCAGCCAAAGTTGCTGTACTATCACAACTGATGCATTCAGACGGCACACCAATTAACATGCCGCAAAGTGCAACAACACAACTTGCACATGGCAAAGCCGCAACACGCGCGCGGTCGTTGTCTGGCGTACGCGTAGTTGTCACACGCGCACGTGACCAGGCAGCCGAGCTTACGCAACCGCTGGCCGAGCGCGGTGCCGAAGTATTGGAAATCCCGGTCATCAAGATCGAGCCACCGTCTCAATTCGATTATCTGAACGATGCGTTGCAAACGTTGGGCGAATACGATTGGCTTGTGTTTACCAGTGTAAATGGCGTCAAGGCGTTTTTTGATTATTTCTTCAAAACGTTCGATGACCTGCGTGACATCGGCGCGGTGCGGATTGCCGCAGTTGGCCCTGCAACAGCAGCCAAAATACGTGAGTTGCACCTCAAGGTTGACGTTATGCCAACCGAACATGCTGGCGCAAAAATTGCAGGTGCACTCGCCAAATACCAAAGTATCGAGAACGTCAAAATTTGCCTGCTCAGAGCCGAGGGGGCAAACCCGGACCTGCCGCGTGCATTAGAGGCGATGGGCGCTATCGTGGACGATATACCGTGTTACCGCACTGTGATGGAGACAGACGATCCCGGCGGTGCAGCAACGCAATTGCTCGAACGAGGGACCGACTGGGTCATTTTCACCAGCGGCTCGACGGTGAGGTTCTTCAATGCGCGGTTTGACCTGGCGCAACTGCTCAAAAAGTTCCCGCAAATCAAATTCGCCTCGATCGGCCCTGAAACAAGCGCCGCGCTGGCTGCACTCGGGTTCGCACCTGCGGTCGAAGCCAAAAAACATACTGTCGAAGGACTTGTCGCTGCGCTGGAGCGGTACGTCCGCGCAAGTACCTGAAGCCGCCGCTCACAAATACTCAGCTCAACCGCCGCTGCACACAGCCAAACACCGAACGAGATCACACGTTGGACTGTCAAATCTGCGTCCGGGCAATGCACCCGCAGACCCAGAGACCACGTTCTTTGCAGTGCTGAATTGTGCACGTGACACTTGCGCGCGGGGCTTGCCCCGGGCAAGACTTGGCTCAGGTCTGGCCAATGTTGAACTGGTTGATCAAGGGTGTTTGGAACCGACCCGGTGCGCAACCGTTGTGGCCTTGCGCACGGGTTGCGGCGGTTGTATTGGCGCAGGTTCTTCTCAGTGCACAGGCCGTTAACGGACAAAGTTTCACTGCAACACTCGACCGCGACACAATCACGCTTGGTGAAAGCGCCACATTGTCGCTTACGTTCCAGGGCGGTACACCCAAAGAAATCCCAATGCCACCCAATATCCCGAACCTGCGAGTTTCATATATTGGCCAGTCAAGCCAGTTCAGCTTCGTCAACGGTGCGATGACATCGTCTGTCTCATACAACTTTGCTCTGACACCGACGCATCCGGGTGAATTCGAGATTCCCGCATTGCGGGCAACCATTGACGGTAAAACTGTATCGTCCAGGCCGGTAAAACTGCGTGTGCTCAGCCCGAGCCAGCCGCCACCTGAAGCTGTCGAGTCAGGCGAACAGATTGCGTTTCTGAAGCTTGTGCTGCCCAAAAAACAGGTGGTTGTTGGCGAGGTGATAGTTGCAGAACTGCAGTTTTACATTCGGGCAGGCACACAGCTTGCCGCACAACCGCAGCTTACTGCGTTGCCGACAGATGGACTAAGTGTGGGCAAACTTGCCGAAGGCAGACAGCGCCAGGCACAATTCGGCAACGCACTTTATGTGGTATTGCCGTATCGGGTTGCGTTAACAGCAGTTAAACCCGGCCGGATCAGCATCGGCCCTGTCACGGCAAATCTGATAGTCCAGCAGCCATCCCCCAGACGCCAGCGTGATCCGTTCTTCGACTGGTTCGGCATGCGCGATCCGTTTGACATTTTCAATGTCGAACAAAAACAAGTCCCAGTTGCAGCGGATGCTGAAGTGTTGGAAGCGTTGCCTGTGCCTGTTAAGGATGCACCGCCGGGATTCAACGGTGCAGTTGGAAGTTATTCCCTCGCTTTCAGTGCCGGCCCGACAAACGTTGCGGTTGGTGACCCGATAACCGTGCGTGTGCAAATCGCCGGACGCGGCGCGCTTGATCTGCTGAGTTTGCCCGAGCAACCTGCCTGGCAAAATTTCAGACTGTTCCCAGCAACGGCAAAGCCGGCTGAAACAACCGATCCACTCGGTATCGAAGGGGTCAAAACATTCGAGCTGGTTGTTGTGCCGCAATCAACCGAAATAACCGAACTGCCACCGCTTGTGTTCAGCTTTTTTGACCCGGACGCACGTGTGTTTCGGACACTCAAAAGCCCGGCTGTGCAGTTGGTTGTCAAACCTGCTGCTGCAACACCCACACCGTTGGTTGCAGCAGCAGCCAAGGCAGAGGACAAGCTGCCCGCCACTGACATTGTGCCAATCAAACAACGGTTCGGCACGGTTGCAACAATCAAACCGCCCCTGGTGCAACAGCCGTTGTTTTGGGCCGTGCAGGCCTGTCCGATTCTTGCCTGGCTTGGCTTGCTGGCGTGGCGCAAACACGCCGATACACTGGCAAACAATCCGCGTCTGCGCAGACAACGCGAAGTCGCGCGGGCCATTCGCGCGGGCCTGGCAAGGCTCAACCAGTTGGCTGCGCAAAATAATTCGGATGAGTTCTTTGCCACAATGTTCAGGCTGTTGCAGGAACAGTTGGGTGAACGGCTTGACCTGCCCGCCTCAGCCATAACCGAGGCCGTCATCGAGCAGCACCTGCAGGGACGCGGTCTGCCGGAGCAAACGTTGCACGCACTACGTGAACTGTTCCAGTTGTGTGACCAGGCAAGATTTGCCCCCATCAAAACCACACAACAGCTCGCTGCATTGGTGCCGAAACTCAAAGTTATTCTTGACCAACTGCGAAACTGGAACCCATGAACTCGCTTCGACTTGGTTGTGTTTTGGCTGCTGCTGTGTTTTTTGTCTGGGTGTGCGCCCAGCCGTGTTCCGGACTTGACATCGCCGCCGAATTCGAGTCGGCCAACCGCTTGTACGAACAGGGCAGGTTCGACCATGCAATCGCAGCGTACGAGAGATTGCTTGAAGAAGGCGCTGTGTCACCGGCGTTGTATTTCAACCTAGGCAATGCGTACTTCAAGTCGGGCAGAATTGGCCGTGCAATTGCAGCGTACAGGATGGCTGAGCGGCTCAGTCCACGTGACCCTGACATTCGTGCAAACCTGCAATTCGCCCGTAACCAGGTACAGTCACCCAGTTTCATCATCAGCAAGGTCACTCGATGGTTCGGCACAATTACACTGAACGAATGGACAACTGCTGCTGCAGCGGTTTTCTGGGTGTTTTTTGCCCTGCTTGCAGTTGGTGAGGTGAAACCGGCATTGAAACAGCGCACGCGCACTTACATCTGGTTTGTTGGGGGTGCATTTGTGATTCTTGCGGCGAGTGTTGTTCTGGCGTGCATTGCACAACGTGCGGCGGATCGGATTGCAGTTGTTATCGAGCCTGAAGTTGCGGTTCGCCAAGGGCCACTTGATGATGCGCTAACGGCTTTTGTTGTGCATGACGGTGCCGAGCTTGACGTGCTGGATCAAAAAGACAACTGGCTACAGGTTGCAGTCGGCCCGCGCAGGATCGGCTGGGTGAAACGTGCAAGTGTAATTCTCCCCGCTGAAACACTGAAGCACAAACCGGCCCAGCCGCACACATGACCGCACCAGCTCAAGCTGATGTTCTACCGCCATGTCAAGCCGCCTCGAACCCCCGGCCACCCATTGATGCGGAACCGACTCACCAACGGCTCATTTTTTGGGATGCGCCGGTTTTCATTTGCAGGCCCAGTTTTGCCTTTCGGTTTACGCCAGGTTTAACTAAGCTGCGCATGTGGAACCAACACCGGTGCTAGGCGCGATTGCATTTGCTGTGTGTGCCGGAGCAAGTTTCTTTTTCGCGCTGGCTGAAACAGCTCTGTTATCACTCGGCAAATGGCAGCTCGAACAACTTCTCCAAACCGGCGGTGCCAGGGCTAAAACCGTACAAATATTGCTGGCCAACCCGGACGATCTGCTCGCCACGATCGTGCTGGGCAACACTTTCGCCGCAGCAGGCATGGTCGGCGTTGCGCTGTGGGTAGCGTTGCGCGGTTACTGGCCGTTGATCCCGACCGTGGCAGTGTTACTTGTTGTTGTGTTGCTCGGATGCGAGGTGTTGCCAAAGACACTCGCCGTGCGCCGGCCTGAGCGCTGGTCTTTACGGGTCGCCGGACCGATGAAACTCATCCATGCGTTGAGCAGGCCACTGCGGATCGTGGCACAGCAGCTCAACACCGCAATCCTCGGGACATTGCTGCCCGCATCAGTCAAGCTGCGGCCGGCCATCACAGACGAAGAATATCAAGAACTGCTCGAGCTGGCTTTTCAGCAGGGTGCACTGGCAAAAGCCGAACGCGATATCATACTGCAAATTATCAGTCTCGACCGGCGCACCGTGCGTGAGGTCATGACGCCACGTGCACAAATGCAAACCGTGTCCGATGACGATTCAATCGAGGAAATGATCGAAGCAGCGCGCAGGTTCAAAAAAACCCGCCTCCCAATCCGCGACGAGGCAACAGACACAATCGTCGGCATACTCAATGCGCGTGTGCTGCTGCTTGATCCGAATGCCGACCTGGCCGACGCAATCGAAATCCCGTCTTTCGTGCCTGAAAGCATGAACCTGCTCCAATTGCTCAAGAGCCTCCAACATCAACAACGCGGCCTTGCAATTGTGCTGGACGAGTTCGGCGACCTGGCTGGCATGGTCACAACCGAAGACATTTTGGCTGAAATTGTCGGTGGTATCAGTAGCGAGGTTGCACGCGACCGGCTCGTGCTGGAACGACTCGGCCCCGGTAAATGGCGCGTCAGCGGCACGGTGCGTATCGAGGATTTCAGACGTGAATACCCCGCCCTAGGCGATGTGCCTGAGGTCGAGACCATGGGCGGGTTACTGGCGAGTCTGCTCGATGCTGTGCCGGACCAGGGCCAATCGGCAGTGTTTCGCGGACTGAAACTGACAGCACACGTGACAGATGAACGGCGTGTGCGCGAGTTGTTGATTGAAGTGGTCAGGTAAAATGGGATTCGACCCGGCAAAGTCTGATCTTGTAAAACTCGTTTTGCTAACAGGCAGTCTGTGTCTGTCATTCATGCTATCCGGCATGGAAGCGGGTGTATTTGCGCTGAACCGGCTCCGGATTCGGCACATGGCGCGCACTGGCAATGCCTCAGCCAAACTGCTGCATGGGTACCTAGAAAATCCGGAAAATTTCCTCTGGACAATCGTTGTCGGCAACACAGTCGCGAACTTTATCATACTCGGCTTGCTGATGGCCGGATTAAATGTTGCATTTGGCTATAGCCGACTGCTGTTTGTGCTTGCCTTTGTGGTGGTGGTGTTTTTGTTCTACACGTTTTGTGATCTGCTGCCCAAGATGTTGTTCAGACTCTACCCGAACAGACTTTGCCTTGCGCTGGCGCGCCCATTCAGATTCGTGCACATCGGCCTGAGGCCGCTGGTCAGATTCGTCGAGCTGGGGTCGGCCATCACACTGCGCTGGTCCGGCACAAGGACATTCACGGGCCGCTTGTTCGGCAACCGCGAGGAACTGCGTTTGCTCATGCGTGAATCCGCGCGCGCGTTCACCTCTGAAGAACGCGCAATGATAAATCGCGTGCTGGACTTGCAAACATTGACCGTCAAACAGGTCACCACGCCACTGGCACGAACTGTTAGCGTTGAGGCCCAGGCAACAGTCGAAGAAGTGTTCAAATTGTGTCGCCAGTATAACCTGACACGCTTGCCGGTTTGGGACACGCGCGACGGCCAGCGCAGGTTGATCGGCATTGTCAGCCTCGACACGCTGTTGTTCTTGCCGGCGTTGGACCCGAGCAAGTTGATTGCCGAATTTGTCAAACCTGCCGTTTACGTTGACCATGACACACGGCTCGAAGTTGCACTGCGCCAACTCCAACGCACCGGCCAACGGATGGCTATTGTGCTCGGACCCGACGCGCGCGAAATCGGGATTGTAACCCTGGCTGACATACTCAAAACCGTCTTCGGCGAGATCACACTCTGAAAAATGCACAAGGTCGAGCCAGCGGATGTTCTTGCAAACCTGATTGCAGTAGTGTCACTGGTACTGCTGAATGGGTTTTTCGTTGCAGCCGAGTTCGCACTCGTTCGGATCCGCGACACACAACTCGTCGAACTGGTCCGCAAAGGCAATCGCCGCGCCAAGGTCGCGCGCCATATCGTCCAAAACCTCTCCGCGTACCTCAGCGCAACACAGTTAGGTATCACGATCGCAAGCCTCGGTTTGGGTTGGGTGGCCGAACCGGTATTTCAGGCACTGCTAACACCACTGTTTAACGCGCTTGAAATCGGTTCACAAACGCTGCGCCAGTCAATTTCATTCGCAGTCGGGTTCTCCACCATCACGTTCCTACACATCACAGTCGGCGAGCTTGCACCGCGTTGGCTCGCCATACAAAAACCGCTCACTTGCGCCCTCGGTGTTGCACCGGTATTGCGAATATTTTACATCGTTTCCTATCCGTTCGGCTGGGTTCTCAACCACGTCGCATTATGGTTGCTCAAACAGGTCGGCCTACCACCACACGATGAAGCCGAACGCGCCTATTCCGAAGACGAACTGCGCCTGTTGTTCTCAGCATCACAACAACAGCTCGCTACTACTAAACTCGGGCGCGATATTGTGCTTAATGCACTCGAATTGCGCCATCGGCGCGCACGCGATGTCATGCGCCCGCGCCACGAGATCGTTGCGCTCGATACCGAGGCAAGCATCGCACAGTGCCTCGATGTAGCTGAAAAAACGCGGTATTCGCGTTTCCCGTTGTGCGAAGGGGGTGACCTGGACAAAACATTAGGCGTCGTTCACATCAAAGACCTTTATGCAATGCGGTTCAAAGCGCGTAGTGGCGCAGACCTGGCAGCAGTTGCGCGCAAACTTGTGTACGTGCCTGAAGTGGCCCGACTCGAAAAATTGCTCGAAACACTGCTACAACGCCGTACACACATGGCAATCGTTGTTGATGAATACGGCACGACAACCGGCCTGGTAACACTCGAAAACATCCTCGAAGAACTCGTCGGCCAGATACAAGACGAGTTCGATATCGAAAAACCGTTGGTAACTCGCCTCACCGACAATACTTGGGAACTGGCAGGACAACTGCCCATGCACGAGCTAGCCGAACTAACCGGTCTAGCACTACATACCGAGAGCATCGCAACTGTCAGCGGCCTTGTCACACACAAGCTCGGCGGGTTCCCCAAAGTAGGCGACACTATCAGACTCGACGGGTTCGAGCTGCGCGTCGAGGAGATGGATGGCATGCGCGTTGCCAGGTTGCGCCTGACAAAACTGTCTCAGCAAACCGACCTCGACGCCTGAACGCGGAGGCGCGCTTTGCCGCATTCACGCAGTGGCGCCACAGCCAAGACAAAGCAGGGCCATCCTTGACTCGCATTTTCTGCTGGCAAAATGGCGGCAGCGCAGTGGTTCTCAGACAAATCAACTCGCCTCCGCCTCTCAGCATCTCAGCGGGTCACTGTGACGCACAGGGAACTGGAAAAACACGTTTCGGTCGGGGGTGGAACCCGACCCTCCAAAATTGCTCAAAAATACAGTGGAACGAAAGGTCGGGCGCGCAATCCTCTGGGCGCCGAAATCTGGCAGGACGAAACTCGACCCTCCCACATTAAACCCGTGGCAAGCTGCCATTGGAAGGTTTCGGTCTGTCGAGACTGCCGAAAACAACACGTTCGAGCATGCACGGCGAACCGACCGTAAGCCGGCAAGTCAGTAGCGGCAATCCAAGAGCATCGTGTTGGAACAGCGCCTTACAAGTCTCGTTCTGCAACGCCAGTCTCGCACTTGCGGGACTGCCCGTACGGAGACCAGAGTGTGCAATCCACGCAGAGCGCCGCTACAAACTCTCTCCGTTTCTGCTGGTAAAAATTCGCCTTCACCGGCTGGTTGAAATCGCCCGGCCCGGCCTGCAAAAAAGCGCAAACCGTTCGCCGATGAGGGCCATGACAACGTTTAATTTGGCGACATTATGGCAGCAACAGACTCGTTTTCGCTTCACCACATTGCACCACGCACGGCCAGAATCGTCACCGCGAGGTTGGCAACCGCAATTACTGCCGCCCCAAACCACAAGCCGTGCGCGCATGCTGCACCTGCAAACAGGCTGTTTAACACAAGCCAAATAATCAGCGGTTGAACGCCAGTTCGATGGTGTTGTCCGCCTGACCGTTTGTTGACGAGCACAGGTGTTGCAAAACCTAGTATCAACAGTGTCGCCATCGCCCAGCCAAACAAATTAACAATAGGCGCACCATACCACGTGGGCAGGTTTGGTCGGGTTTGCCAGACCCAAAATTTGCTGAGCCGACTTGCGAAAACTTCGAGGCCAAGATCAAATAGTGCAGCTAACCCGGCCGCTATACCCATGACCCAAAAACCGTAATTCCGCGCTTTTCGCCACGGCCGCATTATCAGGCGCGCCACCCCGCGCGCATTCAACACAACTACAACCCACACTAACGGCATCGGCCACGGCACAAGCCCAAACACACGCTGACCCGCCGAGTCCATGTAGCGCATCTGGCCAAACGGGATGCCAAAAACTGCATCAAGTGCCAGTACACCGGTGCCGATCAGTACAATTACAACTATTGCAAGCCACACATTTTGTGCCGGTAAACTTCGTGTTGCAGCCGCTACTGTTGCAAATACGCCGACCAACACCGTAAACGTTGCAACGGTGTCATGTGCACGGGCGGAAATCACGCCAAGCTCGATCCCGACCCACGCTACAGCCAGTAAAATCAATCCGCCGATGAGCCCCATGTCCCACGACCAAGCAAATGAGCCAGTTTCTTTGTCCCGTGCAGGAACGTTTGCAGTCGGGGCGGTTTGCGTTGTTGTTTGGTTGTTCGTCACTGTTGCCGCCAGCTTCACCTACACAACAAAAAATTAAAAGCCAAAAAACCGCCTGGGCGCTTTTGCATGCTGTTGGCATCGTTTCCTGGCACGATTCCTGCAAAATCAATTGTCTTGTTTGACAACGAGCAATTTGGAAAGTTACCGAGCCGACACGACGCTACGCAAAAACAATATGAACCTGCAGCAGGCAATATACTTGATCGGTCAATGCGCAAGGCGCATGAATGAGCTGTACGGGCAGGTTGTCTTTGACGAATGGGTCATTATCCATGTTCAAGACAGCAAAGGCCGAGTGATTCACTACACAGGCCCGCGCCAGGCGAACTTTGCAACTGACATTGCCGAACTTAAAGAATCGGTCGAAGACATGTTAAGCAGTGAGCTAGGCTGTGGCGATTTCACTTTCGAACGGCATGGGGTTGGCCCGCAGGCAGACGCACTGATGGTTATCGGGCCGGACACATATCTGATTTGCAACAACACAAAACTTTCAATCCATCAAATCACGCAAAACCCGCTCTGGTTGCAGGCGCAGGTGCCGTTTGTTGAGCTGGGCGACAGGTTCCGCGCAAACCCGCTCCTGCTGGAGCAGGATTGACTGGTCACGACAGCAACCCCTTGTAAACAAATACACCGTACGCCGCAACAAGCACCCAACCCATGAACCGTGGCAAGTATCCTAGCAGTGCAACAAACGCAAAGTGGACCAGGGCCGACCCCACCAATATCGCCATCCCAACCACGGAAAACGGCGGTACAACCAATGTCCGGTGCAACGCATACAGCCCGACACACAGCGGAATACAAATGTGGCCGTCGCTGACCTGTGAAGTGTAAACCACCTCGGGCCGGCCCGTCCAACCGTAGTAAAATGCAAGCGTTGCGTTTGGCAACACCATCAGCCAACCGCTCAACCAACCTAAATGTTTCGCAACAAACCCTGTCTGCAGCTTCAGCACCCAGCCAACCAACCATTCGATACTCACATACGCCACATATGCGCATGCCGCCAACACAACCAAATCAATCAACAGCCACACGCGCATTGACCGGCCCTCGCTCACATTTGTCTTGAGCACCTCAAACACGTGTATCACCTGCCAAAACAAAAACAGGCCCACCAATACAAGCCCGTCGCCAAAGTCAAGTCGGCCAAACCCGGTCAAGGCAGCGCCTAGCCCAACTGGTGGCCGACCGTCCCGTGCCAAGGCCCACACTGCACCTGTAAAAAATGCAACTGCCGTCAACCCAAGCAATAACGATAACCTATCAATCCTGCGTTCTTTACTGGCACGTGTTGCCTTGCCTTTTGCGCTCTGCCCCGGCACCAGGTACATCCCCCAGAAAATTGTTGCCAGCCCGATTATCAGTGTCATGTTGGTGACGTTGTTGACCAGGCAGTTTGTCATTACTTCGGTCCCGGTACCGCCTTTACGCGCCATGACAATCGTGAAGATCAGGTTGCCCATGCCCGAACAATACGGCATAACAACTGTCCCAAGCACCGTCCCTTTCAACCCGCTGTGACTGAGCGCTTCGAGTCGCCAGATCATTAAAAGCGACACCAGCACAAACAACCCGGCGAATAGCCATGGCGCCCACGGACCCGTGCTCTCAATCCACTGAACCAACACTTTCACCGCACACAGTTAACCAAGTGCAGGCAAACTGGCCAAGACAGTTTTAGGCGCGGCGAAGTGTTAAAGCGTTGAAGCGTTGAAGCGTTACAGCGTTAAAGCGTTGAAGCGTTGAGGCGTTGAAGCGTTAGAGCGTTAAATGGTTGAACCGTGCGTGCCGCTGCCCAGACCGAACTGACCGGTGTGTTCTATGCCCCGGCCGGGTCCGGCACGTGAGCTTCCCAGGTCGAGGCGGATTTTTTTGGCGACCCTAACGGGATTCGAACCCGTGTTTTCGCCGTGAAAGGGCGATGTCCTAGGCCTCTAGACGATAGGGTCCCGCACACAAAAAGCTCGCCAAATATAACCCATCAAACCGCACTGTCACGCGCTTTTTTCAGCTCAGGGCCGGGGCCGTTCCCGATGCGGAAAAATGGACCCGCAACCTGCCAGGTGCAACGGCGCGTGCCACTCTCATGCGCCGGTGTGAGCCGCGCTGGAAGAGCGCGGTCGTGGACGGCGCGCGCCCCTCCTGGGGCGTGGGTTACAAATGCGCCATATGCCGTGCGACGTGCGTGCCGCTCGACTACGCTTAAGAGTTGGGTAGGGCGCCCAGTCCACCGCGCACCGCCATCCATACGCCCAAAAACGCCCGGCAGGGAAAAAACTACCCGCCCTACCACAGATCGGGTTTTGGCGAAGCAAACCTCAAAGAAAGATTGGATGGAGCCGCGCTGCATACGTGGGATCAGCGCCATGCTAAATTGTGTTTGTAATGGAGCGCGCCCCTCCGGGGCGCAGCACCAAACTTTGGCCGACATGTAAGTCGGCCTTCCAACCGAATCGAAAGCGGTATCGCCCCTCGTTGCGGCTCGCTCTGCCATCGCATTCCAAAAGCTTCTCGGTCCAATCCTTCGCCGCTGAGAGGCTAAGGCGCAGAGTCGGTTAGGCCGCGCAATACTACTGCACCAGGCTTGCCCGTGCAGCCACGGTATTTTTCAGGTTAAATCTTGTTTTCCGCGCCATTACGAGTGCGGCTAGTCGGCCTAAACCGTCCGGTGTGCAGATGACTGCCCGCCTTACCAGTGATTGAATTTTGACGAAGCGAACCGCTGCAGCGAAACATGCATGACGCAATCCGGTGGCTGTGAGATTTCCCCTGTCTGGAATTGGGTTGTGACGAAGCGCGCCCCGCCTGTAACAGTTCATACAAAGCGCAACCCGCTAGCCTGGTGCGGCGCCCATTCATGGACCGATGTAACGCGGTCTGTGTTACGGATTAGGCTTGAACGCCCAATCGTTTTAACCTGAAACATTAGCCGTTAGTCATGCCAAAACGCGCAAAGAAAAAATACTCCCGCTATATTGCCGTGTAAGATTTCTGGTATGCACGAGCCCGACGCAAAAGCAGTCCACCTGCCGATGTTGCCCCCCATCATACGAAGTGTGCGCGCGGCAGACCAAACAGTTCAGCTACAACACGCACTTGGCCCGCAACTTGTCTTGGCAGGCAACACCAAGCATACTGCGTTTGAAGTTGACCTCCTCCGCTCAATATCCACGAGCGCACCTCGACTCTGGCGATTCTAGACGCTGTGCGCCGGCTACAGCGGCCTCAGCTCGGCCTATTGGGTGAAACGTCCCTGCCTCTCCACGAGCAGATCGAGTTCTAACCGACATGAATTCGGCTGGGTGAACCGACCCTGAAAGGGATCGTGCGCGAGCTTGTGGAAACTGCCCGCGCAACGTGACGATTGACTGGACGGAGCATTAGATCGTGCGGGTTAACCTGCGCCGATTGGGTTTCCAATCCCAGATTTTCCGCCTTGGTAGCCACCGCGGTAACGCGGTGGAAAATCTAGATGCTGTTGGTAGCCGCCGCCGTCAGGCGGCGGAATCAAGGGGAGCCGAATGGTTTTCCGGTCCGCCGGCTTACGCCGGCGGCTACGGGTTCCGGATTTCCCTCCCCCGGTAGCCGCCGCCGTGAGGCGGCGGACCTAGATCCTGACTGGTAGCCACCGCGGTAACGCGGTGGATGATGGGCCTGAGGATGGATTTATCCGCCGGCTTACGCCGGCGGCTACACGAGGCGTGGATTATCCTACCGGGTTTTTTCAGTAGCCATCGCGGTGACGCGGTGGAAAGTCTAGATGCTGTTGGTGGCCGCCGCCGTCAGGCGACGGAGTCAAAGGGAAGGCGATGCGCTTTGCGGTCCGCCGGCTTACGCCGGCAGCTACGAGTTCCAGATTTTCCGGCTGGTAGCCGCCGCCGTGAGGCGGCGGACTTGAGAAGACTAACCAAGATTCTGACTGGTAGCCACCGCGGTGACGCGGTGGATTCTGAGCCTAGGGCCTGGATCCATCCGCCGGCTTACGCCGGCGGGTACGGGTTCCGGATTTCCCTCCCCCGGTAGCCGCCGCCGTGAGGCGGCGGACTTTAGGATACTGACCTAGATCCCGACTGGTAGCCATCGCGGTGACGCGGTGGAAAGTCTAGATGCTGTTGGTGGCCGCTGCAGTTAGGCGGCGGAGTCAAAGGGGAGGCGAAGGGTTTTCCGGTCCGCCGGCTTACGCCGGCGGCTACCGAGTTCCAGATTTTCCGGCAGGTAGCCGCCGCCGTCAGGCGACGGAGTCAAAGGGAAGGCGATGCGCTTTGCGGTCCGCCGGCTTACGCCGGCGGCTACGGGTAGCCCAACCGGCGACCGGCCAGTTGCCACTCGAATTTCATTGGTTACGCTCGTGGATCGTAACGGAGCTTACATTCTGCGTTCGGCGCAGAAGAGCGATCGAATCAGTTCGGGATCGAGTTGCACCCTCAAGGCAGTATAAGTCGGAAGAACTGGTTGGTGATGATTGGCAATGTCATTACCCAGTTTGTGCCTACTACCGAGGGTGTACCGGGTACAAGCGTCCACGTGTTTGTAGTGAGGTCGCCGGTCTGTTGCAGGTACCACAGACCCGCATTTGTCGGCCACTTAATTAGTACTCGATTGGTTGGCGTGAGTTCTATGAATAGTCGAGGCCGGACAACTGTTTCAGGTTTAGAGTAGAGCATTGCAATGGATGACCTAGGCACGTTGTTGGCGAGGTCAAACCTACCGCCTACCAGGACGCGTTCGTTAGAGAGCCATTTGATAGTTTTAATTTCGCCGATCTGGTGCTCCAAATAGTAGGTTATCCCGCTTAGGCCATACCCGAAGGACATATCAACCGTGCCGTCCTGTTCCAGCCGAGCAATGCCAATCCGGTTTTGACCGTTGACGACCGTAAAGTATCCCCCAATGACAATGCGGCCATCGGGTTGGATTTCTACCGCAGAAACGCTTCCTTCGCCCCAGTCGGTGTAAATTCCCCCAGCCGAAAAACTGGTATCAAGGCTGCCATCGGGATTGAGTCGGGCAAGTCCGCTGCGTGGCACCCCGTTAACGGCGGTGAAGTAACCTGCTACAAGGATCTTGTCGTCCTGTTGTACTTTCACGGCTTCAATCTGGAACCATGGCGGGGCGAACGCCACGCTGAAAGCGGTGTCGAGGGTACCATCTTGGTTAAGCCTAGCTAAATTGGTTCGGGATTGGTTGTTTACTTTGTAGAAAGATCCATAAACGATGATCTTGCCGCTGGATTGGAGTGCCATGCCTCTTACGATATCCCATTCTTCGCCGATCATTGGTGCGAACCATGGGTCTAGGGACCCGTCGGTGTTCAGGCGCGCCATGTTCAGACGCGGTATTTCATGGAATGCGTTGAACGCCCCGCATACGAGGATTTTGCCGTCGTTTTGGATTGCGATATCCCAAACGTTTGGGAATGTGCCGCCGGCTCCAGTTAGTCCGGCTGCAAAGTTCGGGTCGGCGGATCCGTCAGGGTTAAGTTGAGCGATACATTGGAGGTTGGGGCCGGGTGTCCTAGGCAGGATGAACTGGCCACCGACAAGGATTTTACCATTGGTTTGCACGAGCAGTTTTGAAACCGATGGCCATGAATTCACGCCTTCATACAGCGGCATCAATCTGGGTACAAAGTTCGTGTCAATTTTTCCGTACCGATCGAGCCGCAGGATTGAGTTAACAGGAATGTTTTGTGCGTGAGTGATGTAACCGCCTGCTAGGTATGTCCCGGTTGGTTCCTCGGCGACTGTGTAGATGGTGGCGCGATCGTTAAATGCCCATAGGCCGAGTGGGCCGTAGCAAAACTCTTGGCGTACCTGGCCTGTGAGTGTCAGTTCCACTATCATAGGGCGGAGGTGTTCGCCCATGTTCCAAAAGCCGCCAGCGACAAGAATTCCGCCAGATTCAGTAGTTAAACAGTCGCAGACGGGTCCCCAGTTGTGCGGCGGAACGAATGTTGTGTCCACCGTACCATCTGCAGATATAAGCGCCACATTCGTGCGAGGGATATCGTTGAGTAAACAGAACTGGCCGCCTACTACGATTCTTGAATCGGGTAAAATTTTGCAAACGTAAATTGTTGCATACGGCCATTCGCCAATGGGGTACGTGGCGTTGCACACAAAGGTTTCATCCAGTGAACCGTCCGAGTTCAGTCTTGCGAGGCTTAGGCGGGTTTGACCGTTGACCGAGTCGAAGCATCCGCCAATGAGTACTTTTCCATCGGACAAAGGCAAAATGTGATAAACCACCGGGTCCGGACCTTCACATAGAGGCAATCCTTCACCGAAGCTAGTGTCCAGGTGCCCGTCGGCGAGTAAACGGGCAATTGCGTGTCGGGTGTGGGCGCCGAGTGCAGAGAACCGCCCACCGATCAAGATTCGGTCGTCTTGGCAGAGTGCTATGGCAAAGACCTCGTCATTTGGCGACCCGTCCACGCATTCGAAGGTGGTATCAACTGAACCATCGGGGTTAAGTCGTGCAATGTTTGTCCGTGCTATGCCATTTACGAAATCGAATCGGCCGCCGATGAGTATCTTGCCATCGGGTTGCCGTACGACCGCGTTGATTTGGGAGTACGTATTGATTGAAGTCGCGTTTGCTGAGAAACTCGGATCAGTGGACCCGTCTGGCATGAGTCGAGCGATATTGGTTGCTGCGATGCCATTTACGGAAGTGAACCAACCGCCCACGATTATTTTTCCGTCTGGCTCGATGGCAATTGACCTGGCATCCGGGAGTCCAGACTCGCCAGCGAGTGCAGGTTTGAATCCGGTATCTGGCACGCCGTTTGTGTCGAGTTTCAATAGCCCGACAACATACTGGCCACCAACCCACCCTTCGAAGTTGCCGGCTGCTACGATTTTACCGTCAACGGTTTTTTCGATCTGGAAGGCCGTGCCCCAGTAAGGTGGATACATACCCGGATCAAACTCAATCACGGTGGCACCAGGACGGATCGCTTGTGCGCTCGCAAGTGCCCAAATCTGATAAACTATACCTCCAATCAAAACCAATCTACGCATACGCTTTTGTTTAGCTTGTTGTTACTCCGCAAATTTTGCTTCGCTGATCCCAATTTTTTGCTCCGGTTGCGCGGCTGTCAATAGGGACCTGCGTACGGATCCATGCGAGACGTATCGAAGAGTCCACCTTGTTACGAGGTGGAATGTGAATAATGGATGCTTTTCATGGTATTACCGTTGCGTAGGCAAAGCAGAGTATCAGAGGTAAGTTATGGAAATTGTTTGTTTTTCCGGCCAAAGTTTTACAACTGGGCGGCTTGGAACACTGTGGCGTGCTGGATGACACTAGAATCGGGGCGTGGTGGTTGGGGCGTTTATCTGATACGTACCGCAACAATGTGGGCGGTTCAGCTTGTGTCGTAATACTCGCGGCTTGAAGCTGACCCAGCCCAGCCCGAAACAGGGTTTTGAGGTGCGCAGGTGATCAATAAGACCTATGTGCCAAGCTTGCTGCGCAGCAGTAAGAGGTCTGCAGGCCGTTGCATGCGGGAACACCACTTGTGTGCAACCTGAACGCGAGTTCCTGCAGGAGTTTGTAACGGCCTGTCCTACCGGTTTTTCCCGGACCCCGGGCGGTGACGTGGTGGAAAGTCTAGATGCTGTTGGTAGCCGCCGCAGTTAGGCGGCGGAGTCAAAGGGAAGGCGAAGGGTTTTCCGGTCCGCCGGCTTACGCCGGCGGCTACAGGTTTTTCGAGTAGCCACCGCGGTAACGCGGTGGACGATGGGCCTGAAGCCTGCATTTATCCGCCGGCTTACGCCGGCGGCTACGGGTTTTTCGAGTAGCCAACGCGGTGACGTGGTGGAAAGTCTAGATGCTGTTGGTAGCCGCCGCCGTGAGGCGGCGGAGTCAAAGGGAAGGCGAAGGGTTTTCCGGTCCGCCGGCTTACTCCGGCGGCTACAGGTTTTTCGAGTAGCCAACGCGGTGCCGCGGTGGAAAGTCTAGATGCTGTTGGTAGCCGCCGCAGTTAGGCGGCGGAGTCAAAGGGAAGGCGAAGGGTTTTCCGGTCCGCCGGCTTACGCCGGCGGCTACGGGTTTTTTCAGTAGCCACCGCGGTAACGCGGTGGACGATGGGCCTGAAGCCTGTCAAAGGGAAGGCCAAGGGTTTTCCGATCCGCCGGCTTACGCCGGCGGCTACAGGTTTTTCGAGTAGCCAACGCGGTGACGTGGTGGAAAGTCTAGATGCTGTTGGTAGCCGCCGCCGTCAGGCGACGGAGTCAAGGGGGAGGCGAAGGGTTTTCCGATCCGCCGGCTTACGCCGGCGGCTACAGGTTTTTCGAGTAGCCACCGCGGTGACGCGGTGGAAAGTCTAGATGCTGTTGGTAGCCGCCGCCGTGAGGCGGCGGAGTCAAAGGGAAGGCGAAGGGTTTTCCGGTCCGCCGGCTTACGCCGGCGGCTACGGACTGGTCTGGTAGGTTGGGGGCCGGCATTATCCGCGGCTACCAGTTTTCTCCTGTAGCCACCGCGGTGACGTGGTGGACGATGGGCCTGAAGCCTGCATTTATCCGCCGGCTTACGCCGGCGGCTACGGGTTTTTTCAGTAGCCATCGCGGTGACGCGGTGGAAAGTCTAGATGCTGTTGGTGGCCGCCGCCGTCAGGCGGCGGAGTCAAAGGGAAGGCCAAGGGTTTTCCGATCCGCCGGCTTACGCCGGCGGCTACAGGTTTTTCGAGTAGCCACCGCGGTGACGCGGTGGAAAGTCTAGATGCTGTTGGTAGCCGCCGCAGTTAGGCGGCGGAGTCAAAGGGAAGGCCAAGGGTTTTCCGGTCCGCCGGCTTACGCCGGCGGCTACAGGTTTTTCGAGTAGCCACCGCGGTAACGCGGTGGACGAT
>Ga0315298_1003110_pt1 | contig 26869 bp, 31 predicted proteins | sample WHS_1_MG_FD_203077 | JGI IMG/M metagenome (GOLD analysis project Ga0315298, IMG submission 203077) | Extremophilic microbial mat communities from Washburn Hot Springs, YNP, Wyoming, USA - WHS_1_MG | ecosystem: Environmental > Aquatic > Thermal springs > Hot (42-90C) | place: USA: Wyoming... | reverse complement strand
CGGGCTGAACGGGAACGCGGCCCTGGAGGAGTGCGTCATGGGGGTGCATGCCCTGTTGGGCATCGACACGGGCATCAGGACAGAGGGGTTCATGGATCTGTCCAAGCTGGTCGCCGAGGCATCTCGCCACGGCTGGTACAAACCCTTCGTGGGACCAACGGTGGCCATGTCGGAAACCGGCATAGCCGCGCGCCGAATGTGGGACCAGCGCAACGAGATCGGCTACGGGCGAGCGGAGGCCCTCAACTTCGCGGTACTGGGTGGAAAGTCCGTGGAGTTGGTGATGGGCAAGAAGAGTGGCACCTACTCCATCATGTTGAAATCCTGGGAGCTGGGGTTGCCGGTACCAGAGAGGGAGCTGGCTCAGAAGCTTCTGGCCCAGGTGAAGGCGCTGGCGGAGCGGGAGAAGCGCGCCGTGAGCGACGACGAGTTCAAGGCCATGTATCAGGCCGCTGCCTCCCAGTAGGCGAGCCGCCGGGGAGGGTGGAGGGGCCGATAGGGGAGAATCAGCCCATGCTAGTTCCTGTGGCAAAGCGGAAGCTACCAGAGGTTGCCGTGGAGCAGATCACGGCGCTGATCCGATCGGGGGAGATGAAGCCCGGGGACAGGCTCCCGACGGAGCGCGAGTTCAGCGAGCGGCTCAAGGTGAGCCGGACCTCGGTGCGGGAGGCGCTGAGAACCTTGGAGGCCCTGGGGCTGATCGAGGTGAGGCCGGGCCGAGGAGCCTTCGTGCGGGACAGCTTCGCCGAGGCCATCCGGGGCACGGGCTCCACCATCGTCCCGCCCTCTCTTCGGGAGATCGAGGAGCTGGTGGAGGTGCGGGCCATGTTCGAGACCCGGGCGTGTGCCCTGGCGGCGCAGAGGGCGACGGCGGAGGACCTGGCGGCCATGCAGGCGGCCATCGACGAGATGGAGAGGGCGTATCTGGCCAACGATCTGGTGGGGATGGTGCTGGCCGACACGGCCTTCCACCGCGCCATCGTCGCCGCCACGGGGAACCGGCTGCTGATCCGGCTGGAGGCCGCCCTGTCGCACCAGTTGATGGACAGCCGGAAGATGTCCCTGAGCACGCCCGGCAAGCCACCCCGCTCCCTCCGGCGGCACCAGCTCATCCTGGAAGCCATCAAGGCCCGGGATGGGGAGTGGGCGGCGGGCATCATGCTGGACCACATCAAGTCGGTGAAGATCCAGGCGGAGATCCTGAAGGCCCAGCCCGAGGGCCTCGAGGATGCCGTGCAGCAGGGGCTTTCCGCCGTGCCCGACGGGTAGCTGCATCCATCCAGCGCTCTGCTACCTCACGTGTCGGCTATCTCTGCTGTTTGAAGAGCGAGCCGACCGGGGGATCGACGGCCGAGCAGAGACAGCAGAGATCGTCGTGGCCGACGGTTCAGGAGACCAAAGGGAGAGAGGAGGTCGGGTTTCGCACTACAGGGCTTGGGACTTCTCCTCGTGGGGTAAACAGAACTGACGCATCACTCACCCCCACGAGGGCCGATTCTTCGGGTACCCCGAAACAAGAACGGGAGCCATGGTGGCTCTAGCATCCGTGTAAGGAGGACAACATGAAGGCTTTCGGGTCTTTCCTTGTGGCGCTGGTCTTGGCGGGCGTGTTGATCGCTGGATGTGGCCAGGCTGCGCCTGCATCCGCGCCAACCACCTCGTCCACGGCGCCCAAGGCGGCTGAACCAACCAAGGCGGCGGCACCTGCCACGGGCACGAGTGCCGCGACAGCAGCACCCACCGCGGCCCCGAAGGTGGACTATCCACAGAAGGGTAGGGCGATTACCTACATCGCGCCCTATGCCGCCGGGGGCAGCTCCGACACCATCATGCGGCTGATGCAGCCGATCCTGGAGAAGCAGTTGGGAGTCCCGATCAACATCGTTAATAAAGAGGGTGCGGGCTCCCAGGTGGGCACCACAGAACTTGCCCTGTCCAAGCCGGATGGCTACACCTTTGGGTACACCTCGTTGCCCACGGTGAACACCATCTATCTGGACCCGGATCGCAAGGCGGCCTTCAGTCGGAAAGATCTACAGGCGCTGGCGATGCATGACATCGACTATAATGTGCTAGCGGTCAAGGCGGACAGCCCGATCAAGACGGTCAAGGACCTGGTGGACGCCGCCAAGGCGAAGCCGGGCAAGCTGAGCATCACCAGTAGTGGGATCATGAGCATCACCCACATGGGCATCCTGTCGTTCGAGCAAGCCGCCGGAATCGACATCAACATTGTGCAGTTCAACGGACAGGGGCCGGCGACCACCGCGCTGCTGGGTGGCCACGTGGATGTCACCTGCGGCTATGTTGGCACCCTGGCCAGCGCCATCAAGAACAACTCCATTCGGGTCATCGGGGTGATGGGGCCCGAGAGGAACAAGTTCGTGCCCGATGTGCCGACGGTGCAGGAACAGGGGATCAAGGATGTCATTGCTCCCAATATCCGTGGGTTCATCATGCCGGCAGGCGCGCCCCAGCAGGTGATCGACACCCTGGCCAATGCGCTGAAGGCGGCTACCGAGGATCCGCAGCACGTGAAGCAGATGGAGGAGCAGTACTACACGGTGCGCTACGCCGGGCCTAAGGAGTTCGGCGCCATGATGGATGAGTGGGACACTAGGGTCAAGCCGCTGATGGATCTGGCCAAGAAGGACACGGCCCAGTAGCAGCACTGGGGATCGGCGAGAAGGGGGGGCCTGGCATCGCCGGGCCCCCACGCCTTTGACAGGTCGCCAGGGCGCACTGGTGCAAGCCGCGGGGTGGCCGGCAGGCACGAGGTGCGTCCGTGATGCGTGGCGACCCAGCTCAGACAGAATAATGATGAAGGAAAGGAGGGCACAACCATTGTCCTGGGCAGAGGCCGTCTACGAGGGTCTGAAGGCCAATGAGGTCAAGCTGATCTGCTATCTCCCGGACACCCCGATCGGCGCCTTGATTGAGTTGCTCGAGCGCGACCCTTACTTCGATGTTGTCTCCTTAGCGAGGGAGGAGGAAGGTGTTGGGATCCTGGCCGGTGGTTGGATGGGAGGGGTGCGGGGAGCGCTCCTGATGCAGAACAGCGGCCTGGGCAACAGTCTCAACGCCCTCGCGTCACTGGCCGTGGCTCAGCAGATCCCTTTCCTGATGCTCATGAGCGCCAGGGGTGACATCGGAGACTTCAACCCGGTTCAGTTGCCCATGGGCAGGATAACGCGGCCTGTGCTGGACTTGCTGGCGATTCAGCACGTAACCCTCTGGCGCGAGGAGGAGGTGCGGCCGATGATTGCCAGGGCCTGCAAGACCGCCTTCAATGCCAACCTGCCGATAGCCTTGCTGCTGCCGAGGGAACTGACGGGAGGGAAGGACGGATGAACAGGCTGGAAGCTACCAAGCGGCTGGTGAAGCATCTCACGGATCAGGAGATCGTAGCCTCCAATCTGGGTAACGCCGGTTGGGACCTGATCAAGGCCAAGGATCGCCCTCAGAACTACTATGGGCGCGGTGCCATGGGCACCATTTCTTGCATTGGGTTAGGGTTGGCCCTGACTCAGCGCCACCGGAAGGTGATCGTCCTGGATGGGGATGGCTCCCTCTTGATGAACCTGGGAGCGCTGGCGACCATCGCCTCGAAGGCCCCGCGCAACCTGATCCACGTGGTGTGGGATAACAGCCAGTACGAGCTCACGGGCGGACAGACCACCCATACCGGGCGCGGCGTCAACCTGGCCCAGGTGGCACGAGGTATGGGCATTCGCAAGGTGGCCGAGCCTGCCGACGAGGACGCCTTTGAGGCGGCCATTGTCGAAGCACTGCACGACGACGAGCTCTGGTTCATCCTGGCCAGGGTCTCAGCAGAGCATACTCGAGCACCAATGCCGGTGGATTCGGTTCTCTTGAAGCACAACTTCATGCGGGGGATCGGTACGCTGAAATGGTGAGACGGCCGGGGCGCCGGCGTCCTTGAAGCCAGCGGCGCCGCCGATGACCGTCGGGGTCAGAGACGACCACGGCTCCCAGGGCAGGGGAAAGGGGGAACGTGCATGAAAGCCATGGCGATCCACAGGTTTGGCGATCCACTGGAGAGGATAACCATCGAGGATCCGGTAGCCGGTTATGGCGAAGCCGTCCTGCGGGTGACGGGCTGCGGTGTGTGCAGGACGGACCTCAAGGTGATGCGGGGTCAGTTGCCTGTTGTGCAGCGGGCAGTTCTGCCCCTGGTGCCGGGGCACGAGATAGTAGGTGTTGTGGAGAGCCTCGGGCCGGAGGTTGATGGCTGGTCTGTCGGCGACCGCGCTGTGGTCTCGCACTTCGTTGGATGCGGCACATGTGCAGCCTGTCGGGAGGGGAGGCCCACCCGATGCCTGAACATTCAGTATCAGATCGGCTTCAACCGGAACGGTGGCTACGCCGAGAAGGTGAAGGTACCGGCCCGCAACCTGGTGCGGATAGCGCCGCATGTCCCCGACGCTGAGGCGGCGGTTATCCCGGACGCCGTCGCCACCGCGGTCCATGCCGTGGTGGACCGGGCCCGGGTGGGAGTTGGCGACAAGGTTCTGGTGATTGGGGCAGGTGGGGTAGGGCTGCACGCGGCCCAGATGGCGATGATCTGTGGTGCCCACACCACAGTGGTGGATGTGGACGAGGAAAAGGTGGCGACGGCCAGGGGGCTGGGAGTCGATGATGCCCATCGTGTCGGGGGACTGGACCGACTGCCACCGTCGCTTCGGGTCAACAAGGTGATCGAGGCCTCGGGAGCCCTGCGCGACTTCAAGCCTATTGGCGATATCCTGGAGCGGGGCGGAACCCTGGTTCTGGTGGGCTACACCATGGGCGAGTCGCTGACCGCCAACATCAAGGATGTCATCACGGCGGAGTTCGAGATCAAGGGATCCAGGGCTGCAGTGGTGAAGGACCTGGCCATGGCCGTCGATCTGGTGGAGAGGGGTAAGCTGCGTCCCGTCATCGACACGACTGTTCCCCTAACAGAAGCGAACGAGGCTCTGGCGCGGCTTGAGGCAGGAGAGTTTAAGGGGCGGGCCGTGCTGGTTCCGTAGCTTGCCACTGAACCACCACTGTTGCGGTTGTGAGAGAACTCGCAGGATTGCCCCCGGGATTCAGGAACCCAGCGATGTCGCTTGTCTGGGGGATCAGGCTCTGGTCTCCTTCATACATACGAGTGGCTCCGAGCGCAAGAGAAACATGGATGTGGAGGCAGCGGGAATGGTAGGTTGGGGGATCATCGGTATCGGGAAGCATGCCGATACTCGCATGGCGCCGGCGTTCTCGAGAACGTCCAACAGTCGACTGGTGGCGGTGTGCAGTCGCGATCGGGAGCGGGCTCTCGCCTTTGCCGCGAAGCATGGGGCGGCCGCGGGGTACGATTCCTTCGAGCAGCTCCTGGAGAATCGGGACGTGGAGGTGGTCTACGTGGCCACGCCTCACAATCTCCATCGGCAGTATGTGCTTCAGGCTGCCGAGGCCGGAAAACACGTCCTCTGCGAGAAGCCCATGGCGCTCACGGTGGCCGAGGCCGAGGAGATGGTGGAGGCGTGCCATCGTGCCGGCGTGGTTCTGGGTGTGTGCTTCCAGAACCGCTTCCACCCGGCCCACCAGGAGGCCCGACGCTTAGTAGCCGCCGGACAGGTGGGAGATGTGCGGCTGGCCCGCGCGCAGTACAGCCGTGACAGACCCGGGCTGCAGGGTTGGAGGGCCGACCCGAAGATGGGTGGAGCGGGCAGTCTCATGGGGCTGGGTCTCCATGCTCTGGATCTGGTCCGCTATGTGACCGGAGAGGAGTACGTGGAAGTCAGTGCCATGATGGACACAGATCCTTCTAGCGGTACCCTGGACAACGAGGTGGCGATGCTGTTGCGACTCAGCGGGGGCGGCTTTGCCTTCGTGAACAACAGCCGAAAGCTCCCCTGGGCCAACAACGATCTGATAGTGAATGGGAGTCGTGCCCGGGTGATGACAGCCGACACCGTGGGGACCTATCTGCAAGGCAAGCTGCAGGTGGAGAGCGCGGGCATCTCCTCCCGCACCGAATTTTCCGACGCGGATGCGGCCACTGGGCTCTACGCCAGGATGATTGAGAGCTTCTCTCAGGCGGTGACGGAGGGCCGCCAGCCCCTGGCGACCGGTGAGGACGGCCTGGCCATAGCCAGGCTGGTGGATGCCATCCTGCGCTCCGTCAGGGAGGGCGTTGCCATTCGACTTCGATAGTGCAGCGTCCACTCGGCCAGGTTAGCGCTGATCTTTGGGCATCTGCTGAGATCAGAAGGGCAACAGCTGTTCTAAGCCTGCCTTGGACATAGATCATGTGTTCGAGTGCTCGCTCCTTGACAGGTGGGTGATGAGGCATGTCTCCTGCCTCCGGGACAAGATGGAGGTGTGGAAGGGTCTCAAGCAGAGCATCTCGGGGACAGCATCATGGTCGTGCCTTCTCGCTATGTAGGCGTCTTTCCTTTGCTTTGTCAGGTCCCAGCCGACTCCCAAGTGCGGCCGGCCACCAACGAGCTCGTGCCAAGCCAAACCGACTTCGACCTGGGTCGCATCGTGGTCCTGCTGGTCATCAATCGGCTCCTGGCTCAACCCGAGCTGGCGCCTCGACAGTTCTGCCCCCTGCTGGTCGGCGACAGCAAGATGGTCTCCGCCCCGGCGGTGCTGGCCTGCCATCGCCACCATCTGTTCTACTTGGGGGCCCGGGGCCTTTTCTAGGCAACGAACAGGCCGAGGAGCTGCAAGGCCGTGTTCTGTGTCCAGCCCACCTCTCGCAACACCGCCGCGATGTTGGCAGCTCCCGCCTTGTGCGGCACTCCCAGCACCAGGTTGCGCATGCCCGCCATGACCCGCGGTGCACAGCCGGTTCTCACCTGGCTGGCATCTCCCCCATGGTGACGTCCCGCACATGGTGCAGCCGGTTCTCGATGGCCCAGTGGCCCCGAACCTCTTTCAGCAGCCTGGCCGCATCCGCCCGATCCGCCCCCAGGCTGATAATCCCAAACCTCACCTCCACTCTCTTCTTGCCCTTCCAAACCACCTCCCGCTGCTCCTTGCACACCTGCCGCGCCCCGGCCAATCCAGGTAGCCCACCAGGGCCGAGTATGTCCAGATTTCGCCCACTTCCACCCGGTCCCCGTGCTTGCCTGTCTGCCGAGCTACCCCAGAGCCTTCCCCCGTTGGCGGCTCCTCGAACAGCAGGTCGATGCTCTCGTACAAAGTCCGCTGGCTCTTCTTCACCACCCACAGGAAGTTCCCACCCCCATCGAGCACCTGCTGACACAGCTCCCGTTGGGCGTACAGGGCATCGCCAGTGACCAGCCGGCCGTGGAGATCGATCCTCTCCAACAGCCGTGGCGCCACTCTCAGCTCAGCCTCCCGCTTCTCGGTCCTTACCCCCTCTTGCGCCAGCACCAGGCCGGCCTCGTCGCAGTAGGCGGCTAAGCAAGTATCAGTAAGTCTTTGATATTCTGGGGACGCCCCAGACCCCGCCAGGCCGCAAACCGGCCAGAGGGCAGGTTTGCGTGCCCTGGACCCGCTTTCTTTCTGCGACTTACTTAGTAGCCGCACCCCCGGCAACTGTTCCCCGTGGATGCCCCGCAAAGCCTTCCCGTTGATGGCGGTGTCTCCTTTCCCCTCGCCAAACTCCTCCCGCGCCCACCCTTTCAGGGCTGCCTCGAAAGCCCCCACATTTGAGTCTCCGATTCGTCCCCCTCCTGGTGGTCTCACTGAGCCTTGCTGTGCTGGGATGTGCGGAGGCCCGGTCCGCTCCTGCGCAGGGCCCTCCAGCGCCGACCACGGGTGCTGACCCTACTAGGATGGCAGCTGCGCCGACGGCCGCAGCGGCGGCAACCGTTGCGCCGACCGATGCCGCAGCGGCCACGCCGGTGTCCTTCCAGAGGGTAGCGTACCCGGAGAAGGGTAAACCCATTACCATCATCGTTCCCTTCGATGCAGGCGGCGCCGTAGACGTCAGTGGCCGCCTTCTTGCTGCCGAGATGGAGAAGGAATTGGGGGTGCCGGTCCAGGTCGTCAACAAGCCCGGCGCCGCAACACAAGTTGGCATGACCGCTCTGGTCCAGTCCAAACCCGATGGGTACACCCTCGCCTACACAGGGTCGACCTACATGAACGTCTACCTCGATCCTGAGCGCAAGGCGGTGTACGATGCCAAGAGCTTTCAACCCGTGGCCAACTATGCCTTTGATGCCATCGTGCTGGTCGTTAAGGCCGACAGCCCCTTCAAGAGCCCCAAGGATGTCATTGATGCGGCCAAGGCCAATCCGGAGAAAGTAAAGTTCGGAACCACGGGCATCGCGGGTGCACCGCATATGGCAGCCGTCCTGCTGGAGATGGCAACGGGAGCCAAGTTCGCCTTCGTGCACTTCAGTGGTGGGGCACCTTCGAGCGCGGCGCTGCTGGGCGGGAACGTGGATGTCGGCGCCGGCACGGTGCCCGAGTACCTGCCGACGGTGAAAATCGGGCCAGATTCGCGCCCTGGCCGTTCTGGACAGGGAGGAGAGCGCCTACTATCCGGGCGTGAAGACCCTGGTGGCAGCTCCGACACCATCATGCGGCTGATGAGCCCGATTCTGGAAAAGGAACTGGGGGTTCCTATCCAGATCGTCAACAAGGAGGGTGCCGGTTCGCAGGTAGGCAGCACCGAGATAGCCCTGTCCAAGCCGGATGGCTACACCTTTGGGTATACCTCGGTGCCGACGATCAACACCATCTACCTGGACCCGGAACGCAAGGCGGCCTTTGGGCGGAAAGATCTGCAGGCGCTTTCCATGCATGACATCGACTACAACGTTCTAGCTGTTAAGGCCGACAGTCCCTTTAAGACGGTCAAGGACTTGGTGGATGCCGCCAAGGCGAACCCTGGGAAGATCACTGTGACCAGCGCTGGGCTCATGAGCACTACCCATCTGGCGATACTCCAGTTCGAGCAGGCCGCGGGGATCGACGTTTCCATAGTGCATTTCAATGGGCAGGGGCCGGCCACCACAGCCCTGCTAGGCGGGCACGTGGACGTCACGGCTGGATACGTGGGCACTCTCGCCAGTACCATCAAGGCCGGATCGATCCGTGTGATAGGTATCATGGGTCCCGAGGAGAACAAGTTCGCTCCAGGCGTCCAGACCTTGGAAGCGATGGGGATCAAGGGAGTCGCCGTTCCCAACATCCGTGGCTTCATCATGCCGGCTGGCGCCCCACAGGAGGTGATCGACACTCTCGCCAGCGCACTGAGGAAGGCCACCGAGGACCCGCAGCACGTGAAGCAGATGGAGGACGTATACTACACGGTGCGCTACGCGGGCCCTAAGGAGTTCGGGGCTATCATCGATGAGTGGGACACCAAGGGCAAACCGCTGATCGAACTAGCCAAGAAAGAGGCGGCCCAGTAGCAGATAGAGCGGAATACCGAGCGGGAGACCAAAGTCCATCTCGGTCTCCCGCTCGATGACGGGGATGCAACCTACGAAGCCACCACCGGGTTCCGCAAAGTGCCGATCCCCTCTATCTCCACCTCCACGACGTCACCGGCCTTCAGTACCGGCTCCACGCCGGCCGGAGTTCCCGTGAAGAGCAGGTCGCCGGGCATGATGGTCATGGCCTTGGAGATGTAGCTCACCAGATACGGGACGTCGTGCATCATCTGAGAGGTTCGGGCCGACTGCTTCACCCGGCCGTTCACCCGGGTCTCCAGCTTAAGATCCGAGGTATCGAGATCGGTCTCTATCCAGGGGCCCACGGGACCAAAGGTGTCAAACGACTTGGCCCTCATCCACTGGTTGTCCTTGAACTGGAGATCCTTGGCCGACACGTCGTTGCCGATGGTGTAGCCCAGGATGTAGTCGGCTGCCTCCTCGGGCTCGATGTTGCGGGCTCGCCCCTTGAACACCACCACCAGCTCGCCCTCCCAGGCGACCTTGTCGGACTGAACGGGTAGGACGATGGACTCGCCGTGGCCGATGAGGCAGCTAGGTGCCTTCAGGAAGACGATGGGGCTCTCGGGGATCTCTCGGCCCCCCTCACGGATGTGCTCCAGGTAGTTCCGCCCGATGGCCAGGACCTTGCTGGGTTCAGTGGGAGGGAGCAGTTGCAGGCCGGCCAGGGCGAGAGTTCGCCCGTTGGTGGCGAATCCGTCTATGGGATCCCCCTCTATCTCCAGAACGGTGTCTCCGTCCACGAGCCCATATCTCGGCCCCTGCTCTGTCCGAAACCTAACGAAACGCACGAGGCTCCTCCTGTGTATTGATGGTTCCTATGATGTGTAGGGGCGTATATCATACGCCCTGGCCTGACATAGGGGCGTATGCCATACGCCCCTACCACAATGATGCGTTGAGGTGCTAGCTCCGTACCGCGGCCCGCACCACGTCACCCACATCCTGCAGTTCGTCCATGGTGTGGACCAGCTTCACCAATCGATCCGCCCCCTCCACCCCCACCACCGGCTCGGCCAGGGAGCGGAACTTGGCCTCCAGCTTGTCCCAGCCCATGGGGTTCTCGCTACTACCGGTGCAGTGCTCCACGTGCGTCTCCAGGGCGCGGCCGTCCTTCAGCGTGATGGTGACGAAGGCCTCGTCCTTCCGCACCGAGGGGTCGGTTTCGATTGTGACTCGCTTCCTCAGCGCCACCACCTTGGGATCGGTCACCCGGGCGTCGGTGTACTGGGGCACCCTGGCTGCTCCATCGATGAGCGCCACGGCGGCGCAGTGGACCGCGCTGAATTTCCCCTCGAGCCCGGTCCGGGGATTCATCTTCCCCATGGGCACCAGGACGTAGGGGTTGGTCCTGGCGTGAATCGATTCTACCTGCTCGGCCTTCAGGCCGTACCGGTTGCGGAGCTCGATGACAGCGTCGATGGTGGGATGGGCCACCACACCGCAGGAGTAGGGCTTGAAGCCGCCGTTCATCATCTCCCAGTGGTCGCCGATACGATCCAGCATGGAGTCCAGCTCGGTCTTCCTGGCAAAGGCCCAACCCATGCCACGCTTGCCTTCCAGCACTTGCTCGCTGCTATCGAAGCCCTTGTGGGCCAGCAGGCCGGCCATCACCCCCATCATGGCCCCCTTTCCGGGGTGGTAAGCCTTGCACATGCTTCCAACTACCTCACCCACGCCCCCCGCAGAGGTGCCGGCGATGCCCAGGGCATAGGCCATTTGCCGTCGATCGAGGCCCAGCAGCTTTCCAGCAGCCGCGGCAGCTCCCAGGGTGCCCACCACGGAGGTGACGTGCCAGGCGCCCTCCTGCACTCCGTGGCCCAGCCCGAGGCTCACCCTGCACTCCAGCTCGAAACCCAGGGCGAAGGCAGCAAGGGCCTGCTGTCCGGAGAGTTGCTTCCACTCTCCCAGCGCCAGCATTGCCGGCAAGATCGAAACGGTGCCGTGCAGAATCGTCTCTGGAGGCATGTAGGTGTCGTCATAGTCCAGGACGTGGCCCAGGTAGCCGTTCAGCAGCGCCGCGTGGGCCACGTTCAGCCGGGTCCCTCTGCCCATCACCGTTGCCTGGGGTTTGCCCCCTAGCTCTTCAGTCAGGGCGAGCAGGATGTCCACGGCGGGATGATCCACGGCGCCGAGGGACACGCCGATCCCATCAAGGACGTACTGCTTGGAGCGCTCGATGACCTCCGGCGGCACTTGCCGGTAGTCGGTCTCAGCTACGAAGGCTGCCAGTTCCCGGGTGACGCTCATTCCCTTCAGACCTCCTACGGTATTCTGCAGCCTGCCTCGTGATCACAGAGGCAGGAAAGAAGTGAGTAGCGAGTAGCGAGAGAACAGTGAAGAGTGAACAGTGAAGAGCGGCGGCTTTCACTTCTCACCTCTCACTTCTCTGCTACTTGGCTACTTGCCACTAGCTGCTTGCTGCTCGCTACTCGCAAGGGCTGTTTTCAGGGCATGCAGAATCTTCTCCGGCGTCGCGGGCAGGTCGTAGATGCGCACGCCCACGGCATCGTAGATGGCGTTGATGATGGCGGGGGCGGTGGGCACCACCGAAGCCTCACCGACCGCCTTCACCCCGAAGGCGGAGGTTGGATCGGGGGTATCGCACAGGATGACCTCGATGTCCGGCACGTCCATCGCCGTCGGGATTACGTAGTCCATGAAGTTGGGGTTCAGCGGACGGCCTTCCTGGAACAGGATCTGTTCCGTCAGCGCCATGCCGATCCCCATGGAGACGCCGCCGCGGATCTGGCCCTTCGCTAGTAGGGGGTTGATGATGGTGCCCGAGTCGTGGGCGGCGACGAAGCGCAATACCTCCACCTCGCCGGTCTCGGTGTCCACCTCCACTTCCGCCATATGCGTCGCATAGATATAGGAGGGGTATGATCTACCCTGGCCGGTTTCTGGGTCCGGAGGGGTAAGCCCGGGGGCGGCATAGGAAGCGGCACCTACGGGAACCGTCGCCTTCTTGCTGTAGCACTCGGCGGCCACCGCGGGGATACCTATGGAGCGGGAAGGATCACTACGCACCCAGATCCTGCCATCTCCACTCTCCAGATCCTCCACCGGCACTCCGAGGTGCTCGCTGGCGACCAGGAGCAGCGGTTTCTTGGCCTGAGCGACGGCCAGCTCCACGGCTCTCGAGGCGATGTAGGTCACCCGGCTGCCCGTGGAGCCGCCATCATAGGGTGTGAGACCTGTATCGCCGGTGACCATCGAAACCCAGTCCAGGGGGACACCGAGGCAGGCCGCGGCGACCTGGGCCAACACCGTCGTCGAGCCCTGCCCCACATCTTTGGCGCCAGCCATCACTACCATGGAGCCGTCGGAGTTGATCTTGGCGAAGGCAGAACTGGGGTTGGAGCCCACCGGATGGGTCGGGTACCACATCACTCCGACGCCGCGCCCGCGTTTCTTCATCTTCCAGCCTCCTTTGCCCATCCGAAGGCTGCCGCTGCCTGGCGCATCGTCTGCTTCAGACCGACGCTAAAGAGGGTATCGCCGAAGGGCGTCACGTCGCCCTCCTGGTAGGCGTTGAGCAGTCGGAACTCCAGCGAGTCCATGCCCAGACGGCGGGCGATGGTCTCGGTGTGGCTTTCGCAGGCGAAGCAAACCTGGGGCACCCCGGGTCCGCGCATGTTGCTGGCGACGGGCTGGTTGGTGTAAACGGCGATGGCCTCGACCAGCACGTTGTCTATACGGTAGGGACCCGCGGCCATCATCGCCCCTTTGACCAGGGCGGTTTTGCCCCCGGTCTTGGAGTCCATGGCGGGGTAGGCGCCGGTGTCGGCGATCAGCCTAATGTGGCGAGCAAGGATCCTTCCGGACCTCGATACCCCGCTGCGGTAGTTCATGATAAAGGGATGGCGCACGGTGCTGGCGACGAACTCCTCTTCCCGGGTGAAAAGGCCGCGGACCGGGCGCCCGGTCTTCAGAGCCAGTATCGCGAGGGTGGGTTCCAGGATGGGCTCGTTCTTTCCGCCGAAGCCTCCCCCCGAGGCTGTGCCAATGACCCGGACCCTATTCTGCCTTATCGCCAGTGCCCGCGCTACCTCTCTCTGAATGGAGAAGGGCTTGGAGCTGGGGCTGTACACGATCACCCCATCCCCGCTGGGCAGCGCCAGCGCCACCTGCGGCTCGATGGCGGCATGCTCGAGAAAGGGGGTACGGAAGCTCTCCTCGACGATCAGATCGGACTCCACGAAGCCCTTCTCCACGTTGCCGTGGCGGACGTTCTGGCGCTGGAAAAGGTTGCTCGCCCCGTGGAGGATCGGAGCGCCGGGTTTGAGAGCCTCCTCCGGATCGAAGACCGCGGGCAGCTCCCGGTACTCGACCTCGATGAGATGAGCGGCCTCTAGGGCGGTCTCGGGGGTCTCCGCGGCAACGGCGGCTACGGGATCGCCCAGGTAGCGCACCCGTTCGTCGGCGAGGACGTGCTGCTGCTGCATCGGGCCGAGGCGGTTGTGGGGCACATCTCTGGAGGTGATCACGGCGGCTACGCCCGGCACGTCCAGCGCTCGCGAGGTGTCGACACGGAGGATGAGGGCGTGGGGATATCGTGCTCGCAGGATGCGGCAGTGCAGCATCCCCGGGAATCGGAGGTCTTCCGTGTATTGCAGCGCTCCAGCGACTGCCTGGTAGGCGTCGTGGCGCGGCACACTCCGGCCTATGATCCCCTGGGTCTTCTCCTGGAGCCCCGCCAACGAGTCACCACGGAGAAACGAAGACACAAAGGCAGGCCCATCCGGCCCCTTCGTGTCTTCGTTTCTTCGTGGTTGTCCAGCGTACTCGTGATCAGCGATGGCTGGGTCAATCATCGCACTTCTCTCAGCCGGTCTGCCGCGTCCATGACGGCATCGACGATCTGCTGGTAGCCGCTGCAACGGCACAGGTTGCCGGCGAGGCCCCGCCGGACCTCCGCTCTGCTGGGCGACGGGTTTCTGTCCAGCAGGGCTTTCGCGGAGAGGATCATGCCGGATCCGCAAAACCCACACTGGAGGGCGCCGTGGTCGATGAAAGCTTGCTGCAGCGGGTGCAGCTTCCCGTCCTCTGCCAGCCCTTCGATGGTGAGCACATGGCGGCCACGGACGGCCGGGGTGAGGACGAGACAGCTATTTGCTGGCTCGCCGTCGATTAGCACCGTACAGGCACCACATTCGCCGCTGTCGCAGCCGTGCTTGGTGCCGGTAAGGCCCAGGTCATCGCGCAGGACCTCCAGCAGGGTTCTTTCCGGCCGTATCTCCAGCTCCTGAGAACGGCCGTTGACGGTGAAAGATATCTTCATCGGGAACCTCGTTCGGCGTGGGCGGATGCGCGCGCCGCGGCCAGGCCGAGCGCCCGCTCTGCCAGGACCGGCAGCACCTCGCGCTTGTACTCGGGCGAGCCTCGGATGGAGCCGGCACGCGGGGTGGCGGCCTGGGAGACCAGCCGGCCGGCCTCCCGAAAGAGCGAAGAGTCGGGTTTCTCTCCCAGGAGGAGCGACTCGGCCTCGACCACCCGCCGCGGGGTGGGGGCCGCGACTCCCATCGCCACTCTGGCCCGGACGATCGTGCCGGCCTCAAGCTCGAGCGACGCCGCCACGGAGACCACCGAAAGGCCGAGCCCGTGGTGGCGGCCGACCTTGCAGAAGGCGGAGCCGAAGTGGGATCCTGTCCCGGGGAGGTGGATCTCCACCAGCATCTCTGCGGGACCGAGAACACTGCGGTAGGGGGCGAGGAAGAACTCGGAGATGGGGACAGTCCGCGTGCCCCGGGGGCCCTGGAGCGCCAGCATGGCATCGAAGGTGAGGAGCGGGGGCGCGGTGTCCGCGGAGGGCACCGCGAAGGCGATGTTGCCGCCGATGGTGCCCAGGTTCTGCACCTGCGGCTCACGGATCGACGCCGAGGCCTCGGCCAGGGCGAGCCACGGCCCCCGCAGCAATGGCGATCTCGCTATCTCCGCGTGGGTGGTGAGAGGACCGATGGTGAGCCCGCCGTCGGTAAGCTTGAGGTATCGCAGCGTTGTCAGCCGAGACAGCTCCACCAGGTAGTCTACCCGGAGCTTGCCCGCCTTCATGGCGACGACTAGCTCCGTGCCTCCGGCAATGAAGCGCGAGCAATCGCCGTGCTCCTGGCGCATGGTGATGGCCTCGTCCACGCTGGCCGGAATCAAGTACTCGAAGGGGCGCATCTCTACACCAATCCAGCGAGAAAGCGAGCAGTGAGTAGCGAGTAGCGGACCCGCTAACCACTTGCTACTTGCTACTCGCTACTCGCTTCACTGGTCCTTCCGGGGTGGGGCGAAGACCTCCAGGGCCACCGCCTTCACGCCTGCCGGCACGCGCGTGCCGTGCAGCACTCCAGCCGGCACGATCACCACCTCGCCCGGGCGGACGATGCGGGTCTCGCCCGCTACGGTGAACTCCATCTCGCCCTCCAACAGCGAGGATATCTGGTCGCTCTCCTCGTGGATGTGGGGTGCATGTTCGGCCGGACCGTGGTGCTCCACCCTGGAGAGGGTAGCGTGCTGGGCGATAACTCTGCGGCTAACACGGTTTCCAGGCCGCTCTTTGCCTGGAATGTCGCTCCAACGGTAGAAGGGCATTCTGCTCCTCCTTCGATAGTCGAGGGTATGCGACATCTCTCGCCAACCGTCGATGGCCGGTGAGTCGCGAAGGACGGAAACAGCCGTGCGGCGCTGCTGGCCGTGGGCAATCGCAATGCTGGGCGCGATGGGTAACGGCGCCGGGCCAGAGATTTGACCCACGCCCACACTTCGCCTGGCGGCAAGATACCAAACACTATATGGCTCGTCAATCGGCCCACGAGGGAATCCTCGGCGTGCCGAAAGCAAGAGCATTGGTGTCTCCCATGGCCTCGGCGTGGAGCGTGGGTGACGGCGTTGATAGCCGGCCTCGGTTGGAGATGGATGGAGTGATCTCCAAGCCCACCGTGATCATCGATGGGGTGGTGTTGGTGGACGTCGGCCGCGTCGTAATGTAGCAATCTACACCAGTGGCCAGGGGATGTTCCGGTGGGGATCGAGCTGAGGGTAGCGACGGGTGTGGAGGATCCGCTCGAGGCGCCGGAACGTTGCTTCGATCTCGGCCGGCTCCAGGTCGGGCTGAAGCAGGGCCTGCAGCTCCCGACGGCGGGATGGGTCCGCTCTCAGCGGTTCCAATTGGGCCAGCAGTGGCTCCGGTATCGGCTCGCCACAGTAGTCCCAGAGCACGGTCCGCAGCTTGGGTGCCATGTTGAAGGTGATGCCGTGGTCGATGGACCAGATGCGCCCGTCCCTGCCCAGGAGGCAGTGGCCGGCCTTCCGGTCGGCGTTGTTCACCAGCAGGTCGAACAGGGCGATGCGCATCAGCTCCTCTCGGTGCCGCCGCCGCAACTGGTTGAAGTCCCACTCCTCCTCGGTGGGCACGTAGAGCTGCACGCTTCCCACCCCTAGGGGACCGTCCCTGATCACCGTCGGCGGGATGTTGGGCCAGCCCAGATAGCGGCTGGTGAGGTAGGCGGCGTGCTCTCTCCGATGCAGCGTTCCCTCGGGGAAGTCCCACAGGGGGTTCTCCCCCCGCCGGGGCTTGTAGATGGCCATGAACTGGCCCCGGCCGTTGGAGGACATCAGTGCCCCGAAGGTGTAGTTGCTGCCGGCCGGCACTACCTGGACGCTGGTGATCTCCGAAGCCAGCAGCAGTCGCAAGGCCTCGTCATGGGAAACGGAGGCCAGGTCCAGAAAGGGCACCGGGCCCGTCGGGTCTCGTCCCCTTTCCCCGGGATCCCGTGGTTGGCGCGCTTCGCGATGTCGTGACATGGTGCTACTCGCCTCTCGCAATATGTTATCCTGCTCTTCACCGGCTTACAATGTTTTCCCTGCCACATCTTCCCCTCCTGTTCGTTCTGTCTTGTGGAGAGAGCCGCATGCCGTTGCCGGAAGCGGGGCCCGAGAGAAAGGCGAGCCCGGATGAGGAAGCTCTGGTGAGTCGGGCGAAGGCCGGAGATGCCGATGCCTTTGCTGATCTCTACCTGCGCTACCTTAGGCCTGTCTTTCGCTATTTCCTCTACCGGGTCGGTCAGGTGCAGGATGCCGAGGATCTTACGGAGCTGGTCTTCTTGAAGGCGTGGCAGTCCATGAGCAGCTACAACAGCCGGGGAGTTCCCTTCTCCGCATGGGTCTTCACCATCGCCCACAACGTCGCCATAGACCACTATCGCGCTGGCCACCCCGCCGAGCCCCTGGACGAGACCATGGAGATCGAGGACGAGGCTGCCGGCCCCGAGGACGTCGTGCAGCGGAAGCTGGAAGCCCAGGAGCTGGCCCGGGCTCTGGCTCGGCTATCGCCCCTGGAGCAGAGCGTGGTAGCGCTCCGCTTTGTGGACGGCCTCGATCATCGAACGGTGGCCACCATAATCGACAAGAGCGAGACCGCAACCCGGTCCATCCTGTCCCGTGCGCTGGACCGGCTGGCGCGCATCCTCAGTCCACGATGGGGGCACGAGCGGTGACCGATCAGGGAGAGCTTCTGGAAATCTGCCTGGAGGCCATGGAGCGGGAGGGGCTCACCGTGGAGGAGTGCCTGGCCCGCCACGGCGATGCCGCCCGGCCTCTGGTGCCCCTGCTTGAAACCGCTGTCCGATTCAGGTCGGCTCCTGCCGTGGAGCCCTCTCGGGCGTTCCGGGCGGCGGCGCGGACGCGCATGCTGAACCTCATCGCTACCTCCTCCCACCCTGCTCCGGCGAGAACGCGAATCGGGTTGAAGGTACCGGCCTGGTTGGGAGATCGCCCCTGGTATCTCCTGGCGCGAGTGGCGGCTGTCCTGGCCGTCGCGGTGGCCCTGCTAGGCGGGAGCCTGAATGTGGTGGCAGCGGCAACGCCTGATAGCCTCCTCTACCCGGCAAGGCTGGCTCTGGAGGAGGGAAGGGTTGCGCTGGCGCTGAGCGATGCCGAGCGGTCCCGGCTGCGGATGGACATGGCTGAGCGGCGCACCGCCGATCTGGCCTGGCTGGTGGGGCGGGACTCCCCGGCCCTGCTGCAGACTGTGGCCGGTCTCACGGAGATCAACCTGCTGCAGGCCGTGGAGTCATCGGAGCGAGCCGGAAATCAATCCATGGCAGAGGTGGAGGCTCGGCTGGCGCAACCGGAGCGGCAGTTGCGGGAGATCCTGGAGAGCAGGGCGTCCTCGACCGAGGAGCAAGCTGTCCTCATGAGGACGCTCGCCTTCATGGAGCGGGAGCGGGAGCAGTTGCGCGAGCGAAGGGGAGCCCGGGAGCCCGGGAGCGAGCCCGAGGATGCCGCTTGGCCGTCGGGAGGGGCGGGATATCGGGCCGATCCGACCTCGACCCCTGGGTCTGCCCGCGGGGTCTCACGCGATTCCGCTGGTCCGGCGGAGACGACGGCCGCCCCAGGGGATTCAAGGGAAGGTTCGGATGCCGGGGGTGGACCCGCGGGGTCGCCTGCTGCCGGCTCGACAATGGACTCGGGACTGACAGCCGCCCAAGAGGCCGGCGCTGGATCTGGCACCGGTGCGGGGGCTGGGGCCGCGGGATACACCGGAGGGCATGCGACGAATGCCGGTTCCGGTCCGTCCGACGCGGCGCCCGGCGACCAGCCTGGCGGCGCCACGGCTACGTCGGCGACCGAGCAGTCCTGGGAAGAGCCGAGAGCTATTCTTCCGACCGCCACCCTTGCCACCGACAACGGCGCCGGGCCGGGCGCACCCTCGGGTCCTTCGGATGGCCGGGGACAGGCGGGTCCCTCCGGGGAGACGACGCCTTCGGGGCCGGCCGCGTCTGCAACAGCGGAGCCCGCGGGGAGCCCCCCGGCCCCCACGTCCACACCCGCCGTGCAGCCGAGCGGCTCTCCGGTGCCCGCTCTAGGCTCGACTGCCACCGCCGCGACGGCTCCCACCCAGGAGTCCACGGCCACGCCGCAACCCACCACCGGAGAGAGGGGAACTCCAACACCGGATCCGGCATCTACAGGCGGTCCCGTTGGAGGAGCCTCCGGGGCCGGAGGAGCGCCGGGCTCCGGAGGCTCCTCCGGCTCCGGAGGCGGTGGAAGACGATAGCTGGAATTCCCTGCCACATTTCTCCGATGGTTCCGTTACAGATGACGGAACCGGTTCCCCATAGGAGTCCTGTCAACGATCTGTAGACTGGCTCACAATCTTGAGCGCCGGCGAAGGATCGCTTCTGCCAGCGATTTGGTCGTCACGGCAGCAAGCGAAACCAAGAATATGGTGAAAGGAGAAGAGTAGTGGCAATCAGAGCTAAACTGGGTGCCGCCGTGGGTACCGCCGTCGCCGTCATGGCCGTGTCGGTACTGGGCGTCGCGGTGGCGGCTGGTTACGGGCAATCCAGTGGGGGAATCGGGCCCGGCCTCGAGAACCGGTGGGGGCCGGGGCCGGCCCTCGAGAACCAGTGGGGTCCTGGCCCAGGGGCGCCTGCCGTCGCAGGGCGCTACGGGGAGCCAAGCGGGGGAGAAGGACCCGGCCTGGAAAACCGGTGGGGGCCGGCATCGGGTGCGGGGAAGCCGGTGGCCTCCGGGGAGCAGAACCAGAATCAATACGACAAGCGATACCAGAGCGAGTACGGCCGGCTGGCGCTGGCCGGGGATTGCACCGGCAACCAGGATCGACTGCAGGAAGGCCAACGCAAGCACTGGATCTAGTGCATCGCCGCCGCGCAGGCGGGAGGAGGAATCGAGGCTTCAGCCGGCCGGAGGCGTCCAGAGGTGGTAACGAGCTGAAGCCTCGATCTTTCGATTTTAGGCTCGCCGCCCCCGGCCGAGCCCGACGCTCCGTTACCCAATGGGGGGGCGTCGACGGTGCCAATCGGTCATCTGTTCGTAGATATGGGCCACCTTCAGCACCAGGCCGTCCTCCAGGGGGCGGCCGACGATCTGGAGCCCTATCGGGAGTCCCGCCTCGGTGAAGCCGCACGGCACCGAGATGGCCGGCGCTCCCACCAGGTTGAAGGGACGGCGGAAACGGTTGGCCGCACTTCGGGCTGCCTGCTTGCCGTCCGCCCGAGGTGGCGGCTCGTCGAACCGGGAGGCTGGTGCCGGGGAAGCGGGCGTTGCCAGCACGTCCACTCCCTTCATCACCTGGGCGAACTCTTTCTGGAAGAGGGTCCGCACCCTCTGGGCCTTCAGGTAGTCGGTGGCCATCAGGAAGCTGCCCAGCTCGGTCCTGGTCCTGGCGTTGGCCCCGAACAGCTTCGCGCTGCCGCGGATTCGCTCCTCATGGACGCTGGCAGCTTCGGCCAGCAGGATCAGGGAGTGGGCGCTCTGGGCCAGATCCATGGAGGGGAAGCTCACCTCGCGGATGTTGGCGCCGGCGGACTGTAGCGCCTGAAGCGCCTGCCGAAACGCCGCCTCGACCTCGGGGTTCAGGCCGTCGAAGAAGAACTCTGTGTCAATGCCTATCCTGAGGCCGCCCAGATCCCCTTCCAGCGCAGCCGCGTAGTCTGGCACTGGAACGTTCAGCGATCCCGGATCTTCGGGGTCGTAGCCCGCGATGGCGTTCATCATCAGGGCAGCATCTCGAACCGTCCTTGTTATCGGCCCGACGTGATCCATGCACCAGCTCAGGGGGGTCACCCCGTACCTGCTGACGACACCGTAGGTCGGCTTGTACCCCACGACACCGCACCAGGAGGCCGGGCCGCGGATGGAACCTCCGGTATCGGTACCCAGGGAGCCGTAGCACAGGAAGGCCGAGACCCCCGCGGCGCCGCCGCTGCTGGATCCACTGGTCACCCGGTTCAGGTCCCAGGGGTTGCGGGTGGGGCCGAAGTGGTAGGTGGTTTTGGGGCCCATGGCGAACTCGTACAACTGCGCTTTGCCCACGATGACGGCACCGGCAGAGCGCAGCTTCTGCGTGACGGTAGCATCGTGGTCCGGGACGAAGTCGGCCATAACCTTGGAGCCCGCGGTGTTGCGGACGCCCTTGACGTAGATGATGTCCTTGAGAGACACGGGCACACCGTGGAGCGGCCCGCGATAGCGGCCCTGCTCGATCTCCCTCTCGGCTTCTCGAGCCGATTCCAGAGCGGCTTCACCCATGACCGTGACGTAGGCGCCGATGGTGGCATCCTTCTCGGCGATCCGGTCCAGGATTGCCCTGGTGACCGCTACCGGCGACACCTCTCTGCTGCCGATCAGTTGGGAGACCTCCGACAGCGATAGAAAGCACAGCTCCCGCTCGTCCATATGGCTACTCCTGCCTCATCGGGAATAACGGGGCGGGTTCCACGTCGGTCAGCTCCAGCTCGTCCATGGCGTCGATGCCGTCGCGGAGAGCCTGGATCTGGGGCGCCAGCTCTGCTGCTCGAGCCTCATCGATGTCCAGTCCGAGGACGTCGGCGATCTGCTTGGTGATCTCAGGAGTGATCTTCTTCTTGTCCGATTTTGCCATCCTCTCGACTCCTCCGGCTCATGCTGCGATCTGGCCTCGGATGATCTCTTGCTCCATCTCCGGCCAATCATCGACGGGGGTATCAAGGGCGAGAAGGCTCGTCAACGCGGCACGGCACCGCTCGCGAACGATCTCCTTGAAGTACACCTCTTCGATGGCCTCACGAATCAGCACGCTCACAGACTTCTGCCTCTCCTCAGCCAGGCGAGCCAGGTCAGCGTACTCTTCGTCACTCAGCACCGTCTGCACTCGCTTCACGTATATACCCATCTGGTGGTATCCCTTCTGTACTACCGGCAGAATACCATGACCTGCTGATCGAGTCTACAGAGAGTGGCGACCCGGTGCTGTTGCTCTCTCCCACTTTACCGCGCCATTGGTCGCGAGGCTTTGTCCCTCGTCGAAGGCTCCGGGTAGGGCATTCCTATCTGCAGGCCGAGATATGATCTAAGCACATAGCCATAAGAAAGTGGGTCCAGGGCACGCGACGGTAGCGAGCGTGGCGTCGCGGCCTGGCGGGGTTTGGGGTGTCCCCAAAGAATGTCTTTCTTATGGACACGCGCTTAGGCGATGGCCACCACGTTCGGGGGCCTGCGCCGAAAAGAGACGAGGCGACGAATACGCCAGGGAGTTCCTCCACGGGGAAGCGCATGATGGCCGGGACCTCCACCGCGATCGATATAGGAGGCCGCCCTCGTCCGGAGGCGAGACTGCCATACTCCCTGGGCTCGTGTTGGTTCGAGCCGCCGCCGAGGAACCCGCTGAACCCCGGCTGGCGGCTGCGGAGCGGGCTACATGGCGCCCGCGGCCGGCTCCAGCGGGATGATGGCCCACAGTATCAGGTAGGCCAGGACGCCGCTGAACCCGAGCATGGGCAGCGAGAAGATGACCCACACTATCCGGACGATGGTTGGGTCTACACCGAAGTACTCGGCTATCCCGCTGCACACCCCGGCAATCATCCGATCGTCTCTGGAACGAAGAAGCCGCCGTCTCATCACCAACACCTCCCCCCTGGACCGCCGCACCCCCGGCGGCACGGCAACGTCGCCTGTGCAGAGGGTCCGGGCAAGCTCCGTGCCGGAAGGCGAGCGCGCCCCTTCGGGCCGGGCGATGTTTGTGAAGACCCCTCCGCCCTCTGGTATGATGGCGGCCAGCCGTTCGTGTTTGCCCCGTTTTTTCGCGATGATAAGGAGGATTCTCGCATTGAAGATCGTCGACGTCAAGGTGCAGTGCTACAGCTATCCCATGCCCGCCGTCCATCGACACCTCTACACCACCCCGCAGGAGGCCGTCCTGGTTCGCGTCCAGACCGATGAGGGCCTGGAGGGGTACGGTACCGCTCGCGCACAGGGAGGAACCAGCGGCCGTGGGATCGCCGAGGCCGTGCTGATCACGGCGAAGCCCAGGCTTCTGGGGGAGGATCCCTTCCAGCGGGAGAGGTTGTGGCAGAAGCTGTGGGCTCTGGACCGCGGCTCCTACATCCCGATTTTCGCCACCGGTGCCATCGATGTGGCGCTCTGGGATCTGGCCGGCAAGGCGCTGGGTGCGCCAGTGTGGAAGCTGCTGGGTGGCTACAGGGAGAAGCTGCCGGCCTATGCCAGCTCCGCGCGGCTGAAGGACGAGGACGCCTACGTGGCGGAGGCACTCGCTTGCTGTGCGCGGGGTTACACGGCCTACAAGATCCACCCCTTCGGTGATCCGGTGCGGGATGTGCGGACCTGTCGTGCGGTGCGCGAGGCCGTGGGGCCGGAGATGGTGCTCATGCTCGACCCAACCAGCGCCTACAATCACGAGCAGGCGCTCTGGGTGGGGCGCGAACTAGAGAAGCTGAACTTTCACTGGCTAGAGGAGCCGATGGTAGAGTACGATCTGAGAGGATACGCGGAGCTGTGCCGCGCTCTGGACATCCCCGTTGTAGCGGCCGAGGTGGTGGCGGGGAGTTTCAGAAGCACCGCCCAGTACATCTTCCAGGGGGCTGGAGACATCCTGAGAGCCGATGTCTTCTTCAGGGGAGGTATCACCGGTGTGATGAAGACAGCCCACCTGTGCGAGGCCTTCGGGATTAACTGTGAGCTTCACCATGCTGCCACGCCGCTAGGGGATGTGGCCAACCTGCACTGCGCCTGCGCCATCCGCAACTGCGAGTACTTCGAAGTGCTGGTGCCCGAGGAGACCTACCGGTACGGGCTGAAGGAGTACCCCGGCATCGACGCCGATGGAAACATGCACGTGATTTCGGGGCCGGGCTTGGGTGCCGAGATCGACTGGGACTACATCGACAACCACACGACCTTCGCCGGCTAGTAGCGGGTCCAGGGCACGGAAACCCGCCCTCTGGCCGGTTTCCCGGCCTGGCGGGTTTTGTGGTGTCCCCAAGTTTCTCTTACCTATCGCTCTGGGTCGGCGGGGCACGACGGTGCGGCAGGTTTGCTGCGCGGCGGTGCCGTAAACTATAATATGCCCATCGGCAGGGGACTTGAGTGCGAGGCCTACCCGAAGCAGCCCCCCTGAATCTCGGGGGCTAGCGGGAGCCTCGCTAATACTGTTGGCCTCGAAAGGAGAGAGGATGATCAAGATCCGGTTGCGGAGAACCGGTGCCAAGAAGCAGCCTCACTACCGAATCGTGGTGACGGATGCGCGCGCGCCCCGGGACGGCAAGTATGTAGACCTGGTGGGCCACTACGACCCGCTGACAGAGCCGGCGACCATCAAGGTTGATGCGGACAAGGCCGCCCGATGGGTCCAGCAGGGCGCGCGGATGACGGAGACGGTGGAGAAGCTGTTCGCCAGGGCAGGAGTTCTGGAGCAGGTGCGAGGCAAGCAGGCGTAACCACTGTCGCGGAAGGACGGGCTTACGGCCATGAAAGAGCTTGTGGAGTATATCGCCCGATCGCTGGTGGATGACCCCGCGGCGGTGCGGGTTGACGAGGTCGATACCGATCAGATGACCGTCTACGAGATCCAGGTGGCACCCGACGACGTGGGAAAGCTGATCGGCCGTCAGGGCCGGATTGTCAAGGCCATCAGATCGGTCGTCAGAGCTTCTGCTGCCAGACAGGGCAAAAGGGTGTCGGTCGAAGTCCTCTGAACGAAAGCGAGAAGGCGAGAAGGGGCCGGCCTTCTTGCTTCCTGGCTTTCTAGCCGCTTGGCTCTGAGTCATGTACCTGGTCGTCGCACGCATCATTTCTCCTCACGGCTATAAGGGCGAGGTGAAGGCTGAGATCGTCACCGATTTCCCCGAGCGCTTCGCCTCCACCTCCGCCGTCTATTTGGGCCCTGAGCACCACCCATACCCGCTGGAAGGCTACCGTATCCTGGATAGGACGGTGGTGCTGAAGCTGAAGGGGATTGACACCATCGACCAGGCCGAGCAATTGAGGGGTGCTCTGGTCGAGGTGCCGGAAGAGGAGGCGGTGGCGCTCCCCCCAGGGCACTACTTCTGGCACCAGGTCCTCGGCCTTCAGGTGGTGACTGCCCAGGGAGAGCTGCTGGGCAGGGTGGACGAAATCCTGGAGACGGGCGCGAACGACGTCTACGTGGTGCACGGCCCCCGGGGAGAGATCCTGATCCCCGCCATCAAGCAGGTAGTGAAGAATGTGGATCTGGAGAGGGGCGTCATCACCGTGGAGCTGATGGCGGAGGACTGATGTCTGAACGACCGAGAGTCTACCGCACAGAAGGCGTCGTGCTGAAGAGGATCGATCTCGGCGAAGCCGACAAGATACTCACCCTCTACACCCCTGGTGCTGGGAAGCTGCGCGCTGTCGCCAAGGGGGTGCGTCGCCCCGGCAGCCGATTGGGCGGACATGTGGACGAGTTCACCTACGCGGACATGCTGCTGGCCAGAGGGAGGGAGCTGGACGTCGTAACCCAGAGCCAGACTCTGGATCCCTTCCGGAGGATGAGGGAGGAGCTGTGGCGTGTCAGCTATGGGTACTACGTCTCTGAGCTGGTGGACAGCTTCACCGAGGAGCGGATCGGGAACCAGCCGCTGTTCGACCTGCTGGTGGAGAGCTACCGGTGGCTGGCCGAAAGGACCGATCTCTTTACTGTGGTGCGCTTCTTCGAGTTGCACCTGCTGGACCTGGTGGGATACCGGCCGGAGTTGGGGCGCTGCGTCCGATGCCGTTCCGAGGTGCAGCCGGAGGCCAACTACTTCAGCCCCCAGCTGGGCGGAGTGCTCTGTCCCGCGTGTGGCCAGGTCGAGGCGGTGGCCTCCCCCATATCCCTGAATGGGCTGAAGGTGTTGCGATACCTACAGAGAACGAATTCTCCGCCCTCGAACGGACTGCGGCTGGATTCCGCCACTCGCCGCGAGGTTGAATCCACCACACGTTCCTACATTGAGTATCTTCTGGAGCGGCAGGTGAAATCCACGGCCTTTCTGGATCGTTTGCGACTGGAGGAGACGGCCTAAGGCCGACCAACGTGACCGCCTCTGGCGACCCGCGGGTCGCCTCTACCCAACCAATCCCCGCTTCTCCAGCTCGCCGGCCGCTTGCTCCACGCGATCCTCGGCGGTCTGCTGCCGGACCCACTCCACCAGCTCCCGCAAACCATCCTCGAAGCTGACCCTGGGCCTGTAGCCGAGAGCGGTGATCCTGGTGATGTCGGGATGGCAGTGCCGAATGTCCCCAGTGCGGTACTTGCCCACTACTCGTGGGCGAAGGCCGGGCGGGCCTACCCGCTCACAGATTGTATTGGCAACCTGGAGGATGGTTAGCGGCCGGCCTGTGCCCACGTTCAGCGCCTGGTAATTGGCCGCTTCGCTGTCCATGGCCAGCAGATTCGCCTGGACAACATCGCTGACGTGAACGAAGTCGCGCGTCTGGAGCCCGTCCTCGTAGATCAGGGGCGGGCTACCGTTCATCGCCCTGGATGAGAAGATGGCAGCAGCACCGGTGTAGGGGTTGGAGAGCGCCTGGCGGGGGCCGTAGACGTTGAAGTAGCGCAGCGCCACAGTGTGGATACCGTAGGCTTTACCCACGCAAAGACACATCTCCTCCTGGGCCTTCTTGGTGATGGCGTAGATGGAGGTGGC
>Ga0315298_1003109_pt1 | contig 26869 bp, 26 predicted proteins | sample WHS_1_MG_FD_203077 | JGI IMG/M metagenome (GOLD analysis project Ga0315298, IMG submission 203077) | Extremophilic microbial mat communities from Washburn Hot Springs, YNP, Wyoming, USA - WHS_1_MG | ecosystem: Environmental > Aquatic > Thermal springs > Hot (42-90C) | place: USA: Wyoming... | reverse complement strand
ATCGGGCGGAACTCCACATCCGTGTGTTCGGTAGAAGGTAATCGCACGGTGTTATTTTTTCGGCCCATCCCCGAACGAGTCGGGGACGGGTTCCCAACCGAAAAAATAACACCGTGCTCAAAGGTAAAAGCAACACTCCGCCCTCAACGACCGCATTCTGCGGTCCTGGTAAAGGCGAGGAGGTGAAAACTGAAAGAAAAAAGTTGTTCATACCATAGGTATAGACCACAGCGTGGGTTATTGGGTAGAGAAGATAAAAAAATAAAAAAGAAAAAAAAATCCGACACCGCGGCACGGTTTATAGGTACGGCCGTTGCCTTTTCCCCCTCTGCGGTTTTCCCCTTAAAAGCCTTTAGAGTTAATGCAGAAGAAACGAAGTAACAAGAAGGGGTATTCTGCGAAGGGGATAAAGGGTAGATGTAACACACCGCAATGGATTGCGGTTGCCTTTCGAATAAAGTCAAGGATGACGACATGAGAAAGGCATAAGTGCAAAGAGGAGGGTTTTAGTATAAAATCTAAAGAATACCAACTTGGAGTGAATAAGGAATGAGTATAAAAGAAAACCGCAGAGGGCGGCATTTTCTTTTTGGTTACTTTTTCTTTGTTGCTGGAGACAAAGAAAAAGTAACAATCTAACCACAAATGTTGTGGTGTAATAATTGGCCGATAAAGCAACGCCGACGGCTTTTCCCTTCGACTTTGCTCAGGGCATGCTTTCGGTTCACTTTCTTTTGGCCGTTCAAAAGAAAGTGAACAATAGGTTTTACTCTCTTTCTGGTCGTTCAGAAAGAAAGTGTGAAGGGCCCCCTCGGTCTTGCTCGGGGCAGGCTTAGTCGAAGTGACGATTTATTGTAATTCAATCAAAAATTGGGAATTGCTGGGAATTACTGATATTTTGAATTTATTCTTTATAGATATTAAAATAAAGAATGTGTAAAAGATAAAGCTATGTCGAATTTGTTAGTTTGTATATTAAGAGGAGTTGAAATGTGAAAAACTTTTTTTTGAGTTTATCTATTCTATTTCTTTTTCTACAGGGATTTCTACATTCAGAACAGCAGAGTAATCTTGATGTATATGTCGATCCATTGTACTGGAAAAAACAGGCTCTTGAAGAAATTATTCCCTTCTGGGAAAAGACAGTGGATAAGAAGGACGGAGGATTCTTTACCGATGTAAGTCGGGAGGGAAATATTGGATTAGAAAGTGGCAAATATCCAAGGATGATTTCGCGAGCTATTTTTGGCTTTTCTGTTGCTTATCTATTAAGTGGAGATGAAAAATATCTTGAGTTTGCCAGAAATGGTCTTGAGTATTTAACAAACTATGGATGGGACAGAGAAAATGGCGGCTGGTATGAGTATGTTACAGGCGATAAAAAGCCAAAGATTTCATATAAAAATCTCTTTGATGAAACCTACGGGAATCTTGGCCCAATTATGTATTATTTTACAACCCATGATAAAAATGCTCTTCACTTTGTTGAGGCAACCCATAACCTTATGCAGACAAAAGCCTGGGATAATAAGTTTGGTGGTTACTATGCGTATGTTAATACAGATTGGGGCGTTGCAAGCGACCAGAAATCTTTTAATGCAGAAATAGATACATGCTCTGCATATCTTATATATTACTATCTGGCAACTGGTAATGCGAAGATTCTTAAAGATTTAGAGCAGATAGTGGATGTGGTTGTGAAATACATGGTTAATCCAGAAACGGGTTTTGTTGGAGAATATTTTACAAGGGATTGGAAATCCTTAGATCCATGGCTCTGGGTTGGGCATAATCTTAAAACAGGTTGGGTTATGATGAGAACATACTGGCTTACAGGGGATAAGAAATATTCAGAGATAGCAAATAAAATTGCAGAAGCTCAATTAAAGTACAACTGGGATAGTAAATACTGTGGTTGGTATTTTCAATTCAGGGAAAATGATCCGGGATATAACAGGGATTCAAAGGATTGGTGGACACAAACAGAAGGAAATTTTTTAATGCTTAATCTTTATAGAATGACAACCAATTCTGAGTATCTTGAAAGATTTAAAGAAGGTGCTTACTTCTGGGATAAATACATAATGGATCACCAATATAAAGAATGTTATACAACAACTACCCGAAGAGGAAGTGTTGCTGATAGTAGAAAAGCACATCTATATAAATCCGCCTATCATTCAATGGAACATGCTCTTTTTAACTATCTTTATACAGGGCTTTATGTTAATAAGGGAAAAGTAGATTTGTATTTTCGCCTTAATTCAGAGAGTGATAACGAAAGACATTATGTTAGAATTGTAGAAGATCCTGCGGTTATAATAGAGGGGGTAGAAATAAATGGTAAAACCTGGAATAAATTTAGTGCTAAAGAAGGTTATATAATTCTACCGAAAGGTCAGAGAATTAAAACAAAGGTAACATTTGTAGTACAGGAATAAAAACCCTTATTTCAAAAAGTAGGGGAATTGGCAGCTTTTCTTTTTAAATCTTGGCATTTATTATCAAAGCATATAAAATTATAAAATAAAAAGGAAATTTAAATGAAGATAAGGATGATTGTCGTTTCTATAATAAGGCTTGTGATGACTTCCGGGATGGCTATAATAGCCATTTACAGTGCTGTTTTTGCTTTTCACAGGATGGAGAAAAAAAGTGACATAGAGCAGAAGCTTAAGAAGAATAATATTGCTGTAGCAATACTGATGTCGGGTTTATTTTTGTCCAATGCTCTTTTGCTAAAGAATACTATTGATCCGGTATTGACAAATCTAACACTTGTTTCGGGTGGGGTTCTTGTGTTGTTTTCTGATATATTTTTTCGATTTTTCCTATCAATCTTGCAGATACTTATAAGTGTGTTTGTAACTATAACTCTCGATGTGCTCTCCTTCGAAGTTTTTAACAGAATTATCCGAAATACTAATGGCATGGAAGAGATAAGAAAGGATAATATAGCGATGAGCATTTTTATTTCGGGAATTCTTATTGCAGGTGCTCTTGTGTTAGAGCCGTCTTTAAAAAACCTTCTGGATAATCTTGTAAAGTTTCCTGCTTATTCTCTGGAAAATATTCATGGTACAGGAAAGTAATTTATTATCAGACTCTGGGGAACATGATGAAACGAAAGCTTTTTTTGTTTTTTCTTCTTTTATGTGGCTCTCTTTATTCCAGGCCATTCTCAAGCCAATTTTACAGATTTTCTGTTGAAATTCCAGATGGGTTCAGAAAGGTACTGGATAAAGAGGTTGAAGAGGGTATACGACAATATCGATTTTCTTCTTCTGATGAAAAGGCCTCCTTTGATATTCTTGTTGCGCTGAATAATCCCGACTATAACCTTGCCACTTCACTTATACTTAAAGGTATTGGTGTTTCTGTATTGAGTAGAACCCCGGTAGTTTTTAAGAAAGGAAGGGCTGAAAGGATTGTTGGTAGCTTTGATGACGAGGGTAATGAGTGTTATATTGAAGGCATTTTCTTAAAAGCAAATGATGTGTTTTATGCAATTGGATGCTATACATTTTCCGATGACAGGAATAGGTTTGTTTCTTTGTTTAATAAAATACTGGAAAGTTTTAATCCTTTAGTTTATGAAGCAGAGAATGAAGTAACAAATAATAATAATTTGAAGGAAGAATTTCCCGGGATTGATAATAAAGAAAATATTCAGGAAGATAATGGAGAAGCAAAGAAACAAAAGAATAGAATAGAGAATGTTAATAAAAATAAAAAATACAGGTTTGAACATGAATGGTTTTTTTATAAAAAATGGAATTTAAGCTTTGAAATGGATTCTTACATTATCCGGCAATCCGAAAGGGAATTAATGAATCTTGAGAAAATTGATTATAGAAAAATTTTGAATGTCTTGCCGCATAGGGTTGATGATGAAGAGATGGAAAGGTTTTATAGAAACTATGTTTTTAAGAGTGTCTATGAGAATAATAAAAATAGAATTGATAGCCTTTTTTTAGCTTTTGAAAGAATAAGGAGAAGTGCCGGGCTGGATGATGAAGGATTTTTAAATCTTTTAATCAGTTTTGTTCAGAGTTTTAAGTTTAAGGAGGAGAAGAGTGGCTTTTTTAAAGTTTTGCCACCACCTATTTTTCTCCTTAAGAAATGTGGTGACTCTGCCACAAAATCCCTTTTCCTTAAAATGCTTTTAGAGAGATTTGGTTATGACTGTGTACTTTACTGTAGTTCCTATTATATGCATTTTATGGTGGGGATAAACATAAATGGAAACGGAAATTACAGAACAATAAACGGGAAAAAATACTATTTTCTTGAAACAGCAGAGCCGGGATGGAAAATAGGAATGATTTTGCCGGCATGGGATAATCTTGACTGGTGGTATGCACTGGATTTGAAATAGCAAGGAGAAAAGATGAGCAAATATAGGGCTGGAATTATAGGGCTTGGAAAAATAGGCTTTACCTATGGACTGGATAAAAAAAGAGAACAACCTGCCTCTCATTCAATAGCATTGAAAAATCATCCATCTATCCTTGTTGATGGCGGATTTGATATTGATAGAAAAAGGCTTTTAAAATGGAAAAAATATTTTCCTGAAAGCAGGATTTATGGAAGCCTTAAAGAGATGCTTGGGGATGGGCATTGGGATATCCTTGTTGTTGCTGTTAACGAAGAAAATCATTATTCAGTAATGATAGATGTTTTAAGGGCTTCTCCTTCGCTTATAATTCTGGAAAAGCCAGTTGCTCCTTCTCTTAAAGAGGCGCTTTTGATTCAAAAAGAGTGTAAAAAAGCAAAGATTCCTGTACAGGTAAACCACGAAAGACGATTTTCAAGGGACTATCAATATTTAAAAAGCCTCATTGAAACAAAGCAGTATGGAAGGATTAAAATTATAAATGCGTATGTACTTACTCCATCTGTAGCCCTTATGAAAGGTTCCTGTGGAAGGAGTGCTCTTATAAGGGACGGAACACATCTTGTAGATATCATAAGGTATCTTACAGATGAAGATATTTTAATAGATACTTCCTTTGCTGGGGGAAAAATGAATGGCGGTGGTTTTACAGGAATCAGTGCGATTGGGAAGGGGAAAAGCTTTTTGTGTTTCCTTCATTTTGGATATTGTATAAAACCTTTTGTGTTTGAGGTTGAAGTTATCTTTGAGAAGGGTAGGGTGAGGATTGGAAATGGTGTTTTTGAAGAAAGTAGGGCAATAAAAAGCCCTTACTATGAGGGATTTTATTCTTTAATACCCTCCGGAAAAAAGAATCTTTTTAAAAAGACGGGTTATTTTTCTGGAATGGTTAAGAATTGTGTGGATTTTCTGGAAGGAAGGGATGGGCTTTTATCTCCTGTTGAAGATGGCGTTGAGGCTATGAGAATTATTGAAGAGATAAAAAGAAAGATGCGATAGAAAGGAATCTATTTACTGATTGGGACATATAAATATTTTTATTAAAAGAACATCTTAGAATGGACAAATGAAGGCATCTTTTCTCTTGTCATATAGTCTCTTAACAATTCAAAGTATTCTCTGATTGTTAAACCCATATTATTTTCTAACTTGGAATAGTCTTCTATTTTTAGATTTATTTCATCAATTAAGGTTTGCATGTTTATACCTCTACCATGTGAATGCCATCGTTCGCAGTTGCTTAACGCAGTGGCAATTTCGCTAGCTCTTTTTCTCTTCATATTTTCATCAACTGGAAGGCCTCTGGTTGCAGTATTGCTCCAATCCTTAAATTTGTATTTTGACAACCATTCTTTCAATAATTCAATGGAAAGTTCTCTTGCTTGATTAAATTGGTACAATTCTCCCAGATCTAATTTACTTAATAAAGCATATTCTGCAGAAGTTAGTTTTCCTTCTTCGGCCTTCTTTTTTAGCTCCTCAAACTGATGTAAATATGATAAAGCGGGAATTAATTTGCCATCTTTTTCAATTTGCGGATCAATCGGTCCTAAGCAGGAAAAGTAATCCATGAATATTCTATCTCCTGAAAGCGCAAAAATTGTTCCGGCTGACATAGCTCTGTCGGGTATTATAAATATAACTTCAGCATAAAAGTACCTTATACAATATACCATTCTTTGAACAACCTCTACTACACCACCGGGTGTATCAAGGATAATTAACAGGCGGGTTTTCTTTTTGTTAATAAGTTCTAGTACATCTCTTACTTCGTTGTCTAATCCGTAGAGTATAGGACTTATTATGGCAATCGCATCCGCAACAAAATGCTCTTCTATTTTGTTTAAGTGATCATCTAATTGCTTTTTTATAAAACTATCAAGTGGTCTCATTTTATTTTATTAAATCTCTTTACTATTGAAATAGACTTTTGCACTACCGAACGGTGGGGATAATCGATACTCTGGTTTTATTTCGATTCCTATTTTGGCTAAATTTTTTTCAAGATTTTCACTTTTTTTTATTAATTCTTGATCAATTATTCGATTTGTTTTTAGTACTTTTTTCAACTTTTCCTTATTGAAAGACATAATAACGCTTTCCTCCTTTAGTTAATTATATATCGGTATAGGGAACAAAGCAAATAAATTCGGATTCTTTTTTTATTTTCAGCCCTATTTTAGAGAGTGTGGGAAAATTCTAAGGTAAAGCTTGGATAACATTACTGATTTTGGGGAAATTAAAATGGAGGTAAATAGGAAAGGAATTTGGTAAATTCCTTAACTTATATACACTTCAGTTATTATTTTCTTCTTCCGAAAAGATTTATAGCACATTCCTCGCAGAGGTAAAATATGAAATATGCTATTACGGGTGGAACTATTGTAACACCGGAAGAAATTTTGAAGGATTCGGCGGTTGTTATAGAGAATGATAGAATAAAAAAAGTAGGTGTCATTGATAAAGATATAGATTTTGTTGTTAATCTCAAGAAGGATTTTTTAATATTTCCCGGGCTTATTAACGCCCATGATCATATGCTTGGTACTTATTATCCAAGGGTCGGTAGCGGCCCTTATATAAGCTGGCTTCCATGGGATGATGATTTAAAAAGCCATCCATTGTATAAAGAAAGAAATAAGATAGAAAGTGTTGATTTATATCTTCTTTGTGCATATAGAAATATGATTTCAGGAGTTACAACTGTATCTGACCATATCCCGCATACTGTTAATAAAGATTTTATTGATAAGATGCCCGTAAGGGTTATTAAGGATTATTCCCTTGAACATGAATGTTCAAGTGCCGATTTGCGCTGGGGTAGGGGTATCACCCTAGAACATTCTGAAGCTGTAAAGAGTGGAATACCTTTTATTACCCACATAGAAGAAGGGTTTGATGAAGAAAGTACCCTGGGGATAGATATTCTTAATGAGTTGAATGTACTTGATGAATATACTGTGCTTATTCATGGCATTGCATTTTCAAAAGAGGATATTAAGCTTATTTCAGAGAAAAAAGCAAATGTAGTATGGTGTCCGGCATCCAATTATTTTATGTTTAAAACAACAACAGATATTAAGGAGCTTTTGCAGAAAAGGGTTAATGTTTCCCTGGGTACAGATTCTTCTATGTCGGGATCTCTTAATCTTCTGGAAGAAATGAAATTTGCTTCTTCTCTTTACAAGAAGCTTTATGGGGAAAGGCTGGATGATAAAACTCTTGTTAATATGGTGACCATAAATCCAGCAAAGGCTTTCAGACTTAAGGGATTGGGGAGAATCGAGGAAGGTTATTTAGCAGATCTTTTGATTATTAATGAAGGTAACCCGGATAGACCGTATGAGTCACTTGTTAAAGCAACTATTGATAATGTGGAGATGGTTTTGAGCAACGGTATTCCAATTTATGGATATGAGAATCATAGGGATTATTTTAACTGTTTTAGAAAAGACTATCAAAAATTGAATATTAATGAAAGAGAAAGGATAATAATAGGGAAACCAGTTGAGCTTTATCGCAGGATATGGGATAATGTTGGGTTCAAGAAAATTTTGCCTTTTTTCCCTGTAAATATTAACTAAAAAGGATTGTACAAATGCCTGTTGAAAGGAAGTTTACACAGGGTTCTATAATATATTTTGATCACGAGGTGGGGGATAGTATTTATGTGCTTAAATCCGGGCGTGTGGATTTAAGCTTTATACAACCAGAGAGCGGGGAAAAAATAGTTAAAACGCTTACTCAGGGTGAGTTTTTTGGTCTAAAATCTGCCATTATAAACCATACAAGGGATGAAATAGCAGAGGCTGTAACCGATGCTGTTACAATAGAGTTTAAGGTTCCTGAATTTGAAACTTATGTTTCTAAAAATGTGGAGCTTTTAACTCGTCTTTTGAGGGTGCTTTCCAACCAGCTTCGTAATCTAGGAATAAAGGTGAATAATTATCTTGGCAATAATATATTGTATCCTCCAAACATAGGACTGTTTAAAATAGGTGAGTATTACCTTCATAATAAGCAATATAAGCAGGCAATACAGGTTTATCAGCGATATATTGAACAATATCCCAACACAAATATTGTTACTGAAGCTAAATATCGCATACAGATTGCAGAAGAGGCGATAAAAACAGGTTTTCTTAAAGAATTTAAGCCAATTGACCAGATAATAGAAGGGGAGGTTGCCGGTGCTCCTGTTATAATAGGAGTTGGTGATACCCAGGAAAGCATGGAAAATGTTCATTCAAAACTCGGAATAAGAGAGGTTATGGATAAATACTACAAGGCACAATCTTTTTTTAATGCACAGGAATATTCAAATGCCGAAAGGAATCTTAAGGAAATGTTTTCTCTTGATCTTTCTATGGTAAGTCCGGACATGGTTAATAACGCAAAGATGCTTTATTTCAACGCCTTGTTTAAACTGGGTAAACTTAATGAATGCAGTCAGGCAATAACAGAATTTCTAAAAGTAGCAAAGGACAATATTACTATAAAAAAGACTCTATTTATCCTTGCGGATATTTATAAAGGCTTAAATAATCCGGAAGGGGAAAAGTCCATACTTCAGAAGATTGTTATGATGCCCCCGATTGATGAGTTGTCAAAGAAGGCTAAAGAGAGAGTAGGTACTATGGCGTAAATTACAGGTGGGAATTTATGGGTGAAGAAGTACTTGATAAATATGAACGAAGTTATAATCCTGGAGATATTATTTTTTGTGAATATGAAAAGGGAGATGAGTTTTATATAATAAAAGAGGGCAAGGTTCGCCTTACCAAGATTCAGGATAACAAAGAAAAAACTCTGGATATACTTGAGCCGCCAGCTATATTTGGTGAAATGGCAATAATTGAAGATGCTCCCCGTACAGCCACGGTTATAGCCGAAACCCCGGTTAAGGTTGTGGCTCTTAAAAAGCAAAATTTTAATGAGCTTTTAAGTTCCAATCCCAAATGGGCGCTTTCTCTTATTAAGATTCTTTCCAAGAGGATTTTTGATGCCTCTCGAAGGCTTGAGATTTTATCCTTCCAGGAAAATGAAGCAAAGGTTCTTGATACTCTTCTGATGCTTGTGGAATGGAAAGGTATTGTTCCGGCAACTTATCAGGATACAAAGCCTGTAGAGCTAGAGAATGTCCGGGCTGAGGATATTGCTCACTGGTGTGGACTTGATGTGCAGGAGTGTGAAAAGTACCTTACACGATATTCAAACATGGGAAGAATTGAAAGAACAGCAAATAAAATAGTAATAAAAAATCTTTCGGATATTTATCGTCTTGTAAAGAATAAGCGTAAGCTTCAGGAAAAAGAGGAATAACACAATAAGGAATTTTGCTTTATGAAGTATAAAGTATTCATTGACGGACAGGAAGGTACAACAGGCCTTGAAATACATGAAAGGCTTTCAAAAAGAAACGATATTGAGTTGCTTCAAATAGAGCCGGAGAAACGTAAGGATAGAGAGGCAAGAAGGGCTTTACTGAATGAATCCGATATATCTATTTTATGTCTTCCGGATGATGCAGCGAAAGAATCGGTTTCTCTTGTTACAAATCCCGGGACGAAAATAATAGATGCAAGTACAGCACACAGAACATATCCTGGCTGGGTTTATGGATTTCCAGAGCTTGATAAAGGGCAGAGGGAAATAATAAAAAAGGCTTTACGTGTTTGTGTGCCAGGTTGCCATGCAATAGGCTTTGTTAGCATAGTATATCCACTGATAAAGTATGGGATAATTTCAAAGGATTATACAGTTTTCTGTCATTCCATTACGGGATATAGTGGAGGAGGAAAGAAACTTATTGCGCAATATGAAAATCCTTTGGTGAAAAAAGAAAAGCTTAATTGCCCGAGGATGTACGCACTTCAGTTAAGGCATAAGCATCTTCCGGAGATGCAGAAATGGGCGGGGCTTAACTATCCGCCATTTTTTACCCCTATTTTGGGAAATTTCTACCGAGGTATGGCAGTTTCTGTTCCTTTATTTACAAGGAATCTTTTAAAAAATATAAACATTGAAGATCTTTATCAGGTTTTTAGGAAGCACTATGATGGGGAAAGATTTGTTCGGGTGATGCTACCGGGTGATAAAAGCATTCCTGAAGATGGTTTTTTCGATCCTACGGATTGTAATAACACAAACCGCATGGATATTTTTATATATGGAAATGCAGAGCATATTTTAGTAGTCTCCAGATTGGACAATCTCGGGAAGGGGGCATCGGGAACAGCGGTACAGCTAATGAATATTATGCTTGGTATAGAAGAAGAAACAGGATTGGTTTGAAGTTTTGCTGCGCATTGAAATAACAGGGGGCTATGGCAAGCATTACAGTGTTAACAAAATTATTCTTGATTTTGAGTATATTTATAATATTATATAAAAGCCAATTAAGTTTTAAAAAGAGGAGCAGGTTATGGGAATTATAGGAAGCAGAACCTTAAGTAATTTGTTTATATATTTAAATTTTCTATGGATTATACTCTTTCTTGTTATTCTTGTTATGAAGAAAAGATACCTTGCTATAATTGCTGGAGTGGTGGGCAGCATTTTACTTTATATTCTGTTTTCTTCAGGCTTAAGAATTCGTGTTAGTACATCAATGAATCTTTTTCTGGTAAGTCTTGGATATGGCTTTTCTATTTTTTCATGGCTATGGCTTTTGCTTGATAGGGATGGTAGAGATGTGGAATGGTCTATAATTTCTATTATGGGGTTATTTATAGTTTGCTATCTTAGCTATGGTTCCGCAAAGTTGGGTATAATTTCTACGATAGAGAAGAGTCTTACCTCTTTATATGGCTGGATGGCTTTCTTAATGGTGGTGGGCTATCTGTATCTTGCCATCAGGAATATGAGCAGTGCTGCCCAGGAAAAGTTAGATCTTTTGAGGCTCTTAACTATTGGTTTTATTATTCAATTTAGCCGCGAGGTTGTCTTTCTGTTTACAAATGTAAGGAATCTATCGTTTGAGGTGCTTCTGTTTAATTCTATCATAAAGACCAATTCAATTCTGCCTTTTGTTTATCTTCTTCATAGATTCATATCCAGAAGGTTTGATGAGACTTTGATGAGGAGATGATGTGGGACGAAGTCATAAAGTCTAAAGTCTGGCAATACAATAATTTTTTAAGGAACAGCTTTTATTATAAAAACTTTATCTTTATTACTTATTATTTTGCTCGTCCTTAGATTAAAAAAGTTCTTTAATCCTTAGAAATGTGTTTTATTAATGTAGATAGAGTTTATAAAGTTCAAAGTTAAAAGTTTGCCCTGACCTAAAGTTGTATGAAAACATATCTTCCTAATACAAGAATCTACTACTCTCAACCATAGAAAACTCTATAACCAAACTTTTAACTTTATAAACTTTCAACTGTTACAAATCCCACAATTGGAGGCTAAAACTTGTAAATTCATGCACCTGTCCACCTGAATCAATATGTTTCCCTGCCTTAAAAACTTCTATCCATCCATCTAAAAGATTTTTTGCCTTCATCTTTCCTCCTTTTATTTTTCTCATTAATTCCCCATACTTTTTTATGTTCAATGGGTGGAACGATTTTAATCTTTCTAAGAGCAATAATTTAGGGTTTTCACATTTAATTACATCGATTTTTTCAAAAAAATCTATTCAAACAACAAAAAAAACACTGAAAATAGTTTACAAAGACACAATTTAGTAGTACTATTAATTTCTCTTTTTTCTTTTCTTTTTTCTCTTTAATATTTATATAGGAGGGGAAAAGATGTGTTTAAGGAGTTGTATCTTGATATCATACAAGAAATAAAGAAGCATATAATAGATAAAAGAAAGAGCATACAAATTTCATTAGAAAGCATTCTGGGAATAATAACGGTTGGTATATCGCAAAATAATGTTTCATTACATCATCTTGATCTTGCGGGTCGGATTGAAGATAATAGAATAATTTGTGAAAGTAAAAGGAAGAGAGTCTGTTCAGATACTCACTTTGGGAGGTTATTTTCGGAATATCTTGAGATACCGGAAGAATTGCCATATCGAATCTTCAGTAAGATTAAACCATACTTACCAAAACGAACAGGTAAGTGTCTATTAATTATCGATGGTACAGAGCAATCAAAGCGATTATACAGTATTGGAGCACTTTATTCTATCAGTCCATTCTTTGTTGGAATAGAGAAACAAGAAAAGTATGGCAGGGAATTAAACGCTTCAGAGAAGTTAATTCGCCGAATTATGCCTCTATGGAAAGATGAGATTGACTTAATTGTAGGAGATGGATTATATTTCAATATAAATGATTTTAAGATAGCGCTGGAATTTGGGAAAGATTTATTTATTAAAACCAGGGAGCAGAATCTTCAGATTGTTCAGGAGACTGAATCAGCCTATCGAATAGAAAAAGCTTCATACTGGAATAGGGTCAAAGAAAAAAGCTACCTCGATATTGAAAGAAAAATATCCTATAAGGTTTTTGTTTACAAGAATTTTCAATACCAAAATTTACCAAAACCTCTAAACTGCTATCGTGTGGAAGAAACATTCCTCTCTGATGATAGGCGGGAAGTATTCTATTGCATTACAACAGCAACTGATTTAGGCCTGGCCGAGGCGAGAGAAATTGCCAAACGAAGATGGCAAATTGAAAACAATATCTTCCGCCTCGGTAATCAGGCCTGCCATACTAAACGAAGATTCTTCCGGCAAGAAGAGACTAACCGAAAGTACCTATTCCTTATATATCTTCTACTCAGTATCCTCTATATGCTGTATCTAATAGGCCAGTATCTAAGAGAGTTTTGCGCAAGAAATATGCACTTTATTCACTTTGTTAGGTATTGGATTATTTATAGTTCAAAACTAAACCCAAACCTAACCTTTAATTCTAAAATTCAATAAATTACCTGGTTAATTATTGCCTCTAAAATTTCAATCCTTCTCGATTCGTATATAATATCCTCTTTACTTCTTCTATAACAAAATTGGGGGAATTAATGATGGGTCACATTAATTCCCCATGGTTTAAAGGAGAGACAACTGAGGGTAAAAATTTGTGAAAGCTAAAAATAGATGGAGGAATAAAGACAAAAGGAAGGTGTGAAAAAATTTGAAAAATTGAAACAGAGAAGTATAATAAAGAGGTTCTCAACTTAATAGGTCGGCAGTCAGCAAAGGCTAAGAAGTATTAATTCTGTTTTCTGCAGGATTGAAGCATATTGAGCGAAAATGGTATAGACAGAAGAATTTAAAGTTTGCGAATTCGGGTTTAATAAGCTTGAGTTCAATGGAAATCTGATATAGGAAGCTATTTCTGGGAAAACTTTTAGTGGTAGAAGATCAAAACCTTCCCAGTATATGCTTAAGAATCTTGCCAGTTCAGAATCGGAACATGTTATGTCTCTTGAGATGAGAAGTTTTTTTTAATATGTCTTTGTAAACTATTTTCAGTGTTTTTTTGTTGTTTGAATAGATTTTTTTGAAAAAATCGATGTAATTAAATGTGAAAACCCTAAATTATTGCTTTTAGAAGGATTAAAATCGTTCCACCCATTGAACATAAAAAAGTATGGGGAATTAATGTTTTTTTATTTGAAAATTTTAGATAGAAAAATAAAATGAAATTTATAATTGCTAAAATTGAAAAGCCCGCGATTCCATAAATTCCAACATATATTTCATTTAATCCTGTTGTGAATATTAGAGGTAAGTTAGCGAAGGCGTTTAGTGATCCATGAAAAACAGCTGGACCTATGACTGAATTCGTTTTTTCCCGAATTAAATTCATAACAGGAGTCAGTAAAATACAAAATATTATCATCATAAAGCTACCAATACCTGTATTAGATGAATAGTTATATCCATCTAATACTAAAGGAATATGCCATATCCCCCATAATAGACCTATGAAAAGAGAAGATTTCCAGAAACCCCAATTTTTTATCTCATTCCAGAGAAAGCCTCTCCAGCCTATTTCTTCTCCAATAGCAAATACTGAATTGGGGAAAATACCAAAAATAAGCCCTTTGCCAACTTGATTTATAATTGGTATATAAGGAGAAATATCTTTAATGTTTTTTTTTAGCTCAATTCCAAAACGTTTTAAACCATCCATATATGGTGAGAAATGGACAGATGGAAATAGCAAGCTTACTAGAATAGAGGCTATAGAAATAATGAGAGGTAAGAACCACGCTATAATGTACCATTTGTTGAGACCATTTAAAAACATCCATTTGCTAATGAGTTCTGAGTGATTTATAAAGGAGATGATGAAAACTGTAATCATTGGGAAAAACATGTAAAGAGTGATGAAGTATCTTATTCTTATATTGAGTAGAGAGGATATTGTATATATAATTATAATTAATATAAAGTTAGTGAGAATAAATTGGATTGTTTTTTTCATTCATTTTCTCCATTTCTTCCTTATTACTGAATAGCTCTGTTAATATTAAATAGCTTAAACTAATTCCGATCTTCCATGATATATCTTCATAATAATTAATAAGACCTATCCTTATTTCTTCGGAAGGAGTTAGGGCGTATCCTAATTTTAAATTAAACAAGTAAGTATCCAGTATGTAGTTGTCGCTTATTGATGAAAGATTCAGGCCGAATTCGCAAGAAATAGAAAATTTATCGTTTATAATAAAGTTCAGAGAATTAATTATCTGAGTATTCCAGTTTTTATATACTGTTGTGTTATCTTTATTCCATAGAGGAATTGTCCAGGTGCATATAATATTATAAATGATTGGATCTATTATTTTTTCTAGGATAATTCCTGGGGTTATTGAAAGATTGTTATAATTTTCTATCTGGCTATCAGAATAGAGAGAGTTATAATTCAGAATTAAATTTGTATTTGGATTTTCCAGATTTTCGCTTAATTTTTTTCTGGAGGGCAGATCTATTCTTAGAGAGAATTTAAATGTCTGTTCAAATATTTCGGTTTTGTAAACAGGATTGATAGAAATTGGTTCTATTAAAAAGTTAGCATAGTTTCCGTACATACTTTCCGAGGGATCTTTTACTTTTAGTAAGTTGATAGAGCAAGGTAAATTGAGAAATAGAGAGAAATTTTTATTAAAGTAATAACCAACTTGTAGATATGAGAGCAAGTTTCTTTTTTGAATTGTTTCAAGTGTTTGGGATTGATAAAGAAAGTTTACAGATACTAATAGCACTTTTTCTAGGTTATATTGAAAAATTGATTCTTCACAAAAGGATTTTTTGCAAACACTTGTCGCTAGTAGTATCGTAAGAAATATTTTTAACTTAGTAAATCCAAATTTGTTCATACATTATCCTGTTAATATATTCTTGTGCTTTTTTTATGGCTTCTGATTTGTTGCTAATGGAAAGATCTATCATTGTCTTATTTGTTTTTTCAGGTAGAATTATAAGGACATTACCGCTCCAGGTGTCCAAAAATTGTTTTTCCGTATAAGCCATATTTCCAAAAGCAGGATCTTTTATTATAAAAAAATTTTTGACTTCTCCAACAAGCAGAACAAAATGCCCAATGGGTTTAAGAGAATAATGTCTGTTTAAATGTACAATAATGGGAACGGTGGCCCTTGCAATAAATTCTCTTAAAGCAGGCATATTCATTTTATAGCCATAAGCTTGGAATCCGAAATCATTTGCTATTTTTTTCATGTGCAAAAAGGTAATTCCTCTCTTTTCTTTTATTATATTTGTGATGTATCGATCGTACATAGTATGCTGTTTTATGTCTAATTTAAAGAATTCCTGAAATAAGGTTGACAATACAGCTAGTCCACAGGTGTATTCGGAAATCTGTTTATCTACTGATGCAAACTTTTTAGAAGAGTATGGTTTAACAGTTGTACTGAAGACAGAAGAAAAAATAAGTAGCATGGCAAATATTTCAAGTCTAATCATGTGTTTTATTCCTCTTTTTTACTCAATCAAAGTGTAGATTGAATCAGCGGTAAAAGCTTTTCCTTGTTTTCCACAATTGAACCATTTTCTATCATTATAATTTCGTCTGCAATAGTTAGCATAGAAGGTTTGTGAGCTACTATAATTATAGTGCAACTTTCTTTTAGTTTTAACAATTCATTTTTTATGATATTTTCAGATTCAGCATCAAGGTAAGCAGTTGTTTCATCGAATATAAAAACCTTTGGTTTTCTGATAAAAGCTCTTGCAATCGCTATTTTTTGAGCTTCTCCACCAGATATGTTTAATCCGTTCTCTCCTACAACAGTTTCAAATCCAGCCGGCAGTTGGTAAAAGAAATTCATTCCCGCTCTTTTTATTGCCGCAAGTACTTCTCTCTCTTCGACATTTTTTATTCCATAGGTGAGATTTTCCAAGATTGTTCCATTGAACACATGATTGCTTTGCAGGGAAAGGAGTATATTTTCTCTTAAAAATTTTATGTCCAGCTCTTTTATGTCTTTATTGTTCAACATTATTCTACCAGAAGCCGGTTCAAAGAATCTTACCAACATCTTGCATAAAGTTGATTTTCCGGAGCCACTTTTACCTACCAGGGCTATTATTTTGTTTGGTTCTATACACATATTTATATTGCGTAACACGGGTTTGTTGTTAAAATAGAAAGATACATTTTGGATTTCTAAATAAATTTCGTTTTTTAGGGAAATTTTTTCCTTACCTGCTTTAGAGAGATAAAAAGGTACATTTTGATATTCCATAATGCGATGTAGGCTTACCTTTACGTCCTGATATATAAGTACAAGATTAGTCAACATTATTACTGGTTTATAAAGTATATTAGTCCATAGAAGGAAAGCAGTTAATGTACCAAGACTTAAAGAGCCGCTGTTTATCTGAATACTGCCATACCCAAGAACTATGAATATCCATATATTGCTTACAAAAACAGATATAATATCGGAGGATTTGTATATCATAAAGTTTTTTAAATTAATAGGTACCTGTTCAACTAGTAGCTTTTTAAATTTTTCCTGTTCATACTCTTCTGTTGACAAAGACCGAATGAGTTCTATATTTGAAAAATGTTCGACAGTGTTGCTTGTAATTTTTTGTGATTGTTCTTTTGCCTCAAAGGAATAGTTAATCATAGGTTTTCTGAATAAAACTATTATAACGGCCTGGAAGGCTAATATTATAAAAACAAGAATTGTTAATGTTCTGTGGAAGTTCAACATTATTATTGCGCTTGATGTTAATAATATTGCAATGGGAAGAGTAACACAAGCCTGTACCCAGAAAGCTGTAATCTTTTCTGTATCAGTTAGAATTCTATGGGTTATTGAGCCTTTGTCAACCTTCTGGTAAAAATCGAATGGGGCGAATTGGAGTTTCTTAAAAAAGCCTAATTTGAAATTTACGCCACTTAAATTATTTACTTTTGCAAGTATGTAATTTGAAACTAAAGCTGTGATTACACCTATCAATAGGATTCCTCCACCAAGTAGCATTAGACCTGGTAGATAGTTATAGAAGTTCTTAATTATAACTATATCAATTATAAGCTTTGTGAAGATTGGTATGAAGAGAGTGGTAAATTGATTTATAATTGCTATAAAGATGCCAAGGATTAATAGACCAATATTTCCTTTTGCATTTTTTAGGAAAAGTTTGAGACATGTACCCAAATTATTTTTTATTATCATAATAAATAACCCATGATTTAGCTTGAATCAGACCTCGTTTTTTTGGGTTTTGCTCCTGTTATTGAGGTAAATAAATATAATTGCAAACAGAACCCATGCAATTATGTTTCCTAAGAGTATTAGGTTTCTATTTGCTGGTAATCTTGTAATTAATCCAAATATTACACCTAAAGTAATACTTGCCAGTAGAATTACTATATTTTTGCTCTCTTTTATCTTATTTATAAATATTCCTATGTAAAGGCCTATTATTGAATGTACAATTACAATCACTAATGGGGTTACTATAATGGATAACCAGTAAAGTGAATCTTTATCCAGCATTATTAGTTTACCATATTGTTTTTCTGCTTGTGATAATTCGCTAAAAAATCTTTCTTTGAAGAGAAAAACAGTCATAATTGAAAATAGAGCTACAATTATTCCCAGAACAATACCTGCTACAAAGCCGTTGTTTGCATAAAAGCTTTCATTTCTTTTTTTTAGGATTTTTCCAAGTTTTAAAAACATATAATCCTCCTAAAATTTTATTCAAATAAGTTTTTTAGAATGGTTTTTATTTCAACCTTTTGATTATTATCTACCTTGAAGTAACTTTCCGGTATTTCAAAATCGGTATTTATTTTTATAACTTTTGTTTTCGCGGCCAGGATATTGTTCGTATGAATTAAGATTTCTAAGGGTATATAGAGACAATCCATTAGGTTAGTGTGTCGGGTGATAATAATCTTCAACTTGTCTGAGGCATGTTCTGTATCATAGCAGATTATTTTATAGGGAATATAAAATTTCTTATCCATCCACAATTCATAGAATCTATTATTTTTTTTTCCACTAAATAAATAATAAGAGACATTACCTTCTTTTACCTGTGAAAAATTTGTTCCTTCACTGATAATTTCTTTTATCCAGCTATTTTCAAAGTCCACATGCTTGCTTTCTACCTTTTCAAGATTCTCCAAAGAGACTTTTTTTGTGAAACCTGCATAAATTTGATAGTATTCATTTCCATCAAATATAAATATATTTTTTGATTTTTCCTGAGAGTTGGTTTCAATCTCTAACCTAATTTTTTGCTTTTTTTTGTAAATTGTTAGATCTGAATAAGGAATAAGCTTGTTGCCAGGGTATTCTATTCTTTCAGTAATAACAAGGTTACTTACCTTTTCAGAGGATTTTGCATATCTTTCATTTAGTATAGATAAAATGTGTTCTTTTGAATCTTTACAAATTCCAGCCAATGGAATAAACAGAAAAATAATAGGGAAAAATATTTTCTCTTTTATCATGATATTATCTCATATTTAATAGTCTTTTCACTAAGTATATTATGAATAAGCTAACTCTTCTCTTCTCTTTTCAACTTCTTTTATATACTCCTGTGGGTAGTACCAACTCCAAGTTCTTATATCTATTCCCACTCCTAGTTCACTAATAGAAATGCCTTCTTCCACAAAATTTGATTTTACTATGAAGTTCTTAATTCTGCTATCAAATTCATTATTTAAATTTTCGTGAATTTTTATTTTGGCAATAGGGTTTACAGCAATAAACTGAAGATTATCAGTTGAATATTTTAATAGAAATTCTGCTTTTTCGAATGGACAGTATATCAGGCGTATAATGGCAGCCTGTATTGGTTTAGTAGGAACTTGAATAGAAATAAGGCCTTCAATCGATTTATCTTTCATTAATAGAAAAAAATCCTCGGCAAAACTAAATAGTTTTTGTCGAAGAGGAATTTCTTCATAATCAAACTGTCCACAGAATACGCTTTTGTAGAATATAACATCTTTATCTAATTCTTTTTTGGAATCAATTTTAAACCTTTCTAAAAATGATAAAATTTCTCGAATATCATTTTCACTTCCGATTCTCATGGAATATTCATCATCAATAATTTCTTCACGGTTAAAAAGAAATGGATTCTCAGAATCCCATGATAATATCAACAGTCTTGAAAAAAAAGCTAAAGTTTTATGAATATCCCTCTTTATCGTTTCCTGGGGAACAAGAGGGTATTTTTTTTTCATTATGGAAATTATGTTTTCAACAGTATTTTCCCCATCGCATAGTTCCAGGATTTCTTTTGAGGTTTTATTAATCACAAGTTCTCTTGTCTCTGGATGAAATTTGGGTATAATGGTATAATACCCCTCTTTTTCTTCCCTTATAAAATCCAGATATTCATTTTTAAACATTGGTATTGCAGTTTCTATCATAAAAGCCTCCTTTTTAAATTAAGAAAACACTTTATCTTTTATTAAGTCATACCTTATGTTTTCGTCAAACCACACTATCGGTAAACCTTTGTGTTCTTTCCCAAAATCAGATATACACATTATTCTGCTAGCTATATTTTTAACAAAATCATTTTCCCATATTCTTGGTAAACCTTTTTCCCAGTATTTTATGATGGAGTTTTTTCTTATGTTTCCGACAGATATAGGAAGATAAGGAGAAACAACTATATCACCATTTGCCTGTATGGTTAAGAAGCTAACCATATGTTGTGCAGTTGTCCTGAATCTTATCAGATGATCAATAGGGTCACCCCATTGAATTATAGGTTCTTTATTATAGTATTTTAGTTCGTTAATCTTTCTTACCAGATTTCTATACTGGAATTCAGAAGGTAGTATATTTTCTACATTACTTCGTGCCCTTCCCAGTATCATTAGAGGTTGGACTCTGAAGATGTTAACTCCAAGAGATTTGCACAATTCAAAGATTTTTTCTAATTCTTCACAATTAAATTTTGTTGGAGTAAAGGCAACACCTACTTCTTTGATTTTCATTTCCTTAAATATTTTTATTGCCTCTATAGCTTTATTAAAGCTGCCTTTTGCGATTCGTAAAGTTTCGTGCGTTTTGTCAGTTGCTCCATCGAGGCTTACCTGAATTCTTTCTACACCGCTTTCTTTTAACAGAAGAGCCTTTTCACTGGTCATGCTTAATCCGTTTGTAACCAGAGAAACCATTATGCCATTTGAAGAAAGCATTCTTGATATCTGGCATAGAAGATTAAAGCGAAGGGTAGGTTCTCCTCCACAAATACATATGTTGTGAGGTTTCATTTTTATAACATCTTTGATGAAATTAATAACTTCTCTGTCGCTTAATTCATCACTTACTTTACTATTCTCATTACTGCGGTTAAAACAGTGCAGACAGTTTAAGTTGCATTTATTGGTTATGTCAAAGGCAAGTTGCGTTGGTCCTCTTAGTATCCTTGCATGCCTTATAGGTATTTCAGTATTTTCTTTTATTTCATGCATAATCTTACTCCTATACAAAACTTTCTTGAACTAAGCCAGGCCTGAAATGGCCTGGCTTAATAAGCGATAATCTGAAAGTGATTATGGGGTAATGTCAATAGCAGTTAAGACCAATACCAATACTGCGGCAACTGCTACAAATACAGGTCCCACGAACCATGCAAAAGCTCCCATTACCTCATTCATCTGAGAATCACCCAGAACTTCTACTGTGGGAGATTGGTACATATTACTCCTCCTACTTAATTATTTGTTGAGTTTTACCTCAACATTGTTAAGTTTGAAATTGTATTGACTTATAATTTTCAACTATTTTCAGAGAAAGCATCTTGATTTTTGTTATACCTGTAATATAACAGAGGTGATAAATCATGTCAATTTTTGGTAATATTTTTGGTGCAATGATAATTTTTCATTCAATCTTTATTTAAAGGGTTTAGACTATTTTTTCGTACTTGCGAAAATTTTAATAAATTGATCTCCAGAAATTTCATTTACCTTTTTGTAAAAACTATCTGCTTTACATTCTGGCACTGTACCAAAAAGGGAATAAAGTATAATAGGGAGGGAACCTAGAAGTTCCTGGCGAATTGTATTCTCGATTTCTTTTAGATCTGCTGGTGTTAAAGCCGATGGCAATCTAAAAAATATATGGCATTGATTATCATCACTTTTGAATATTTTGAAGTTATTTTTATCAATGCCTGGAAGGAGTATTCTTGTATGCAGACACTTTATTATAAACTCTATAAATGCGTTTTCATCAGGAGTGAAGTAGTCTTCAAGCAATGGATTTTCTACAAGTGCTTTATACTTTACCATTAAATCCTTAAGGTCAGCGTAATCGGGATTTATATGATATGCCTTTGACCAGCAATCTATAGCCCTTAAAAAATCTTTTTTATAAAAATAAGCCTGTCCAAGCATATAAAGAACCTGGTGCTTTATATTTGGGGTAATTTTGTCCATATACCTGTTACCCATCTCTATAGCAGTCTGAAGCTGATTATCCAGAACAAGGTTTTTCAATATGCGGATAAAGGCTTCGTTAAAGGTATCATTTCTCTCCATTAAAGGTCTTAATAAGACAATAGATTCTCTATAGTTTTTGTTTGAGGTATATATATCTGCAAGAAGTAGGGTTATATTGTTTCTTGAAGAGGAATCAGAAATATTTAGTTTTAGTGTATTTTCTAATTCTATTATAGCCTTTCTGAAATTGTTCTGATAGTAATGAATCCTGCCTAAAAGATAATGTGCGTTCCAGTTTTCTGGCTTTACCTGTACGAGTTTTTCAAGGTAAAACGCGGCTTTCTGGTAATTCTTTCCTTTGTAGTACATATTACCCAGTGCATAGAGTGCCCGGTATTCGTTTGGATTTTCGTTTAAAGCCATAATGTAATTGCCCGAAGCCGATATAAGCTCCCCGCTTTTTGCGTATAGATCACCTATTTTAATTAAAAGATCTATCTTTGTGTTTTTTCTGTATTCATGGGCAAATTTGGTTAATGCTTCTTCATAGAATTTTATGGCATTTGTGATGTCATTAAGTCCTTCATAAGCCTGAGCAATCATATAATAAATTAAAAAACTTTTTTTCTCTTTGAGATAAGTACTGGCAAGATTAAGAGCCTGTTTATAGTTGCCCTTTTTTATAAGGAATTCAATCTCACTAAATTTCTTTTGTTGTTTTAAAGATTTGTATATGTAATATGTGGCCAGTATTATTACAAAAAGCACTATAGAAATAAAAAACAAAACAAGAATGTCCATCTTAAAATCTCTCTTTTAAGAGATTTATCGGAAAATAGCCTTATAAAATAAATCAATAGTACCCCTGTAAAAGTGAAGAGTTAAATCATTGGTCCTAAAGTGGCACTACTTTTGGGTTGTTGAACTTCCATAAGTATTTTTACATAAGTTTATTTTTTAAAATTTATAGGTTATAATATAACTAAGAAATTTATAATGAAAAACAAATATCCAGAGTTAGAAAAAAAAGTTTTGAATTTTGTCTTAAGTTTAGGGTAGGAGTTATTTATGAAGAGATTTTCGGGACTTTGGATATTCTGTTTAGCCATTATTAGCACTTTTGCTTATAGTAGAAATGAACTTTTAAGGCTTGATTTTTTGCCAGAATATTCTGTGATTAATTCTTCTTGCTTTGGTGAGGATAGTGGAGTACTTCTTATTAATCCTGCGGGGCTTTATAGAGTAAACAGGATTAATGCAATGTTTTCTTCTGGTAGCGGACTTAATGTTAATTTCCTTGGATTGTCAACAATGATGCCTCTTATTGGAGGTGTGGTGGCTGTAGATCTTTACAATACAGTGGATGAAAATGGACTGCTAAAACGTGGGCTTGCTCTTGGGTGGGGCAATGACTTTTTTGGTTTTTCTTCCTTTGGATTTTCTTTAAAAACTGTGTCAAGAGAAAATATTCTGGATTTTTCAAATGGGGCTCTTTTTGATATAGGATTGATTCTTTTCCCTAATGAATCCCTTGGAATTGATTTCTTTAAGAATAAGTTTATTAACAATAGGCTTTTTTTAAGCCTTGTTGTACAGAATCTTGGTAATAGGGTATTTGCAGATGCTGGTGAACAGATGAATATTCGTGTGGGACTTGGATATAAACTTGAGGAATTGTGGACAAAGTTTTTTGTGGAGAAGTTCTTTTTAAGCGATGGGAATTCTTTATATTTAGGAGCAGAGTTAAGACCTACAATAGACTTTCTGGATATATTCTCTCTTAGAGTTTCTACAGATCTTAGCAATGTAAGACTTGGCGCCGGCATACATGGAAAAGATGCCGGGGTTGATTTTTCTTACTGTGTCCAGACAAAAGAATTTTACTTTTCCTTTACTGGATATTTTGAGAAAGACAGAAGTGAACTTTCAAAAGAATATTATGATGATGGATTAAACTATTATAATCAGGCGAAGGAAGTGGAACGAGATAAAGAAGATGTGGCTTTTGATAAATACCGACTTGCTTATAATAATTTTTCAAAGGCTTATGATCTGGATAAGAACAATAAAAAAGCTGCCTATATGAAGACAAAAATTGAAGAGAAGATGGAAAGCTATAAAACTACCTATGTAAATAATGCTGTTAATGCAGAGAGTAAAAATGACTATGTGTCAGCCCTTGTTTACTATAACAAAGCCTATCAGGTAGAAAAGGATTCATCAATAAATGAAAAGATATTGCAGCTTTCAAAGAATGAGACTGTAGTTTCTCATGTTAATAATAAAAAGCAGATTATAAGAAGTAATTTAAAATCTAAAAAATATTTGTCGGCAAGGAGAGAAGCGGAAAAACTTCTTAGGGTTATTCCCGGTGATAAAGAAACACAAGAACTTTTTGAGGATGCAGCGTCTAATCTTAAGTCGGTTGCGGAGGATTATTATAAAAAAGCTCAGAACTTCTATGATAAAGGCATGTATGAAGAGTGTATTGCCCAGGCAAAGAAAGCCCTTATTTATGACCCTGAAATGGAAAAGGCGAATGATTTAATAGCACTGGCCTCCTCTGAAATAACAGAAAAAAGAGGAATTCAACGAGCGAATGATCTTTATAAACAAAAGAATTATCTGGGGGCATATAGAATTGTGAATTGGCTACTTTCTAAAAACGAGAACAATAAAGAGGCTGCAAATTTAAGAGCAAAAATTTTACGTGCCCTTAAGGATAGTGTAAAGGTGAATCTTGATAGAGGCATAGGCTTCTATAATAATTCGGAATATGATAAAGCGATAGAAGAATTTGACAAAGTCCTTCTTGTGGACTCGACAAACAGCATTGCTACGGATTACAGAAATAGGGCGCTTTCAAAACAGAAGGCTCTTGAAAAACTTGAGCAAATAGAGGAATAGTAATGAGAAAAAAACTTGGGCTTAACATTGATCATATTGCAACTTTAAGGCAGGTAAGAAAAGCAGAATTCCCCGATCCAGTTGAGGCTGCATGTATTGCAGAGCTTGCTGGTGTTGATGGGATTACTATACATCTTCGTGAGGATAGGAGGCATATTCAGGACAGGGATGTTTACTTACTGAGGAGTATTTTAAAGACTCGATTAAACCTTGAAATGGCGTTAAATCCAGATATTATTGAGATTGCTCTAAAGGTAATTCCAGATGATGTGTGTATAGTCCCTGAAAAAAGAGAAGAGCTTACTACAGAAGGTGGACTTGATGTTATTAAGAATATAAAGACGCTTAGAGAAGTAATTCCAGAGATGCATAAAAAGGAAATTGTGGTAAGTCTTTTTGTTGATCCGGATAAAAGCCAGATAGAAGCCTCTAAAGAAGTCGGCGCGGATTATATAGAGATTCATACTGGAAGGTACTCCGATGCCAGGGATGAAAAGTCCGTAGCGAAAGAACTCGGGCATATTATGGAAAGTGCTCAATATGCTGCTTCGCTTGGGCTAAGGGTAAATGCCGGGCATGGGTTGAATTACAAAAATGTTTATTCCATTGCCTTAATTGATGAGATAGAGGTGCTTAATATCGGACATTCTATTATAGCCCGAGCGGTTCTTGTCGGCCTTGAAAAGGCAGTCCGTGATATGTTTGTTATTCTTGATAGGGCGAATGTAGATTCGCAGAAGAAGTAGGGGGATTCTCTTACAGAGGAAGCTCCTTATAGAGATTATACTATAAACTTACCAGTCTAAGTATCCTTTCCTGAATTTAGGAAGTTAATAAAAATGAGGAGATTAAGTTAATTATTTTAACCGGATATTGGTCCTTATCCTCTAGTTCCTGGATTAATAGCAAAGTATTTGGAGTTGGATGTCAGTGCTCTGTCCCCGTCTGTAGAGGGTAAATTGTATGAGTTTTCCAGGAGAGTGTGGAAAAGAGAATACTGGAAAAGATTAGTTTTGATTGGAGCAGATGCTTATAGTTTATTGAAGTGTGTTCGTGCTTTGAAGAGAAATAGAGTTTTGTGTATACTTCAGGAAGTTCCGGCGGGGAAGATTAGTAATGAAGAGAGTTATTTGGATTTTATCTGCGAGTTAGATAATAAAGTAAATTTAAAATTAAGCGAATATACCGCTTCTTTGCTAGGTTTTAATGTATTTGCCGGCGCTGGGGCTGTAGAACTGAGTTTTAGGATGAAAGTACCTCTTTTGTTTGCAGTGATTCGGAGAATTGGAAAACTTAATTACATACTGAATTTAGAAGAGGTTTGTTTTACAGATGATGGTAGTATAGAGGGAAGCTTAAATGTTTTATATAAGAAAATCGAAAGAGAAATCTGCAAGTTTCCAGCCTCGTGGGGGCTTTGGCCATGGTTACATAAGATAGTAGCATCTCTATGAGAAAACGAAGATAATAAAATCTAAAAATTCTTCCGAAATAATAATGGCTAATCATAAATTAAGACAAAATTAGAATGAACATTCATGGGAGGGGAGAAGGTTTTCCCCCTTAAAGAATCGGGAGGATTTTATGAATAGATGGATATTTAGCTTATTACTTTTACCTGCGATTGCTTTTCCATTAACTGCAGATGAGATAATCAAGAAGGTCGATAAAAATCAGGTCTTTGAGA
>Ga0315298_1003108_pt1 | contig 26882 bp, 22 predicted proteins | sample WHS_1_MG_FD_203077 | JGI IMG/M metagenome (GOLD analysis project Ga0315298, IMG submission 203077) | Extremophilic microbial mat communities from Washburn Hot Springs, YNP, Wyoming, USA - WHS_1_MG | ecosystem: Environmental > Aquatic > Thermal springs > Hot (42-90C) | place: USA: Wyoming... | reverse complement strand
CAAGAACATGCGTTCCATCCGGGAGAGGCCTGAGGAAGCGCAGTCCAGAGCGATTCCCGGTCACTGGGAAGGCGACCTCATCAAGGGGGCCTTCAATGGAAGCGCCATCGGTACCCTGGTGGACCGCAGCACCCGCTTCGTGATCCTGGCCAGGGTGGACGATTCTTCCGCAGAGGCCGTTCTGGAGGGCTTCTCCAGACACGCCTGCGCACGCTCCCCAACACCTTGAGGAAGACGCTGACCTATGAGGTAGCCAAGCATGACGACACGCATCGTTGAACTTCTTGCCGGGATCGTTGCGTTGCTGGCATCGTTCGACGCTCTCGCGCCATGGTTCCTCCGCCGCGCCTTTCGGGCGCCGCGAATGGTGGAAAAAGGCACGCCAGCCCGTTTCCATCTGCCTTACCGGGAATTATCCATTGCCACCGAAGGGGGCAAACGGCTTTTCGCCTGGTACATTCCTGCGCCACAGTTCATCTCCGCACCCCTCCCGGTCCCGGCCATCGCGGTTATCCACGGATGGGGAGGAAACGCAGAGCTGATGTTGCCTTTTGCGCCCGTTTTACATCGTGCGGGTTACTCGCTGCTGTTTTTTGACGCAAGGAATCATGGCAAGAGCGATGCGGATGGTTTCTCCTCCATGCCCAAATTCGCCGAGGATCTGGAGCATGCCATCGATTGGCTCGAAGCCAGGCCCGATGTTGCGCCGGGGCAGGTCGCTATCCTGGGTCATTCGCTGGGGGCGGCGGCGGCCTTGCTGGTGGCTTCCCGCCGCCCCGTGGCAGGGGTGGTCAGTATTGGCGCCTTTGCCCACCCTGCCATGGTGATGCGCAGGCTCATGACAGCTCATCATATCCCTTACTGGCCGGTGGGGCGCTGGGTGCTCAAGACGGTAGAGAGGCAAATTGGTGTGCGTTTTGCCGATATCGCTCCCATTGCGACTATCCAGCGGATAAAGTATCCCGTGTTGCTCGTCCATGGCGCGGACGATGCCCAGGTACCGGTGGCGGACGCCCGGGCGATTTATGCGCAGCGCAAAAGCGAACGGGTGCAGCTATGGGTTTTGCCCAAGTCGGGCCACAATTCCATTCACAAAATTGAAGATTATGGAGCGCAATTGGTAGCCTTTTTGCAGGGTGTATTTGGGTGATCATGATTGCATGCCGCCTGCGCAGGACCTGGTCCAGCGCTCCCTTTAGGGCTGGTCGCTGCCCCCTGGCGTTTCAACCCGGCGGCGGTTATCGTAGCGCCCGCTTCCATCCATGATCAGGAGACCCAGCCGTGCAGGTAGATGCTAAAAGCAAAGAGGCCATCGAAGATATCATCAACCGTCGCATAGGGATCGCTTCCCTGCAGGCGCAAATCAAGGAGGACATCCAGGCGGTGGCGGAATCCCTCGGGGTGAAGGCGGCTTACCTGAACAGGATCATCACCCTGGTAGAGAAGGAGCGAGCCAAGGGGGATATCCTCAGCGGCGAGCGGGATATCATCGAGGCCGCCGAAATCATGCTGGCACAGGACGGTGATTAAGCAGAGCCCCCAGCCGGGGCCTGAACGATCAGGGAGTAACGCTGCCAACAAGTCCCTTGCGGGAAGGCGCCGATTCGCCCGGCAGGCGGACTGGTATGTCCCGCTGACGGTCATCTTATCCTTTTTTGACGAAAATCTGCTGCAGCAGGCGGTACCAGAGGGGCGGGCGGCGGGGTGGGGCGGGCGGCGGCTCCCCTGATCTGGGGGGCTTTTGGGCCGGGATTCGGCCCGGTGGATAGAGGTCTACAAGGGTGGCTCCCCAGCCGCTGCGGTCGTTGGCGAGGCGGAAGGCGGCCACAGCGGGTTCCTGGCGGAGGATGGCATGGACGATTTCGCGCTGGACGCCCTTGCCTTTGCCGTGAATGATGCGGATTTGCGTAATCCCCTGACGGCGGCAACTGCGCAGGTACTCGCGCACGAGGTCGGGGACTTCGCGGGGACGGAAGGCATGCAGGTCCAGTATTCCATCCAGGGGCAGCGTGGTGGGCCGTGTTTCGTTCACATTAAGATCCGGCTATGCCCGCGAGCGCAAGGATGGTGCCGCGGTTTCCTGATGGCGGGTGCAACTCCGTTCGCTTCACAGCAGGACCCGCTCGATGCCCCCCTGACGCACCTGGGCGATGAAGCGTTGCTGCCAGTCGGCGCCGAGGATTTGCCGGGCCAGTTCGACCACGATGTAGTCGGTAGCGAGGCCGGTATCCTCCCGGTAGCGTTCCAGGCCTTGCTGGCAGGCGGGGCAACTGGTGAGGAGCCGGATTTCGCCGTTGTCGGCACGCTCTCCACCGGTGAGGGCGCGGATGCCGTCGTGGAGTATTTCTTCCTTGCGGAAACGCAGTTGCGTGGCGATGTCCGGCCGGCTGCTGGCCAGGGTGCCGGCCTCGCCGCAGCAACGTCCCGAGTCCCGTACCGCCTGCCCCAGCAGTTCCTGGGTAACCTGCAAGGGTTTGTAGGTCTTCATGGGGCTGTGGCAGGGATCGTGGTAAAGGTATTGCACGCCTTCCACCCCGTCGAGCTTGACCCCTTTTTCCATGAGGTATTCATGGATGTCGAGGAGACGGCAGCCGGGGAAGATCTGCTGGAACTGGTACTGCATGAGTTGGTCCATGCAGGTGCCGCAGGACAGGATGACGGTCTTGATATCCAGGTAATTCAGGGTGTTGGCGATGCGATGGAAGAGCACCTGGTTGCGCACCGAGATTTCCTGGCCCTTGTCGTCCTGGCCGGCGGCGGTCTGGGGATAGCCGCAGCAAAGATAGCCGGGGGGCAGGACCGTTTGCGTGCCTTGGGCGTGCAGCATGGCGAGGGTGGCGAGGCCGATCTTGCTGAAGAGGCGCTCGCTGCCGCAGCCGGGGAAGTAGAAGACGGCGTCGCTGTCCTCCGTGACCTTTTGCGGATCGCGGAGGATGGGCACCGTTTCACTGCCTTCCAGGCCGAGAAGCTGGCGCATGGTCTGGGCGCTCATGTCGGTCGGCAGGGGTTTGCGCAGGAGGTGAATGACCTCGGCGCGGAGCGTGGGCTTTTCCGTGGTGGCGGGTGGCGGGCCCTTGGGTAGCCAGGGCTTGGCGATCTCGTGGGCGAGGGCCTGGGCGCGATAGGCGGTCTGCAGCACGCCACGGCGCAGGAAGTGTACGGTGCGCGGCTCCGTGGCATTGAGGTAGCTCATGGCCAGCCGGGTGCCTAGGTTGAAGGATTTCTCGCCTCGGGCACGCAGGATGTTGCGCATGTGGACGGAGACCTTGCCGAAATCGATGTCCACCGGGCAGGGGGTTTCGCATTTGTGGCAGGTGGTGCAGTGGTCGGCCACGTCGTTCATGGCGGTGAAATGCTGGCGCGAGACGCCGCGGCGGGTCTGTTCCTCATAGAGGAAGGCCTCGATGAGGAGCCCCGTGGCGAGGATCTTGTTGCGCGGTGAATAGAGGAGGTTGGCGCGGGGGACGTGGGTCATGCATACCGGCTTGCACTTGCCGCAGCGCAGGCAGTCCTTGATCTCGGCATTGAGGGCGCCCAGTTCGCTGGCTTCCAGCAGCAGGGCCTCCTGCTCGACGAGTTGCAAGGACGGGGTATAGGCACCGTCGAGGCCCGAGTCGGGCAGGAGTTTGCCGGGGTTGAAGAGCCCTAGGGGGTCCACTTGGGCCTTGTAGGCGGCAAATGCCTGGACCTTTTCCGGCTCCAGCCAGCGCATCTTGGTGATACCGATGCCATGTTCGCCGGAAATGACGCCGCCCAGGGACTGGGCCAGGGCCATGATGCGGTCGACGATGCGGTCGGCCTCCCGGAGCATGGCGTAGTCGCTGGAAAGGACGGGGATGTTGGTGTGGACGTTGCCATCGCCGGCATGCATGTGCAGGGCGACGAAGAGCCGGCTGCGGCGCAACTCCTGATGGATGCGGTGCATCTCCTGGCGCACGCCGACAAAGGCCTCGCCGCCGAAGATTTCGTCCAGGGCCTGGCCCACCTCCCGGCGGTAACTGATGCGCAGACTGCGGCGCAGGAGGAGATCGATGAGGCGGTCGCCGAGGCGCAGGTTCCGGCGGGCGGCCTCATCCAACAGCTCTTCGTGCTCTGCGGCCGCGTCGTTCAGGCCGTCGGCAATGGCCTGCCAGCGTTTGGCCACCCCATCCAGGAGGGCCCCGGCCTCCTGTTGTTTGGCGGCGATGATGGCGCGGTTTTCGGTGCTGTCCTCGTAGTCCTTGGCCTGGCGCATCTGCGGCAGGCCACCCTGGAGATAATCGCCCAGGGCGGCGATGATGGCGCGCTTGTTGCTCAGGGATTGCTCGATGTTGATGCGCTCGATGCTGCTGCTGTAGTCGGCAAGGCGTTCCAGGGGGATGACCACATCTTCGTTGATCTTGAAGGCGTTGGTATGGGCGGCGATGGCCGCCGTACGGGCGCGGTCGGCCCAGAAGCGGCGCCGGGATTCGGGACTGGTGGCGATGAAGCCCTCCGCCCCGCGGGCATTGGCCAGCCGCACCACGGCGGCCGCCGTGGCCCCCAGGGCCTGCTCGTCATCGCTGGCGAGATCGGCAAGCAGGATCATCTTGGGCAGACCGCGGCCGGAGGCCTTGCTGCTGTATTTCACCGCCTTGACATAGCGTTCGTCCAGGTGCTCTAGGCCGCTGAGGAGGATCTGCGGCTGTTGCTCGACATAGGCCTTGATCTCGACGATGGCGGGAACGGCCCGCTGCAGGTCGTCGCCATAGAACTCCAGGCAGAGGGTGCGCTGATGGCTGGGGAAGCGGTGCAGGAGGAAGCGGCCGGAGGTGATGATGCCGTCACAGCCCTCTTTCTGGATACCGGGCAGCCCGCCGAGGAATTTGTCGGTGACATCCTTGCCCAGACCTGCCTTGCGCAGACTCCGGCCGGCCAGAGTGAGGATCTCCGGCGTGCCGATGGGGGTGTGGCCATCGGCGGCAAAACGGCTGAGACGAAAGCGTACACTTTCCTGATCATGGATCCTGCCCAGATTGTGATCGAGCCGCTCCACCTCCAGCCATTGGGCGTCGGCAGTGATCATGCGCCAGGAGAGGAGATTGTCGAGGGCCGTGCCCCAGAGGACCGCCTTTTTGCCGCCGGCATTCATGGCGATGTTGCCGCCGATGGTGGAGGCGTCCATGGAGGTGGGGTCCACGGCGAAGACCAGCCCGGCGGCCTCGGCGGCCTCGGCTACGGTTTTGGTGATGACCCCGGCCCCTGCGGCGATGCTGGGAATGGCCTGATCCAGGCCGGGGGGGGTGACAAACTCGACGGGGCCGAGGCTCTCCAGCTTTTCGGTGTTGATGACCGCGCAATGGGTGCTCAGCGGAATGGCGCCGCCGGTATAGCCGGTGCCGCCGCCGCGGGGGATGATCTGCAGGCCGAGTTCGCTGCAGGTCACGACCATGCGCTGCACCTCAGCCTCGTTCTCCGGATAGAGCACCACGAAGGGATACTCCACCCGCCAGTCCGAGGCATCCGTGACGTGGGCGACGCGGGCGTAGGCGCTGAAGTCGGCATTATCCTTGCGGGTGATGCGCGCAAAGCGCTTCGCCGCCCGCTGGCGCAGGGTCTGCTGGGCATCAAAGGCAGCGATGAAGCTGCCCACGGCGGCATCGGCCAGTTGCAGGAGGCGTTGTACCAGGGCATTGCCGTCGGCGCGGCTGGCGATGTCCTGCAGACGGTGCCGGATGGCCGCCCACAGGGCCTCGCGGCGCTGGCGATCGGCGGCGAGATCGTCCTGGATATAGGGGTTGCGCTGGACTACCCAGAGATCACCCAGGACCTCGAAGAGCATCCGCGCCGAGCGCCCCGTCACGCGCTGGGCGCGCAGGTCTTCGAGGATGCGCCAGGCCTCGACGCCGATGAGGCGCTGGACGATTTCGGCATCGGAAAAGGAGGTATAGTTATAGGGGATTTCCCGCAGGCGTTGGGTCATAGGTCGATGGCCAGATTGTCAATGAGGCGGGTCCGGCCCAGCCGCGCCGCCGCAAACCAGCGTGCCCCCGGGCGAGGGCGCGGGAGGGCCTGCAGGCTGGTGCCGTCCCGCAGTTCCAGATATTCGACGACGAAACCGGCCAGTTCGAGACTTTCCCGCGTTGCCTGGGCGAGGAGGGCGGGGTCGGCATCGGATTCCTTGCTGCGCCGGGCGAGTTCTTGCAGGTGTTGAAAGAGCAGCGGCGCGATGCGGCGTTCCGCGGTGCCGAGATACCGATTCCGGGAGCTGTAGGCGAGGCCGTCGGCTTCCCGCTGGGTAGGCGCGGGGAGCAATTGCACGGCGAAGTTGCAGTCCTCCAGGAGCCGTTGCACGACACGCAGCTGCTGATAGTCCTTCTCGCCCAGGACCAGGACCTCGGGGGCGACCATGTGCAGGAGTTTGCTGAGTACCGTGCTGACCCCGGCGAAGTGCCCGGGCCGGGAGCGGCCGCAGAGCACGCTGCTCAGGCTGCGCGGCGGCAGGACGATGGCGAGGTCCTGACGGCCGTGGGGATACATGACGTTGTCATCGGGGGCAAAGACATTCTGGCAGCCCGCCTCTCCCAGGAGTTGCAGATCGTTGCCGAGGCTGCGCGGGTAGCGGTCGAAATCCTCCCCCGGGCCAAACTGCAGGGGATTGACGTAAATGCTGACGAGGACATGATCGGCGCGGGTGGCTGCCAGGCGTACCAGGGCCAGGTGCCCGGCGTGGAGATTGCCCATGGTGGGGACCAGTGCCAGGGTACCCTTGAGGGCCTGCCGCCAGTGGCGCAAACCGGCGATTTCCTTGAAGATGGCCATGCCTCAACGCTCCTGGCGCGGGGGAAAGCGCCCGCTGCGTACTTCCTCGGCATAGCGGGTGAGGGCACCTTCCACCAGGCCGGCGCCGCCGAGGTATTGGTGGGCAAAGCTGGGACTGCCGCCGGGGGCCAGGCCCAGGACGTCATGCAGGACCAGAACCTGGGCATCGGTGTCGGGCCCGGCGCCAATGCCGATGGTGGGGATGGCCAGGTTGCGGGTGATCTCGGCGCCCAATTCCGCCGGCACGGCCTCGATCACCAGCAGGCGCGCCCCGGCGGCGGCCAGGGCGGCGCCATCTTCGCGCAGGTGCTGGGCGCCTGGCGCATCGGTCCCCTGCCGGCGAAAGCCGCCCCATTGACGCACCCGCTGGGGGGTGAGGCCGATATGGCCGCAGACGGCAACGCCGCGCTGGGCGAGGAAGGCGACGGTTTCGGCCATTTCCCGGCCGCCTTCCAGCTTGACCATGTCGGCACCGGCGCGCAGCAGGGCAGCGGCGCTGGACCAGGCCTGCTCGGGGCTCCCTTCGTAACTGCCGAAGGGCAGGTCGGCAATGAGCAGGCAGCTACCGGCACCGCGCGCCGCCATGCGGGTGTGATAACAGACCTGCTCCAGGCTGACGCCCAAGGTATCGGCTTCGCCCGCCACCACCATGCCCAGGGAGTCGCCCACGAGAATGCCGTCCAAGCCGGCCTGGGCGGCGAAGTGGGCAAAAGGGTAGTCGTAGGCGGTGACTAGGGCGCGCTTGCGGCCTGCAGCCTTGTCGCGCTGCCAGTCCTGCAGTTTTTTGCTCATGGCGATGGGGTCTCGTTTCGCGTGGGTAGGGCGTCGCTGACGCGCGTTAGAATTTGCTTATAGTGACCGGGATCCGCCACAAAATCCACCTGATCGGTGGCGAAATCCAGGCAGAGGCCCGGATATTGGGCGCGCCATTGTGCATAGGCGGCACTCACCCGGCGCAGATAATCATAGCGTAGTCGGGCCTCGTAGGGGGCATGACGCCGTTGTACCCGCGCCCAGAGCGTATCCAGCGGGGCGTGGAGGAAAATCAGCAAATCCGGCGCGGGGGGGCGGCTGTCGATGGCCTGCGCCACTTGTCGATACAGACCGAGTTCGGCAGGGGAGAGGGTCAGGGGGGCAAAGATCTCGCCCTTGGCACCGCAAAAGTCGCTCACCATGCCCTGGGTAGCCGGCATGCTTCGCCATTGCGCATGCCGTTGCAGCAGAAAACAGATCTCGGTGGCGAGGGCCGGGTGCGATGATCTGGTGTAAAAATCCGCCAGGAAGGGGTTTCCCGCCGGTTGTTCCAGCAGGAGGCGGGTGCCGAGGCTGGCACTCAGACGCTGGGCGAGACTGGTCTTGCCCGCCCCCATGGGACCTTCGATGGCAATATGGACGTCTGCCGTCATATCGAGGCCGCCGTTCGCCTGGGTCGCTCCTGCTGGTCCCGATCGTCGGATAGAACCTTGATCCCTTGCCCTTGCACGGTGGCCGGAAGGTGGTCATTGACGCAGCCGGCACCGGGAATGCGCAATTGCGGGTCGTATTCCGCCAAGGGTAGCAAGACGAAGGCGCGCTCGTGGAGACGGGGATGGGGAAGGGTCAGGGCAGGGCTATGGACGATGGCGTCGCCGTAGATCAGCAGGTCCAGATCAAGCATGCGCGGCCCCCAGTAGACTTCCCGGCTGCGTTGCCGGCCGGCCCGCGTTTCTAGCTTGTGCAGGGCGCAGAGCAGGTCGAGGGGGGCGAGGGTGGTCACCATCCGCACTACCGCGTTGATGAAATCCGGCTGCTGCGGGCCGCCTACGGGCTGGGTCCGGTAGAGGCGGGAGTGCCATGTCACCTGGCAACCGGCGAGATCCCGCAGCGCCGCCATGGCGTCCCGCAACTGCTGCTCGGGATCACCCATATTGCTGCCCAGGCCGATCCAGCAGGTTACGGCTTGCCGGGGGGCTGTTTTAAGTTGTTCAGGAGCCATTGTCGAGCCGATTCCTTATCGCTGATTTCTCCATCCAACCGGGCGTCGCGCAGCCGCTTCAGCCAGTGGCCCACCGCAGGCCCGGGCGCAAGCCCCAAGGCCATGATTTCTTTGGCGCTCAGGGGGGAAGCGAGGTGCCGATCCGTCTGCAGATAGGCCAATCCCGCCGCCTGTGTCGGCCCCTGCGGATGCCCTGCCAGCAGGGCCAGCACCCCCTCCACGCGCAGTTGCGAGAGCAGTGCCCGGCGTTGGCTTGGGCGTACCCCGCGAGCGAGTTGGGCGGCGATCCCGGGCAGGCGCTGCAGATCGTTCTGAATTTCATCAGCCCCGCCAACCTGGAAATAGTTTAAGCGTTCTTGCCGTTCTGCCCAAGGGATATCGTGCCAGAGGATGCGCAGAAAAAGGGTGTCCTGCAGCAGGGGCTCCTGGGGAAAGGAAAGCTGAAACCAGTCGCGCAGGGTAAGGGCCCTTTGTACCGTGGCGAAGAGCGCGGCAGGGTCCGTGGGCGCCGGGCGCAGGAGCGGCCAGAGCCGCCATTCCTGCAGGAGGCGCAGGGCGGGCAGCAGATCGGGGAGCTGCAGAAGATAACGGATCTCCCGCCACAGGCGCGGCCCGCTGAGATGGCGGAAGATGTCGATGGCCATGGCGTTTTTCATCAGCCCCAGGGTGTGCGCCTCCATCTCGAACCGGAAGCGGGCGGAAAAGCGCAGGGCGCGCAGGATGCGGGTCGGGTCTTCAATGAAAGAGAGGGTATGCAGCACGCGCAGGCGCCCTTCCTGGAGATCGGACAAGCCGCGATAGGGGTCCAGAAGTTGGCCGAAGGAAGGGGGGTTGAGGGCGATGGCCATGGCGTTGATGGTGAAATCCCGCCGCCAGAGATCGGCCTGGATGCCCCCGGCCTGGATGATGGGGAGGGCGCCCGGCTGGGGATAGTGCTCGACCCTGCTGCTGGCCAGATCCAGACGGAACCGGTCGGCAAAGCGCACGGTGGCGGTGCCGAAGCGCGGATGGCTGTGCAGGTGGCTGCCGGGCACGGCCGCGGCCAGATCCGCGGCCAGGCGCAAGGCGTCCCCCTCAATGACGGCGTCGATATCCGTGACGGCATGTTGCAGGAGGAGATCGCGCACGCAACCGCCCACCAGGTAGGCGCTGCTGCCCAAGGCCGCCGCCCGCCGCCCCAGTTCCTGCAGGCGCGAGATGGCCGCTGCGCCCCATTGCCGATGGATTTCGCCGCGCAGATGGCGCTGACCGGCGCGGCGCTCCGGAGCGAAGGGCAGGGGGGTTTCGGCGCGTTGCAGGTCCGTGGCGGTAATGATGCCCTGCAATGGCCCAGTTTTTCCCTGCACGGCGAGCATCGGCTGGCGTACCTCTAGGAGCAGGGTGCGCAGCGTGCTGATGGGGGTTTCCGGCGCGACCTCCGGCAGGGATTCGGCATAGGCCCGCACCGCTTGTCCGGCCAGCCCATGGCGTATCCCGTTCTCCAGGAGTTGGCGGTGGACATAGCCCCGCGCGCGCCCGTTTTCCACCACGGGCATGCCCCGGTGGGGGGTCTGGCCCAGGGCTGCGGCGGCTTCCCCCAGCAGGGTATCGGCGGGGCAGGAGAAAATGGCGCGATTCATGATCGCCGCCGCTTGCTGCGTCATGGGCCCATAATAGTTTTGCAGGATGCGCAGCAGGCGTTGTTCCGCCTCCGCCAGGGTGCTGTCATGGAGCACTGCGGCGGCGGCCTCCCGTTGTCCCCCGCCACCCAGATCATGGAAGATGTGTTCCAGGGGGACGCTGCCGCGGCTGCGGCCGATGGCCGTAACATGTTTGCCTTGGGTGATCAGGGCAATGGCGGCATCGGCGCGGGCGCTGGCCAGGGCGTGGTGGACGATGCGGCCTCCATCATGGATGGGACCGTCCCAGCTTACGGCACTGATCCACAGCGCCGGATCTTGTTCCTGCACCCAGCGTCCTTCCTGCAAGAGATGGTCCAGCAGCGCGATCTGTTCGGCCGTGAGGGCGCTACGCAATATCTCTCCGGCCCAAGGCAGGTCCGCCCCTTGCTCCAGCAGCCAGGCGCAGGCGCGCAGGTCCCTGGGGGTCACATTGGGGGTGCGCAGGTGATCCGTATCTTCCAGAATGCCCAGCAGCATCAGGGAGGCTTCCAGGGGCGCACGGTGGAGAGGCAGCCCTTGCAGGGCCTCGACGAGCAGAGTGGTGCAGGCACCGGTGGCGGCGCGATGCACTTCGGCCCCGGCGATATCCCCTTGCAGGGGCGGGTGATGGTCGTAAACGATCCATTCCCGTACTTCCCCAAGCAAGGCGGCAGGCGGGCCGATGCGCTCGGCCTGACTGCAATCCACCAAAATGACCCGGGTGGCAGGGTGCCGCTGGAGGAGCTCCGGTGCACCCAGACGGGCGCCCATTTCCGGACGTTCCCGGAGCAGGCGGTGTAACTCCGGGCTGGTGCCGTGGGGCAGGAGCGGGGTGTAGTCGGGGTAGAGGAGAGAGGCGCCAATAAGAGCGCCAAAGGCATCCAGATCGGCTTGCTGGTGGGGAAGGATATATGCCCCTGCCACCGCCGTCAGTCCGTTGCTCCATCCATGAGGGATGCGTCGCCCGGCTCCTGCGCTCCCTCGCTGCGCCCTCCCCGGCGCCCTCCCCGGCGTCGCGGCCGACGGCGCGTGGCCGGGAGCGGACCGAGTTCCTGTTCCTGACCGCGGTCCTCTTCCCGCGCCTGGGCCACCAGCGCCTCGCGCGCGCCGTGGTCGGCCTCCTGAAAGGCCAGCCACCATTGGGGCAGGGCCGCGCTTATTTCGCCGGCGCGGCTGCGCAATTCCAGGAAATCAAAGGCGGCGCGAAAGCGCGGGTGGGCGAGCAAGGCATAGGGACGGCGGCCGCCGCGCCGCTGAAAACGGGCCTGCAGATCCCAGATCTCACGCATGGGTAGGGAAAAACGGCGCGGCACCGTCACCCGTCCGGAGGCCTCCTGGAGCAGTTCGGCAGCCGCCCTTTGCAGGGCGAGGGCCGGGGACTTCCCGGCGTTTTCCCGGGCGGCACACTGAGTCTGCAGTGCCGGCCAGAGCAGGGCGGCAAAAAGAAAGGCGGGGGTTACCGATTTGCCTGCGGCGACGCGCTCATCGGTGCCCTCCAGGGCCAGTTGCAAGAGGCGTCGTGACGGTTCCAGGGCATCCTCGGCGAGCGCTGCCTCCACCGTCGGAAAGAGTATCGCAAAGAGACCATGCTGGCGCAGGAGTTCAAAGCTGGCCAGACCGTGTCCCGTCAGGAAGAGCTTGAGGGTTTCATCGAAAAGCCGGGCGGGAGGTACTTCGGCCAGGAGCGATCGGCACTCGGCCATGGGTTCCTGAGCGCCTTCGTCGAGGCGGAAACCGAGCTTGGCGGCAAAGCGCACCGCCCGCAGCATGCGCACCGGATCCTCGCTGTAGCGGGTGCGCGGGTCACCGATCATGCGCAGACGGCCAGCGCGGAGGTCTTCGAGACCAGTGGAGAAATCCAGGATGCTGCGATCGGCGATATTGTAATAAAGGGCGTTGGCGGTGAGGTCGCGACGCTGGGCGTCTTCTTCCAGAGAGCCGTAACTATTGTCGGCCAGGATGCGCCCGCTGGCGCTACGCTCGCCGGCGTCCGGCTGCTCCGCCGATCCGCCGCGAAAGGTGGCGACCTCGATGATCTCTTCGCCAAACTGGACATGGGCCAGGATGAAGCGGCGACCAATGAGGCGGGCATTGCGCCGGAAGAGCTTGCGCACCTGCTCGGGGCGGGCATCCGTGGCTACGTCGAAATCCTTGGGCTCCCGCCCCAGCAGGAGATCGCGAACACTGCCGCCCACCAGATAGGCCTGGAAGCCCGCCCGGTGCAGCCCGTTGAGGACCTGCAGGGCGCCATAGCTCAACTGGCGACGGGAGATTTCGTGCTCCGTCCGGGGGATGACCCGCGCCGAGAGCGGCGCCACGGAAACGACCGGGCCGGCCGGCTCCGCCAACGCCCCCATGGTTTTTGGGGCAAGCTGTTCTGCGAGAAAGGCTTTCAGCGATACCAAGGGCGATCTCTATATGGGCTAGTCATCATAAAACTCAGTGTAACCGAAACAAGGCATAAAAAGCAGGGGGGTCTCGGCCAGGACTTCGCTTTGCCCCGGGACCTTTGCCGGCAGCTCTTGGGCGCAGGTCCGGCACGGTGTCCATGGGCCAATGCCGGGATGCGGGGATCCATCTGCGGCTGGAAAGTCGTCGCATCGCCCGGTATCATAGGGAATGCCTTAACCATGGGGCTGGGAACGCGATACCCGGCCCTTTTCTCGTTTTGGGGGAAATTACATGCAACTCATCGGCGAAGCCCTGACCTTCGATGATGTGCTCCTGGTCCCCGCCCATTCGGCGGTGCTCCCGCGCCACGTGCGCATCGACACGCAATTCAGCCGCCGCATCCGCATCAATATCCCTTTGCTCTCCGCCGCCATGGATACGGTGACGGAGGCGGCCATGGCCATTGCCATGGGCCAGGAGGGCGGCATCGGCATCATTCATAAAAACATGGCGCCCGAGCAGCAGGCAGCCTTGGTGCGGCGGGTGAAAAAATTCGAGGCGGGCGTGATCAAGGATCCCATCACCACCCGCGCCGATGTCAGCATCCGGGAAGTGTTGCAGTTGATGGCCGAACACGGCATCTCCGGGGTGCCGGTGGTGGATGGCGAACGGCTGGAGGGGATCGTCACCCACCGCGATCTGCGTTTTGAAACCCGCTTGGAAGCCCCCGTCAGCAGCGTCATGACTCCCCGGGAGCGGCTGGTGACCGTGCCCGAAGGCACGAGCCTGGAGGTCACCAAGGCGCTGCTGCATCAGCATCGCATTGAAAAAATACTGGTGGTGAATGGCCAATTTGCCCTGCGGGGACTGATCACGGTCAAGGACATCCGCAAGGCCACGGAGCATCCCCTGGCCTGCCGCGACAGCCAGGGCCGCCTCCTGGTGGGCGCGGCGGTGGGTGTGGGGGAGGGCACCGCCGAGCGGGTCACGGCCCTGGCGGAAGCGGGGGTGGACGTCATCATTGTCGATACCGCCCACGGGCACAGTCAGGGCGTACTGGATCGGGTCACCTGGATCAAGACCCATTTCCCCGAGATCGATGTGATTGGCGGCAATATCGCTACGGCCGAGGCCGCCCTGGCCCTGGCGGATGCCGGTGCCGATGGGGTGAAGGTGGGCATTGGCCCCGGCTCCATCTGCACCACGCGCATCGTCGCCGGCGTCGGTGTGCCGCAGATCACTGCCATCAGCAATGTGGCGGAGGCCCTGGCCTCTCGGGGCATCCCCCTGATTGCCGACGGCGGGATACGCTTCTCCGGGGATTTTGCCAAGGCCCTGGCCGCCGGCGCCCATTCGGTCATGGTCGGCGGTTTGCTCGCCGGTACCGACGAAGCTCCGGGGGAGATCGAACTGTATCAGGGCCGCTCCTACAAAGCCTACCGGGGCATGGGCTCCCTGGGGGCCATGCAACAGGGCTCCGCCGACCGCTATTTCCAGGACGCCAGCCCCGAGGCCCCCAAGCTCGTTCCCGAGGGGGTGGAAGGGCGCGTGCCGTATAAGGGCCCCGCCGGGCAGGTGATCCATCAGCTCCTGGGCGGCTTGCGCTCCAGCATGGGTTATCTGGGAGCGGAGCATCTGGAGGCCCTGCGCAGCCGCGCCCGCTTCATCAAGATCACCCAGGCCGGGGTGCGCGAAAGCCATGTCCACGACGTCACCATCACCAAGGAAGCACCCAACTATCGGGTGGAGTAAACCGCATGCACGAGCGCATCCTCATCCTCGATTTCGGTTCCCAGTATACCCAGCTCATCGCCCGGCGGGTGCGGGAAGCCCATGTCTACTGCGAGATCCACCCCTGCACCATGGCCCTGGCGGACATGGCCGCCTGGCAACCCAGGGGCATCATTCTTTCGGGCGGCCCGTCCTCGGTTCAGGATCCGGACGCGCCGATGGTGGACAAGGGGCTCTTTGACTTGGGCATACCCGTGCTGGGCATCTGTTATGGGCTGCAACTCATGACCCACCTGCTGGGCGGGCGGGTGGCGGCGGCGGAACACCGCGAATATGGCCGTGCCCTGCTGCATATTCGTGAGGCGCTGGGCCCCTTTCTGCCCTTTGCCGGCGAGCAGGGGGTACAGGAAGTGTGGATGAGCCATGGCGACCGTATCGAGGCCCTGCCGCCGGGTTTCCGCGTCCTTGCCGCCAGTGACAACTCTCCTCTGGCGGCCATCGGCGATCCGGCCCGCCATCTCTACGGCGTGCAGTTCCATCTGGAAGTCGTCCACACCCCGGCCGGCAGCGAGATGCTGACCTCCTTCGTGCGCGGGGTCTGCGGCTGTCATGGGCAATGGACCATGAGTTCTTATCGGGAAACGGCGGTGGCCGCGGTGCGCCGGCAGGTGGGGGAGCGCAAGGTCATCGCTGCCCTCTCCGGCGGCGTGGATTCGGCGGTGACCGCGGTGCTCATCCACCGCGCCATCGGTGATCAACTCACCTGTATTTTTGTGAATAATGGCCTGCTGCGGGCCGGTGAGGCCGAGAAGGTAGCGGCGGTCTTCGCCAACTATCTGAAGATCCCCCTGCGGGTGGTGGATGCCCGCAGCCGCTTCCTCGCAGCCCTCGCCGGAGTGACGGATCCGGAACAGAAGCGCAAGCGCATCGGCGGCCTGTTCATCGAGATCTTCGAGGAAGAGGCCCAGGCCATCGGCGATGCCGATTTTCTGGCCCAGGGCACCCTCTACCCCGACGTCATCGAATCCATCTCCTTCAAGGGGCCCAGCGCCACCATCAAGTCCCATCACAATGTCGGCGGGTTGCCCGAAAGGATGCGCCTGCAACTGGTGGAACCCCTGCGCGAACTGTTCAAGGATGAGGTGCGCGAACTGGGGCGGGAACTGGGCATGCCCGAGGACATCATCCGTCGCCAGCCCTTCCCGGGGCCGGGTTTGGCCATCCGCTGTCTGGGTGAGGTAAGCAGCCCCCGTCTGGAGATCCTGCGTCGGGCCGATCGCATCGTCATGGACGAAATCCGCGAGGCCGGTCTCTATGATCGCATCTGGCAGGCCTTTGCCGTCCTCTTGCCGGTGCGCAGCGTGGGCGTGATGGGCGATTCCCGCACCTATGACGAAACCATTGCGCTGCGCGCCGTGGAATCCGCGGATGGCATGACGGCCGACTGGGCGCATTTGCCCTATGACCTTTTGGAGCGGATTTCCAGCCGGATCACCAACGAGGTGCAGGGCGTGAACCGCGTGGTCTATGACATCAGCTCCAAGCCTCCGGCTACCATTGAGTGGGAGTGAAAATACCTTTATCTCAATTACCCATGACGTATTCTGCCAAAAATGGATGAAGATTATCTCCCTTCGTCTCCGGCGGGGGAGCAGGATGCCGTCGACCGTCACTGGATGGCGCAGGCCCTGGCGTTGGCGCGGCAGGCCGCTGAGCTTGGCGAGGTGCCCGTGGGCGCCCTCCTGCTTGGTGCCGATGGCGTGATTTTGGGGGCCGCCCACAACCAGCCCATCGGCCGCCACGACCCCACGGCCCATGCCGAAATCCTTGCCCTCCGCCAAGGGGCCGAGCGCGTAGGCAATTATCGTTTGGGTGGCAGTACCCTCTATGTCACCCTGGAGCCCTGCGCCATGTGTGCCGGTGCCATCCTGCACGCCCGCGTGCGGCGTCTGGTCTACGCCGCCGCCGATCCCAAGGGTGGCGCCGTCGCCAGCCTCTATTCCCTGTTGGCCGACCCGCGCATGAACCATCAGGTATTGTGGCGCGGCGGCGTTTGCGCGGAGGAGGCGGGCCTCCTCTTGCGTGCGTTCTTTCGCGCCCGGCGTGGCTAGGGTGGGTGGTGCCAAACGGCCCGTGGCGGTTTTCCTCTGCCAACGCCGGGATCCGCTTCGATGGCCTTGTTGCCATGGCTTGCGCCCTTGACGTCTGCGCCCGGGAGATGCACATTTTCTCCAGGATGGCTTGGCGCAGCCGCTTCGCGCACGGCCCTGTTCACTCATTCCCGGCAGCAGCGGAAGGAAAGCCATGGTAAGACAGCAAGATCGGGAATGGCTCTTCCCGAACAATGGTCGCGGCTTGTATGAGGTTACCGACGAGATTGCCCTGTGGCTGCGGGAGGCAGGTCTTGCCCATGGCCTCTTGACCCTGTTTCTGCCCCACACCTCGGCCAGCCTGCTCATCCAGGAAAACGCCGATCCCGACGTGCGGGCCGATATCCTCGCCTACCTGGAGCGGCTGGTGAGCGACGGTGACCCCCGCTACCGCCACCGCAACGAGGGTTCCGACGACATGTCGGCCCATCTGCGCGCGGCATTGACCCAGCCGAGTCTCAGCATCCCCGTCCGCAACGGGGCCCTGGCGCTGGGGACCTGGCAGGGAATCTTTATTTTCGAGCATCGCCGCAAGGCTCAGCAACGGCGCCTCATGGCGCATTTCATGGGGACCATGGGAGATCTTTGATGGGTGATTTTCTGGAGCACTACAATGGCCTGCTGCGCGGCATCCGCGAGTGGTCGCGCTGGGACAGCTTTTGCGCGCAGGTCTCCGCGGCCGCGGATGATGGCTGGTTTGTCTATTATGTGGGCCAGGAGGCCCCCACCGCGCCGGTGCAGCGGGATACCTTCCGCCGGGTGCTTGCGGAGATCGACGCCCTTCTGCATAAGGACCACCGCGAATCCTACCTCGGCATCGTCTATGTGGACGACTTCGACGTCCCCCAACTCATCAAGATCTACGATCCCAACAATCTCGGATCTTCCTGCGGCAGCAGCGGGCACCAGGTTCCGCCGGGTTGGGTGCTGTCACGGATGGCGCCGGTGCCTTTGGGCGACGTGCTCATTCCCGAGGGCCGCAAGCGCTGGTGGCGGCAGCTTTTTGCCCACTGAACCGCGCCGTGGCGCGACTCCTCCATCTCCCTGATGAAACGCGGAAGAGAATCCCATGCAAGCCGATCTGAAGCCCCTGGAGTTTGACGGCATTCGCCGTCTCCTGGAAAAGCTTTGCGCAACGCCCTTCGGCGCCGAATCCGCGCGCAACATCGAGCCGGCGCCCAATATTCATGTGGCGCGACGCCTGCAGGAAGCGGTTACGGCCGCCCGCTTCGGGCTGGATTCCGGGGAAGGGCCGATCCTGCCGGACCTGCCCGACATCCGCCCCGCCCTGCGCCAGGTAGCGGCCGCCGGTTCCGCTCTGGCGGGTACGGCCTTCCGCAATCTCGCCCGGGTCATTCGCGTCGGCGAGCAGTTGCGGCCCTATGTGGAAAAACGCCCGACCCTGCTCCCCACGGGGCCTGAGCGTCTGGATGCGGCGGCGGATCTGTTGCCGGCCATCGAGGCGGCCCTCCTGCCCAATGGCCAGGTGCGGGAAGATGGCAATGACACCTTGCGGGGCCTGCATCAGGAGCTCAAGGCGGCGCGCCAAGCCGTGCAAGGGGGGCTGCAGCCCTGGCTGCGCGAACCCGGCGTCAAGGTGCATTGGGCCGGGCAGCGGGCCTGTCTGCATTTCCCCCAGGGGGGTGGGGAGCAGGTTCGCGGAGTGCGGCGGGGCAGCGGCCCCGGGGGGCATGGCATTCTCATCGAGCCCATGGAGCTGGTGGCCGCCAATAATCGCCTGGAGAACCTGGGCGGACGCATCGATGGCGAGAATCAGGCCCTCCTGCGCGCCCTCAGCGATGAGGCGCGCCTGCGCCTGCCGGGGCTGCATCAACTGGTGGAGGCATTGACCTGGATGGATCTGGCCATTGCCGCCGCCCAGCTCTCCCAGCACCTCAGGGCCAAGGCCCCGGAGATGGTGGAAGAGGCCATCCTGGTGCTGGAAGAGGCCTACCATCCGCAACTCCTGCTCGCCCATGCCGACGGCCATGGGCCACGACCCCGGCCCTTGTCGGTGCGCATCGACGACGACTGCCCCATCCTGGTGGTGACGGGCCCCAATACCGGCGGCAAGAGCGTCTCCCTCAAGACCGTAGGCCTGATCACCGTCATGGCCCACTGCGGTCTGCACGTACCGGTGGAGGGGCGCGCCATCGTGGGCGGATTTACCCGCCTCTTTGTGGACATGGGCGACCCGCAGAACGTGGCCTTTCAGCTTTCCACCTATTCCGGCCATGTGGAGGTCCTCAAGCGGCTCATTGCCGAGGCCGACGACAAGACCCTCATGCTCCTGGATGAACTGGGCACCGGGACGGACCCCGAGGAGGGGGCGGCCCTGGCCATGGCGGTGCTCGATCAGCTCGCCGGCCGCGGCGTGCATGGCATGGTCACCACGCACCTGACGCCCCTGAAAGGCTTTGCCGAGACTCATGCCTGTCTGCGCAATGCCTCCATGCGTTTCGACGACCAGCGTCTGGAGCCTACCTATGAGTTGCAGATCGGCGTTTCCGGCCGGTCGCTGGGGTTGGTGATCGCCGAAAAACGCGGTTTGCCCGGCGATCTGGTTGCCAGGGCCCGGGAATATTTGCGGGAACTGCAGGGGCGTTAACCCGCGATTCTGCAGTCGCCGGTAGTTTTTTGCTCCAACGGCCCTTTTCCCGCCTTCTCCAAATAGAAAGCGCCTAGGGTGGCGCAATGCTTTTTTATTTGACCTTGCGCGAAAAAATCTCTAGCGTTCCGGGAGTGTATTTATGCTTGTAAGGAGCTCGACCATGACGTCCCCGACTACGACGGAACAACGGCCCACTGCCCAGCATCAAGAAGAAGAGCTGACGGGTGCGGAGATCGTGGTACGCGCCCTGCGCGATGAGGGCGTTGAGTACCTCTACGGTTATCCCGGCGGCGCGGTGCTTTATATCTATGACGAACTCTTCAAACAGGATGCCGTCAAGCACATTCTGGTTCGTCACGAACAGGCGGCGGTGCATGCCGCCGATGCCTATGCCCGAATCACCGGCAAGGTTGGCGTGGCCCTGGTGACCAGCGGGCCGGGGGCGACCAATGCCGTTACCGGCATCGCTACCGCGTATATGGATTCCATTCCCTTGGTGGTGATCACCGGACAGGTGCCGGTGGCGCTCATCGGCAATGATGCCTTCCAGGAAGTGGACACTGTCGGGATAACCCGGCCCTGCACCAAGCATAATTTCCTGGTCAAGGATGTCCGCGACCTGGCGAGCACCTTGAAAACGGCCTTTCATCTGGCTGCCACCGGCCGTCCGGGGCCGGTCCTGGTGGATATTCCCAAAGATATCACCGGCCATAAGACCCTGTATCACTATCCGGAAAAGGTCAGCCTGCGCTCCTACAAGCCGACGGTGAAGGGGCATCCGGGTCAGGTGCGCAAGGCGATGCAGATGATCGCCGGCGCGCAGCGGCCGATGTTCTACACCGGCGGCGGGGTGATCCTCGCCAATGGGGCGGAAGAGATGGCCAAGCTGGTGCGCCGCCTGGGCGCGCCCATCACCAATACCTTCATGGGGCTGGGCGGCTATCCGGCCTCGGATCGCCAGTTCCTCGGCATGCTCGGCATGCACGGCACCTACGAGGCCAACATGGCGGTGCAGAACTGCGATGTCCTGGTGGCCATCGGTGCCCGCTTCGACGACCGGGTAACGGGGAATATCGCCAAGTTTGCCCCCCACGCCAAGATCGTCCACATCGATATCGATCCCTCTTCCATTTCCAAGAACGTGCGGGTGGATATCCCCATTGTCGGCGATTTGCGGCAGGTCCTGGCGGAGATGAACCAGATCCTCACGGAAATGGATCATCCCGCGGATGCCCGGGCGCTGGCGGCCTGGTGGGCGCAGATCGAAGACTGGCGCAAACGCGATTGTCTGCACTACACCCAGAATGATGAGGTCATCAAGCCCCAGTTCGTGATCCAGAAGTTGTATGAATTGACTGGCGGGGATGCCATTGTCACGACGGACGTGGGCCAGCATCAGATGTGGGCAGCCCAGTTCTACGGCTTTGACCGGCCCCGGCGTTGGGCCAGCAGCGGCGGCCTGGGGACCATGGGCTACGGCTTGCCGGCGGCCATGGGCGCGCAATTGGCCGAGCCCGATTCCACCGTTCTCTGCATCACCGGGGAAGGCAGCATTCAGATGAACATCCAGGAATTGTCCACCTGTCTGCAGTATCGGCTGCCCATCAAGATCGCCTGCCTCAACAACCATTACCTGGGCATGGTGCGGCAATGGCAGGAGTTCTTTTACGGCAGCCGCTACGCCATGAGTTATGTGGACGCCCTGCCGGACTTCGTCAAGCTCGCCGAGGCCTTCGGCCATGTGGGCTTGCGCGCGGATAAGCCCGCCGATGTGGAGCCGGTGATCCGCGAGGCCCTGCGCCTGAAGGATCGGCTGGTGTTCATGGACTTCCAGGTGGACCCGGAGGAAAACGTCTATCCCATGGTCCCGGCCGGGGCGGCCCTTTCCGAAATGATCCTGGTCTAAGCGCATGCGCCATATCATCTCCATTCTGCTGGAAAACGAGGCCGGTGCGCTGTCGCGGGTGGCCGGACTCTTCTCGGCGCGCGGTTACAACATTGAGGCCATGACCGTAGCGCCGACCCATGATGCCAGCATTTCGCGCATGACGGTGGCGACGCGGGGCTCCGAAGAGGTCATGGAGCAGGTCCTCAAGCAGCTCAACAAGCTGGTGGAGGTCATTCGCGTCCAGGATCTCAGCGATGGTCCCCACATCGAGCGCGAACTGATGCTCATCAAGGTCCATGCCGTGGGGCCGGACCGCGAGGAGGTCAAGCGTCTGGCGGATATTTTCCGCGGGCGCATCATCGACGTCACCGATCGTTCCTATACCATGGAACTCACCGGTACCGGCGAAAAGCTGGATGCCTTTATCCATGCCCTTGACCCCGGTATGGTCATCGAAGTCGTGCGCAGCGGCGCCAGCGCCATCAGCCGCGGTGCCAAGGGCATCTGAACATCCATTTTTTCGTTCATTGATAGCAATGAGGTTTTCATGAAAGTTTTTTACGATAACGACGCCGATCTCTCCCTTATCCAGAGCAAGCGGGTGGCCATCATCGGTTACGGCTCCCAGGGTCATGCCCACGCCCTCAATCTCAAGGAATCGGGGGTGGACGTGGTGGTGGGCCTGCGCCAGGGATCGGAATCCTGGGAGAAGGCGGTAAGCGCCGGGCTCCAGGTAAAGGAAACGGCCGCCGCGGTGGCCGGGGCCGACCTGGTGATGATCCTGACTCCCGATGAGGGCCAGGCGGCGCTCTATCGCGAGGACATCGCCCCGCGGATCAAGGAAGGGGCGGCGCTCATCTTCGCCCATGGCTTCAATGTGCATTTCGGCCAGATCCATCCCCGCGCCGACCTGGACTGCTTCCTGGTGGCCCCCAAGGGACCTGGTCACCTGGTGCGTTCCACCTATACCCAGGGCGGCGGCGTGCCGGCCCTCATCGCCATCCATCAGGATGCCAGCGGGAATGCCCAGAATCTCGCCCTCTCCTACGCCAAGGCCATTGGCGGCACCCGTGCGGGCGTGATCGAGACCAGCTTCCGGGAAGAGACCGAAACGGATCTCTTCGGTGAGCAGGCCGTGCTTTGCGGCGGCGCCAGCGCGCTGGTGCAGGCGGGTTTCGAGACCCTGGTAGAGGCGGGATATGCCCCGGAGATGGCGTATTTCGAGTGTCTCCACGAGCTCAAGCTCATCGTCGACCTGATGTACGAGGGCGGTATCGCCAATATGCGCTACTCCATTTCCAATACCGCCGAGTACGGGGATCTGACCCGCGGCCCGCGGGTGGTGAACGCCCAGACCAAGGCGGAGATGAAGAAGATCCTCACCGAGATCCAGAACGGCGAGTTTGCCCGCGAATTCATTCTGGAGAATCAGGCCGGCAAGCCCAAGATGCAGGCCATGCGCCGCCTGGGGGCGGAGCATCCCATCGAGGTGGTGGGCAACAAGCTGCGTTCCATGATGACCTGGATCGGCAAGAACCGGATTGTGGACCGCTCCCGCAACTAGGGCATCCAGCCCCCTCGGCCATGCCGGGCGGGGCTTTTCCGCGGAGCGGCGTCCTGCTACTCTGCCGCGATGAAAACGTCCTATCCCTATCCCCTGATCGCCCGCGAGGGCTGGCCCTTCCTCGCCGCCTTTCTGGCTTTGGCGGTGTTGTTTCAGGTCTTGCTATCCCTGTATTGGGCCCTTCCGGCCTATGCCCTCTTCCTTTTTGCCCTCCAGTTTTTCCGCGATCCTCCCCGTCAGGCCCCCCCAGGCAAGGATCTGGTGATCTGTCCGGCCGATGGCCGTGTGATTGCGGTGGAAACGGTGGATGATCCCTATCTGGGCCGTTCCGCCCTCAAGATCAGCGTTTTTATGAACGTCTTCGACGTGCATGTGAATCGCATGCCGGTGGCCGGCCGCGTGCAGAAGATCTGGTATTTTCCGGGGAAATTTTTCAACGCCGCGCTGGACAAGGCCTCTGCGGAGAACGAACGCAATGCCCTCTGGGTCCAGACTGCCGCCGGCCAGGACGTGACCGTGGTGCAGGTGGCCGGCCTGGTGGCTCGCCGCATCCTTTGCTATGTGGGAGGAGATGAGGTGGTGACGGCGGGTCAGCGCTTCGGCTTCATCCGCTTCGGCTCGCGGGTGGACACCTATTTGCCGCTTTCCGCCCGGGCCCTGGTGGCCGTGGGGGAGCGGGTGCGCTCCGGCGCCGACGCCATCGCCACTCTGGGAGAGCCATCGTGAAGGCCCAATATCCCCGCCGGGGCGTGTACATCCTGCCCAACCTTTTTACCACGGCCAGCCTCTTTGCCGGTTTTTTTTCCATGCTCCAGTCCATTGGCGGTCACTACCGCCTGGCGGCGCTGGTGATCTTCATCGCCATGATCCTGGATGGGCTGGATGGGCGGGTGGCCAGAATGACGGGTACGGAGAGCGCCTTTGGCGCCGAGTACGATTCGCTGGCCGATGTCATTGCCTTTGGTCTGGCCCCGGCGCTCCTGGTATTTTTATGGGGCTTGCGGGATTTCGGCAATCTCGGCTGGCTGGGGGCCTTTGTCTTTACCGCCTGCGGGGCGCTACGCCTGGCGCGTTTCAACGCCCAGGTACAGAACCAGTCCAAGCGCTACTTTCAAGGCCTGCCCATCCCCATGGCGGCGGCCGTGCTCGCCGGTCTGGTCTGGGTGGCGGTGGGCGAAGGCTACCCTTGGCTGACCCAGGTGGCCGAATATATCGCCCTGTTTCTGGTTTATGTCCTGGGGTTGATGATGGTGAGCAATATTCGCTATCGCAGCTTCAAGGACTTCGATCTGCATGGCCGCGTCCCCTTCGCGCTGGCCATCGTGGTCGTGCTGGCCCTTGCCCTCGTGGCCCTGCACCCGCCCTTGGTGCTCTTTGCCACGACCCTCCTTTATGCCTTGCTCGGACCGGTGCTGACGGTATGGCAATTGCAGCGTCGGCGGCAGCAACGACGCCGCAACCTCGATCGCTGAGCGGGTTTCAGCTCGATTCCTGGTGCAGCAGGGAGCGTAACCGATAAAGCAGGTCCAGTGCCTTCCTGGGGCTGAGCTGGTCGGGATCGGTGGCGGCGAGGAGGCTCAGGGCCGGGTGTTGGGGCTGAAAGAGCGCCAGCTGCGCAGGCTGCTCTGCGGGTCGGGGCTTTTCCCGGGCCGGGTCTTCCAGTTCCAGGAGCCGTTCCCGGGCGCGTCCGATGACCGCCTCGGGGATCCCCGCCAGGCGCGCCACGGCGAGCCCGTAGCTCTGGCTGGCGGGGCCGTCTTCGACGCGATGCAGGAAGATCACCCCCTCTCCCTGGGCCAGGGCATCGAGGTGCACATTGCTGAGGCCGGGCAGGGAGATCTCCGTCAGTTCAAAGTAATGGGTGGCGAAAAGGGTATAGGCGCCCCGCGCGACGAGGGCCTCGGCGCTGGCCCAGGCCATGGCCAGCCCATCATAGGTGGATGTTCCCCGCCCGATCTCGTCGAGAAGGACCAGGCTTTCGGGGGTGGCGAGGTGGAGGATGCGCGCCGTTTCGCTCATTTCCACCATGAAGGTGGAGCGCCCGCCGGCCAGGTCATCGGCGGCGCCGATGCGGGTGAAGATCTGGTCGACGGGGCCGATGATCGCCTCCCGGGCGGGTACCCGGCTGCCGATGTGGGCCATCAGCACGATGAGGGCGTTCTGCCGCATGTAGGTGGACTTGCCCCCCATGTTGGGGCCGGTGATGAGGAGCATGCGTCGGCTTTCGTTGCAATGGAGATCATTGGGGACGAAGGCGCTGCCCAGTTGCGCCTCCACCACGGGATGACGGCCGTCCTGAATGTGCAGGATGCGCTCGCTGCGGAAGACCGGGGCGCAATAATCCAGGGTCACGGCGCGCTCGGCCAGGGTGCTGAGGCAGTCCAGCCAGGCCACCGTCTCCATGGCGTCCTGCAAGGCCGGGAGATCGGCGCCGAGCTCGTCCAAGAGATGGGCGAAGAGCAGCCGCTCCCGGGCCAGGGCCAGGCTTTGGGCGGAGAGGGCCTGGTCTTCGATGAGCTTGAGCTCATCGTTGATATAGCGTTCGGCATTCTTGAGGGTTTGCCGCCGCCGGTAATCGGCGGGCAGGGGACCCTGATGGCTGCGCCCCACCTCGATATAAAAGCCATGGATCCGGTTGAACTGGATCTTGAGCTGGGCAATGCCCGTCCGTGCCCGTTCCCGTTGTTCCAGGTCCCGCAACACCCCTTGCAGGTCATGGCTGAGGCTATTGAGACGATCCAGTTCGGCATCGAAGCCGGCGCGCAGGACGCCGCCGTCCCGGAGTGTGACGGGGGGGTTGTCCACCAGGGCGCTGCGGAGGCGTTCGTATAGGTGGGTAAAGTCCGGAATCCTTGCCAGGGCATCGCGCAGGGCAGGATGGGGGAGGGCCTCCAGGGCCTCGCGCAACGCCGACAGGTGCTGGAGTGCCTGCCGCAGCAGCGCCAGATCCCGGGGGTTGGCGCTTTTCAGGGCGATGCGGGTGAGCAGGCGTTCGCCATCGGGCAGGCCTTTCAATGCGTTGCGCAGGGCAGTGAAACCATGGTCGATCAAGGTGTTGACGATGTCATGGCGTCTGGAGAGTTCCGCGCCCTGGCGCAGCGGACGCAACAGCCAGCGGCGCAGGAGCCGCGCGCCCATGGGGCTCCGGGTGTGCTGGAGCACGCCGTAGAGGCTGGGACCGTTGCCCTGCAGGTTGTCCAGGACCTCCAAGGCGCGTAGGGCCGTGGCATCGACGTGCAGTTCTTCTTCCGGCCGCTGGGGATGGATGCGGCGCACCTGGGTCAGGGGCTGATGTAGCTGGGTTTCGGCGTAGGCAAGGATGGCCCCGGCTGCGCGCAGGGCCAAGGGCAGGTCGGCGCAGCCAAAGCCGGGCAGTTGCGCACCGAAATGGCGGAGGAGGGTGGCCTGGGTCCGGGCTTCCTGGAAGACGCTTTTGGGCAGGATTCGCGCCCGGTTGCCTGGGGCGGCCTCGCCTTCCGGCCAGAGGATCTCGGCCGGCTGCAGGCGCTCGATTTCGTCCAGCAGCGCCGCCCCGCCTACTTCGCGGACGGACAGGCGGCCGCCGGCGGCATCCAGCCAAGCCAGGCCCCAGCGCTGTCCTTCGCCATAGACGGCGAGGAGGAGAGGCTCGCTGCGGGCGTCCAGGAGTTCGCCGTCGGTAATGGTGCCGGGGGTGATCACCCGGACGATGGCACGCTCCACCGGGCCCTTGCTGGTGGCCGGATCCCCCACCTGCTCGCAGATGGCCACGCTCTGCCCGAGCTTTACCAGCCGCGCGAGATAAGCGTCCAGGCTTTGCACGGGTACGCCGGCCATGGGTACGGGTTGGCCGGCGCTGGCGCCGCGGCTGGTGAGCGTGATATCGAGGAGTTGGGCCGCCTTTTCGGCGTCGGCAAAAAAGAGCTCGTAGAAGTCTCCCATGCGGTATAGGAGCAGGGCCTCCGGGCACTCGGCCTTGAGCCGCAGGTACTGCTGCATCATGGGGGTGTGGCTTTTTGTAACTGTTAAATCAGTCATTTATGGCGCTTTGTCTAAAATATGTCTAATATCCAAAGGGGCCTGTCTAAAACTCGGCAATCTTGGGCGGCACGGCGATGACCGTATCATGCTGGCGAATGTACCGCGCTGTCATCCGTGCATCGGAGTGGCCGG
>Ga0315298_1003106_pt1 | contig 26886 bp, 25 predicted proteins | sample WHS_1_MG_FD_203077 | JGI IMG/M metagenome (GOLD analysis project Ga0315298, IMG submission 203077) | Extremophilic microbial mat communities from Washburn Hot Springs, YNP, Wyoming, USA - WHS_1_MG | ecosystem: Environmental > Aquatic > Thermal springs > Hot (42-90C) | place: USA: Wyoming... | reverse complement strand
AAACAACTTTTACTCTCGCTTTTTGCGCCTGAGCAGTTGAAAGAGAGCCGCGGCTACCAGGAACCTTCATCATATCGCCAAAAGTAGTGAGTATTACACCGGGCTTGAATGCTATTTCAATTGCCCGGTCAATGCCCTCTTGAGTTGTTACGCAAACAGGACAACCCGGGCCAGACAGAACCTCAACATTCGGGGCAAGCAAACCTCTCAAGCCAAATCTCGATACTGCCATAGTATGAGTTCCGCAGACTTCCATGAATGTGTGCCTGCCTCGCTCATCACGGATCCTGATAGCGAGATTTTTCACGGTATCTGGAATACGAAACTCGTCAATATACTTCATCTAATTTTGCAATCTCCTCGAAAAGAGCAGCAGTCTTCCGCGCCTCCTCCTCGTCTAAGACTTCTATTGCGAATCCTGCGTGGACAATTACGTAATCTCCAACTTTAACATTTTCTACCAAATCAAGCCTGACAGGAACACGCGCACCAGCGAGTTCCACCAATGCCTCATAATCGCTCCGTAACTCTTCAACCCTTGCCGGAACAGCAAGACACATAGAAAACCTCCCATCTTTCAAAAATCCTCATGCAAAGTTGACCTTCACTCACAGGAACTAATTGATGCGGCAACCATTGCCTGACCAAGCGATATACCGCCATCATTTGCTGGAACCCTCCTGTGAACGTAAGGTTTAAGCCCTTTCTCTTCTAATCCTTCAAATACACGAGTTAAAAGGCGGATATTCTGAAAAACCCCACCCGATAACGCTACTCTTTTCAGACCTGTATCCTCCGCCAATTTCAAACACGTCTCAATAATCAATCTTGCCATTGTCTCATGAAAACGAGAAGAAATCTCGCCTGCATCCACAGAATTAAAAACATCACTTAATACGCCATCGAAAATCGGCCTAGTGTCTACAACAAATGGTTCCTTTGAATCATCAATTTCAAAATTGTAATATTCTCTGCAATCGAAAGAAATGGCTTCGAGTTCGCATGCTGCCTGACCATCATAGACTGCCTCGGAGCGAAGGCCCACGAGTGCTGCTACTGCATCAAACGCTCTTCCAGAACTGGAACTCAACGGGCAATTGAAACCACTTGAGATTTGAAAATTTATCGCTTCAATTTCCTTTTCATCGATTCTGAAAAGACGATTCAAAAGGCCGGCCGTTTTTTCGAGGTCCCTACCAGATAACTCAAACAGGACACCCGCAACTATCCTATATATCCGGAATATTGCTGCATCACCACCTGGCATCGGATATGTATAAAGGTGAGCAAGCCTTTCAAAACTCGAAAGATTTGCTTTTAAGAATTCGCCACCCCAGATCGTTCCATCATCTCCGTAGCCAGTGCCATCCCATGCGACCCCAAGAACCTCACCCTCAAGTAAATTGTCCGCAATACAACTTGCGATATGTGCATGGTGGTGCTGCACACCAACGCAAGGGAGTCCGCTTTCGCGCGCAAGTTGTGTTGTCAAATAATCCGGATGTAAATCATGCACAGCAATTTCCGGCTCAAGAGAAAAAAGTCGCTTTATTGAAGCAAGTGCTTCCTCAAAATGTTCAAGTTCATAAGCAGTCTCCATGTCCCCAATATGCTGGCTCAAGAATGCCTGCTCGCCCCTGAGAATGCAAAATGTATTTTTCAACTCGGGTCCGAAGGCAAGTATCGTTTTCTTTGATGGTGGTTGAACCCTTAAAGGATATGGGGCATAGCCTCTTGCCCTGCGAACTGGATATTCTTTACCTTTAAAAAGGTGCACAACAGAATCGTCGTACCTGACAAGAATATCGCGATTGTGGAGAAGGAAAAAATCAGCAATTCCTGAAAGCCTTTCAATGGCTTCATCGTTATCAATGCATATTGGCTCACTTGAAACATTTCCGCTTGTCATTACAAGTGGGACACTCACCTCTTTCATTATGAGGTGATGAACAGGCGTATAAGGAAGAAATACTCCCTGATGCGACAGTCCAGGCGCAACTTCTTTGGAAAAAATAGAACCTTCCTTCTCAGGAAGCAATACAATTGGCCTGCGCGGCGAGTTAAGAATTTCTTCTGCTTCCGGTGAAACCTTGCAGCATCTTTTAGCCTCGCCTATATCCCTCACCATAACAGCAAAAGGTTTGCCGAACCTCTGCTTCCTTCCCCTTAATTCAGCAACAACTTCACGAGAACTTGCATCGCAGGCAAGGTGAAAGCCACCAAGACCCTTGATCGCAACTATTTTCCCGGAATCTAACAAATTTGCCGTCATAGTAATGGGGTCTCCCTCTATTATCCGTCCTTCTCTGTCTACAAGCAAAAGGTGCGGGCCACAGGAAGGACAAGCGTTTGGCTGCGCGTGAAAACGGCGATCCGCTGGATCGTTATACTCGCGCTCACAATCAGCACACATCTTAAATTTTGCCATCGATGTGTTTGGACGGTCGTAAGGAGTATCTTTTATTATGGTGAATCTCGGGCCACAATTTGTGCAATTTGTAAAAGGATAACGATAACGCCTGTTTGAAGAATCGAAAATTTCAGAGACACATTTTGTACAAGTAGCGAGATCTGGTGAAATTAAGACTTCCTTCTCTCCATCCGTTCTGCTTGAAGCAATTTCAAAAGAGGATGCATGAAAAGGATCTATCTCTCCTACACTGAGTTCCTCTATCAAAGCCTGTGGTGGTGCCTTAGATTTTATGGCATCTATAAATCCATTCATGTCTGAGTCTTTGCCACAGGCAAGAATTTCTACTCCCCTTGTATTGTTTGAAACGCGCCCTAAGATTTTATGTTTCGTGGCAAGCCTGTATATAAATGGCCTGAATCCAACGCCCTGCACAATTCCCTTTACTTCAATCCTTACATATCGCATGAAGTAAGCATTCCTTTCAACAAAACAACAACAGAGAGAGATTTCTTCGCTTTAAAAAGAAATATAATCCTCTTATTCGAGATCCGAAAGTTCCTTTAAGACAAGATCGCAAACCCTTGGAACAACATGGGCAAGCTCCTTGCTCAACTCGAGTCCAACATTAGTATCTTTTACCTGAACACAGATTAGGATAACGTTAGCCGGACGCGCATCAATAAGCTCAGCCGCTGTCAATAATTCGTATACTCCAAAATCGTGAAGAGAAAGTGGAATGGAAGGTTTTCTCTCCTTTATTTCCTCCGCATTAAATTTGAATACTGCACCCGGCTCGCAGCCAGCATCAATCCCGTCAATAAATATCGCGTTTTTTCTTCCTTCAAGCGCAGGAAGCAAATCTGCGCAATAGACACTTCCCTCAACAAGCTCAACGCCATCCGGAACACAGCCTTCAAGCGCTCTGACCACATAAACACCTATCCCATCATCTGACATGAGCGTGTTACCGATTCCAATAACAACAGTTTCTTCTATATCCAAGTTGGCCTCCATAAACAGACATACACTTTCTTATTTTAAATCACTTACGCTTAAGAGTTCGCAATAAAACCAAAGAATGGAAACGGTTACAAAAAGATATCAAGAACTCTTCAAACAAACGTAAAGGCCACTACATAAAATGGAACGCCCCCCAAGATTTGAGGGACGCCAATCAACCATCTCCCCGCTGCGAGCTCTTGACTATTCAGATGTTTTGCTGGCCGGCACAGGGATTATCGGTAACTTGTTCACAATGGGCTTCTTTATAGCACCAAACTTTGGTTGTGCAACATAACGATCAAGCAATATGGCAATCACGTTGAAGTGAAGGATAACGATAGCCGTACCTTCTGGCCAAGGACTCAACATCCTGAATAGCGCAATGCCCACACCGATTCCCAACGCGTATATCCATTTAGCACGCTTTGAAACAGGACTTGTCACCCAGTCCGTTGCCATGAAGAAGGCGCCGAGAACAAGGCCACCGCCGAAAAGTTCGTAAAGTGGTTGATGCCATGTTACAAGCATTATGAAGAAGAATGCTCCTATGATCCCTGTGGGTATCCGCCAGTCTATTGTTTTCCTGTAGAGAAGGTATGCAGCACCGACAAGAAGTGCAAGAATTGAAACCTCTCCAAGACTACCTGATTGGAACCCGAGAAACATAGACCAGAGACTTGGCCTCCCAGCGGATGTCACCCAAGTTGAACCAATTGGAGTTGCGCCAGTTACAGTTCCATAAATCATCCTCCCGCTTTTTAGAAGGGAAAGTGGAGTTGCATGAGTTACAGCATTAGTATAGACATTTCCACTAATGCCTTTGAAAACAACCCTTCCTATGACGCTCTCGTCAATCGCTGTCCATACGTGAGAGAAAAACCCTGTTTGCCTCCAGAAAAAAGGCCTAACAAATTTTGAAATGTATATTGAAAGCGGCGATATCATAAGCGCAACCCTTGCGAAAAGCGCAGGATTGAAAATATTCTTCCCGAGCCCTCCAAAGAGCTCCTTTGCAACCGCTACTGCAATAAATGCGCCAATTGCAACAACCCATAGTGGAGTCGTAGGAGGAAGAAGAAAAGCAAAAAGTAATCCTGTCACAACAGCACTCAGGTCATTAAGTGTGGGCTTTCGCCTCATTATTTTGCGCATAAGGAATTCCGAAAGCATCGCCGCTATAATACTAACCGCCATAATATAAACAGCGTTCATCCCAAAGACAATGAGAGCCACGACTGCAGCCGGGCACAGAGCAATAAGAACATCCCTCATTGCACGCTCAATCGTTTGTTCTTTATCGTGCAAATGAGGTGATACGGTAACTATTAATTTTTCAGCCACTTACCATCACCTCTCAATCATTGCCTCGCGGCCCTCTTCGCGGCCTCGATTTCTGCTTTCGCCTTCCTGACATACGATACATGCGGTATGAAAGCCGGACAGGTGTAAGAGCAACACCCGCATTCAAAGCAATCAAGCGCCCCCCACATTTGCGCCTTAGCAAGATCTCCTTTCTGACACGCATCGACAATGTAGTTTGGCATAAGGCTCATCGGGCAAACGTCAATGCATTTACCACAACGAACACACGCATGTTCTTCCCTCACATCAACAAGTTCCTGGGTAAGAACCACAACCCCGGATGTCCCTTTAACTACCGGTACACTTAAATCCTCCTGTGCCCAGCCAGTCATTGGACCACCCATGATGACCTTGGTTGCATCAGACGTCATGCCACCGCACGCCTCAATCAAAACAGAAATTGGTGTCCCTACTTTTGCAAGAAGATTTGAGGGCTCTTTTATTCCCTGTCCGGTCACCGTAACAACTCTTTCATACAGAGGCTTCCCTTTTGAAGCAGCTTCGAACATCGCAAAGGAAGTTCCAACATTTTGAACAAGGCAACCTACCTCGCTTGGCAATTTCCCAAGTGGAACCTGCCTTCCAGTTATTGCAAAAATAAGCTGCTTCTCTGCCCCTTGCGGATACTTGACCTGAAGGACTTCAATATCAAGGTTCGGCTCTCCACCTATTGCTCGCCTCAAGCCTTCAAGCGCGTCCATCTTGTTTGCTTCTAAGCCGATAACACCTCTCTCAGCTCCAACAGCCCGTACAAAAAGCTTCAATCCCTGAACTACTTCTTCGGGTTTCTCTAAAAGCAACCTGTGATCACAGGTCAAGAACGGCTCACACTCACAAGCATTGAGTATCACCACATCTATAGGCTTGTCCTTCGGTGGTGCAAGTTTCACATGGGTTGGAAAAGCCGCACCGCCCATACCAACAAGGCCAGCCTCACGAGCAATGCTTCTGATTTCGTCGGGCTCAAGACTGTCAATGTCCTTTTTCTCAGCGGCAAAAGTACCTCCTTGCTGATCCGGCGAAATCACTACTGCTTTAACTTTTTGACCAGAAAATGTGCGAATCTCCTCAATTCCCTTCACAGTTCCAGAAACTGGAGAATGTACTGGTGCCGAAACAAAAGTATCACTCGACCCAATTTTCTGACCAACCGAAACTCGTTCACCGGGAGAAACCAGTGGCTCGTTTGGCGCACCAATATGCTGCTGGAGAGAAACTGTTATTTCTTGAGGAATAGGTGCTTCTTTTATTGCCTTTCCAGACGAAAGTCCCTTGTTGTAAGGTGGGTGTATTCCCGCTTTGAAAGTCTTTAATCCAGCTTCCTTCATCATACCCACCTCCTCACTTAGCCTTCTTTAGTTCTAAACTTAGGGAATCTCTCGGATTTAGCCCACCGTGAATACGCGTAAATAACCACGATAAGCAATAAAAACCACAAGTAGAGTTCGAAAAGCATGTCCACTCTTATAATCCCGCCAAAAAGGTGCGCCATCCAGTTTGTCCAGCCAAGAGGCCTGTAAACCGCATTTGAAAGAAACCAGGCGCCTATTGTAAGCACAGCAATTAAAAGCCTGAACCATCCAAGAGGCTCATTCCACCCTTTGGGCTTTCCAAGTAAAGCGTAATAGATGTAAACAATCGCTGTAAGGAATAGCCCCCAAACAGCATAAACATTAATCAATCTGGCAAACCCATATGTCCACGGATAGCGCCAGCCTGAAACAAACGGGTGAAATACACAAAACCCCGAGTAAAGCCAGAGTAGCAGAAAACCTGCATAAAGGCCATACATCGCTTTTGCGGCACCCGGGATATTTACCTTTTTCTTCATATCGGGCACCTCCTTTAAACTACTCTGAAAGCCTTTACGCCATTGTGCTCGGGATGGATAATGTGAATCGCACAGGCAAGGCAGGGATCAAAAGATCTCACGCAGCGGACAACGTTAATTGGATTATCCGGATCAGTAACAGGAATACCAAGAAGAGCAGTCTCAATAGGCCCTCTTTGCCCGTTCTTATCGCGAGGGCTTGCATTCCATGTAGTAGGCACTATGCACTGGTAGTTTGCGATTTTCTTTCCGTCTATATGTATCCAATGTCCCAGTGCTCCTCTTGGTGCTTCAACAAGTCCCCTGCCATGGGCTTCATTTGGGATTCCCTTTTTATCCCAAATTGGCTCACCAGGCTTCAATTGGTCAAGCCACTTGTCCATCTCGTCTGCTATTATCTTGCATTCAATTGCCCTTGCAGCATGCCTTGGAAGAATCCCGAACTTCAATGGTCTCATGGAAAGAAGTCCGAGGTCAGTCGCAAGTTTTACAAGCATATCTGGCTTCTTGACAAGCATCCTTGAAAGTGGCCCAACCTCCATTGGCTTTCCCTCATAGCGTGGTGCCTTCAGAAATGAATATGCATCTTTCTTTCCTACCTCGGGTTCCGTTTTCCCTTCCTTTGGATGAAGCCCCTCGCATTCATCTTTGTACCAAGAATGAGCAACTGATTCTGTTAACTTCGTTTCATCCATTGGTTTCACATTCATAACGTCGTTGCCAAATATTACACCTCTTGGAATGAATTTCTTTGTGCCCTTCTGGTCTTCATCGAATACACCGTACGCAAGGTAGTTTCCACCCGAGTCTCCAGCAGTCATGAATGGCTTGTAGGCAGATACTCCAGCAACAGTGAGAATATCCTGAATGTAGACATTATCAATCCATCTTCTTAGCTCGCTTAGTCGAGAACGGAATGCAAGTATATTGCTCAGGGTTGGCGGCTGGGTAACGCCTCCAGGTATAGTTCCTACAAAAGAAGGCGCGCGTCCATAGAAGATTGAAAGCATCTCATGCGCCTTTTTCCTCATCTCAAGCGCCTGTACGTAATGTCCAACAAGAGTTGTGGCAAGTTCAGGATCTGAAACGTAATCACCCGAATCGTACCTTGGCATAAAAGGATAGAGGTCGTTTTTATCTGCAAGGTTGGAAATCTTGTTCTTCAAAAGCAAAAGTGAAGGATCATTTCCTGAGTATTTAAGAACTGCTGTCACGTCTACATAATCAAGAGCAGCAAGATGGTAAAAGTGAAGAACATGAGACTGGATGAAGTTTGCGCCAAGGCAGAGATTGCGGATCAGTCTCGCATTGTCCGGAAGCTCAACCCCAAGTGCATCATCAAGGTTGTAAGATGCTGCAGTTCCATGAGAAAGCGGGCAAACGCCGCAAATTCTTTCCGTCACCTGCTGAGCATCAAAGGGGTGCTTCCCTTTTAATAACATCTCAAATCCACGGAACATGGTTCCCGAAGACCATGCATCCTTTACCTTTCCGCCTTCTATCTCAACATCAATCCTTAAGTGACCCTCAATTCTCGTTACAGGGTCAATGCTAATTATCTGCGCCACCATTACTCACCACCTTCTTTTGACTCGGTCTTCTGGCCAAGTTGCTTGTATAGGTAATGAGCGCCAATGCCAACAGCCGTCGCTCCAGCCGCAATCCAGCCAAGTGTATCAGTTGTCGGGGAAATTCCAACGATGTCCACATTTGGAAGTGGCTCATAAAGCGGCGAGAGATCCTTGTAGAATGTAGGCTCTGCACAACCATGACATGGGGCATTCGCGCCCACACACCAGTTCACCTGGCTATTCCATCTTCTGGTCGGACAGTCAGCGTAGGTGACTGGACCCTTGCATCCCATCTTGAAAAGACAAAGTTTTAGGTCGGGATTCTGATTGTTCCAATCTTCAAGGAAAAGCCCCGCGTCAAAGGCCGCCCTTCGCTCGCAATTCTCATGGATTAGTTTCCCAAAGAAAGTTCTTGAGCGGTTGTAAGAGTCAAGGTCAAGCTTCCCCTGACCACTAATTGCAAGCAAAGCTTCAAGTGCGGAGCCAATTGTCCAATCAGGGTGCGCAGGACAACCTCCAACGTTCACCACAGGCTTTTTCTTGTCGATTTCGGAAACAATATCTTTTACAGCAGTTGCGCCAGTGACTGACGCGTTTGCGGCAGGTATTCCACCGAACGAAGCACAGTTTCCAACAGCCATGACAGCCGCGGCATCAGGCACAAGTTCATGCATCCATTCGATTATTGGCTTATCATCAGGCACGGTATTACCCATCAGTTCTTTCTTGCCATTCCCTAAGCCAAATGTGCAATACTCGCCACCTTCATTCTTTGGAACCGGCCCTTCGACCACAAGTACATACTTGCCCTTGTTCTCTTTCTTTGAATCCTCAATGGCTTCAATAGCCTTATACCCCGCTGATGCCATTATGGTTGGATGATAACGAATTGAAAGTTTGTCGAGTACAACCTCTGCAATCATGGGGTAGTTTGAGTTAAGAAGTGAAACAGAGCAACCCGAGCAGCTCTGTCCCTGAATCCATATAATCGGCGGCTTGCCCTGGACCATTGCCTCAAGCGCTCTTGCAATTTGAGGGATCATAGCCTCCGATAGACCAAGGAGAGCTGCTGTTGCGCCAGCGTGCTTTAAAAACTGACGCCTGGTTACAAGCTTACCAGTCAAGAACCCTCACCTCCATCCTTGTCGCTCCAACGACACATTAACGCCTGCATAACAAAAAAAGAAGCGCTTTTTCATAAGCACTTCTTAAGAACTAATAATAGGTCGTTTGAACTATAAAACTTAAGAAATCTCCTTGATATCAGTTTCTGCTCCTTCTCCATATCGTTTTTTGTCAACTTGCTCGAAGCAAGTTAATTCCGAGAATATTTATCATTTTTTCACCGCGTTGTCAACGCCCGAAGAATTTTGATGACCATAATAAATCGTTTAGCCAGATTTGATATTAATTACACAAAACTGGTATCAGGTCAAGATAAACTTCGCGATGCGCAAATGGCCTTATATTGCTTCATTATTCAAAAGTCAGGTTTCTCACAAAACCACGGGCGGCTTTATGTTGATTGGTTGGAATATTATAAAATTATGAAATAAAATCAATTAAAATATTTAATCAATGAAGCAGGAGGGAATTTAAAGTCAGGAGACATAAGATTTCGAGATTATATGGTTTTGCCTAAACGTTCAAATCATATATGAGGCGTAAATATGGTAAATATGAAAACGCAAAAAGGAGAAAACGAAGAAATAGAAAAGAGCGCTATCGTTATCGTTTTTGAAACAACGAACATCGCATTGGGCTGCGAAAAGTTGCTTCGGGCATCAAAGATTCCGTGTATTGTGATTCCGACCCCAACAGAAGTAACGGCAGATTGTGGTATTGCCCTTCTCTTGAGGTCCAGATGGGAAGAAAATGCGAGAAAGGTGCTCTCAGAATCAAATTATTCCGGCTATCGAATTTTGCACCTAAAAGAACGGAAAATTCTAAACTCTGAAGGCAAGAGGAAATTTTCTTAAGGGAGTGAAGAAGTTGGAAGAAAAAATACGCCTTACGCTCTATTCCAAAGGAGCCGGGTGAGCAGCAAAGATTGGTCCGGGAGACCTTGAGGAAATACTCAATATGATTTCAGAAGAAACCTCGCCACGTTTGCTAACTTCGGTAAGGAATGGGGAAGATGCAGGAGTATTCATGCTCGAGGAAGGTATAACAATCGTCCAAAGTGTTGACTTCTTTCCGCCCATTGTAAATGACCCCTTGACTTTCGGCAAGATTTCTGCAGCAAACGCACTGAGCGATATTTACGCTATGAATGCCCAGCCTCAAACTGCATTAAACATCATCGCCTTCCCCTGTAACATTGAAAAAGAAATCATTGGCTCGATCCTCCAGGGAGGGCAGGAAAAGGTAAGGGAAGCAGGGGCGATCGTTGTTGGCGGTCACTCAATAGACGATGAGGAACTCAAGTATGGAATGTGTGTACTGGGAACTGTCAATCCAGAACTCATGTGGAGAATTGATAAGGCAAGAATTGGCGATATCCTAATTCTTACAAAACCAATAGGCACTGGCATACTTTCAACTGCTCTAAAAGCGGAATTTGTAGATGAAAGCGAAATCAAGGATGCTATTTCCTCTATGTGTGAACTGAACAAGCGTTCGAGGGAAGTTCTTGCACGCTACAGAGTCCACGCCTGCACCGATGTGACAGGATTTGGCCTCATCGGGCACTTGAAGGAAATGTGTACTGCCTCTGGCATTGGAGCGGTAATAAGCCTTTCGAAAATTCCGTTTTTTGAAAAAACTCTTGAGATGGCAGAAATGGGGATGATTCCTGCAGGGCAGAAAAGAAACAAGGATTTTGCCTCGAACATTGTAGCGACAAAAGGGAATATCGAGCCATTAATTCTTGAGTGCCTTTTCGACCCTCAAACATCTGGTGGCTTGCTTGCTTGTGTCCATCCCGATGATGCGCCAGGCGCTCTAAAAGAACTAAGGAATGAAGCGTCACCAAATGCAGAAGAAATAGGTTATTTGATTTCAGAAAAGGATGTGAAAATAGTGGTTGAGCCATAGAGTTAATCCTAAGGGGAGGTTGGATTGAAAAGGGAAATTGATGCAAGGGGTTTAAAGTGTCCAAAACCAGTAATCCTCACAAGAAAAGCACTTGAGGAAGGAAGCGATACACTCGAGGTTTTAGTCGACAATGAAGCAGCAAGAGATAACGTTCGAAGGTTTGCGGAAAAAGCGGGATGTTCGGTCTCGGTAAAAGAAATGGAAGGCTACTATTCCATTGAAATCAAAGGGGCCGGTGCAAAGTTACAGAAGGAAGATGAAACCATATCTATGACCTACACCTGTTCAATCGAGGAGAAGAAAAAAGACGACTCTCTTAAGAAGGTAATTTTCATCAAAAGTGATGAGATTGGAACCGGAGACCGTGAGCTTGGAACGACTCTTGCGAAATCCTTCCTTTACGCATGTACGGAGAGCGATGAAATACCAACGACGCTTATTTTTATGAATTCCGGCGTTAGACTGGTTACCGAAAACGATGAAACTGCTTCACACGTAAAGAATCTTGAAAGAAAGGGATGCGAGGTACTCGTATGCGGAACCTGTCTCGATTTCTACGGCCTCAAAGATTCACTACTTGCAGGTAGAGTAAGCAATATGTACGAGATACTTTCGACACTCATTGGCGCTGACCTCGTTGTTTCAATATAATTAAGTAGCCATGCCATCAGAAGAAAAAAATGAACTTTTACGTTTAATACCGCGTGTGGATGAGCTTGCGGATTTCGCCGCAAGTGCAAGCGGCGCTCCACGCGAAATAGCCTGCGAGGTAGCAAGAAGTGTCACCAATCGAATAAGAGAATCAATTGTTTCAGGCAGAACTTTTTCGAGGCAAGAGCTGAGTCTGGATTCTTTGGGCAAACTTACTGTAAGAGAACTGGAAAATCTTTTTAAGCCAAGTTTCAAGAGGGTTATTAATGCAACCGGAGTCGTACTCCATACGAACTTAGGGAGAGCTCCTCTCTCAGAAGAAGCACTTAATGCCATTAAGGAAACATCGCAAGGTTATTCCAATCTTGAGTATCGTCTTTCAACCGGCGAGAGAGGGTCACGCCAGGAACACTTAGAGGGAATCATTTGTCGCCTCACGGGAAGCGAGAGCGCGTTTGTTGTTAACAATAATGCTGCAGCCGTTCTGCAGGTCTTAACGGCCCTTGCACGAGGAAGAGAGGTTATTGTCTCAAGGGGAGAATTAATCGAGATAGGCGACTCCTTCAGATTGCCCGACATAATGCTATCGAGCGGCGCAAAACTTTGCGAGGTAGGAACAACAAATCGTACCAAACTTTCCGACTACCGCGAAGCAATTGGTCCGGATACTGCTTTGATATTAAAGACACATATGAGCAACTACAGAATACTTGGTTACTCTGAGGAAGTCTCCATATTTGAACTTTCAAAGCTTGCTCATGAGCATTTCATCCCGCTTGTGGAAGACCTTGGCTCAGGATCACTGATTGACCTTACACCTTTCGGCCTTGAGGGAGAACACACCCCAATGGCAAGCATCAAGGCGGGTGCAGACATAGTAACTTTCAGTGGTGACAAGCTCCTTGGAGGTCCGCAGGCTGGCCTTGTCGTTGGAAAAGCAGAATATATAAACGCCATTCGAAAACACCCTCTTGCACGAGCTCTCAGAATAGATAAGATCACTGTTGCTGCGCTTGAGGCAACGCTTAGAGAATATCTGAATCCAGAAAAAGTGCTAATTAGAATCCCTGCCCTGAAAATGCTCTTAGATGATGAAAAAAATATTGAAAAAAAAGCAAAAAAACTCAAAAGAATTCTCGATAAGGAGAAACCCGAAAAAATTCAGTATGAGGTAGTAAGGGAATTTTCAACGGCAGGAGGAGGTTCTCTACCGCTTGCTTCGCTACCGACATGGTGCTTGAAAGTAAAGCACAGCCTGCATTCCGCTTATGAAACCTCAAGGTTACTTAGAGAATCAAATCCTCCCGTTATAGCGCGTATGAAAGATGACAGCATCCTCATAGACTTAAGGTGCATCCATGAAGAAGAGATATCCATGATCGCAGATGCGCTTTTAGGTATCCAATAAAATTTACCGACCGGATTTTTGGAATGAAAATGTCCAGTACAAAAAGAAGTTTCATCATAGGAACAGCAGGTCACATAGATCATGGGAAAACAGTGCTTGTCAAAGCCCTTACAGGTCACGATACTGATCGCCTTCAAGAGGAGAAAAAAAGAGGCATTTCGATAGACTTAGGTTTCGCACCATTAAGGCTAAAGGATGGCTCAATTGCAGGAATCGTTGATGTACCCGGGCATGAAAACTTCGTAAGAAATATGCTCGCCGGAGCGACCGGTGTTGATCTTGCCCTCCTTGTTGTTGCAGCAGATGATGGTGTCATGCCCCAAACACGAGAACATCTTGCAATACTTGATCTGCTTGGAGTGGATAAGGGTATTGTTGCACTAACTAAAATCGATCTCGTTGATGAAGAAATGGTTCAGTTTGTAACTGAGGAAATAAAGGAAATTCTTTCTGGAACTGCTCTTCGTGGCTCACCTGTTGTTCCTGTTTCTGCTTTTGAGGGCGTTGGAATTAATGAACTAATGGAGGAAATTGAAAAGGCTTCCCATGTTATTAGACATAAGAACGAAGAACTTCCCGTAAGGATGCCAATAGACAGAGTTTTTACTCTCAAAGGGATAGGGACAATCGTAACGGGAACCCTCTGGAGCGGCACACTAAGGGTCGGGGAGAAAATGGTAATAGAGCCTCGTGGCATTGAAGTAAGGGTTCGCTCTATCGAAGTTCACGGCCAGCAGAGAAATGAGGCAATAGCAGGTGAAAGAACAGCTGCAAATCTCGCTCAAGTTTCAAAGTACGATATATCACGCGGTGATGTATTGCTTGCGCTAAACTACCTTAAACCATGTTATATGCTTGACGCGCGAGTAACACTTCTCAAAGACACAAAGGAACTGAAACGGGGCGCAAGAATTAGATTTCATCATGGTACAAAAGAGGTAATGGGAAGAATCTATCCGCTTGATGGAAATCCAATCAATCCTGGTGAGAGCAAACCGGCACAAATACGCCTGGAGTCACAGGTAGTTTGCGCTCCTGGCGACAGATTCGTCATTAGATCCTATTCTCCGGTAACGACAATCGGGGGTGGGAAAGTCATAGACATCAGTCCAAAAAAGCACAAAGTAGTCGATACGGCCGCAATAGAAGAGTTCCATATTCTCGAATCCAAAGATACACCATCTGCATTGCTTATCCATCTATCCCGAATTGAAAAACCTCAAAACCCCCGGGATATCGGTCTTACTTCAGGACTACCAACTGAAAAGGTAAGGGAATGCCTTTCGGCCCTTTGCACCGATGGGAAAATTGTTCCACTTGAAGGAAAGGAAAATGTCTGGTACATACTCAAAAAAACCTTTGAAGAAAAGTCATCGCTTGTTTTGTCCATTCTCAGTGAACACGCACGCTTAGAGCCGTTAGAGGAGGGAATGGATAAGGAAACATTGAAGAGAAGAGCGCTTGAAAACTGGGATGATAAGCCAGCGGATTTATTCCTCGAAAAATTAACCGCAACAGAACTCATTGAAGCTAAGGGGAAAATTGTGCGACTTGCGGGGCGAAGAATCGAGATTTCAGCAGAAGATTCAGAAATGCTTTCCAAAATTGTTTCCATCATAGAACAAGGCGGAACTTCACCTCCATCTACTTCTGAAATCTCAAGCAAATTATCAATTGAGAGAAATAAAGTGGAAAAACTTCTGGCACTTGGAGAAAAAGATGGAAGTGTGGTAAAAGTCTCACCTGACCTCTACTTCTCAACTGATGTAATAATAAGCCTTCAGAATAAACTCTTAAACGCTCTTTCTGAAAAACCTGATGGCATAACTGTTGGCGACTTTAAAAAACTTGCAGCAACAAGTAGAAAGTATGCTGTCCCTCTGCTTGAGTATTTCGACAGAAAACGCATAACCATAAGGCTTGGAAATCTTAGGAAACCTCGAATACCATGAATTTAACTGAAAAAGCAGGTTTTGTGTGAGTATTTATCAACTTATAAAATAATGATATGAGATTCATTAAAAGTGTATCATTATAGGAAAGCAAAAAGGAGGTGCATCCGTCCTGGTGGGCGGCGCGGTCTTCAAAACCGTTGCGGCGCTTTAAAAGGTGCCGGGTAAGTTCGATTCTTACGCACCTCCGCCAGAAAGAGAGAGTCCCATATGGGTATTGACATAGAAATTCTCGAAACATTCATTCAGGTTTCAGAACTTCATTCCTTCTCAAAGGCTGCCCGTAAACTTTGCTTGAGTCAACCCGCAGTCTCTTTACAGATCAAAGCACTTGAGAAGGAACTCGGAGCAACTCTAATCGAGCGAGGTGGAGGCAAGATAACACTGACTCCAGCCGGAATAACCGCATACGAACATGCAAAAAAGATAATCGCCGGAAAAAATGCAATGATGGCAGACATTCCCAGAACCAAAGGAGAAGTATCGGGAAGATTACGGGTTGGTGCAAGTACAATACCTGGCGAATATCTCCTGATCCCAGTACTTCGAAACTTCCTTAGAAAATATCAAAAAGTAAGCGTATCGCTCGACATTCGAGATTCGGGAAACATCATAAAGAGCCTTCTCAACGAAGAAATTGAACTTGGTTTCATCGGTTACAGATCAGAGCACCATGAGATTGCTGAGCTAAACTTTGCAAGTGATAGCCTTGTCCTCATAACCCCGCCTTCAAGCCCACTTTCAAGAAAACAAAAAATCAGGCTCGCGGATCTCTTTGAGGAACGCATGATCACACGAATAACATCAAGTGGAACGAGAATTACTTTCGAGAAAGCACTTGCCAAGCGTGGCTCCTCCATCGAGGATCTCAATGTTGTGGCAGAACTTGGCTCAACGCAGGCAGTTCTTCAAGCAGTTCAGGCAGGACTTGGAATATCCGTAGTCAGCAAAAGAGCGGCAAGTCAGCCAGCAAAATTTGGCCTCATTGGTTTGAAGAAAATAACTGATGTTGATCTCTCACGCAACTTCTACATAATCCACCTTAAGGATAAACCTCTCACACTGGTGGCATCAAAGTTCCTTGAAAGGTGTACCCCTGCTGATCATGAAAAAGCATAGTTCGCTACGTTTTATATGCATCACTTCCTCTTCCAAAAAATCCGGCAAGAGTTTGCTTGCTTCTTTTCTCATAAGAGAACTCGGTGCAGAATTTGCAATAAAGGTCTCGCAGGGCAAAAGAGGAAAACCAAGAGGAGAAATAACTAAATCGAGAAAGATTCTTGAAGAACCTGAAACTGATACTGCTAAACTACTTGAAGCAGGAGCAAAAAAAGTTATATGGATTCATACTGACGGTGACCTTGAGAAACCAATAAAACAAGCAATTCAAGGGTTATCAAGTGGGCTTGTCATTGTTGAAGGGAATAGAGCTGTTGATTACTTTGACCCCCTTTTGACCGTATTCCTCGCTACCGCAAAACCGCAAGATTTTAAGCCATCTGCCCACTCAGTCATTTCAAAAGCCAATATCGTCCTCATAGACAAAAGCAAGATCAAAATGGAAGATGAAGAAATCAAGAGCATATTTCATGCACTTGCACCAAACTCAGAAATAATTTCCTTTGAATCATCAATTGAGAGAAAGGAAGCATTTGAAAAGGTAAGAGAAAAAGCACTTGCAGCAATGAGAAAATAAGAAAGAACCTGTTACCTTCAAATGAAGTCCGTTTTTAATAAGTTATCGATATGGTGTTATTCTCTTGTTCTATGCAGCAGCAACCTGTCCAAACTTCTTCCGAACTACAAATCTGTTAAGAAGTGGTGTAAATGCGTTTCCAATCAGAATAGAATATGCAACTGCACCTGTTGGAGCACCATATAGTCTTATAACAGTAATCAAAACTCCGATAAGAATCCCATAGATTATTTGAGCTGTCTTATTCTGGGGACTTGTCACCCAGTCAGTTGCCATGAAGAACGAGCCAAGCATCAAGCCGCCAGCAAGAATCATATAAAGTGGATTCTCACCAAGTATTGCCGTCAGAACAAAAACTGTACCAATTATTGAGGCAGGTATGTGCCAGGTTATATGGCCACGGTAAATTAAATACGCAGCTCCAACCAGAACGGCGAGAACCGAAACTTCCCCCAGCGCCCCTCCTGCATGACCAACAAAAAGCCCCCAGTACCCCGGGCGAACTCCAGAAAGCGCAGTTGGTCGAACAAAAGTAAGAGGGGTCGCGCTTGTCACGCCAGCAATGTTTCCCTTATACCAAGCGCCAGAAATTGCAGAATTCAAGTGTCCCCAAAGCTTGGATAGAATTATGAGCGATACAAATCCGAAAAGAGCAGGGTTGAAAACGTTCCTTCCAAGACCACCCATCAATTCTTTCACAAACGCAACTGCTATGATCGCTCCAATGGCTGCGTACCACCAGGGAACAGTCGGGGGGAGCACAAGTGCAATCAAAAGACCGGTAACGACCGCACTAAAATCTGATAGCGTTGGTTCTCTTCCCATTATTTTTCTCATTACCACTTCTGAAAGAATAGCCGCAACCACGCAGGAGACAAGGTTAATGAGCGCATTAAGTCTGTAAAAACCAAGAGAAACAGCTATCAGGGGAATCAAGGCGATAGCAACATCCCTCATAGCAGAAGGTATTGACTCCTCGCTTCTTATGTGCGGTGGTGGTGTAACTTTGAAACTCAAGTCTGTCATTTATCCTCGCCTCCTTCTTTTAAGACTTAGCTGCAGCTTTCTTCGCCGCCTGCAACTCTGCCTTGGCTTTCCTTACATATTGAACATGCTTTATTTGCGATGGGCAAACGAATGAACAACAACCACATTCAAAACAATCTGGCGCTCCAAACTTTTCCGCCAAATCGTATTGCCCTCGCTTCACGTATTTCACTATTAAATTTGGTTCAAGGAACATCGGGCAGGCATCAAGACATTTGCCGCATCCAACACAGTCCAATTCAGCCGCGTATGCCGCCTCTTCCTCAGTAAGAATGAGAACGCCGCTTGTCCCCTTTACAACAGGCGCGCTCAAATCCTTTTGCGCCCAGCCCGTCATAGGACCACCAACTATTACCTTTGCAGGTGTTCCAGTAAAACCTCCACATTGCTCAATAAGATGCTCAATAGGAGTACCAACCTTCACTCTTAAATTCCCGGGATTTTTCACGCCGCCACCACTTACCGTTATGACTCTCTCAATAACAGGCTTTCCGGTTGAGGCTGCCTCATGCAAAGCACAAGCCGTCTGAACATTCTGAACAAGGACGCCAACCTCGCTTGGTAATTTGCCCGGCGGAACTCTCCGCCCCGTAATAGCATCTATCAACATTTTCTCAGCACCTTCGGGATACTTAACTTCAAGAACAACTACCTCGATAGAGGATTCACCCTCGAGCCTTGAGGAAAGAACATGGACCGCGTCGAGTTTGTTTGCCTCAATACCAATGATTCCTTTTTGAGCACCAACAGCCTTCATCATAAGTTTTAGCCCGGAAATAATATCGTCAGGATTTTCGAGCATTAGCCTGTGATCGCAAGTCAAATAAGGTTCGCACTCACATCCGTTTATAATGACTATGTCTATCGGCTTGTCCTCGGGCGGACTCAACTTAACATAAGTCGGGAAAGCAGCACCTCCGAGACCAACAAGACCTGCTTCCTTCGCTGTATTCCTTATCTCATTCGGTGAAAGAGCAGAAACATCTCTTTTCTCGCGCCACTTCAAAGGCTGATTGGAATCAACGGTAATCACAACAGAATTTGTCTTCGCACCGGTGAAAATAGTCCGCTCCTCAATTGCCTTTACGGTCCCTGAAACACTTGCATGAACAGGAGCAGAGATAAAAGCATCACTCTGACCTATCTTCTGCCCTGCCTCCACTCTTTCTCCAACTGAAACAACCGGGTTATTCGGAGCACCAACATGCTGCTGCATGGGTATTACTACCTCCCCAGGAAGGGATAGCTCCTTAATTGGCAAGCTCGCTGCTTCCTTTCTATATGGAGGATGAATCCCTCCGCGGAATGTTTTGTATTCCACCTTTCCCTCCTTCTTAAGAACTATTCCTCCAGCCTGTACTTTTCTTCAAGTCGACGATTCCTCGCATTTATGATGCCGTTAACGGCAAGCGCTATAACAAGCCCTGCTGTAGCAAAAGCCCCGTAAGGTTTCGCAAGTGCCTTGAAAATCGATACCCTGAACGGGACTTTTGGATCCACTGGAAGCCCGTATGCATCGGCCCCGGCCGTGAAAACATAAATGTACTTAAGTCCGTTTAGCTCGGATTCGCCGTAAACTCTTGCATCCGCATAACCTGCTTTTTTGAGCTCTTCGACTCTCGCGTGTGCTTTATTAAGCATTTCATCACGAGTTCCAAATGAGAGCGCTCCAGGAGCACACGCTTTCACACACGCCGGAATAAGTCCATTTGATACGCGATCGGCACAGAGCGTACACCTGAATATTCCCTTCTTGCTCTGGTCATAGCCAGGAACGCTGAAAGGACAGGCAATACGGCAGTAGTTGCAACCAATGCATTTATTCGGATCCGTTCTAACCCTACGAATAATATTCCCATCCGGAAGACTTACTTCTTCATGCACTGTTGCGCCAGACGGGCAAACCTCAACGCAAGAAGCATCGGTGCAATGCATACACTGATGTTTCGTGAAACGCCAAGTCATTTCTCCATTCTTATAATCCTCGTTGAAAAGAATCCTCATCCATGTCTGTGAGCCAAGAGCTGGCGGGTTTTCATAGGTTCCTAAATTTTTGGTCTTTTCCGCTTTCCGCTGATTCCACTGCTTACAAGCAACCTGGCATGCGCGACAGGCGGTGCATTTAGTTTCATCAACAAGAATTGCCATCTCCTGAGGCATTTCATTCACACCACATCACCCCCTAAGCCTTCTCGATATCCACAAGGAACGCCTTGTACTCGGGTATCGTTGTATTGGCATCGCCAACATGAGGAGTAAGTTGATTCGCAGCATAACTCTTACCCTTGGGTCCGCCAATCACATAACCCATATATCCATAGTGCCAGGGCAAACCAACAACATCAACCTTATTACCATTCAAATTGAAAACCTGGACTCTGTCAGTCACAATTGCGACTCCTTCAACTTCACCCCTGATACTCTTTACCTTCACCCTGTCACCATTCTTTATACCTTTTCTTTTTGCAAGATCCTTAGACATCTCCACAAAAAGTTCGGGCTGCATCTCGGCAAGCCATGGGAGGTTCCTTGTCATCTGTCCTGCCTGCCAGTGTTCCGTCACACGCCAAGTTGTACAAACAATTGGAAATTTCTTGTCGCCAACCTCGGCAAGCTTGTCCATATCCGCATCCCATATCTTTATCGCGGGATTATACTGTGTTTCATTCATTATGTTTCTTAAGGGGCTTTCAACTGGTTCATAAAATTCAGGAAGGGGACCATCGTTAAGTCCCGTAGGCGCGAATGTATGGCCAACTCCAAATGGTTGCATTATGAAGGCATTTGAAGCAGAGACATTTGGTGGTACAGGAGGTTTATCAGGCTTGTCAGTGTCAATATACTTGAAGTCCGGAACGTCATTCGTCACCCACTTCGTCCCATCCCAGCGCACAAGTTCCTTCTCCTTGTTCCAGGGTTGACCCGCTGGGTCTGCTGAACATCTGTTATAAATAATTCGCCTGTTGACCGGCCAGCAAAATGCCCACTTCGGATATATTCCGATATTACTCTTGTCTTCGTTATTTGTCCTCTTGGCAAGATTGCCTCCGGTCTTCTTGAAATCAACCAGAGCCGCTTCCTTAGTTTCAGGTTTATCCATGCCCGGATAGTCGGATTCAGAAGGATAGACCCCTGAGAATATCCAGCAGCCACAGGATGTGCTGCCATCAGCCTTGAGCGCTGTGAAGTTCTTTACCTGCTTTTGCTCTGGCCATGTAAAGCCATTTATCTCCTTCATCACATCATCAGGATTGGGTTCCTCGCCTTTGTACGGCCAGTAGAGGTTTATGATTGCCTCCCTGTTTGGCGCTTTCTCGTCAGCTCTGTAGAGTTCAATCAGTTTCTTCGCAAGCATATTTACTATCGCAAGGTCTGGCTTTGCCTCACCGGGAGGCTCACAAGCCTTATAGCGCCACTGTATTACTCTTCCTGAATTCGTTATACTGCCTTCCTTCTCAAAAGAAGCAGCAGCAGGTAGCAGGAAAACTTCGGTGTCAATCTTTGAGGGATCAGCACCTGGCCTCTTCCAGAAAGCCGCAGTCTCGGTCTCCCAGAGATCAACTGCAACCATCCAATCAAGGTTTTCAAGAGCCTTTGCCTCCATATTGGCGTTTGGTCCTCCAACACATGGATTCTGACCCCATAGCATAAGCCCTAAGATTGGCTTCTTCGGATCCTTTTTGTACATCGACTCGAATAAAGCGATGTGGCTGTAGTTCTTGCCATCCTGGACTTTTGGCAACCAACCATAGCCAAATTGATTTTCCGGAGTTGCAGCGGCACCAAAGAATGACTTAAGCAGGCTCACCATAAATTTGTCCGAGTTCTTCCAGAAACTATCCTTGCCCTTCGATTCAATAAACTTGCTTATGTAATCAGCAAGCGTCTGATGCTTGGTGCTATTTGGAACCGCAAGATAGCCGGGCAGGAGATGCCAGAGCAGGGCAAAGTCTGTAGAACTTTGAACGTTTGACTCTCCTCTCATCGCGTTTATTCCACCACCAGGCATCCCCATGTTTCCAAGAAGGAGTTGAAGAATACAAAACGCGCGAATATTTTGCGTTCCGTAGGTGTGCTGAGTGAGCCCCATCGCATACATAAGAACACCACTCTTCCCTGGCTCGCAAGTAGCACAATAAGTTTCAGCAATCGCAAAGAATTTATCCTTTGGCATACCAGTAATCTTCTCAACCATCTCCGGTGTATAGCGGCTGTAGTGCTTTTTCACAATCTGGTAAACGCAACGAGGATTAGAAAGAGTTGGATCCTTGAGAGGCTTTCCATCTGGACCAAGCTCATAAGACCAGCTTGATGGATCATACTTCCTCTTCTCCTTGTTATAGCCGGAGAACAGACCAGTTTTTTCATCAAAACTATATGCAGGATTTACGAGGAAAGATGCATTAGTGTAATTGAGAACATAGTCTTTTTGGATCTTGTCGTTTTCTATTGCATAATTTATAAGCCCTCCAAAGAAAGCAATGTCTGTTCCCGGTCTGATTTGTGCATAGATATCCGCTCTTGCAGCAGTACGGGTGAACCTTGGATCTACAACTATCAATTTTGCGGGATTTTTCTTGCGGGACATTGCTTCATCAATCCATTTCATTGAAATTGGATGGTTCTCTGCACAGTTAGAACCACAAACCATAATTACGTCCGACATTTTGACATCTGTCCACTGATTGGTCATTGCCCCGCGACCAAAGGATGGCGCCAAACTGGCGACTGTTGGACTGTGTCATATTCGCGCCTGATTATCAATATAGACAAGTCCAAGAGCACGGAGTAGCTTAACCAATAAATAACATTCTTCGTTATCAAGCGCTGCACCGCCAAGACTTGCAATGGCTTCTGTCCGGTTGCAAGTTACATCCTTGTCCGTTGGATTCCCATCCTTGTCAAGAGCTTTTTCCGTTTTTATAAAATGGTTGTCTCTCGTTTCCTTTATCTTTTTTGCAATTTTCTCTATTGCCTCTTCCCAGGAAATTTCCTTCCAGGAAGATGCACCCTTCCCCCTATAGAGCGGTTTTGTGAGTCTTCTTGGATTTGGCTTTCCGTCAACAAAACCAATCTGAATTAAAGAACTTCCCTTGCTGCAAAGATTACCCCTGTTAATTGGATGGTCAGGGTTTCCCTCTGTGTTGATGACCTTTTTACCGTTGTCCTCACTTGCTACGATAATTCCACAACCAACCCCGCAGTATGGACAAATAGTAGTTGTCTCTTTAGCATTCTTGATTCTTAACTCTTCAATTGTCCTCCGTGTTGTTTTGATACCAAGATTGCCAAGCGCTGCTGCACCAAGGCCTGCACCGCTTACCTTGAGAAACTCTCTTCTCGTAAGGCTCATACTCCCACCTCACTTTCACCAAGGAACAAACAAAATACCTATGTCAAATTACACTTGCGAAATTTTATCATAGACAAATTCCAAAATGTCAAGTGAATAACTTTCCTCCTCTGCCACTCTCCCTGCAACTTCTCTATACACAATCCTTACAATTCAAATATCAATCGCACAAATGCTCTGATTCTCTTTCCACAAAATAACATTCTGGAAAAGAAAGACCATATTCCCTCGCAACTTCGTCAAGGTAGTCAGTAACAATGTCTTCAAAGGGAAGGAATATGTCTTCATTGCTATCTCTTAGGTCAACAGTCTTTAAAAACCGCTTACAACTCTCACAATATTGCAACCTTCGATTCGGATGCTGCTCTGCATAAGCATAATTTAAACCGCTTTCCCCTTTTCCATCACAGAACGGACATTCCGCACGCTTCACACTCCACTGGCTCCTGCAAAGAGAGCATTCAAGAAGCCATAATCCATCTTCCTGCCTGAAAAAGCCCATTAGCGGTCTGCATCCACAAACAGGACAGTATCCACGCTGCCATTGAACTCCTTCGACCGAAGCCTCGTATGCCCTTCTGAAATTCATATAAAAAGGAACAAGTGATTCCCAGAATATGCTTGAAGTAAGTTCTCTGTCCTCGTCAGGCCAATCTTTGCCAATTTCGAGTTTGTCGCCCAGGATCACCTTCGACCTTGCTACCTCAAATCCATCCTCTTTTGTTCCATCCCAGTCTAAGAGCTCATCAGCATGCGAATAACCACCAGACTTTCTTAAATCAACAGCTTTGCAAATTTCATAAAGCGCTTTCCTGAACTTGGAAATGTCTATTTCTAATTGAAATGGGTTAAAAATCGGTTCACCTTTTGAAAGTTTGTCTTCTGCACCTTGATAAATTCTATCATCATTGGGACTGATTTCTCCTATGATTCCCTTCTGCACTTCAACTACAGAAGAATAAAGTAAGATTGCTTCCTTGTAGTCAGGATATTTTTTCACGTATCGCTTGGTTATTCGCCCAAGTTTTTCCAAATCCATACAAATTTATCCTTATTAGAGTCAAACAGGAAGGAACCAGAAGAATCTTATTTGCCTTTTCAAAAGTTAGCAAGCAATCCAGGCAATTACAAATTAGTCTCCTCAGCAAGGAGAAGCTTTCTCTTTCTTTTTGCGGTTATGCGGGCAAGTGCTATGCTTATTACGTATAGAGCCATCATGGGCAAGGCAACCATAATCATCGTAACCGGGCTCCAATCGGGTGTGATTATCGAAGCTACAAGAAGAATAATAATAAGAGCCATCCGCCACTGCTTTTGCAATTGTTCAGGCGTGAGGACGTCCATTGCAACAAGCGTCCATATCACAATTGGCGTCTCGAAAGAGACTCCTATGCCAAGTGCAAACCATCCAACAAACGAGACGTATTGACCTGCTGAAAGAACGGGCTTCATCTGATTTCCCGCAACCCCAAGTAGCCATCTTATCGCAGGTGGCATAATGAACCAGTACCCAAAAGCAACTCCCGCACAGAAAAAAGCGATAATCATGATAAGTACTGCATAGGCAATCTTCTTTTCTTCTGACCTCAATGCAGGGGTTACAAATCCAAGAATCTCAAAGAGTATGACAGGCATTGAAAGTAAAAATCCACCAAAAAGGGCAAGTTTGAACCTAACAATGAAGGGCTCCATAGGTCCCATATAGTGAATAGTTATTGTTCCGGCTGGCCTCTTAGCAAGTGCAAGTATATCCCATGCGAAAATCCATGCAACTGCGAATGAAAGAACAAGTGCGATAACGCAAACTATTATCCTTCGTCTGAGTTCCTCCAGGTGCTGGAGGTATGTCATACGAACTGAAGCCACGCTCGAACCCCAGCGGAATTTGTAGTTCTCAAAAGCGGGTTACTCCTTGGATTGAGGCTCTTCGAGCGATTTCTTAACTTCATCTTCAACCTTTGAAGTTGACTCGCGAAAAGACCTCAAAGCCTCGCCAATCGACTGCCCAACCTTTGGAAGGCGAGATGGACCAAAGATCACAAGAGCAATTACGAGGATTATTATTAGTTCCGTTGGTCCGAGTCCAAACATACTTCTTTCATCTCCTTTTTGATTTTGACAACTACGCTCCAGGAATTTATGTTAAGCGTGCAAAGCAACAATGTCAACAAAGCATGTAAGTTTTTCAATCCTCTGACCTCTTCCCCGCTTCAAGTAGAGAAGCAAGTTCTGCTACCCTGAAGGCAAGAGATCTTGCTTGAGCAATACCAAACTGATCCTCCCTTACAAGTAATTTCGATTCGCCTTTCCTTCCCGTTCCATCGATGCTTGAGAATGCTGCTGCCCCCCATAGCCCGAGATCAGGAGATGCAACAACCATTCCAAGTGCATAGAATGCAGAATTAATGGTCATGAGTGCCATCTCACATCCGGCATTCCTGAACCAGGAGACAGCAAGTGAACCCCCAACCTTATTCCGCATCGCGCCTCTTGTTATGTTTCCATGAACAAAAACCCTCAAACGGTCAATGAAGGAAGAAGTGAGGCTTGAAAGACGACCGAAGTGAACCGGGGTTGCAATTATCAATCCTGAAGCATCTAAAAGTTCAGGATAAATTCTCGCCATATCATCTACTATGGAACAAAACTTCTTTTCTGTCTGCTTTTTCAAGCACCAGTTGCAGTGCTTGCATGGAGCAACAGAAATTTGAGCGAGCTCATACTTTTTAATCTCTATATCGCTTCTTCCCTTATACTCCAAAAGAGCCTCATCGAGAAGCGCTGAAACATTCCCCTCTTTCACAGGGCTTCCACATACAGCAATAATCTTCAATTCTTATTCCTCCTTTTAATATTCAGGCGACATGATAAGATTCACATCGAAAAATTTAAACGGCCTTCTTGAGTATTCTCTAACTCCAAAAAAAGCACTCCTTCCAAGGACTCAAGCACCCTTTGCTGCAAGCCTTGAGCCAAGACGCATGACGGGAAGCCGCATCGAAAATGGGATACCGAGTAGGCGTGGCTCAATGTACTCAAGAATAACGCCACCAGTAACTTTCGTATCAAGATACGCGTATTCGATTTTAAGGCCTAATTGGCTTAGGGTTCCGCGCTGCAAAACCTCAATACCCTTCCTTTTCGCAGTAGCAATGCGGTCTTCGAGATTCCTCACAAAGAAACCGAGGTGATGAATTCCCTCGCCGTGTTCCTCAAGAAAATCCGTATGGATCGTCCTTCCCTGAAGAATCTGGATAAGTTCGATTTGCACAAGGCCGCTCTGCGCCATCGCCATCCTGCCCCTGAAGGAAATCTCTTCTCCTTTTTCTATGCACCTCTCAGGCTCTCCCTCGAATACCGCCCAGGGTCCTATTCCAAAAGTGCCCTCATAGTAACGAATAGTTTCCTCAATATCTCGAACCACAATTCCAACCTGGCCAAGCCATGGAACTTTCAACTCACTCTTTTCCAAAACCACATCAATCACCCACTTTCAACTTAATAGTCCCTCATTCCTTAAAGACTCCGACCACCAACATTAAAGTTTAACCTATGCCATCCACT
>Ga0315298_1003105_pt1 | contig 26910 bp, 28 predicted proteins | sample WHS_1_MG_FD_203077 | JGI IMG/M metagenome (GOLD analysis project Ga0315298, IMG submission 203077) | Extremophilic microbial mat communities from Washburn Hot Springs, YNP, Wyoming, USA - WHS_1_MG | ecosystem: Environmental > Aquatic > Thermal springs > Hot (42-90C) | place: USA: Wyoming... | reverse complement strand
TTGCCTTGGGACAGCAACAGTTATGTCACTGTATACGCTTAGCCAGTAAGCATCTGCGAGGTTATAGGCTACGACTATGATTTGATTCACAAGTGGAGGAATGCCTAACCAAAAGAACGTTCGAATTATTGGTCATTAACAATCCTGTCTCTGTATTTGCTCACTGCACGCGGTTCTGACAGTTCTTCAGGTTCTTCGGACATAAAACTCTCTGGATTTAAGGCACAGCCATAAAAGCTTTTCTTATAGAAAATGAGAGTGTTTTAGGTATACGAGAGGAAGCGTGAAAACTTTTCTATCATAGATTCGCATCTATGGGCGAGTTTTCGTTTCAGATAATCGAATTCTGGGGGCAGATATGGATCATCTAATTGCAATTGAAAATTTTCAAACCTTCTTTTAAGCCATTTATAATCCTTCTTGTTTAAGGCGTGAGTTAGCTCATAATCTAAAGCTGTAAAGTGGGCTTCATAAACTTGTGGATAAAATTTTATGATCGTTTGCCTGTTGATTGGTACATTCATCTTTTTTAGTTCGCTTATTTCAACAACCTCATGCACCATAAAAAACTCGTTGCACAGAACATCTTCTAACGTTATAGTGTCGCCTGCAGGAGTTTCGCCTGTCATGTATTCATGGAACTCTTTTGAGGAGATTTTTTCAGGATAGTAGCCAAGCCCTTTAAGAATTTCAACGACTTCTCTTATTCTACGAGCGATTCTGCTATACATCAGCTGCGATATTCTTAACATGCCATATAAGGCTTGCTAAACGTAAAATCCTTCAGTAGGTCACTCAACTTCTCTCCTTTTTATATCTCTTAAAGATTTTGCTTATATCAAATTTCAGTAGCACCACGGTTATCACTATTGTAAGTATTATGGAAGCGATCATCAAAACTTCTTGACTTATAAAAGGCTCAAGAAACTTTTGCCCAGCACTTCCAAGGTAAGCTCCAACTACGGCTATTAACAGTTTCCCAATGAAGTAAGACACAAAGAACTTGACTGGATTGTACTTCAAAAGCCCCAATGGCACAACTACAGGCTCATCTGGAAGCGGCGAAGCAGCCACAATGAACAGCGCCAAAAAAGCCCAATTTTTAAGTTTTAATCCTGCTGCGTCAAGGCGTTTTCTACGATCTTCGCCTATAAAACCGCTAATGAAAAATGTTACAGCATAATGAATAGACTTCGCTAAGGCTGAGCCTAAAGCAACAAGGAAGCCTATAGTGAACGGCTCAGCATTTACAAGCAAAGCGACGTTTGCTGCAATCAACATGTTGGATGGTCCAGTAAAGGGTATAATATTCAAAATGAATGATGTGACGAAAATTCCCAGAAGCTCATATAGAGTGACCAATTATACTAGCCTCGTCTTAACAAAAATTATAAATCATCATTTAAAGATGTTACCATATTCAAAACAAAACGAGAATCTTAACTATTTGAGGAGATGCGCTTGCCAACAGAAAAAAAGCAGATTTGGATAGCTAGAGACCTATCAAGGTGCAGCGGATGCAGAAGATGTGAAATTGCATGTTCCCTTTTCCATGAAAAGCGCATATGGCCTGAAGCCTCCAGAATAAGGATTTTCATGCTTGTACCGGGCACTGATTTCCCGCACTTTTGTGCACAGTGCGAAGATTATCCGTGCGTTCAAGCTTGTCCAGCAAAGGCGTTGTCAGTAAGCAGAGAAACTGGCGCTGTTTTAGTTGATAAAGAGGCCTGTATCGCTTGCGGACAATGTGTTGAAGCTTGCCCTGGAAGGATTCCACATATGCACCCGACAGAAGATTACATATTAATTTGTGATTTGTGCGGTGGAGAACCACAATGCGTTAAAGTATGCCAAGAAGGCTCTTGGAATGTTTTGCGAATTGTTTCTAAGGGTGATTACTCGTATAGCCTTTATGCCCGCAAACCGGAGGAGATAGCGCGAAACCTGGCTCTTAAAATTTATGGAGAGGAGGGAGATAAGCTCATATGATTTTGGGTTATGCTGGAAAAGTTTTAGAAGTTAATCTTTCAACGAGAGAAATTAAAGAAACAAAGTTTAACGATGAACTTTTGAGGGATTACATTGGCGGCAGAGGTTTGGCAGCAAAAATATTATGGGATAGGTTAGGCAACAAATGGGAAAAAGTGGACCCATTAGGACCAGAAAACATTCTGCTGTTACTAACGGGACCGCTTACAGGATTCTTCCCAGGTGGAAGAACATGCGTTTCTGGCAAGTCTCCCCAAAGCAATGGCGTTATAGGCTCAACAGTTGCTGGGGAATTCAGCGTAGAGCTGAAATGCGCCGGTTATGATGGCATAATCGTAACTGGAGAAGCGGAGAATCCTGCATACTTGTTTGTTAAGGATGAAGATGTGGAGATTAGAGATGCCTCAAATGTTTGGGGTAAGGACGCGAAACAAACAGTCTCCATATTGACGAAGGAATGTCGGGAACTCTTGAATAAGCGGTTTCCAAAAAAAGGTGAATGGAAAGAACCCGCAATACTCTATATCGGTCCAGCTGGAGAGAACAAAGTTCGCACAGCGGTCGTTGCAGCCAAGTGGACGCATGCGGCTGGATATGGCGGCTATGGCGCGGTTATGGGCTCTAAAAAGCTTAAGGCCGTAGTCGTGAAGGGCAGCATGCCATTACCGGAAGTTGCAGACATGGAGAAGGTGAAGGAACTAATCCGCGTGGTATGCGATGACGTTTATGAAAGTGAGCTTTGGAGGCGTTGGGGAACTGGTTCAGCCGGATACGAAGTCGGCGCAAAAACAAGCTCCGAGCCAATTCGCAATTGGCAGGAGGAGTGGCATAACGAAAAGAGTTTCGGCGTTGACCAGTTTGAGAGTAGGGTTTGGGTTAAGCCTTACTGGGGTGATTTTGGTTGTCCTACAACATGCTTAAAAATCGCCGTTGTGAAAACTGGAAAGTTTAAGGGCGCGATTACGGATAATCCAGACTATGAGTTGCAAGCTTATCTGGGTACAAATCTGGGCATTTTCACGCCGGAAGGAAACATCTTTTTAGCCTCGCTTATTGATGACCTAGGGTTATGTGGAATCCAAACTGGAAACGTCATGGGCTTCACAGCTGAACTTTTCCAGCGAAAGATTCTAACAAAAGACGATTTAGATGGTTTAGAGCTTAAATGGGGCGATGCTGAAGCCTTTGCAGCTTTAGCTAAAAAAATTGCCTTCAGAGAGGGTATGGGCAATTTGCTGGCGGAAGGAACCTATCGTGCAGCCTTGAAAATTGGCAAAATGAAAGGCTTAGATGTTTTACAATATGCTGTGCAGAGCAAGGGCATCGGAATAGGCGCTCATGGAATACGAAGTGAAAAAGATTACCCAGAAAGCTATTCCTACGCATGTTCAGTTCAAGGCGGAGACCACACATCAACTGCTTGCCTTCCACTAGACGATTTCAGAAGCGAACTTATAATGACCTTTAACGACTCAGCCGTATACTGCTACTTCAACATTTTCGGGGTTCCACGCAACTTAAAATTTGAGATTTATAAGGCAGTTACGGGCATAGAGTTAACACAGGAAGATTGGGTTAACACAAAGGCTCTACGAATACTTCAACTGCAAAGGGCAATGCTGCTGCTTGGCGGACCAGATTTAAAATGGAAACCGAAGATACATGATTCAAACCCGCCGAGGTTCTATGAACCACTGCCTTCTGGACCATATAGGGGAAAAACCGTTGACAGGGCGAAAGTTGAGGGGGAAATCAGGAGGTATTATGAGGCTGTTGGTTGGGATGAAAACGGCATTCCAAAAACAGAAGTTCTCAAAAATCTCGGGTTAGATGACGTTGACAAAGCTTTAGAAAAGCTGCGCTGAGAAAATCTAGTGTTTCACGCGAATAACTCTTGTAGGCGTAACGATTATTGAAACTTTTTCATCTTTCTCCTCAAATGGAACATCTTCAACGACTTGAACATCATGCGCCGTTGTCACTATTGGGATTTCGCCGAACATTTTTCTCAAAATGCCTATTTCCACATCGCCGTAGCCGTGCCCCTTACCAAGCCTATGTCCATGCGTGTCAACAGCGACGGAACCCTCAACTATCAAATCTGGCTTGGGAAAAAATTGTGTTTCAACCCCAAATTTAAATGCGCCTTTAATGGTTGATGCAAAATGCTCCTTGCCCCCTACGTTTGTTGGATCGATTAAGATGAAGCCCCTTTTAAGCTGTGGAGAAGCCATTATGACTATTTTCCCGTCCAGTAATGCGTTTTCTCTTACCTTCCGCTGTGGCGAGTCTGGATTCACGAATATCACTTTAGCTTTTTTCCATTCATCTAGCTGACGCAGTCTTTCCGCTGCAGCAGATGCTCCGACAAAATTTGGAATTCTGCCTTTACAAGGCTTTGGAAATGTGGCTATTTCCAGCCATTCCATTTCGCTCCAGATTTTCTCACGTAATTGCTGTTTTTTCAGAGTTATGCTCATTAGCATCTGCTATGTAAAATAAGAGGGGAAACACTTTAACGTTTTAGATTATTCCTAGTTTCTTGCCTCCTTCTTTGAAGGCGTCTATGGCTCTGTCAAGCTGTTCTCTCGTGTGTTTTGTGCAAACCTGAACTCTTATTCTTGCTTTGTCCCTAGCGACCATCGGATAAAATATTGGCAAGACGAATATTCTCTTCGACCATAGGTAGTCAGCCAAATCCTTTGCAGCCTTGCTTTTTCCACACATAACGGGAATTATCGGCGTCTCCGTGTTCCCAGTATCGAAGCCAGCGTCCTGCAAGCCCTCAAGTAGATGATTGCGGTTTTCCCAAACTCTCCTAACATGCTGCGGCTCAGTTTCTAAAACGTCTATGGCTGCGATGCATGCTGCAGCAACTCCGGGTGGAACAGCGCCGCTTAAAAGCCAACTTCTAGCCTTGTTGAAGGCAAAATTTCTTAGGTCTTCGCTACCAGTGATGTGCCCGCCTATCACGCCGAAAGCTTTGGAGAATGTCCCCATCTCAACATGCACTTCATCCCTTGTAAGCTTGTAGTGGTTTACGATTCCCCTTCCACCTTCACCTAACACGCCTTCTCCATGTGCATCGTCAACATAAACTCCAGCGCCATGTTCCTTGGCGATTTTAGCTATTTCTGGCAAAGGTGCAGTGTCTCCATCCATGCTGAAGACGCCGTCTGTCAGAATCCATATGTGGCTATATGGCGGTTCATGTTTCTCAGCCTCGTCCATAACACGCGCTAAGTCTTCAACATCCTTATGCTTGTAAATTGCCCTGTCAGCACGGCTTAATCGCACACCGTCAATTATTGAACCGTGGTTTAATTCGTCTGAAACGAAAAGGTCTCCTTTATCAGCAAGTTGCGGTACAACTCCTTCATTAGCCATAAAACCAGTTTGAAATGTTAAGGATGCAGGCGCGTTCTTGAACTTTGCCAGTTTAAGGTCAAGCTCCTCGTGGAGAACCATGTTTCCAGAAATTGAACGATCACTGCCAGCCCCGGCGCCATATTTTCTTGTTGCCTCTATCATTGCTTCAACAACTTTTGGATGTGTAGCCAAATTTAGATAATTGTTTGCGCAGAGCATCAAAACTTCTTTGCCGTTAACGATGCAGATTGGCTCGCTTGCACTCTCTAAAACTTTAAGTTCCCAGTTTAGGTTTTCACGAACCAAACGCTGATACTCTTCGCCTAAATATTTCGTTGGATGACGTTTAATCATGACCTAACACCCTCTAAAACTTTTGCATTCAAGCTCTTTTAACGTTTCCTATTAGCAAGGAGAGTTCTCATATGCTATTTTAAGGTTAATTTCTTCGACAACTTTTCAATCATGTCCTTCGTCATGGAAGCCAAATCATATTTGGGGTTCCAACCCCAATCTCTACGGGCTAAGCTGTCATCTATGGACATCGGCCACGAATCAGCGATTTTCTGCCTAAAGTCAGGCTTATATTCGCACTCAAAGTCTGGAATATGTTTTTTAATCTCTGCGGCAAGTTCTCCAGCGGAGAAGCTCATGGCCGCGATATTATAGCTTGTGCGGCAACTGATTTTTTCAGGTTCAGCCTCCATCAGCTTGACGGCAGCGTCTATACAGTCTGGCATATACATCATGGGCAAAACGGTGTCAGCGCGTACAAAACAAGTATACCGCCTTCGTCTAATTGCTTCATAAAACATTTCAACGGCATAATCCGTTGTCCCGCCTCCGGGAAGCGTCTCGCTACTTATAATGCCCGGATAACGAACACTACGCACATCTAAACCGAAGCGCTGAAAATAATAGTTGCATAAGAGTTCGCCCGTAACCTTCGTCACGCCATAAATTGTTCTTGGAATTAAAACCGTTTTTTGCGAAGTCCTTACACGTGGTGCTTCTGGACCAAAAACAGCAATGGAACTTGGCCAAAAAACTTTGAGTTTGAACTCTCTTGCAACTTCAAGAATGTTGTAAAGCCCGTTTATGTTAACGTTCCATGCAAGTTGTGGATTTTCTTCACCCGTTGCTGAGAGCACAGCTGCCAAATGATAAACAGTGTCGATGTCATGTTCTTTCGCAACTTTTTTTATATCCTCCTTATCCGTGATGTCAGCATAGGCGAACGGCCCGGAAGCTAAAAGTTTCTCGCTTGGTTTTCTCTGATGCCCGACAGCCACAACGTTTTCTGCCCCGTATCTTTCGCGAAGCGCCACTGTAAGTTCAGACCCTATCTGTCCAGTTGCGCCCGTGACAAGAATTTTTCTGGTGTTTTTCGTTGACATTTATTAACCTCTTTAGATGGAGAGAAACATGTTTAAAATTCCAATGCATATAAGAATTTTCAAACAAAATTTCTTCTTTACACTTAAAACTATGACTATTGCTCCAGTTGGCGAATTAGCTCGTTAATTGGCTTTTCATGAAAATTAACTTTCAAGTTTACCAACACATTCTGAGTGTTCACGACAATGATGGCCGCGGAATGTTCTCCACGTTTGTCTCCGCCGCCTTCGCTTCCAGCCCTTAAAGCCCCAACTAATCTTATTGCAAAGTTATCTTGAGAGTTTTCAAAAGTTTCAGCCATTATGCTTACAATTTCGCTTCGAGAAAGCATATTCCCAATGACGACACATCCATCCCTTACAATCTCTGCCCAATAATCAGGAACTCTTGCCCCAGTAAATACCGCTTTTCGCTTCTTAAAATCCATGATTGCCACCTGCCTTAAATCCCGTCTTTCATCCTCTGCCAGAAGAGAATTCAGCGTTTCTTTCGGAGATAAACCTCTTGCCAATAGTTCTAGTCCTTTTATTCCATATGCAACATTTGTGTATGCTTGGGTTGCGATAACACCTATCCCCGGTTTTGCGTGTGGAACTCTTTCGCCGACGGATGCTGAACCTGAAGCCACAGCAACTCCCATAAGTTTTCCATCACGCGATGCGGCGATTATTGAAAATGTTCCCTGTTGTTGGCTTATTCTTGCTGTCCGCAATTTTTATTTGCTACCCTCCGATTGCCTTAAACATAAAGTTATTGAAATAGTTTACAGACAACTGTTCAATATTCTCGGAGTGGTTGAAGAGAGCTATGAGGATGGGATTCATCGTTAACCCGATTGCTGGAATGGGGGGCAGAGTTGGACTTAAGGGGACTGATAGCGTCTTGAAAGAGGCTATTGCCAGAGGAGCGAAACCAGTAGCGCCTCAAAGGGCAACAGAGTTCCTTAGAAAACTGAAGGAAAGCGGCGGACAACTAAAATTTGAAGTTTTAACGTGCCCTGGGATAATGGGTGAAGAGGAAGCGAAAGCCGCTAGCTTCAGCGTTAAGCTTTTGCCAATGAAGATCGGAAAAGAGACGAGCGCTGAAGATACGAAAACGGCTATTAAAATGCTTGTTGACGTGAAAGTGGATTTGATTGTCTTTGTCGGTGGAGACGGCACCGCTAAAGACGTTTTTGATGCAATGCAAAAATGTAACGGTGAAATCCCAGTTTTGGGCGTTCCTTCAGGCGTTAAAATGTACAGCGGAATTTTTGCAGTTAATCCCACGGACGCTGTGGAAATCGTTTTAGCCTACACTGAAAACCAAGTTGAAATTGCTGATTTTGAAGTTATGGACGCTGATGAAAATGCGATAAGAAGCGACACATTCTCCGTAAAACTTCACGGTTTTCTAAAGGGTCCCTTTCTTCCGATGCGCATCCAGGGAAGCAAGCAGGTCAGCCCAGAAACGGTTGATGAAAAGGAGAACCAAACTGCAATAGCAAAATCAATAATAGAAGAAATGCGTAAAGACGCAACATATATTCTAGGTCCGGGAACTACGGTCAAACGCATTGCAGAGCTTCTTGGCGTTGAAAAAACAGTTCTAGGTGTGGACATATACAAGAATGGAAAAGTTATACTTGACGTTGACGAAGAGCAAATGCTGAAAGAAATTGAAGACTGGCATAACGCATGGATCATTCTATCGCCAATTGGACATCAGGGAATACTGCTGGGAAGAGGCAACCAACAAATAAGCCCAGAAATTGTAAAGCGCGTGACAAAAGAGCGAATAATAGTCGCCGCTACAAAAAGCAAACTTCAAAGCATTGAAGGAAACGTTTTACGAGTTGACACTGGCAACGCCGAGGTTGACAACATGCTACGCGGATACATAAAAGTCATCACAGACTATAAAGAATGGCGGCTAATGCAAGTGCAATAGGTATGGTCTCCTTCGCGAGAACTGCGGTAATATTCAGAACAAGGTTGTGCGGCTAAAATACCTTACGTGGAGAAAACATTTAATAGTTTCTTCTTTAATGTCTTCTGGAGTGGTTGCTATGGGCGATTTAGTTCCACATCGTTGAATTTTGCCGTCGCTTACTTGACATTAGGATTAGTTTTACACTAGAAATATATTCTACAAATGTAAAACAAAGGGAGAGATAGAAATGTCTGACATAGGTGTAACTGTGAAAAAAAGCAAGGACTTTTCAGAGTGGTACACGCAGGTAGTCGTAAAATCTGGACTTGCAGACTACGCCCCAGTTAAGGGTTGCATGATATTCCGCGAGCTTTCATATGCCATATGGGAAAAAATTCAGGAGATCTTCAACGCGAAGATAAAGGCAACTGGACATGAGAACGTTTACTTCCCGATGTTCATACCAGAAAGTTTCTTGAAAAAAGAGGCGGAACACTTTCAAGGCTTCGTCCCAGAAGTTGCGTGGGTTACAATTGGCGGAAACACGCCGCTTGAAGAAAGACTTGCCATCAGACCGACATCTGAAACAATAATGTACGCAACATATGCGAAGTGGATTAGAAGTTGGAGAGACTTGCCGCTAAAGTTAAACCAGTGGAACAGCGTCGTTAGATGGGAAACAAAGGCAACCAAACTTTTCCTACGCACAAGAGAGTTCCTATGGCAAGAAGGCCATACTGCACATGCAACTAAAGAAGAAGCAGATAGAGAAGTCATGGAAATCCTAAACATGTACAAGGATTTAATGGAAAACTACTTGGCTATTCCAGTTCTTGCCGGAAGAAAGACGGAAAACGAAAAATTTGCCGGAGCCCTTTACACAACAACGTTAGAAGCCATAATGCCAGACGGAAAGGCATTACAGATGGGAACATCACATCAGTTAGGTCAGAACTTCGCAAAGGTTTTCGGCATAAAGTTCATAGGAGAAGACGAAAAGGAGCACTACGTTTGGCAAACGTCATGGGGCTTTTCAACGCGCATAATAGGTGCCCTCGTAATGGTTCACGGCGACGACAAAGGTTTAATTCTACCGCCAAAAATTGCGCCGATACAAGTTGTAATAGTCCCAATACCCTACAAGGAAGCAGATGAGAAAGCCATCTTAGCAAAGGCTAAGGAAACACATGAAAAGCTGCAAAGGCAGGGCATAACAGTGATGCTTGACGACAGAAAAGAATACACTCCCGGATGGAAATTCAACGACTGGGAGCTTAAAGGAGTGCCGATAAGAATAGAGATAGGCCCAAAAGACTTAAAACAAAAACATTTAACACTAGCCAGAAGAGACGCACTCGAAAAAATCACCGTTAAAGAGGAGGAAGTTGTCAGCACTGTTAAAAAAATGCTTGAAGAAATTCAGAAAAACCTATTCAACAAAGCCAAAAAGTTCCTTGACGAAAACATAACCACTGTTAAGACATACGATGAATTCAAGAAGGTCTTGATGGAGAAAGGTGGATTCTTAAGGGTGTGCTGGTGTGAAAGTTCAAGCTGTGAGGAAAAGATCAAGGAAGAAACTGGAGCCACTATTAGGATAGTGCCTTTTAAGAAGGAAGAAGTGTTCGCAAACTGCATATACTGTGGAGGAAAAGCAAAGGAAGTTGTTTACTTCGCAAGGTCCTATTAGCCTGCCTTGTTAGTCGTACAATTTAACGCGCTTCTGAAGCTGCCTTGCAACTTTTTCCAATCCAAGCTTCTTTAATGTTGCCTTTTTAGGTATTCCCCGTTCGTCCCATCCACGTTTCTCATAATATTTCTGTAACATAATATCGTACCGTGCTCTGTCAAGCTTTCCACCCTTCAATGGACCCTTAGTTATGGGTTCTTCAAACCACCTTGCTGGCGGAAAATCAAGCTCCTTGCTCCAGTTTTTGCTGTACTCGCGAATCCAAAAGGCGCGAATCAGATTGAAAATGCGGTCTGCTATAAGGTTAAGGTCCTCCCAGCTAATTTCCAAGCCTGTTGCAGCATGCAAGAACTTTGTGTACCATTCGAGTTCGAAGCCGAGTTCGATCCATGGGAGCCTACAAACAGTCAGGGATTCAAAGGCTCCTCCACGAATACGTTGAAACTCTATGACCTTATCGACTTTTTCTTCGCCATAGCTTTCACGTCCAAACTTCACTTCCCAAGAGATAACCCAGGCATCCTTATGATGCGCTCCTATAGAGCTTGTCGCATAGGCTAAAGCCATGGCTGGTGCTGTGTGGCAGTCATAAGCTGAAATTTCCAGCCCCTTAACGTGCATCGACCAACGTTTAGCGTCTCCACCAAATTTTTCAGCTGCAAAGCGGACGCCTTCTGCCAGCGTGTTGCCTAAACCTTGCCTATAGGCAACATCTTCAATTAGAGCTTCTGCTTCCTTAAATTCGCCCCAAGTGATTTTCTCCTGAATCAATTTCTTTTCAGAAGCTTCCATTGCAAACCCGATGACGTTGCCGAGAGAGATGCTGTCTAACCCAAATTCATCAGCCATCCTGTTGAGCGCGGCTACCTGCTTTAGGTTGCCGACGCCTATATTTGAGCCCAGCATAGCAACATTCTCATAGTCAAGTTCAGACTCCTTACGGTTAGAGTCTTTTACAACGTTGCCACATGTCATGTTGCACTGTGGGCAGCCTCGATTTGCAACTTTAATTTTCTCCATTGAAAAGCCGCCTATAGCTTCAGCCTTCTCAAAAACGCCCTCGCTATAGTTGTATGTTGGCAAAACGCTGTTCTCTTGACTCCACTCAATAGTCATCATCGTGCCCTGCCTCTTCCAAAAAGCATAATTCGGCTTAGTTAAAACTTCTCGATAAGCTTCAGCTCCAATCTCTTTCATATCCTTTGGATAAGCAGCAGACAACTCTCCAGAATCGACAAAAACGACAGCCTTCAAATTTTTGGAACCCATAACTGCGCCAATTCCAGGTCTGCCACCAGCACGACCTTCTTGACAAACGATATTTGCGAACTTAACGAGGTTTTCTCCACCTTGACCTATGGTTAAAATGCCAGCAGTTCGCCCATAAAAATCCCTTAACTTTTTTTCAGTTTCAAAAGAGCTTAAGCCCCAAAAGTCTTTTGCGTCCAGAAACTCAACGCTCCCGTCTTGGATTAGCAACACCATGGGCTTTTCGGCTTTATCCTCAACGATAACCGCATCATAGCCAGCCCTACGCATTTGAACCGCCGCGTTAGACCCAATATTGCCGTCACCATAACCTAAGGTTAGTGGGCTCTTCGCGGCAACAACAAGTTTTCCACTACTAGGCAAAGCAAAACCAGTTAGCGGACCAGCAGCAAAAATAAGTTTATTCTGTGGGGACAATGGATCTGTTTCAGGCTCAAGCTCATCCCATAAAATCTTCGCTGCGAAGCCTCTGCCACCTAAGAAGTTTTTCGCGATGTATCCATCATAGGGTTCAGTGACAGCCTTACCCTTACCAAGATTCACGCGAAGAAAATTTCCAGTCCATCCGAACATAGATTTTGCCACCTTTGAAACGATTGCATAATTATCGCGTAAAAAGTAAATAAGATTAATGATTCATTGTGAGGTTAAATTATTAGCTTTTCAGGCTCAACACGCCTTTCTTTCAAGCCCAAGTCGCTGATCCTAAACTTCCTACCATTGTATAATACCGCGTGCTCTTCGCCATTGTAAAGTGCAGTGGCAATCCGTCCTATAGCATCAGCCTTCATTATCCCGCTTCCACTGGCACCGCCAACAACGATCAAATCATTCTCCTCAAAAATAACAGGCTGTCCATCTAAAGTGTTAATTTCATATAACCCAGCAAAGGCACTTGTTGGGTGGCAATCCTTAAACTGTGGGAAATACTTCACTAAAACTTGGTATATTCCATACTGGTAAAAGTTCTTTTCAGGCTGAGGGTTGTCCTCTAACTTGAAGGCTCTTGGAAAATCATCTGCGTAACCAAGCCAGAAAACCTCCTCGTTAGGGAAAGGACGCATCAAAACCTTGGGCTCGGGCAATATGGTAAACGGGATACAACCCACAGAATTGAAGCCCTTAGCAAAAAGCAGCTTTTTTAGGGCAGGGGTTTTCGCCGTCGCGGTGAACAATTGTCTTTTCTTAGGCTTAATGTAACATTCAATTCCGACAGCGTCCAAGAGTTGCGGAATCCAAGCTCCAGCAGCCAAAACCGTTTTTTTCGCTCTAATTGTTCCCTTGTTTGTGTTTACACCTGCAATCCTTGACTCTTGCCAAAAATATGGCTCTTGAGGAATGCCTAAAGGCTCACGCGGCTCAACTATGAGGTTTTCCACCTTCACGCCATACTCAACTGCTCCGCCCAGCTTTAGAAACTCTTCTTCATAAAACTTGACGAGGCAATCAGCATCGATTATGCCGGCTTTTGGTATGAATATTCCCTTGTGGACATTCCCCAAACGCATTAGACAAGCTTCTTCATCGCCACTTAAATCAGTCCGCAAACACAACTTGCGCGCTAAATCATCAGCTTCATACTCCTTATAAACAAAACCTTTCGCAGCTAACCCCTTCAAAATAGAGGAAATATCCTCATAATTCCTCTCGTTCAAAAGCCAGAGATAACCAACCCACAAAAGCTTCAAATCAACCTTCAAATCCTCCTGTAAATGACGATAAAACTCCACAGAAGAATCAGCAAGCACATAATTCGTATAAGAGGAAAACAAACAACGAAAAGCAGAAGCACTCTTAGCTGTACTGCCCTGCCCAGCAGCGTTAAACTTGTCAACAACGAGAACACGCAAACCGGGGTTCACACTTTTTATGTGATAAGCAGTTGACAAGCCTATAACGCCTGCTCCAACTACAAGAACATCATACTCCGCCATGCAGTTCCCTTCAACCAACAGAATTTTAGAAGGACGCAAAGACAACTTATAAAGCTTAACCACAAAATAATAAGAGAACACTTATCTATTCCCACGAAATATGAGATAGAGCAAATATACCAAGGGTTTACGGGGATAAGATATGCCAAGTGACAAAAAAGCCGTCTCAACACTCATTCTTATAATTTTGCTTTTATGCTCAGCAGTTTTTGGAGCACTTTTATCTTACCTATGGGTTATGGCAAACTATTACATGGAACCAGAAAACACGGTGGACTTGGCCATAACCGGAGTTGATTTCCCAGTGAACCATTCAGACTACTTTTATGTAACAATCATGAACCCAACGCACTCAGTTTCTGAAACAAACATTACGGAGGTCTACTTCACTGTTGCTGGAGATAACACAACACATAAAGTAGATAGCACAGATCCAGAGCTCCCAATTCCTATCGAAAGGGGAACAACAAAAACTATCAAATGCTCTGCGAATTGGGGAAGCTTTGCGGGAGAAACCATAACAGTATATGTATCTGGTGCTAACGCCTCTGGGACTAGTTATTCCGTCAAAACGGATTTCGTAAAACTAAATGCTGAGGCATATTTCAATGCTACGGAAAGTTGCAAGTATTTTAACGTGACAATTACAAATGACCCTAACTCAAAAATAAATCTGACAATCGAAAAGATTTACTTCAATTACCTTTGGGAGATTCCGAAAGATAACATGAGTATACCTGAATTGCCCATGCAATTAGCGAATGGAACGTCCATTAATGTCCGATGTTTCTACGATTGGGAAAATTATAAAAATCCAGCCGTGCGTGTTAAAACTCAAGAGGGTTACTTTGTTGATGCTACATCAAATGCTTCTGCAACAGTGTTGCTAGCAGTAGCTGACGTTGAATTTAGTGAAACAAACTCCACCACGTTGCGCGTAACTCTTCTTAATTCACAAGAATCAGCCACCCTTGTTGGTGTTACAAATATTACTTTAACCGACGATGGTGGTGTAGAATACTGCATAAAAGAGTTTGATCCGCCCTACATAATTAACATAAATGAATCAGCCACGTTTGACTGCATTTGGAACTGGACAGAATACAGAAGCAGAAACGCCACAATAACCGCCTATACGCAACAGGGATTTAAATCTACTCAAAAGACCGTGAAAACACCTAACCCAGTTGTACTTAAGATAGCTTCGCTTGATTTTAACTTAACAAATACTGGAAGTTTTTCTGCAACCATCCAGAACATGCCTTGCTCGATTCAAGATGCAAACATAACGAATTTTACAATATTATATAGTAATGGTTTTACAGAGATTAATGGAACGGCTGTTACACCAAATCTTCCACATATCTTGGTTATTGGAGAAAACCAAACCTTTAGCTGCGCGTTTAATTGGACATCCTATGAAGGCTCAAATGTTAACGTTACAGTTTACACGTCTGATGGTTTTAACGCCACTTATAGTTATACCCTTCCTAAAATATGGTTAAACGTTGAGTTCGACAAAAACAAGAGCGTAGAATACTTCACCATCACGGTTCAGAACAACGCATATGTGACCGTAAACATAAACGAAATACACGTGAACAACACGCTGATAAATGCAAGCCTCACCTACCCAGCGCTACCAATATCCATTGACGATGGTGAAAGCGTATTAATTGTTTGCCCATTCCAGTGGCAATCCTTAAGCGGAAGCGAAGTAACAATCATGGTTAAAACAGAAAATGGATTCGACATTATAACAACGGTCGTTGTTCCCTAGGGTGACTGCCCTATGAAGAATATAAGAGTAACAGAACGGGTGCGCACTATTGAATATGCTATCCGCGATGTCATTGTATATGCGAGGGAACTAGCCAAAACTGGCAAAAAGATTTACTATCTTAACATTGGTGACCCGGTTGCTTTTGATTTTGACACGCCGCAGCATATTAAGCAGGCTTTGTTTGACGCCGTTAATGGCGGCGCAAATGCTTATTCGCCTTCTGAGGGTTTACCTGAGCTTAGGCAAGCTATATGCGCCAAGGAAAAGCGTGTTAATGGTGTGGACATTTCTGTTGAGGATGTGATTGTTACTTCTGGGATTTCTGAGGGCATTCAGATGGTCATGGCTGCGCTCATTGACGCTGGAGACGAGGTTCTTCTTCCTGGCCCTACTTATCCGCCGTATATTTCTTATGCCAAGTTTTTTGGTGGAAAGCCGGTTACTTATGAGACTGTTGAGGGTGACGGTTGGAGGCCCAACATTGAAGATTTGAGGAGTAAAATTTCAGGCAGAACTCGTGGGATAGTTGTTATAAATCCCAACAATCCTTGCGGTGCACTTTACGAGGAGAAGGTTGTGAAACAGATATTGGATGTCGCTGGCGAATATGAACTCCCAGTTTTGTCCGACGAGATTTATGACCAAATAACATACGAGAAGAAGTTTGTGAGCACTGCACGATTGGCTAAGGATGTTCCAGTTATAGGGCTTAACGGTTTTTCAAAAGCTTATCTGATGACTGGATGGCGACTTGGCTATGTCTATTTCCACGATGAAAACGACGAATTAAAAGAGCTTAAACAATGCGTTGAAAAAGAGGCACGAATAAGGCTATGCGCGAACACTCCTGTCCAAAAAGCTGGGGTTGCAGCGCTAAATGGACCACAAAACCACATTAAAGAGATGGTTGAGAAGCTCAGGCAGAGAAGAGACTACACATTAAAAAGGTTAAATCACATGAATGGCGTTAGCTGCGCAAAGCCCGAAGGCGCCTTTTACGTTTTTCCAAAAATTCACGGAGTGGGACGGAAATGGAAAACCGACATGGAGTTTGTGCTTGAACTTTTAAAAGAAACAGGCGTGCTCTTTGTGAATGGTTCTGGTTTTGACCCAATTTACGGCGTTGGACACGTTAGAAGCGTTTTCCTCCCACCAATCGACATGCTTGAACAGGCTCTCAATGAAGTTGAACGCTTCATGGAGAAGAATAAATAGGGAAAATGACGCCGCGCATTTCTAGATGTATATTGGTATACCCTCTTTAGGGTCTTGAACCATCTTTGCAAATTCTTCCATAAGCTTTTTGGTTACGGGTCCTGGTTTTCCATTGCCTACGGTTCTTTTGTTTATTTCTCTAACTGGCACTATCTCGGCAGCTGTTCCCGTGAGGAAGACCTCATCCGCATTAAACAGTTCATAGGGCGTTATATTCTTCTCTATAACTTCGTATCCAAGTTTTCCCGCAAGGTTCATGATCGCTTCAGCTGTTATTCCTGGAAGCGCGCCGGTATAGCTTGGTGGTGCGAAGATTTTGCGTCCTTTCACTATAAATATGTTTTCTGCAACGCCTTCGCATACAAATCCGTTTTTGTCGAGGCATATGGCTTCGTCGACGCCGCTTATGTTTGCCTCAATTTTCGCCATGATGCTGTTCAAGTAGTTTAGCGACTTTATTTCGTGTGTTGTTGCGTCTACAGGATCTCTTTTAACCCATGAGATCATTGTTGTTATTCCCTTTTCTTTTGATTCAGTTTTTAGCAGTTTTATTGCGTCTGTTATTACGATTATTGTTGGTTTTTGGCATTTTCTAGGGTCTAACCCCAGGTCACCCACGCCTCTCGTGACTACTAGGCGTATGTAAGCGTCTCTTAGGTTGTTTTTGCGCAGTGTTTCTAAAACTATTTTTATCATTTCTTCTTTTGATATTGGAATCTGCAACATTATTGTGTGCGCAGAGCGGTAAAGCCTATCTACATGCTCTTTAAGTTTGAAGACTACTCCGTTGTATGCGCGGATCCCCTCGAATACGCCGTCGCCGTATAGAAGCCCATGGTCGTAAACTGAAATTTTCGCTTGAGATTTTGGATAATATTCACCATCTACATAAACAAGCAGTTCTCTTTCCAATGTTTTGCTCTCCTCTAGGCTAGAAGATTAGCTATCAATGTAGGGGTTTGATATATTTTTTGCAAAAATTTGTCTTTTTACAATGTCATTTTAACCGTAGAATTGCGGTCTCCTTGAAAGGTATGCTGGAAGCGGCAGCGGCTTGAAAGGTTTACCTTTAACTTCTTTTTCAATTTCACCAATTAGCTCTCCAAGTTTCATGCTGCGTATTTTCCCAGTCTTTCTGTCCCTAACTGGAAATGTTTCTGATAGTGCCTCTTTTTGTCCTACAACTATGATGTATGGAACCCACTCCATTTCAGCCTCGCGGATACGCTTCTGCAGGGTCATGAGTCTATCGTCTATATCAAAGCGTATACAATGCGCCTCCAGCTCTTTTCCAAGTTTTTCCACGCGTTCGAGGTATTTTGTGGACATTGGAATTAGACGCACTTGTGTTGGTGAAAGCCACAGTGGAAGCATCGGCGGTTTTCCGTTTTGCTGGTCTTTGTAGGCTTTTTCCAGTAAAGCGTAAATGCATCTTTCAATAGCTCCGCTTGGAGAACAATGCAGAATCAGCGGATAACGCCTTTCGCCTTTCTCATCCACGAATGTTATTTCGTATCTTTTGGCGTTTTCGATGTCAATTTGGTCTGTCGAGAGGGCTGCAGCCTTGTCTTGATTGTCCACGAAGTTGAAGTCCCATTTAAGTGTGAAATAGAAGAAGCGTTCTTCCCACATTTCAACGAGCGCAGGTTTACCGAAAATCTTTGCCAAAGATTCTACAAAATCCCTGTTTTCCTTGTAAAAGTCTTTTGTGAAGCGTATCGCCACCTCATACGCGTTTTTGGGTAAACCTATTTCTTCTAAAACTTCCATGCATAGTTTGAATCTTGTTAGGAACTCGCTTTTCGCTTGTTCCAAGTCTTTACAGAAGGCGTGGCAATCAGGCATTGTGAAGGCTCTTAAACGCCTTAAGCCAACAACCTCGCCGCTTTTCTCCCTTCTGAAACTGTAGCGGGTTAATTCGTAAACTTTTAGAGGCATATGCCTATAAGAGAATTGAGCGTCATGAACCATCAGAAATTGCCCAAAACAGGCGGCAAAACGCAGAAAGAGCTCTTTATCTTCTGATTTTAGCAGATACTGCCGAGCTGGAAAGCGGTTTATGTAGTCGGCTAGGCTTGGATGTTGAAAATCATACATAACTGGGGTTTCAACTTCCATGGCGCCGTACTCTATCATCTTGACGGTTACATACTGTTCAAGTAATGATTTGATTAGTCTTCCCTTCGGATACCAACGTATGTTTCCAGGGTCGCTTCCAAGCTCATAATCTGCTATTTCAAGTCTCTTCATTAAAGGTACATGTGGGGGCATCTGTTGACTTGCTCTAACCTTTGAAACTTCATACTTCATGAATTTTTCGAGGTTTTCGTGACCCTTAAAATCGAATTCTTCTACAGGCACCATTTTGCCGTCTGGTTGCAGAATGTGCCAGGATGACCGAAGCTTTTCCTCTGCTTTCACAGCTTCAGATACTTTTTCCTCTTCTTCCTTTTTCACTTCAGCGGGTAGGAATACTCGCGATTGCTCTGCAAGAGGGTGACCCTTTATCGCTATCGTGAACTGTTTATTCCAGCCGAAAGGCGCTCGATAAGTTTCTAAGCCTTTATCTTTTGCATGCGCTTCCATGGCCTTAACTATTTTTAGTGCTTCAGAAGGTTTTGCCAGGTTGCTGCTTAGGTGCGCGTAGGGATAAATTAGTATTTTTTTCACTTTCAGCTTTTCGAGGAAAGTGTAAACTTCGTCTATGGCTTTTTTCGCTACGGCTGTGTTGTCGCCTTCCTCAACCGCTGTGAACAGAACAACTATCTCTTCGAGTCTAGTCCTTTTCTTTTCAGCTTCTTCAGCCATGGCTATTTCTTTTTGGATGGGTTGAAATTCAATAAAATCCGAATGTAACTGTAATATTCGCATTTGAAGATCACCCCTTCTTTAGCCCGTGCCGCCATTTCTCAAGCTGCTTATCCTTCTTTGTCCGTTTTTTATATTCCTTGTAATGCTCCTTACAGAGGTAAACGCGCCTTCCTTCAGCGTTGACACTTAAGCCCGAGGGCTTCACTTTTTCAAGGGAAAGCGAACGAATAGCCTCTTTACCACAGCTTGAAACGCTGCATTTTACGCCTTTATCAACGCGACCCAAAGTTAGCGCCCCTTCAAACATATGCCATTTTTAACAGATAACTAATGCTACTCATTCTTTAATTTCTTTTCACAGAGCACATGCGCCCTTCTATAAATTTCGGTTTTGCTGTCAGAAAATGTTGGACCAACAGCTTCAACGGCGACTGAAGCGGCTGCGGAACCAACGCATGCGCACCACAAGGAATCTTTGCCCTGAACGTATTCTGTTAGAAAGGCGCCGATAAAAACGTCTCCAGCTCCAGTGGGGTCCACTATTTTCTCCGTGTTGTAGGCTGGAATGTTGTAGCTGGCTCCTTCAACTGAAAGTATTGCGCCCTTCACACCTATGGTGACAATGACTATTTCGACTCCGAAGTCATGAATTGCCCTTATAGCAGAATTGATGTCAGACAGGCTTGTTGCGAATTTAATTTCTTCAGAGGAAGACTTGTAAATGTTGACAAGCTCCAAAATGCGCTTATTCGCTAATGCTCCGCAACTTACGTTTCCATATTCATCAAAAATTCGCAGAAAACCTTGAGGGTCCAAGGATAAAAAATCTGCACATTTCTTTAGTTTTTCTAAAACGTCATGTTCAATTTCACCAGCAATCGGTGCCACATGAACAGCTTTCGCCCTGAAAGACTCTGGTATGTCGCCAGCGGTTATCGATGGCGCCTTGCTCTCAAGACGCATAGCTCTCTCAGATAGGTCGCCGCTGTATTTTAATTCAAAGCGTGTGGTGAACGCATTTCCAATTTTACTCACATGGGAAAGGTCTATGCCCTCTTGTCTAAGCCACCACAAATATGCTTCTGGAAAGTCGCATCCAACTTTAGACATTACTGAAACGTTTGCGCCTAAACGTTGAGCTGAAAGGGCTACATATGCCACGGAACCACCTAAGATTATGTACGGCTTGCGCCTTGCCGGGAGGAAAATGGAGTCAATAGAAAAATGTCCAACAGTTGCTACGTCAGCCAATTTTGATTTGTATCCTCCATGCGCTAATATGCGTTAAGAAAGAGATATAACTTTAAGCTTCATGCAAGTTCACAATTGTATGTTAAATTTTTGATTGCAGTAGAAGGATTGCCTTGGCCAGGTCGCCTCCACATTCTTCAAGTGCTTTTCTAGCTTCTTCAAGGCTTTTTCCTGTTTGGTCTGCAACAAGCCGTGCATCCTCATCTGGAATTTCCAATTTACGTTCCAAGGCTTTTTCAGTTATTTTTCCGCCAGTTACTTGAAATATCTTTTGCCCCTGCATGTCTAACACTGCCACTTCTGGTTCTTGAATAGTAATTTCCTTGCCGCTTGTTTTAATTATCACTTGTTCAACGTCTGGGACGGTGTCCATGCTTAAGCCCATACGCTGCATCATTCTTCTTGCTTCACGTGGATTCATTCGCCTGTGCATAAATTGTTTCCCACCACGCTTCATTATTTGATAAGGCGATTCAAATACTTAACTTTCTTCTAAACAGCCACGTCTAACTTTAACGGCAACACCACTCTTGAAGGCGCGCATTTCCTCTCCAGACAAGACAGCCTTACCCACCGCCAAAAAATTTTCATTTTCATCTACAACGATAACCTCGTCTTTTGGGCGAATAGCATCATCAGCCCTGACAACATGTACCGCAAATACATCTCCGCCTTCAGCAATAAACTTTGCCACTTCATTGCGGACAACAACCAAGCATCTTGCTTGACGGGCATTCTCAATTATTCGCCTTGCGCCAGTGACGCTGAGGGAGAATAAGCCGTCTGTTGGGCGCATCGTCGCAAGTCTTTTGCCATCCAAATAAACATGGCGAATTCTGCCGGTGCGCTTGGAATAAATTATTTCTACGTTTTTCGGAAAAAGTTTGGCACCTACGCCTTTACCAAACTGGTAGTCTGCAACGCTTCTAATCCTGTTAAGATCTTTTTTCAAGGCTTATGCACCATAACCGCCTTTACAATTCGACAACTATAAACACTAGCAGTAAAATAAAAACAGTTTAGGTGCGTGAACATTTGCGATGTGAAGTCTGCGGACGCAAAATCTACGGTAAACCATACAACGTCATAATCGAAGGAGCAAAACTAATAGTGTGTAGTGAATGCTCAAAACATGGCAAGGTAATTTTGGAGGTGGAAAAACCGCAGCCAACGGTGCAAAGAGCAGCATCAGCAAAACCTAAAGCACCGCTGACGCTCAAGGCACAACAGAAAAAAGCGCCTGAAACGCTAGAGTCGTTTGAACTTATGGAAGATTTCAACGTGAAAATAAAGCAGGCAAGGGAAAAGCTTGGATTATCACATGAAGATTTAGGCAAAAAACTAAACGAGAAAGTTTCAGTTCTGAGAAAAATCGAAACAGGCAAGATGACCCCTGACAACGCACTCGCAAGAAAACTTGAACATGAACTAAAAATCAGGCTGCTCGCACCAGTTACTGAAGAAAAAGCGCCTCAAACAAATATCACTAAACCAGAGAGGCACGAATTAACCTTGGGAGATATAATACAATTCAACAAAAAGGACAAAGAGAAGGGGGAATTTGCCGAACGAAAGCAATCATAGTCCAGCGCAGACGCGATTTTGAACCCTCAAGTTTAGAGGAACTCAAAAACCTGGCGGAATCAGCCGGATACGCTGTTGTTGGAAAAATAGAACAGGTTAGAGAGCCAGACTCACGATACCAAATAGGCGCCGGAAAAGTCAAGGAACTCGCTGAACTGGTTAAGGAAACAGGCGCCCAGAAAATAATTTTCGACAACCCGTTAAAGCCCGTGCAGGCATACAACTTAGCAAAGGAAACAGGCGTTGAAGCCATCGACCGATTCCAGCTTATACTCGAAATTTTTACGCGTAGAGCCACAACGACGGAGGCGAAACTGCAAATCCAACTAGCGAAGCTGCAGTACGAATTGACACGTGCAAAAGAAAGAGTTAGGCTTGCGAAAATGGGAGAACAGCCGGGTTTTATGGGACTTGGAGCCTATGAGGTGGATGTCTATTATGAGGCGGTTAAGCGTCAAGTTCATGCTATAAGGAGAAAATTGAAGAAAATTCGTGGAAAAAGGCAGTTGCACCGTGAAAGAAGGGCGGAACTGGGTTTTTCGTCAATTTCTCTTGCGGGATACACAAACGCTGGAAAAAGCTCGCTTTTTAACGCACTTACAGAAGAAGAAGCGCCAGTTGACAGTGCACTATTTACAACGCTTTCCACAACGACGAGGCTCGTGAAAATTTCGAGGAAAAAATTTCTGCTAACAGACACTGTTGGCTTTATAGATCGTTTACCGCTTACGCTGATAGAAGCTTTCCACTCAACCCTTGAGGAAACCATTTATGCTGATCTCATACTGCTCGTAGCCGACGTAAGCGAACCATTAAACATCGTTGAGAAGAAGCTTAACGTATGCCTGGAAACAATAGACCGCATAGGAGCAACAGGAATCCCAATAATTACAGCTTTAAACAAAATAGACATGCTAAAGAAGGAAGAAGTTGCTCAACGATTAGAAGCCTTAAAGGACAATGCACCGAGTCCCGTGCCAACATCAGCATTGCATGGAACAAACATAGACCTGCTAAAACTGGAAATCGTTAAAAAACTGCAGAATTATGTTCGCATGTCGTTCACTGTTCCACTTACAAGCGAAACCATGCGTTTTATATCATGGCTCTTTCAGAGGGCAGATGTCCAACTGATAGAATATGGGGGCGACTCAGCCAGCATAGTTTTTGAGGCAAACCCAAATTTCGCAGAGAAAGTTAAAAATCAAGTAGAAAATTTCAACGGGAAAATCGAAAGAATCCAGTGAAAAGGAATGCATGTTGTAGTTTTAAGATGGGGACATAGACCACAAAGAGATGCAAGGCTTACAACCCATGTGGCTCTTACTGCAAGAGCTTTAGGAGCAGCGGGATTCATACTGTCAGACATAGAAGACCTAAAGATTGAAAAAACCATACGAAAAATCACTAGAAACTGGGGTGGAACATTCAATTTTGAGATGAGAACTCCTTGGAGAAAAGCCGTTGAAAAGTGGAAAGAAAAAGGCGGCGTAGTTGTTCACTTAACAGCCTATGGCGAAAACATCCAAACAAGCGATGTTCTGCAGCGTATAAAGAACTGCGGAAAAGACATCCTAGTCATTGTTGGCAGCCAAAAAGTTCCAGGAGAATTTTTCTCAGAAAAAGTTTCAGATTTCAACGTTGCCATTGGAAACCAACCGCACTCAGAATGCTCCAGCCTCGCGGTCTTTCTGGACAGACTGTTTGAGGGGAAAGAGTTGGCTAAAAACTTTGAAAATGCAAGGATAAGAATAATCCCTCAAAAGAGAGGAAAGAAAATTATACGCGAAACGTGAGACCTATTCAGATTCAACAAAGAAATTTAAATTAAAGCCTTCTAACAATATATAACTTAGAGAAGAGCGTTGTTCAACACTTAAGCAGAAAAAGGGTCACTATGGCAATCATAAACGATGCAACACTCATAAAGGTTGCACAGGCACTTGGAGAAGAGGAAGCCGTAAAACTAATTGAAATTCTCAAAAATTCAGATGAAATAACAGACGACGAAATAGCCAACAAAACGGGCATAAGGCTAAACACGGTGCGCAAAATACTCTACAAGCTTTATGATCACTCACTTGTAAGTCTAAGAAGAACACGCGACCCAAAAACGGGATGGTTCATATTCCACTGGAAACTTCAACCAGCCCAGCTTGAAGGCTTTATACTAAGCCAAAAACGCCGCGTCTTAGAAAAGCTAAACATAAGGCTGGCGTACGAAAAAAACCATGACTTCTACTATTGCTCAACAGTTGGATGCAGAAGAATACCGTTTGAAGAAGCAGTAGAGCTTGTATTCCGATGTCCAACATGTGGAAAACCTCTAATGTATTATGATAACGGGAGGATAATTGAAGCCTTAACGAGAAAAGTTGAACAGTTGAGGAAGGAATTAGGTGAGTGAAAAGCTCCCGTCAAGGGAAGAAGCCGTTCAACTACTTATACGAAGCGGATGTTCAAGAAACGTTATAAAACACTGCGAAGCAGTGGCGGAACTGGCTTTGGAAATCGCAGAAACATGCAGAGAAAAAGGTTTAAACGTTGACGTTAAACTTGTAGAGATAGGGGCGCTTTTACATGATATTGGAAGGGCGAAAACCCACAGCGTCCACCACGCAATTATAGGAGCAGAAATCGCGAAGTCTCTGGGCATGCCGGATCCCGTAATCGCTATAATAAAGAGGCATGTTGGCGGAGGAATAACAGCGAAAGAGGCGAAAAAGCTCGGTTGGCCAAAGGACATCTACACGCCAAGAACCCTTGAAGAGAAAATCGTTGCATACAGCGACAAGCTGATCGAGGGGGCGCAGAGAGTACCCATAGAAAAAACAATTGAAAGCTTTTCGAAAAAGCTGCCGCCGTCAGCCGTAATGCGCATACGAAAATTGCATGAAGAAATGATGCGTTTAATAGGCGACTGCAAGTGCCCATAACAACTCTAGCCATAAAAATTTACAATCAAAGCGAAATCAAATTTGCGGAAGATTTTCTAAAATTGAAACTTAAAGGGTTAAGAGTTAAAACCCAAATATGTGGAACAACCCCAAACAATTGGGTTCAAGCATCAATTTCAGGCGAAGATGAAAATATAGCGTTACGCTACATAAGCGAAGAAGTGGGTATATGCCCAAACACTGTCGAGGAGATAAAAAAGTTTTCACGGTTAAAGGGATACGTAGCCTCCATCAACAAAAATGAAATACTAATAGACATAGGGGTTTCACCACCAGAAATGAAGGCAAGAGCGGATCTCCAGCATCTACAAGCACAGTTGGTTGACGGAAGAAAGATAGCGCTTAAAAAAATTGCAGAACTGTATGGTCTCTGCGAAAGCCTACCGCTAATCATAAAAGCGCTCAGCGTAAACGAGAAAGAAAATAGCATAGAAGCAGCACTCTCTGAAACGCAAATCAACATGTACAGAAAATGGATAAAATCCCTTCTTGACAGGTTAATAGTGATAGGAGCAACACGCGGCGAAATTACGCTCGGCTTAAAGGTTACAAGATGCATGCGTGATGTAGTTGAAATAGAACCGTTAGGACTGTTTGAAAATGCACTCACTTGCAAACTTGGAACAAACGCCGTCGGGTTAATTCCAAAACTCGGCAAACAGTTCCCAGACGCCATTTTAGCGATATTCAGCCCAAAGAGAATTATAGGATTCCTAGGGGAAAACCAAATTCTGTGAAAGGGCAATTCGAAAGTTCAAACATGACAGTCTTAAACTCTCATGCGAAATACTAGCCATTTTTATGCCCCGTGATTATATCAGAGTTGTTGCTGCATATTTCTCTGATATTTCAGCTTGTTTTTTGTCTGATGTCAGTAATGGTTGACCGGTGTTTGCTGCTAGAGCTATAAAAAACGCATCATAAATGGTTATTTCATGTTTTGCTGCTATTTCAAGCGCCTTCGGGAAGTGTTCTGTTTGTGGAACAATTCTGACTATTCTTGGTATGCGTGCAATTATTTCCTTTGACGTTTCTATTGTGACCTCGTTTTTTACAGTTTTCTTTGCCAGCGCATTCGCCGTTTCTTTTATAGCCAACTCCAGCGTTGCGCATCCCTCTTTTATGTGAGTTTCGACGGCTTCCCAATTTTCTTCTTTTGTCACGTATTTTATTAAGGCTGAGGAATCAATGACTTTCACGGTCTTCCCTCACAGATTTCTCCGCGAAACCCTTTTCAGAGGGTTTAACATTCGCTAAGAGTTTTCTCATCTCTTCGGTTTCCTCGCTTAACTGAAGCTTCCATGCGAGGTCTTCCAAGTAGGCTTTGATAACACCAGGTATGTTAATGCCCGCTCTCTCAAGAACTTCTTTAATCTCCTTTTTAATGCGTGTTGTTATAACCGTTGTCTGCACCATTGCAAACGCCGAGTATACATTTTGTATACAAACGTATAAGTTTTCCCCGTTGCATGAACCCCATCCTACACTCTGTATAAGCGCGCGTTTACTAGTAAGAAAAGCGCAGCTTTACACTTTCAAAGGTCGACCGTTTATGTTTCTCGCAGCATTCTCGCTGGCAATTTTTATCATAGTTATCGGGGTTAGCGTTAATTTTCGAGATGATAGACATTGCAGTTTTAGGCGTTTGTTTTAAAGCTGATATTTCTCCCCTTGTTTAAGCAGAACAACTTTGATTTTTGATGACTCTTCAACCTTCTTTTTGAATTCCTCAGGGTTTGTGTCCCACCT
>Ga0315298_1003103_pt1 | contig 26918 bp, 30 predicted proteins | sample WHS_1_MG_FD_203077 | JGI IMG/M metagenome (GOLD analysis project Ga0315298, IMG submission 203077) | Extremophilic microbial mat communities from Washburn Hot Springs, YNP, Wyoming, USA - WHS_1_MG | ecosystem: Environmental > Aquatic > Thermal springs > Hot (42-90C) | place: USA: Wyoming... | reverse complement strand
CGGGCGACTGTTCCCCTGAAAGATTTCATGCTCCGCCAGGTCAGGGAAAAGGACCTTGCCCTTTTTGTACAGTTGGCCAAAGAGAAGAGACCGGCGCGGCCGAGCGATGTTTCCATGACGGTACTTATCCCGGCCTTTGTTATCAGTGAACTTAAGACGGCCTTTCAGATTGGCTTTATGCTCTATCTTCCCTTCTTGATTATCGATATGGTGGTGGCCAGTATCCTGCTTTCTATGGGTATGATGATGCTACCCCCTATTATGGTAAGCCTTCCCTTTAAGCTGCTCCTCTTTGTCCTTGTGGACGGTTGGTATCTCATTGTGGGTTCCTTAATCCAGAGTTTCCGATAGGGAAAGGAGGCAAAAATGACTACCGATTTTGTTGTGGGTTTGATGGGAGAGGCCATAAGGGTGGCTATTTTAGTTTGTGCCCCCGTTTTGCTGGTAGGACTTGTAGTCGGGATAGTGGTCAGCCTTTTTCAAGCGGTAACGCAAATTCAGGAAATGACTCTTGTTTTTGTACCGAAGATTCTCGCTGTCATGGTGGTCTTGGTGGCGGCACTGCCGTGGATGATTAATATCCTGGTCACTTTCACCCATAATCTGATTGTCCATATCCCCACCTATATCAGGTAGAAAAATGACTTTCCCCCTGTTGAATGAGGAGTTGGTTTTTGGTTATCTCCTCGTTTTTTTGCGGATAAACGCCGTTTTATTCCTCCTTCCCGTGTTGGGAGACAAAGTAGTGCCTGCCCCGCTTAAGGGGGGAATTTCCTTCATTATGGCGCTCGTTATTTATCCGGTCGTCCGTGCCCAAATTCCTACCGCGGCGAATTTAACAACCCTTAATTTAATCGGGGCTATCGTGGGGGAAATACTGATCGGTGTCATCATCGGTTTTGCCATCAGGCTCGTCTTTTCAGGGATTCAGATGGCGGGGGAAATGGTGGGTTTCCAAATGGGTTTTTCTATAGCCAATGTAATTGATCCCTATACGAACGTGCAAGTCTCTCTCATCGGCGACCTCCTTTATCTGTTTGCCATCCTTGTTTTTCTCAATTTAGATGGGCACCATCTGGTCATTTCCGCCCTCGTCCAGAGTTACGACATCGTTCAACCACTAACGGTTCACTTCACCAAAAGCTTAACTTATATTATCATAGACCTTTCCCGTGGTCTTTTTGTGATTGCCGTAAAGGTAAGCGCCCCTGTAATGGCGGCCCTTTTTTTTACGAACGTGGCCATGGGTATCGTAGCCCGAACCGTGCCCCAGATGAATGTATTTATTGTAAGTTTCCCCCTGCAAATTTTCGTGGGGCTTTTGACCTTAAGTATTTCTCTTTCCCTTTTCCGGACGGTAAGTGAAAGACTTTTTCACGATTTTATAAGAAACATTTTTCTTCTGCTTAGACATATGTAGTGTTTTTTGACGCCCCGTGGGGAGAGGGTAAAAAAATTGACACTTTCAGGTTTTAAATAATGCCGGAAAACGAAGAAAATCAGGAAAGAACAGAACAGGCAACACCGCGACGCCGGGAAGAGGCGAGAAAGAGAGGGCAGGTTGCCAAAAGCCGTGAGGTTTCTTCGGTTGCTGTTTTGCTCGCGGGGCTCGCCTATTTCTATTTTCAGGCAGAGGTTTTTTTAAAAAGAATTTCTTCCCTTATGGTTTCTACCTTTAAGGAGGCAGGTCATGTTTTGGTGGATAGCAATAACATTGAGAGCATCCTTCTTAGTTTTACGTATAAAACCTTTTTGCTTCTCTTCCCTTACCTTTTATTGCTTATGATTGTTGCTTTCTTAAGCAACTTTATCCAGGTAGGAGCCCTTTTTTCCATCGAAGCGATAAAGCCGGAATGGTCCAAAATCGACCCCGTGAAGGGATGGCAACGCCTTTTTTCTTTTCGCTCGGTGGTGGAGTTAATTAAGAACGTACTGAAAATGGTCATCGTGGCCTCTGTAGCCTATCTCGTTGTGAAAGGTGAGATGAATGCCTTTGTCAACCTCATGGATTTTGCCATCCGGGATATTGTCGGTTATTTCGCGAGGGTTACCTTTAAAATCCTTCTTGCCACCGCCTGGGTGCTCGTAATCCTTGCCCTCCTCGATTTTCTTTATCAAAAGTGGGAGTACGAAAAGGGTCTGCGCATGTCCCGCCAGGAGGTCAGAGAAGAATTCAAGAATACGGAAGGTGATCCGGCGGTAAAGGCAAGGATAAGGCGTCTACAGCGGGAGATGGCCAGAAGAAGGATGATGGCCGAAGTGCCCAAAGCCGATGTGGTCATCACCAATCCCACCCATCTGGCCTGTGCCCTCAAGTACGAAAGGGGAAAATATATTGCACCGCAGTTGGTAGCCAAAGGGGCGGGGTTACTTGCTGAAAAGATTAAAGAAATTGCCGAAAAAAAGGGGGTTCCCATAGTAGAGAACAAACCCTTGGCACAGGTATTGTATAGATTGGTTAAGATAAATGAAATCATTCCCGAGGAACTCTATCAAGCGGTGGCAGAGGTTCTGGCCTATGTCTACAGCCTGCGGAAAAATACGTAGGAGGATTAAAGGATGAACGACCGCACTTATGGTATCGGGACAAACAGCGCCGTGGTGGCGATGGGGGTCATTGCCATACTTCTTGTTATGATCGTTCCTCTACCGAAGGTCGGTCTCGATATTATGCTCTCCTTAAGTTTCGTCTTTTCCATTATCATCCTTCTCATGTCCATGTATGTCATGCGTCCCCTCGAATTTTCCGTCTTCCCTTCGGTGCTGTTGATTGTGACCCTTCTTAGATTGGCTTTAAACGTAGCTTCTACGCGGCTCATTCTCCTCCATGGCAACGAAGGTACCGATGCGGCCGGCCAAGTTATCAAAGCCTTCGGTACCTTTGTGGTGGGAGGTAACTATGTAGTAGGTTTTATCGTCTTTATGGTGCTCGTTTTAATTAACTTTGTCGTCATTACCAAAGGCGCTACCCGTATTGCCGAGGTAGCGGCCCGCTTTACCCTCGATGCCATGCCCGGCAAACAGATGAGTATCGATGCCGATTTGAATGCCGGTCTGATCTCCGATACGGAGGCACGACGCCGGCGGATGGAGATAGAGAAGGAGGCGAATTTCTACGGGGCGATGGACGGGGCGAGTAAATTCGTCCGGGGGGATGCCATTGCCGGTTTGATCATTACCCTCGTTAATATCATCGGGGGCCTCATCATCGGTGTTTTGCAGTACCGCATGCCCGTAGTGAAAGCGGCGCAGAACTACACTTTACTTACCATAGGTGATGGACTGGTAACCCAGGTGCCCGCTTTGATCGTTTCTACGGCGGCCGGTATGTTGGTGACCAGAACGGCGGCTGCCTCCGATTTAGGTGAAGAGGTGATAAGCCAGGTATTTCTGCAACCAAGGGCAATCGTTGCTGCCGCAGTCATACTTTTTGTATTTGCCCTTATCCCAGGAATGCCTAAATTTTCTTTCATCCTTGTTTCCTTTATTTTAGGGATAGCGGCTTTTAGCCTCTTTCGGGCTGTTCCTCAGAGGAAAGCCATGGAAGAAGTCCCTGTTTCCCCGGCGGAAGAGACCGTACAGGAAGGCGTTTCTCCCCTGGACCTCTTGGGATTGGAGGTGGGTTACGGTCTGATCTACCTCGTGGATACCGCCCAGGGGGGAGAATTGCTGAGGAGAATAAAGGCATTAAGAAGACAGCTTGCCCAGGAAATGGGTTTTGTGGTGCCTTCCATCCATATAAGGGACAATCTTCAGTTGCGTCCCAACGAGTATGTAATTCTTATGAAGGGAGTAGAGGTCGCCCGGGGGGAACTCATGCCCGGTCATTATTTAGCCATTGTAGGGGAGGAGGGGGGACTTACGGTAAAAGGGATAGAAACGAAGGAACCGGCCTTCGGTCTCCCTGCCTTCTGGGTTACCGAGGCGGATAAGGACAATCTCCAGGCCCAGGGGGTAGTTGTCGTTGATGTAGCAACCGTTCTCACCACGCACCTGACAGAGGTTATCAAGTCCCATGCCGATGAACTATTGGGGAGGCAAGAAACGCAGATGCTTGTCGATAATTTTGCGGCAAGCTATCCTAAACTGGTAGAAGAAACGGTACCTAAAATCGTTCCCTTGGGTACATTGCAAAAGGTTTTACAGCGGCTCTTGCGGGAAAGGATTCCTATCCGGGATATGCAGTCCATTCTTGAAACCTTGGCCGATTACGTACCGCTTACGAAAAATGTCGATGCTTTAACGGGATACGTCCGTCAGGCTTTAGCTCGGGCCATCACGAAGCAGTATCAAGATTCCGAGGGGAGCATTACGGTACTTACCCTTTCCCCCCATATTGAGGACGAGATCAGCCATGCGGTACAGCATACGGAGCTCGAATCCTTCGTTTCACCGGATCCCAACCTGGTAAAGCGATTAGTGACCGCCATCCAGCGCTTCATAACCGATTTTACCACCAGGGGCCTGCAACCGATAATCCTCTGTTCACCGGCCGTTAGGATCCATCTCCGGAAGATACTGGAGCGATTCTTTCCTAATATTGTTGTCCTATCCCATAACGAGATCATGCGTGAGGTTAATATCAGATCGTTGGGAATGGTAGAGTTGTAGTATGCAGATCAAGCGTTATGAAGTGAAAAGCATTCAGGAGGCCTTAAAGAAAATAAAGGGAGACCTGGGGGAAGAGGCTGTAGTGCTCTCAACGAAACGCCTCCCTGGACCGGAGGGACTCCTCGAAATTATTGCGGCGCGGGATGAGGCAGAAGTCCGTCCGTTACCACGGATGTTCGCGGGTAACGATGAGATAGGAGAGTTGAAAAGGGAGGTGCGGGAGATCAAATTTCTTCTCCAGAGCTTAAGCATAGGTGAGTTTCATAGCGAAATTAGTCTCTTTAAGGAGGAGTTGAACACCCTTTTTGACATCTTGGGTCTCCGCAAAAGGGAAAAGGGAAATGACGTCCTAAAACGTCTTTACCAACATCTGGTGGAAGTGGGGATATCTAAGGGGAAAGCATTGAAACTGTTAGAGGAAGTGAAGCAAGCGTCAAGGGATGAAGGTTTCAAAAACTATGAGGAGGGACTTGCGACTATTACCTCCTACTTGGAGGCATATTTTTCTACACCAGAAAGGAAAGAAGGGAGAATTCAGTTCTTCCTCGGTCCCGCTGGTGTGGGGAAGACGACGACGTTGGCAAAAATCGCGGCCCGCTACGCTTTAAGCGAAGGTAAGAGAGTGGGGCTTATAACTACCGATACATATCGTATCGCCGCGGTGGAGCAAATTAAGGTCTATGCAAGGATTATGGAACTTCCCTTAGAGGTGGCCACAAACAGGAAGGATTTACTTTCTATATTTAGTAAATACAACAGTTGTGACTATATCTTGGTAGATACACCGGGGAGGGGTCCGGCTGCGTTGACCTATCTTAGAGAGTTGAAGGAAGAAGGTGGCCTGGAGATAGATGCGAACCTCCTTCTTGCCCTTAATTCCAGCAGGGAATTTCTAATGGAAACAGCGGAGAACTATCAGGTTTGTACCTTTAACCGGTTGATTGTTACCAAAATTGATGAAGTAAACAAAGGCGGTGGTATCTTAGAAATTTTTGAGAAAACGAAGAAGCCCATTGCCTATATAACCACGGGCCAAAATGTGCCCACCGATATCGAAGAGGCCAGTCCAAAGCGTTTGGCTTCCCTGGTGGTTTATCCAAGACATTAAATTGTGAGGTGGTGCAGTGGATCAGGCGTTGAACTTAAGAAGGATAAAAAAGGTAGATACGATGGCGACCTTACCTCGAAAACCGAAGGTGCGGGTAATTGCCGTCACCAGTGGTAAAGGGGGTGTCGGGAAGACGAATATCTCCGCTAATCTGGCCTATAGCCTCGCCCAGAAGAAGAAGAGGGCTTTGGTGTTCGATGCCGATACGGGTCTGGCTAACATTGACCTCCTTTTAGGATTGACGCCGAAGTATAATCTCTATCACGTGCTCGCCGGTGAAAAGAGGATTGAAGAAATCCTTGTCCAGGGACCGGGAGGACTTATGGTTTTGCCTTCTGCTTCGGGCATCTTAGAGATGGTGGACCTTACCTCCGGTCAAAAGATGACTCTCCTTACGGAACTCAATACTTTGAGGGATAGTCTGGATTATATGCTCATTGATACGGCAGCCGGCGTTACGGGGAATGTGATGTACTTTAATGCCGCCGCCAGGGAAATTATTGTCGTTGTGTCTCCCGAACCCACTTCCCTTACCGATGCCTATGCCTTGATTAAGCTCCTCTTTCGTCATCACGCCAAAAAACGCTTTCGGGTGCTGGTAAATATGGTGAAAACGGCAACGGAGGCAAAAGAGGTTTATAGCAGGCTCTCCGAAGCGACGGATCACTTTCTCAATGTTTCTGTGGAATACTTGGGATACATCCTGTGGGATGATAATTTACCGAAGGCCGTAAAGAAACAAGTGGCCCTTATGGAGCTTTATCCTCAATCCCCGGCCAGCCGGTGTATCGCTAGGCTGGCTGATAAACTCTGTAAAGAAGAGATAGACGACGAATCCGACGGTAATATTGAATTTTTTTGGGAAGGTATCCTTGTGCCGCGCGATGGATAAGAATCACCGTGACGAACTTATTATGAAATACGCGCCACTGGTGAAAACGATTGTTCTCAGAATGGCATCGAGACTGCCTATCGATGAGGCCGATAAGGAAGACTTGTTCAACGTGGGAATTCTTGGTTTGATGTCGGCCTTAGAAAAGTATGATGAGAGACGCAATGTACAATTCGAGACCTATGCCCGTTTCCGCATTAAGGGCGCAGTGCTCGATGAACTGAGGGCCCGTGACTGGCTCCCCCGTTCCACGAGAAACAAGGATAGTCGACTGGAAGAGGCCCTTAGAGAATTGGAGAGGGAATTAGGTCGTCCCCCCGAAGAAGAGGAGATTGCCCGTTTTTTGGGTATCTCTCTTGCGGATTACCATGCCCTTCTCGACGAGGTAAAAAGCGTAACCCTACTCAGCCAGGAGGATTTACCCCAGGAGTACCTGGAGAACCAGCGGGCGGCTTTAGACTTAGAACAGGGCGATCCCCTTCGTAATCTTTTGGGACAGGAGCTGGTGGCAGGATTGAAAAAGGCCTTAGATACCCTGCCTAAAAAGGAAAGACTGGTACTTAATCTTTATTACTACGAAGAACTTACCATGAAGGAGATAGGGCAAATCCTTGAATTAACGGAATCGCGGGTTTGCCAGATTCACGCCCAGGCTATTTTGCGATTAAAAAGTATGATGAGACATTTAAGGTAGTTATGGAGAAAAAGGTAACCCTTGATCTTATGGAAGTAACTCCTCTGTCAGAGGAAGGACCCGAGGAGGAAAGAGAAGGGGAAAAGGGGGAGGAAAAGGGAAAGACCGTTATCAATCGTTTTTATCTCCTATGGGTGGCGCTGGGTATAGTTCTTTTTCTCCTTGTCCTCGGTGTGTTCTCTCTGGTGCCCTTCTGGCACGGCGGGAAGGAAAAAACGGTGGTAGAACGGGCGGTTCCCTTGGGGAAGGGAAGGGAGAAGGTGGTACATAAGGAGTCAAAAACCGTACCCGGAGGGTTTCCAATCCTTTCCCTACCGAAGAAGGAAATTTTCATCGCCCTTCCCGAATTTATCGTTCCTCTAAGGGATAGCAAGAATAGAGAAACGTTAGCCCTCATTGCCCTTTCCTTGGAAGTTGACGAGGCAAATAAAACCTATGTGGAGGAAAATATTGTTTACCTTCGGAATTTGATTTATGAGATAATTAAAAACGAAGCAAAGGAGGTGCTCCTGGGGGGAAAGGGGATGAGCCACTTAAAGCGGAGCCTTTTGGAAGGGGCAAACGACTATTTCGGCAAGGAGATAATTAAAAATCTTTTTTTTGATGAATATCTTTTACTATAAAGGGAAACGATGGAAAAAAGCACATTAATTGCGGCTCTGAAGGAACAATTTGCCGCTACCTTTAATGATGAATTGATCCCCGGTATCCTGCACAATTTTGCCAATCCTTTAAACGGTATCATGGGACGGGTGAAACTGCTTTCCCGGAGGCACGAGGAGGTATGTCGTAGCTTGGCAACCCGTTATCCGGAGCTTGTGGATGACTTACCCCTGGAGAAAATTACAAGGGATATCGACAGTATTGCGAAAGAAGCCGATAGATTTTGGAGTCTCTTTAAAGACGTGGCACAGAAGTTCACATACCTCTCCTCTGAGGCCGAAGAATCCCTAAACCTTTCCCAATTGATTGCCCAGGAGATTCGTTTCGGCGATTTTTACCTCAACTTCAAGCACGAAGTAAAAAAAGAACTCCTCCTTGACGAGAATTTACCGGAAATAAAAAGTAGTCCTGCCGCCTATTCCTTAGGATTTTTTGCCTTGCTCATGGGTATCGGCAAAAGGTTAAAGGATAGCCCACAGAAGGAGATTTCCATAACCACTTCCCACAACGATACCCATATTATAATCACGGTTAGGGATAATGCTCCTCCCTATCCCCCCATCTATGGAGAAATCCTGACTACTAAAGGAGAGATAGGTTTTTCTCCCCAGGCTTACGAAGAAGGTCCCCTTATGTTGGCTTTGCTCTTGTTTAGGAAGATGGGGGTGTTCGGGGAAGTGTTGAGCGTCGATGGAAAAAACGAAATTACCCTTTTTGTTCCTTATAGATAAGGAAGAATTTCTAAAGATTTTTTTATAAATGTCGATAAAATAAATGGAAGGGGATGAACTCAATACCCCCTATCGAGGAGGGGGCCGTGGTAAGAATTGTGGATGTTCAACAAAGTATTCTCCAGATTGATCAGGCAAGCCGTGTCAAGGAAGTGCAGGAGCAGCACCCTGAGATGCAACAGCGGTATTTCGACTTGCAGTTGCGGGAAGAGAAGAGAAGGGATCTTACGAGAATAAAGACGGCCCAAGAGGCATCTCAACTTGCTATAAAGGGTGAGAAGGAAGGCGGCAACAAGAGGGAAGAACAGGGGAAACAGGAAAATCCTGATACACTTAGTCACGAGGGACCAAAGGAAGATACACCCGGCGGGAAGATAAATATCAAGATTTAAAAGAGACGTAAGGATGGATCTAACGACCTTTATCTTATTCCAGTTAATTTTCGAAGGCTTACTTTTTGTAGTTGTTTTTTTGCTGCTCTGGCGCCTCTTGCGGTATGAAAAGATGGTAAAAAGGCTTCTTACGGGGGACGAACTTGACCAGTTTCGCAAACTGCTTCTGGCCTCCCAGGCGGAAACGGTCCGTTTCCTCGAGGCGATGGAGGATAGTATAAGAAGGGGAAAGGAACTGCTCGGTGCACTTAAAGGCGAGATGGCAAGGAGGGAAAGGACGCATGGTGAGGCAGAGGTTATGGACTACCTGAGGGCAGGTCTAAAGACGGAAGAGATTGCCGCACGGGTGGGCATGACCATGGGCGAGGTAAACTTAATTGCAGCACTGGCAAGGGCGAGGGGGAAACTTCATCTCCCATGACGGAAATACCCCCACTTAATATCTTTATCCCCGACGTCACGGGCCGGGAACACCCGAAAAAGACTTTTACCTCTTCCCTTTCCCCCGGTGCCGTTGTCGAGGCCTTAGTGACAAGGGAAGCCGGCGAGGGAAGATATTACCTCAAAGTAAAGGGACAAGAGTTTCTTGTTAAAACCTCTTTACCTTTGGATGTGGGAATAACCCTTAAGGTGAAGGTAGAGGCACTCTCACCTGTGGTGGTGTTTCATCTGTTAGGTGAATCCAAAAGAACCTCTATTCCTTTTCCTAACTTATCCTACCGCCTAAGCGAACTCTTTTTGCGGGGACGGGAGATTCTTTTCCCCTTTCTTGCTTCCGGTAAACCCGGGGAAGGTATTATAAAAAAGATCGTGACCCTTCTTGAGGAGCTTACTTTTGGCCCCGAAAGCAGAAAAAATCCCTTTTTCCTTAAGGAATTCCTTTCAAAATTAGGGGTTTTTTTGGAAAATGAGTTGGCTCGCTATGGCGGTAAAGAATTGATAGCGGAAAGAGATTCCCTGAAAGGTCTTTTACTACAACTTGCAGTCTCCGCCCAAGAGGATAAGGTACTTGCCACCTTTATCCGCGAGAGTTTGGAAATCATTGAGAATATCCAGTTGTTAAATTTGTTTGCCGCTGAACGGGGGTATCTAATCATTCCCCTTCCCCTATTCCTCGGTCCGGCAATAAAGGAAGGAGAAGTTTTTGTCAAGAAAGGGGAGAAAGGTCTCTTTCATGTGGTACTGTTCCTCCCCATGGATGCCTTAGGTGGTGTTACGGTGGATGTCACCCTTAAAGGGGAAAGGATTTCTTGCCATTTCTATTTGGAGCGGGAAGATGCGGCAACCTTCATCGGAACCTATCTTGACGGTCTAAAAGAGGCAATATCGAGATGCGGCTATAAATGGGATAGACTTTCCTTAAGTGTCACACCTAAAATGGCGTACCGACAGCTCTGGCAAACGGAAAGTATGGTAAACGTTCTCGTTTGAAGGATTTTACTGTGAAAGAGAAGAGAGAAAAATCCATTCTCGCAGCAGCACTTAAATTTGACCCCTTCCGTGATATTGCCCCTCGGGTTAAGGCCAAGGGAAGGGGCCTTATTGCAGAGAAGATTATCTCCCTCGCAAAGAAGCATAATATACCCATCAAAGACGATCCGGCTTTGGTTGAGGTATTGATGAGACTCGATGTAGACGAGACGATACCCACAGAACTTTACCAGGCCGTAGCCGAGATCCTGGCCTTTGTCTATAATTTAAACAGAAAGCGAAAGGAAGAAATCAGTTAATCTTTCCTCTCCAGGAAAAATTTTCCCGTTTTACTGGCTCACTTAACGGGCATTGTACCGTTATTTGAAGGGTTTCTCTATGGCATATCCCTTGCAAAAGGATGGATAAAAGCAGGGGTGATGTTATGGATGCTAAGATGGCGGCCCTGGCTGCGATGGGAAATCAAAAACTTAACCACCTCGACATTATTGCCCATAATTTGGCCAATGTGGGTACTCCCGGTTTTAAGGCGGTTCGTTTTTATCTCCGGGAAATGGAAGCAAACAAGGGAGGTGCAGTACCTTCTATCTTTACGGATTTTCGGGCTGGTCTTGTGGAGAAGACGGAAAACAGCTTGGACCTTGCCATAGAGGGTGATGGTTTCTTCACGATAGAGACGAAAAGGGGGATACGTTACACCCGAGCGGGGAATTTCACCATCGACCGGAATTCCCGCCTTGTTACGATGAAGGGAGACCCCGTTCTGGGCGAGGCGGGGCCCCTTATCCTAAAGGGTCGGAAAATTTCCGTGAGTGCCGAAGGCGTCGTTAAAGTAGATGGTGTGGAAGTGGGGAAATTGAGGATTGTGGACTTCGAAAATCGCCAGGCCCTGAGCCGTGAAGGAGATGGCCTTTTTGTGGATGGCGGGACAGCCGGGGTAAAACAGGTGGGGAACCCTCGCCTTAAGGCAGGGGAAAGGGAGTTATCGAACGTGGAGGCAATTAGAGAAATGGTGGAATTAATCGAGGTGCAGCGGTCCTTCGAAACGTACCAGAAGGTAATTCAGTCTTTAGCCGATATGGATAAGCTCTCCACGGGTCGTGTGGGGAAATTGGTTTAAAAAAGCCGAAGGAGGAAAACAATGATTAGGTCACTATGGACGGCAGCAACGGGTATGACGGCCCAACAACTGGAGCAGGATGTCATTGCGAACAACCTGGCCAACGTCAATACGGTGGGATTTAAAAAATCACGGGCCGATTTTCAGGACCTCATGTATCAGTTGATTGCTAAGTCCGGTTCCCAGACCTCTGGGGGAAATCAGTTGCCCGTCGGCATTGAGGTGGGTTTAGGGGTAAAACCGATGGCTTCCCAGAAGATTTTTAGTCAGGGTGATTATCAACAGACGGGTAACCAGTTTGATTTTGCCATCGAGGGTAATGGTTTTTTCCAGATCGACAACAACGGTCGTACCGCTTATACCCGTTCGGGTAATTTTAAAATTAATAAAGAGGGAACCCTCTGTAACAGTGAAGGCCTCAAGTTGATTCCCGAAATCACCATCCCTCAGGGTGCCGTGGTATTTACCGTCGATAGCGGCGGCACCTGGACGGCAGCAGACAGCACAGGTGCTGTTTTGGCGACGGGGCGGATTGAATTGGCCGATTTCATCAACCCCTCGGGACTTACCAGTTTGGGTAGAAATCTTTACGACAAGACGGAGGCTTCGGGGGAGCCGATTACGGGCAATCCCGGGGAAGGCGGGTTTGGTACCATAACGCAGCACTATCTCGAGATGTCCAATGTGAACGTCATTGACGAAATGGTAAAGATGATTGTGGGACAGAGGGCCTATGAGATCAATTCCAAATCGGTACAGACAGCCGATAACATGCTGCAGATAATTAATAACCTCAAAAGGTGATTAAGAAGATGGGGAAAGAGTGGAGAAAAGGGCTATTCCTTTCAATACTGCTTGGCCTTTGGCCTTTATGTTTCTCCCCTGTAGCCCAGGCTGTAACGAAGATTTCTGCTGAGGAGATTAGGACGAAGGTAACCCACTTTGTGGAGGGAACGAAATTTTGGCCCCAAGGTGCCTTCCGTCTTGTTTTCCCCTTGACCATCCGGGATGGTGTATTCCCCTATGATGGGGTGACTCTCGAAGTTCAAGGCCGGCCTCACGATGATTTTATCGGGGAGACCACCGTTTCTCTCCGCTACCTATGGAATGGAAGGTGTGTCAAAGAAGAACAAATACCCATCACCATCGAGGTGCTTTTTCCCATCGTTCTTGCTGCCGCGCCCATTGCCAAAGGAAAAGAGATCACGGCAGAGGACCTCATGGTGGTGAAAAGGTGGATGCGTCGCTTTCCCACAGGGCTGGTAACTTCCCCGGAGGAAGCGAAAGGTAAAACATCGGCCATAACCCTGCGCAAGGGAAGCGAAATAAGGAAGGAATACTTAAGGGAGCCCCTTTTGGTTAGGAGGGGTGAGATGGTTAGGATTGTAGTGGAATGCAAGAATCTTTTCCTTACGGCAAGTGGAATATCCGAGGAGGATGGTTGGGCAAACAAGGTAATAAGAATCAAAAATCCCTCATCGCAAAAGGTCATTTACGGGAGGGTGGTAGGTAGTTCCCTGGTGAAAATAGAACTTTAGGAGTTTTAGCTATGAGATGGATCACTTTCCTCGTTGTTTTTATGGTTTTTTCGGCCTGTTCCACGGAAAAGCCGTATCTAAAAAAACCGGAGAAACAGACAGAAATACCGTTTCCCACGCAGGCGATGCCCGAGCGGACACCGGGGACTATCTGGCCTGGGGAAAATGGGAAAAATATGCTTTTTATCGACAATAAGGCCCGGTATGTGGGAGATATTGTAACCATTGTGGTAAACGAAATAACCGAAGGAACGAGTAAGGCAAGCACCAACACAAGCCGGGATTCCACAACGACGGCCGGTATTGCTGCTCTTTTGGGGCTTGATAAATCCCTGCAGAATAGTAATGAAAATCTAAAACCGAAAATAGAGTTAGGTGGTTCTACAACAAATTCCCTAAAGGGCAAAGGTGATACCGCCCGGGGTAGTCGCTTGCAGGCCAGGCTTTCGGCGAGGGTGGTCAAGGTTCTGGAAAACGGTAATCTTGTCATAGAGGGAAGGCGCCAGCTGGCTATGAATGCCGAGGATCAGTTTCTGGTCATCCGAGGTGTAATCAGGCCCGAGGATATTACTTCAGACAATTTGGTTTCTTCCCAATATATTGCCGATGCCCAGATTTACTACGTAGGTGAAGGGGTGGTGAGTGACAAATTAAAGCCTGGATGGCTCACCCGCGTTGTTGATTGGTTCTGGCCTTTTTAGGAGGTGGATGATGAGGAACGTTCCCCTTTCTTTGATTATGGGTTTCATCTTTATCTTGTCTCCTTGGTTATCCTTTGGTGCCCGGATCAAGGATATTGCCGCCATAGGTGGTGTACGGGATAACCAATTGATCGGTTATGGCCTCGTTGTGGGACTTGCGGGAACGGGTGATGATATAAAAAACGGCTTCACGAAGGATACCCTGGCCAATCTCTTGAGTAGACAGGGCCTTTCCATGAAGGATAAGGCCTTAAAGGCAGAAAATACCGCGGCGGTGATGGTTACGGCGACGCTGCCTCCCTTTGCCAAGGTGGGAAGCAAGATAGATGTCCTTGTTTCTTCCATCGGTAATGCCAAGAGTCTTCAAGGGGGAACGCTACTCATGACGCCGCTTAGAGGGGCTGACGGTGAAATCTATGCCGTTGCCCAGGGGGCCGTTACCCTGGGTGGTTTTACCACAGGTCAAACGGGGGGAGGGACAATTAAAAACCATCCCAGCGTAGGTCGTGTTCCCAACGGTGCCCTGGTGGAGAGGCAGGTTAACTTACAGTTAGGCCATACCGTTACCGTAAATCTCTTTCAACCCGATTTCACGACGGCAGTGCGCCTCTCGGAGGCGATTAGAAATGCCTTGAAAGAGGTGGAAACCAAGGCGGTGGATGCTACTTCCGTTGAGGTTAAACTACCCCCTCGGGTCGATATTTTTACGTTGATCGCGCAAATAGAGAATATCGATGTGCCCGTAGACAGTCAGGCTATTGTAGTGGTAAACGAAAAAACGGGAACTATCGTGATGGGAGAAAATGTAAGAATTTCTACCGTAGCCATTGCCCACGGTAACTTGAGTATTCAAATTAAAGAGGAAACCAAAGTATCCCAGCCTCTTCCCTTCGCCCCCACTCCGCCGCGGGAGGGAAAACCCTTGGTGGATAAAGAGGGAAAAGTTATCGTTGCCCCCGGCGGTCAGACGGTGGTAGTAACGGAGAGACAGGCAGCGGTAACCGAGGAGAAGAGACAGCTTGTGGTCGTGCCTCAGGGTGTAACCATTCAAGATGTGGTCCGGGCTTTAAATGCTATCGGGGTGACGCCCAGGGACTTGATAACCATTATGCAGGCGATTAAAGCGGCGGGTGCCCTTCAGGCGGAATTGAAGATAATTTAGGATGAGAGAAATGGAACTGACTTCATTGAATAGTGTATCCGGTGAGGGAAAAGAGGTTAAACTTGCTAAATTAAAAAGGGTTTGTGCCGAGTTCGAGTCACTTTTCCTCTATGAACTGATGAAAAAGATGGAAAAAACTATACCCAAAAGTGGTATCCTTGCCCCAATGAGTGGCAAGGATACCTACAGGATGATGATGAACCAGAAGGTAGCCGAAGAAATTGCCCGGCGGGGGGGCATCGGCCTTGGCTATCTCCTTTTTACCCAACTAAAAAAGTGAAAAAAAAGTGGTTACGATTAAAGTTTTGGTATATAAATGCCGATAATAAAGGTAAAAGATATCAAGGAAGGAGACTATGAAAATAGGCGATATAAAAGCGGGGATTGCCCAGTATGTGAAAGAGTATCAGAACAGTGAGCCGCCTCAAAAAATTATCGGGAATAAAGGAGTGGAAAGCGCTCCCTTAGAAGACAAGGTAGACCTCTCCTTTCGTGGGAAGGACATAAGCGAAGTTAAAAATTTACTTGCCAAGCTGCCCGAAGTGCGAGAAGAAAAGGTTAAGGCCATCAAAGAAAGTATCCAGCAGGGGACTTACCAGGTGGATAGCGTGAAATTGGCCGAACGAATGGTAAGAGAATCCCTGATTGATATCTTTGCCTGAGGTCCATGACTTTCCCCCCTTTCCCTTTCCCCTTTTTAAACGTTACGTTTAAAAAGGGGAAATTTTTTCCCGGTTGCTGCCCCATGCAATGGGTTTTATAAGCTAATTTAGCGAAAACAGAGGTTATTTTTTCATGGTATGTAATTTGCTTGAGGAAGACGGAAAACGAGGATGGTAGCTATGGATGTAGCAAACGACCAAATGTGGGAAGTAGATAGACACATCGATTTCCTCCTGACGATTTTGCAGAAGGAAGAACACCTTTACAGGGAATTATTTTCCCTTTTGTTAAAGGAGCAAGAGATCCTCTCGCGGCCCACCTACGAGACGCTGATGAAAAATAATGCCGAAAAGGAAACACTCGCCCTCAAGGCGCGGATGCTCGAAGAGATAAGGATGGGGTTGGTAAAGAAAATTGCCGATGGTTTAGGAATCGCCGTTTCAGAGATTAATTTAACTTGCCTATCGCGCTATGTAGTGGGAGAAAAAAAGAAGGAGTTGGCCCGCTTAAGGACGGAGTTTACGCACTTAATTCAGGCTATAAATGAGATAAATGAAAAAAATAAGGTTCTGATCAGTTATTCCCTGACATACGTGCAGAATAGTTTCCATTTTATCACAAACCTCCTGGCGGCAGGGAAAGAGTACAGAGAAACGGGGAGACTTAAGACGAGCGGCATTTCGGGTAAATTCGTCAATCGAAGGGAGTAATTATGTCCATAGGAAGCCTTCTCAATACGGCCAAGGACAGTATCTTGAGTTACCAGTTGGCCATGGATTTAACGGGTGCCAATATCGCCAATGTAAATACCCCAGGTTACACACGTCAGCGGGTTATCTTCACCTCCCAGGGCAAGGTCGATGTAGGGAGTCTCCGGGTCCAGGTGGGGGTAGATGTGGCCCTGGTGGAGCGACTTTACAACCAGTACCTCGATAACCAACTTGCCGGCCAATACCAGATGTGGGGTTACGCCCAAGTAAAGAGCGATGTTCTAAGTAGAATTGAAGGCATCTTCGAGGAGGGGGAAGGCGGACCGCTGGATGTACTGAATAAATTTTGGGATGCCTGGAGTGCGCTGTCGGCCAATCCTCAGGGACAGGTGGAGCGGGAGAATGTTCTGGCCCAGGCGGAGAATCTAACAGCTGCCTTGCAGCAACTGGATGGTGATTTGACCAATTTAGTCAAGGATTTGGGGGATAATGTAAATCAGGTGGTGGAAGAGATTAATAGTTATATTTCCCAGATAGCCGATTTGAATGTAAAGATAGGAAGTTATGCCGTGGACCGGGGGGAGACAAATCTCCTCAAGGATAAGCGTTTTGATCTACTCACAAAGTTAAGTGAACTCTTGGATGTAAATTATGTGGAAGATAGCAGGGGGGCGATAAATATTTTTCTGCGCGACGGGAGGCCTCTGGTCACCGGTGGTGATGCCTGGGGAGTCGCCGTAAAGCAAACCCAGGCCGAGACGATGGGTGACATTGTCTATCGGGATAATCCGACGATAAGCCTTAAGGAAGCTATGGTAGAGGGCAAGAAAGGGAAGCTGGCCGCCCTCTATGAAGTGGGCGAATCGATGGTTCCCGCCTATCGCCAGAAGTTGGATGACCTTGCCTTTACCTTAACGGAGGTGATAAATGCCCAGCACCGCCAGGGATTTGACGGTTATGGAAATGGGGGAGGTGATTTTTTCATTACGAATCAAGGTGCGAGGGATTTCTCTGTGGCCCAGGCCGTAATGGCCGATGCGAAGAGAATTGCCGCCTCATCGACGGTGCTCGGTGATGGTGATAATGCGCGACTCATAAGTAACCTAAAAGACAGCCTTGTTATGGCAGGCGGTCTTGCCACGTTTAACAGCTTCTATACCACCCTTATCGGTCAGGTGGGAAGGGATGTATTGGACGGAAAAAATAACTTGAATCATCAGGAATCTTTGAAGGAACAGTTCACCAATATGCGTGAGGCGACCTCCGGTGTGTCCCTCGATGAGGAGATGATGAATCTCATCCGCTTTCAGATGGCCTACAATGCCTCGGGTAGATTGGTGACTACGGTAAATCAACTGTTAGAGACCCTGATGGAGATGGCAAAATAAGGGGGCAATTATGGTAGTGCGGGTCACAGAAAACATGAAATACAATACCTCCCTCTACTCTCTCTTTAATGTGCAAAGTAAGTACAATGAAGTTCTGGAGAAGCTTTCAACCCAGAAGCAGATAAATCGTCCCTCCGATGACCCCTTGGGCATGATGGAGATTTTGAACTTACGTACCCTGAAAAACTCCTTGACCCAATATCAAAAAAATATCGAAAACGCCCGGGGTTGGCTTAATCTGACGGAAAGCAAGCTTGACGGTGCCAAAGAAATTGTAAACAGGGCTTCGGAAATCGCCATTGCTCAAGCAAACGCTACCGCATCGGCAGATACAAGGCGGGTGGCGGCTCAAACCGTCCAGCAATTGATAGATGAGCTGTTTACACTGGCAAATGCCAAGTATGGTGACAGTTATCTGTTCTCCGGTTCCCGTACTGATACAGTACCCTTCTTGCATGATTCATTGCCTGCGACCTACGATGAACCGAAGGGATCACCGGACAATGTCTTCGACGGCACCGTATCGGGAGGCGGAATATATACGGGGGCGAAAAACAATACCTATGTCATAAGGATTGTCAACGGCGGTACCTTGAATGAGGCTACCTATCAGCTATCCCTCGATGGAGGGAAAACCTGGGGTGCCATAAAGGACGATTTAGATGGGGGCACAATCAGCTTACAGGACGGCTTGACCCTTACCTTTGTGGATTCCGGGTCGAACCGCTTGGCGGCCGGTGACCTTTTTTACCTTAATGCCTATGCCGCCGGTAACTATCGGGGTGATGACGGTAGCCTTTATGTTGATGTAGGCCGTGGTGCCACCGTGAGCTACAACATAAGCGGGGAGAAAGCCTTTGCCGGGAGGGACGGTGGGGTGGACATTTTCCAAACGCTTGCCGATTTGAAGACGGCCTTAAATTCCAACGATCAGCCCGGTATTGCCGCAAAGATTGACAGCTTAAGGGCGGCCTACGACCAGCTCACCCTTTATCAGGCGAAGGTGGGAAATATCGTGAATCGTCTGGATATGGCCAAAAGTAACCTTCAAGATTTAGAGCAGAATACCGATGAGCTCCTGTCACTTAGGGAGGACGCCGATGTAGCCCAATTGGCTACGCAACTGGCGATGAAGGAAGTGGCCCTGAAGGCATCGTACGCTACGGCCGCAAAGATTGGCGCCAATACGATTCTTGATTTTATGAAATGACCTTAGGTGATAAATGCTCGTCCTCACAAGGAAACTGGGGGAATCCATCATCATCGGAGAGAAGATTAAGGTTACTTTCTTGGAGATAAAGGGAAAGCAGCTAAGGATAGGTATAGAGGCTCCTCAGGAGGTGACGGTTTATCGGGGGGAAATCTACGAAATGATTAAGGAACAAAACATTAAGGCTGCCTCCCTTACCCGGATAGATAAGATATGGGAGAAGATCGGAAAGAAGGATTATGAAGGTTAGGACGGTTCCTTTTGGAGAGATCGAAGTTAAGGAAGAAAGAATAATTACCATGGAGGAGGGGATCATCGGTTTCCCCTATGCCACGGCATTTGTCCTTTTGCGTCAAAGAGGTAGTGGCCCTTTCTTTTGGTATCAGGCGCTTAACGATGAAAAACTCGCCTTCCTTGTGATTGACCCTTTTTTGGTGAAGCCTGACTACGATGTTCTCATCGACGATTATGTTGTGAAGAAGCTGGCCATTGCCGCGGCGAAGGAGGTGGTACTCCTTTCGATCTTAACTTTCCACGAGGAGAATAAAACCTTGACCGCCAATCTCCTTGCCCCCCTGGTGATTAATGCGGCAAATCGTAAGGCCAAACAGGTAATCCTCGAGGAGTTCGGCTATCCCCTCCAGTACCCCATCCGCAGCGATCTGTCGGTGATGGCGCAGCAAGAAGAAGCGGATTTTCTCCTTCATCATCTGGTGGAGACAACCCCTTGAGGGACAAATCAAACGCGTGCGTTGAAGAGGAGACCGATCATTTCCTCCAAGCGCAGTTGCAGTTCTTGAATCTCTCTGGGTGGGATTTCCCTGATTACTTCTCCCGTATCTTTTCTGTAAATGACGACGGCGATGCGGTTGTCACCATAAGTGGTGAACCCCACACTGATATCGGTGTAGCTCAAGGCGGCAGAAATTTTATCTTTCAAACTTTCTAAAGCATTTTCCTTTTCGCTTCCCTTAACCCTGTTTTCGGTAGGGGGATTTTCCCGAGCTGGTGCCGCTGCACCTTCCTTTGACGTTATGTTTTGCGGCAGTGGCGTGATATTCTGGCCTGTAAGCTGCCTTATCCCGTCCATGGGTTCCCTCTCAAAATATTACCGATTTTCTTTAACCTTATTATCGGCAGTTTTGCAGAAAATCTTTAATTTTTCTCTATACATGATTATCGAAGAATTTTGCCGCCTTTTTCGGGATAACCCCGTAGGCACCCCTTGTTTTCTCTATTTTTTCTATGTTGTCCCCCATTTTTTCTAAGAGGATTTCTGCCTGCCTTTCGCATTCTCTATTTATTTGAACGGCTCTTCTTAGGAGCTCCTGCAACATAGAGAGCTCCTCCCTATTTTCGGTGGGTGGTAGTTTCTCCAGGACCGCATCGATTTTTTCAATTTTCTCCCTTACATCTTCGCGTCTATCGATTTTATCCCTGAGGGAGGCCATGTCTTCTTTAGCCAGTGCCTCTTTCAACGCCAGCGATATCGCAATAAATTCTTTGAGCAGGGAAACTTTTTTTCTACCGAGTTCCTTGGCTTCCACTAAACAGTCCCTCTTAACCTAAAGCGGTACCCACCCGTGGTCTGTTTTCACTTCCTGGTCTTTGCCTGCCTAACTGATAGGAAACTATTTCCCATGCCTCCTTCAACTCCGATAGCATGGCGATTACCTGATCGAAAGCCTTAATATCTTTTTTCAAGTCACCTTCCATGAGGTGACGAACCATAAAGTCGTAAAGGGCGTGGAGGTTTGCTGCAATTTCTCCCCCTTTTTCGAGGTCCAGCGCCCGATTCAGTTCACTTATAAAGGAAATTGCCCTTTTTAAGGCATAGGCCTTATCTTCAAATTCCTCATTTAGATACTTTTCTCTGGCAATCTTTAGATTTTTTATGGCCTCGTCATAACATATAAGCACGAGCTTGAGAGGGTCGGCCGTTTCCACCTCTGTTTTCCGATAGACATCGAAGCCACTCTTTACCATTTAAGATTTCCTCCTTTGTGTTAAGTTACAATCTCCAGGCCTTTTCGGCTATGCTTAGTTGGTTTGCCAACCATTCACTCTGATTCTTGATTTTGTTGAGAGCCATTTCCATCAACACGAAACGGTTGATCATCATCTCCCGTTTCTGTTGCAATTGGTTTTCCATCTGAGAAATCTTTTTTTCGTAATCATCGATGGTATTTTGCAGGGACTGTTGCTTGAAGGTGGCGTATCCCTCAAAGGCGTCGGTAATTTTAAAGAGGACACGGCTAAAAAGTTCTGCCGTACCTACGGTAACCTTTATGGTGCCCACATCGGCATTTTCGTCGGTACCGGTATATTTGAGATAGAGGCCTGAAGTATTTACATTTCCTGTATTACCCCCTAGCATCTGGCCATTTCCCGTTGCGCTCTCTCCCCCGATGGTTCCGGCTACGTCTTTTCCATTATTTACCGTCTGGTCTCCTGAGGTCCAGAAAAGGTCGGCCGATTCGGCGATGGTGAAGCTGTAATTACTGCCGTAGCTGTTATGGGTAAGGACGAGATGGTCGGTGGCATCCTTTGAGGCCGTTATGTCTAAGGCGAACCTTCCCGTTTGGCCTCCGGGGTTGGTGGTAAGAATGGTGCCGAAATCGAGTCCCTTTCCGGGAGGGGGTGTAATCGTCAGGGAAAGATTGCTCGTACCTGATGTCTTATCGGTAACGATTAGTCTTCCCGAAGTATCGACGGTGACCGCGATTTCATTGGCGAAGGCATCCTCTATGGCGGAGAGAAGCCCCTGGATGGTATCGGTTGAGGTGTTGCTAATGGTATAGCTTCCTGTAACTGCTGTGTTGTTTCGTTTAGTTCCAGAAAAATTGATCACATCGCCGTTTTCCAGGTTAGTACCGTAGATGTTATTCCAGGTGGTTTGGGCGGAGATGGGGGTTACGTTGTCACCTTCCTTCAGGGTATTTGCGGCAGAGAGAACCTGGGTGTATACGGTGGAAAGCTCGGCGTTTATGGTATTTATCACATCATCCAGGGTCATGCCGGCAGTTAAGGCAATATCAGCCCTCTTGGTTCCTTCCGTAATGGTCATGGTTTCTCCCTGCCCGAGGGTACCGGAAAGGGCAACTTCCGCCGTGGCTGTGCTGCGTGCGGCTGCCTGGCTAATATGCACTGTATATTCCCCCGCTTTGGTATCCCGTGATTGGGTTACGTACGTAAGGGTACTCTGCGATGTTACCCCCTGGGCGGTAAAAAGGAGGATAATGTCGTTTATATTGCTCTTCAGGTATGCCGTAAGGAGGGAATCGTTTATGGTGAGTTTTCCGTTATTGTCCAGATTAATCCCGATGAGACCCAGGATGGAAAACCGGCTATCTGCACCCCAGATGGTTTGCGTAAGGAGGGAGGTGAGGTCCGACTTCACGGAAGAAAGGGTGCCGTCGCCGAAGAGAATCCCGCCAGGTTTTTCGGCCTTCGTGTCGTAGGAAAGTTGGGTGTTGATATAAGCAGCTACATCGTTGTACTTATTGACAAAATCCTGAATTTTCCCTTTGATGGCATCCAAATCCCGATTAATTGTGAGATTTATAGTAGTTGTGCTGTCAGCGTTTAAAAGATTTAGACTAACACCGCTTATCAGGTCAGAGATGGTATTGGAGGACTTTACCACCTCTACCCCATCCAGTTCTAAAAGGGCATCCTCGCCTGCGGTCACCTCTCTTTTTCTCGCGGCGGCCGTGAGGAAATCACCGTCTCCCGGGACGAATTGTAGTGTGGAGTAAGGGTCCTGAAGGTGGGAAGTGAGGTTAACCCGCAAGTATCCTGTATTGGATAAGTCGTCTATCCGAATTTTCCCGTCGGCGGTAACGTAGGCCAGCACGTTGCCGAAACGGTTTTTTATTTCTGTAAGCAAATCGGTGACTGTCGTGGCCTGGGTGATCTGAAAATTGCTGTTTACTGCCGTGTTGTCTGTGGCCGTACCGGAGAGGGTAATATAGTCACCTGCCGTATAGGTAAGGTAGCCATCGATTTCCCTTATCAGGGTGGTGGAGGTAAGGGAGCTTCCCCTGCTGGTTAAAGAATTCCCCGAGATGAGTCCGCTCACATCTTCGCTTGTGTGGTCCAGGAGGCCTAACGTATTTAAAACATTATTGCTGTCGGAAAAGGTTTGTGTGCCATTGATCTGGAGGCGGAAAGTAAGTATACCGTTTTCCCTCTGAGAGACGACCGCTGCCGTAACCCCCGTCGGGCTGGCCTGGTTGATGGCATCTTTTACATCGTTTAAGGACATGGTGGCAAGGTTGATGTTTACCGTCTTGTCACCTATGGTAACATTTCCTGAAGCGGCCGAGGAAAGTCCCAAAAGGGAAGCAATGGAAACAGAGGCGGAACTAAAGGCTTCACTCTGGGCCCCATTGGTGATGGGATTTTTTACAGTTGCCGTTAGATTATCCTTCCAGCCGAAGAGTTGGACGAGGTTCTTACTGTCTCCATTTAGGAGGCTGATGCCTTTTGACCCTGTGTTGTCACTGGTAAGAATCAGTCGGTAATCGTTCGTTCCGTAGTTGACGATGGTTGCCGTTACGTGGGTAGCGTCGGTTCCTGTATTTAATTTATTTATACTTGTAGCCACATCGGAGAGGGTGTCGGTAGCATTTACGGTGACTACCCTGCCGTTTATCACGATTTGCCCCGCAAAGTCCTCCCCCAGGGCCACATTTGCGCCGGTAAAGGGATTGGAAGAGAGCTTCTGGGCCTGAGCGCGGTTTATAATTTTAATATTAAAGCTTGCCGGCGTGGCGTTCTCTCCTATCGTGACGGACATAAGGTCAGAAGCTTTGACGGTACTGCTCGAGGAGGTGAGGTCGGCCTTGAATACCTGGAACTTGCCGGGGGTATTTAGGGATTCGGCGGCATTTTTTAGGGCAAGTAACTTCGTATTGAAGGATTGCCACTCCTTCAGTTTGTTTTCCGTTTCCGTTTTTTTATTAGTGATTAAGTCAACGCGCCGATGGTCAACGGCGATGAGCTGATCTACCATCGTCTTCCAGTCGATACCGCTGGACAGCCCGCTGATCAGATTGGTACCTACAGCCATAGATTCTTCCTCAAGGAATTTTTTGCCGGCAATTTAGGGTTTATTCCCTCTTTTTTTACTGCCTAAATCTTTAATTTGCAAAGAGCCTGCCAGGGTGACCCCACATCCGTAAAGGATGCAGGGTCACTCCGGAGGGGGGCAAAATTATCTTCCACCGAAGAGGGAGAGCACCAACTGGGGCGAGGAGTTCGCCTGGGCCAGCATGGCTGTACCGGCCTGGACGAGAATCTGCGTTTTAGTGAAGTTCGTCATTTCGGCTGCCATGTCCACATCCTTGATAACGGAATTGGCCGCATTGGCATTTTCGATGGCCACTGACAGATTGGCCGCCGTATAGGAAAGTCTGTTCTGGATGGCGCCGATGCTTGCCCGTGCGGAGGCGAGGGCGGCAATAGCGTTATCGATGGACGTCATGGCTGACTGGGCACCGGAGATTGTACTCAGATCGATGGAACCCACCGAAAGGGCCGATTTCTGCACATCCTCTATCTGGAAGGAGATTTGGTAGTTAACGTTGTTTGTCTCACCGATTTGGAAGGTAACATCCGAGGTGTCGACGCTCATTGTACCCAGATCAGTGGCCACGCCGGCAAGGATCGTAGATTGAGCGTCACCACCGGTGGTCTTGAAGGAGATACCCAGGGCGGTGAAGTTATACGTAGCCGCTCCTGCCGCCGCTGTCAGGTTCTGGGATACGCTTGTGGTCATATCCTTAATCGTAATTGTGCCTGCCGCAGTTACACTGTAAGAAACGGAGTATACGTGACTGGCGGCACCGCTCACATCGAGATCGTAGGCATTTGCCGCGGTCAGCGTATTTGCTGAAGATTTCGTGCCGTAACCCGTAAGGAGTGCCGTGCCCTGGAAGGTGGTGGAATTGGCGATGCGGTCTATTTCGGCAAGGAGCTTCTGGGCCTCGGCATTGATGTCGGTGAGATTGGCCGAGCTGTTTGCGGAAGCAGCCTGGGTGGCCAATTCCTTCAAGCGGGTTAAGATGTTTCCAATCTGGTCCATGCCCCCTTCGGCAATCTGCAGGAGGGAGTTCGCCTGGGATACGTTCTGGGTGGCTACCCCTAAGGACCGGATCTGGGCCACAAATTTACTTGACATGGAGAGGCCTGCTGCATCGTCGGCCGCTCGGTTGATGCGGAAACCCGAGGAGAGACGTTCCAACGATTTGGCCATGTTGCTGTCGGAAATACTCAATTGACGGTGGGCGTTGATTGCTGCAATGTTGGTTTGAATCCTTAAAGCCATTTTTTATCCTCCTTGATTTTTTGTTTTTGGGCATCCGTGCCCGCTTTAAAAGGGTCTTTGCGACCGGAAGAACCTTTTTCACCTCCTTCCTTTTTTCTTTTGCCTATATTATCGGAAGAAAGGGGGAAAAACTTTAGCTAAAATTTGCGGGTTTCCTAAAGGAGGGCCAAGAGACGGTTTCTCCCATCTGCCAGGCAGGTTTTAAGGGATATGAGGAGTTGACCTAAGGCGCCGAAGAAGTTTTCTGCAAGTTTAATCCGGTAGGCCGCGGCCCAATCAGGCGAGGTAAAGCGGGTGTCGATAACCTGCCACTCCATAAGGAGGGGAAAGATTTCTGTATAGAGGTATTCTTCGAAGAATTTAAAGAGTTCCGTTGCGATTAAGTTGTTAAGAAGGGTCTCAACGGGAGGGAGTATCTCTTTTATGTGGGCGGCAAGGTAATCGTTAAGAACGTAATTTCCCCTTTCCAGGTCGCAAAGAACCCCATCGAGGTGGAACCTGATTTCTTTTGTGCGTCGAAGGAAATCGTCGGTAACTTCCATGAAATGCTCTACCTGCTTAAGGAGGGTCCCTATGTCCCGGTGATTTTCCCATTTTTTCAAATGGTTAAGCAAAATCTCCCGGGGATAAAAGGGACGGCAACAGTAGCGGTCAATGGCCTCTTTTAAATCCATGACCACGCTTCCTTGAATCTTTGCTCCCCCGGCGGTGGCATTGATCAAAGTTCCCTCCCAATTGGCAATCCTTTTCTCATACTCTCTGATGCAGGCAAGCCAGCCTTCGCAGGTCCGTACGTAGGGTTCATAGTTTCCCGGTACCTCTAATCGTTCCATTTGGGCATAGAGGGGTTGTTTTTTGCCCAGAAGGAAACCCTCGGCATGGGTATTGCCTGTAACGTCGAAAGCAAGGTCATTTCCCACCAGGATAATGGGATTACAACCCATATGCCTGGCCACTTCGTAGGCCATATTGGCCGTGGACATCCCCATCTTTATGGCATCCTCGGCAAAGCCCAGGTGCCACATGAAGTTATAGATACGATGGAAGAAGATCCGGGGACCGCGATAGGCGGCAAGGGTGGAAGGATGGACGAAGGAGACGGCGGCAAAAACGGTCTTGTCGAGGTTGTCGAGACCTTGGTAGTAGGCGGCAAAACCGGGGGGACGTTCGATGGTGGTTACGAGATGGGGAAAGATATTGAGGCTGTGCAAAATCCGCAAAGAGGCGTCGGCCGAAATGAGAACGGCAGAATTTTCAATACCTTTGAGGAGATGGACGTTCTTTTTGAGGGATGGCCCCGTGGCAATCACGAAGGCAGGTTTCCCGGAAAAGAGGTTTTTCACGTGGGCAGCGCCGGGATGGCTCAACAATTCTTCGATGTTGGCAAAGAAGTGTTCGTAGGCTACCAGTGTGTCGAAAGGGTCGTTACCCCGGTCGGCCACAAAGGTATCGGTAATCTGCTTGAAGGTTAGCATCACCTTTTGGTAGTAGGACAAAGCTATTCTTAAAGCAGCAGGTAAGGGAAAGAACTTTATCTCCTTCAAGCCGGGGAAGTGAGGAGAAAGGGCTTGGT
>Ga0315298_1003101_pt1 | contig 26922 bp, 38 predicted proteins | sample WHS_1_MG_FD_203077 | JGI IMG/M metagenome (GOLD analysis project Ga0315298, IMG submission 203077) | Extremophilic microbial mat communities from Washburn Hot Springs, YNP, Wyoming, USA - WHS_1_MG | ecosystem: Environmental > Aquatic > Thermal springs > Hot (42-90C) | place: USA: Wyoming... | reverse complement strand
CCTCCTCTGGGCTTCGGCGAGCTCACCCAATCTCTCATCGGTTCTCTTCTGTGCCTCGGCGAGCTCACCCAATCTTTCCTCAGTCCTCTTCTGAGCCTCAGCAAGCTCATCTAACCTCTTACCAAGATTGGAGACTGCAAACTCAGTCTTCTTCTGCGCTTCAGCAAGCTCATTCAACCTCTCATCAGTCCTCCTCTGGGCTTCGGCGAGCTCACCCAATCTCTCATCGGTTCTCTTCTGGGCTTCAGCAAGCTTCTCAACAGCATCCTCAAGCCGTGTAACTCTCTCACCGAGATTGGAGACTGCAAACTCAGTCTTCCTCTGGGCTTCAGTCAGGTCTCTGACAATGTTTGAGAGTTCAGAGACTGTCCTAGTCAACTTGTCGAAGTCTTCCCTGGTAACTTTAATCTCGCCGACCCTCTGGTCTACGATGCGGACGATGGTCTCATATAGTTCGCCGGTCAAGGCCAAATGTGGATACCTCTAAAGTAAAACACATCCAGAATACAGTTAAAGCCGGCTTCATAAAAAAGTTATGCTGAAGCATCTGTAAAATGGTGACTCTCAGATATTGGATGCCAATTTTTCTCCTCCTTAGGCTCCTCTGCGGATTCGCTGGAATTCCTATGGTGAATGCCTGTGAAAATTCTAAATCACTAGTGAAGAATGGATGCTAAAAACCGTATATGAAACGGGTCGTTCTACGTTCACGCCTTAAATTTAACTTTTCTGCGGCTTATCAAATTTCGTGGGCAACATCGAGGGGATGGAATTAAGAAAAATTATAGGGGCGTTAAACTTATAGTTGAGGTTGAAGTCTGGCTGATGGAAGTTGCCTACCTGTCCGAAATGTGGCAAATTCATCTCTGAGAAGAAGCTGCGACGCCACAAGAGTCGCTGTGGAAAGAAGCCAAAGATCAAGAAAGTTATCACTCAGAACAATGTATCCCCAGCCATATTGTAACCAATATGAATACTGTAAGTAGGTTCAATTGTTTGGCGGCGATACTGCTAGGAGCGGCTTGTGGCGAAGACTTAAGTAACCGAATTATAGACCACACTATTCTCATCCTCTAAAATATTCAATCTAAGCATACGCATCTAAAACACATATCCCATTCATGGTGGAGAATTCATCTTTTACTTTGGGAGGTATTTCAAATCCCACTCAGGCGGCAAACTGATGTTCGACCAGTCAATCGCTTCATGATCACTGGTTGCGTTGGGGCCTCCTCCTCCCTCGACCAGGCCGTTGACTTAGATCATCTGCTGAGAGGTATGGAAATGTTTATGGCCAGAGAATATTTGCCTCTTTTAGTCTCATTAGGTCCACATCTTTTGTTATAAGTGCGTCCGCCTTGAGAGCCTTGACTTTTGAGATTATGATCTTATCATGAATTTCTTTTGCTTTGGTGAGCCTGAAAAGTTTTAAGACTTTTTCGTTGAAAGGGCAATATGTAAATCCTGATGCCTTCGACATTTCACTATCGAGCCTATTCCAACATTCCAGACATCCTTTCTTCTCAAAAAGATAGTACAATTCGGTTGCTGCGATGGTGGGCAAGTATATAGCTGCCTCCCCTATCCTCAGCACGTTTGAAGGCTTCATCTGCCATCCTAGGAAGCTTTTCCAGGAGGAAGTATAGGAACGCCACCGCATCCGAGACGTAGGTATCGATCTAGACGACTTTCCCGAGGCTTTTCTCAGCCTCGATCAGGATGGCTTCACACTCGGCAGCGTTGACATCGAGCTCCTTGAGTAAACCCTTAAACCTGATGTCTTCTCTACACGCCTCAGTAAGACGCCTCCCTCAGTAGGTATCATAAGTATCTCCTCACCCTCATCGATATGGTAGGTCTCCCTGATACGTTTAGGAATAACTATCTGACCATTGGAGCTGAATTTAACTTTAATTTATCGGTCAAGCGTATGAGATCCACCCAATATGTCTTGCCTAGGGACATTTTAATCTAGTGTCCCCGAATCGACGCTCCCCAAAACCTTAAAGAAGTGAAGCGGCGACGTCCCACCCAAGGGGATGATTATCTCGATAGATGCGGTAACCAAACTTGAAGCGGTGGCGCCGGGAGTGGGATTTGAACCCACGAGGCCCCGAGGGACCACAGGCTGTCAAGCCTCATCTCCAGGCTTGGGCTTCATCGTCGGATCTGCCCCGTACCAGGCTCGGGAATCCCGGCTCCGATTCTCAACCATCTAACTTTTTTCCTGAAAACATATTCGGCTTGGGTTTAGGGTTTTCCTCATCTTCTACTCTTCCATTCCCTCGGATATGTTCCAGGGGTCATTATTACTCTTCTGGTCTTTGCAGCTATGCCTCTATCGGCCTCAACAATCTTCTCTGTAGACATTGCGGCTTCACCTAGAGCAACGACTTCACCTTTCAAGGTCATTATCGCCACGGGTTCTTTGGGTTCTATTCCAGTCTCCAACCTTACTATTCCAGGTATTGCCAGCTCGGCTCCGTGGCATATTGCGTCGACCGCTGAGTCTCTTATATATATTTTAGGTATATGTTTGAAGGCTTCCTCGACAGGTCTGACTATAATCCTCAGCATCTGCTCGTCATTCTCCTCTGTGAGTCTCCTCTTCGCCTCCTGCAATTCTTGGAGTGTATAGTTATGTTCATATTCTGTGAATGGCCCTGTTCTTATTCTCCTCAGCTCCCTCATGTGTGCTCCGCATCCTAGGGCCTCACCTATGTCTGCGCATAGTTTCCTGATGTAGGTTCCGGCTTGGCATGCTACTTTGAACAGAATCTTCCTATCCTCTATCTCGAGTAGGCTTATTCTGTATATCATCCTCTTTCTGACGGTTCTCTTCACCGAGGCTCTGACCGGCGGCTTCTGAAATATTTCCCCAGTGAACTCCTCCAATATCTCTCTAACATTCTCTTCTGGAACGTCTCGGTGGAGCTGCATCAGGCAGACATACTCTTTACCTGAATGTAGGAAGACGGGTAGGGCTTTCGTCGCTTCTTCCAGGGCTACTGGGAGTACTCCTGTGACCATGGGGTCTCCCCGGCGCCTTTAGCCTCTAGGGTTCCACCGTGGCCTGCATGTGAGACTCCCAGAATATTTTTCACCCATGCGACTACTTGATGGCTTGAAGGGTTTGGTGGCTTGTCGAGGTTCACTATTCCAAGTTTTATATGTTCACTTATCGTCCTCTCACTCGGCCTCTTCCCATATTTGGAGTCTGTTCCAACCTCAGCCAGTACTTTGACTTCTCTCTCAATCTCCCAGCTTGGCTGTTTACTCATCTGCATGGCCTTTTTCAGTTTTTGATGTTGCCTGCCTACTCTTCTTCCTGGGAGGTTGGGGTTGACCTTTCTTCTGTAGGGCTTGGGCAACCTCCTCGTCGCTTGAACCCTTCTTCACATCTATCTTCTCCCCTGTAGGCTCCAAATGTTTTATGTTTGCTCTCCTCCTCTTCACACCTGTAACTTCCGGTGGCCCAGTGACTAGGACGAAGTTCTTGTCTATTGTATCTATTACGACGCATCTTCGACCCTTCTCCCTACCGTATGTCTTGACGCATACTGCTCCAACCTCTATCATGCTCAGACCTTTCTCCTCCTCTCCTTGAGTGTCTGAATGTAGTCCTCTACTATTTTATTAAGAATTTTCTTCATCTCCTCCAGGGGGTATAGGTTTGTGTCTACTATGAGGTCGTATATTGAGGGGTCTGCAACATCTATATTGTAGATCTTCATGTATCTCCTTCTCTCAGCCTCCTCCCTGGCCAAGGTTGAGGCTTCAGCCTCCTGGAAAGTTAACTTCTCCCTCTCAGCTATCCTTCTGATCCTCACTTCTCTCGGAGCTATTAGTAGAATCTTCAGGTCTGCTCTCCCATCAACCATCCATGCTGCGAGTTGGCCGTCCAATATTACGTCCCCCCTCTCAGCCTCCTGAATTATTCTCTCATCTATCTCCCTGTCTATTGTATGGTCTGCCCAAGCAAGTTCAGCCAGACCCTCAAGGGTCAGATTCTTCTCTTCTGCGAGTCTCCTGAACAGTTCTCCTGCAGAGACATGTCTTAAACCTAAATGTTCAGCCAAGGCTTTGGCATATGTTGTCTTGCCTGTCCCATGTAGACCACCTACTGTGATGACTATGCCCATCTCTGGTCGACCTTGTCTTGAGGTTGGGAGGGTTGATGTTTGGTTCAGCTCATCTCAGGGTTTGCTCCTAGAAGCCTCGACATCGGTAGACTCATGGCTAAAGAGCATATTATGTACCATGATATGAATGGGAGATTCTCTCCAAGAAGATATGGGAAGGTGAATGGTGAGAGGGCTACTGTGGTGTCTCTGAAGAAGCTGCTTAGGATGTAGAATATTATCCAGAATGGTCCAATATATGTCAGGCTCACCTTCATTCTATCCCAACTCGCCTTCCCCTGAAGTTGCATTATCGCCTTCTGCCTCTTCATAACCTTGGCCATCAACTGTTTATTATTTGTCTTCCTGGCAAGTTCATAGTCCCTCCTCCAAGCCTTAACCTCCTCCATAACACTCTTCATCTTCTCGACGTCGACGAGGAACCTGTTCGCCAGGTTTGTTGCCAACGATAGGATGAAGGCTACTGCAGCTATGAATATTGTTGAGTATGGTCTGGCCCCGTATGGTTGGAGGACTGTCATAAGCCACATCCATAACTGGTCAAGCATCTTTACCCTGCACCTCCATGATGAGGCTGAGAATCTCCCTTGCTGCTTTAAGCCTTTGCCCCTCAACATTCTTAACCGTCTTCACCGGAACCCCAGCTATGACTGAGCATGCCGCAGCCATCCTCCTGCTCCACTCAAGTTCCGTCGATACTTCAACGTTCTCACCTTCGATCCTCATCCTATCCTGGTCTCTCCTCCTCCTCTCCTCAATCTCGGTTGGTTCAGCTTCAATCATGATGATGAGGTTAGGCTCAAGCCTCTTCAAAACATTCTCAGGCAACCCTGGCAAGTATCCTAGACTTGTCTTGACGGTGAGGTGGGTGTCTATGACGGTTACCTCACCTTCCATCCCAGCGATCTTCTCAGCTGCTTCGAGCTGGATCCTCCGTTGGAGGTTGAGGTCTTGCCTTCTGATCATGTCTCTATGCATCTTCATTCCTTCAGCTTCCAGTAGGCTGCTCATGACTGTTCCGAAATTTACTATTTTGACCTTCAGATTCTCCTGCTCGGCGATTTTCGAGAGTTCATCTAGAACTGTTGATTTTCCTACTCCTGGGGTTCCTGTAACTATTATTCTCAGGGGCAACCTCTCACTCGCCTAGGAATCCTCTGAGGGCTGGGAACATCTCACTCATCCTCTCCTTCACAAGTATCTGGTAGTACTGTTCAAGTATCCCAACCGTCAGAAGTATTCCTGTCCCCGAGCCGAAGGCTCCTAGAAAGTCTGCTGAGGCCGCTATGGCTCCTACGGTCGCCCCTCCAAGAACCGTTACTGTGGGTATGTATCTTGAGAGTAGTTGCTGTATCGGTAGGCTGGATCTTCTGAATCCTTCGATCTGCATCCCTGAGTCTATCAACTGTTTAGCTACTGTCTTCGGGTCCATGCCTCCGACTTCAACCCATGTGACTGAGAAGAATATGCACATCAGGATGAATAGGCCTGCATATACTGCTGCTCTGAGGGGGTCGCCTAAAAGTCCTGTCAGACTCCTCGGCGGGGCGAGGTAATATATTAATCCTCCTGTGGGCTCGACATGGCCTTCTGTAACCTTGTATGTTCCCAGTAGGTTCAGCCAGAAGTTTGTGTTCGTCTGGTTGTATCTCTGCCATAGGATCTGGGTTATGAAGTATATGTTGCCCATCAGGGCGGCTGCGAATATGACTGGGATGTTCGATGTGTATAGGAATTTTATTGGGAATGCGCCTCTGAATCCTCGGTACTTCGCATATGAGACTGGTACACTCACCTTCAAACCGTTCACATATATGACTATGATTATGACTGCGACTGTCGTCAGTAGTCCGACCATGTCAGGTAGGCCTCCGCCCCTGTATAGGGCTCTGAAGCCTTCACCCAACTGTAGGGACTGGGTGAAGGCTATGAGGGCGCCGAGAAACTTTCCATCACTCATCGGACCCATAGGCGCCACCATGTCCCACCATATTCTCTGGGCAACCCCCGCCGCTATGAATAGGCTTATTCCGCTTCCTAGGCCCCAACCCTTCTGGAGCATCTCATCGAGCAGTATCAGTATGATGCCTGCGGCTACTAGTTGGCTGAGGATGGCTATCTGGGTTTGAACCTTTAAGGGTCCGTAGGCTCCTCCCAATATGTAGGCTAGGGCCTCGAATACCGTCATCAGAATGGCTAGAATCTTGCTTGCGCCTGTGAATAGGGATCTATCTTCAGGGTTTGTCATGTCCACATCTATCATCTTTGATCCGCTCAATATTTGGAGTATGAGGCCGCCTGTCACTATTGGGCCTATTCCGAGCTCCATCAATGTTCCCCTGCTCGACGCGAATATAACTCTCAACGCGCCTAGGGGGTCTTGGGCTCCTCCCTTACCTACACCGTAAAGGGGGACCTCACTCATGATCAAGTATAGGATGAGGGCTATGCCTGTCCAGACGAGTTTCTCGTTGAATGTTATTCTCTCAGGTTTCTTTATGTCTGGGAGATATTTTATGAATGGTTTGAAGATTTCGATGAATCTAGGCAACCTTTACTTGGCCTCTCTAACCTTTAATGTTCCACCTGCCTCCATGATCTTCCTCTTCGCTGTCTCCGAAGCTTCATAGACCTCTATCTGGAGGGGCCTACTGATCTCTCCTTTACCCAGAAGCTTCACGTAGCCTAGCTCCGTCAGGTTCACTACGTCTGCTTTTGATCCTGACTCTTCAATGAGCCTCTCGAGTTCACCTACGTTTATCACCCTCCCCTGCTTCTTGAGGGCCTTTGGACTTGTGAAGCCTTCCTTTCTGAGCTCCCAACCGTATCTCAGGACGCTCGGCCATTTATGTTTGAATGTTCCAGCCTTACCTCGTCCACCTCTCATTCCGCCTTTTCTATGTTGGCCTGATCTGCCCCAACCGCATGTTCTTGAGCCCCTCATCTTTCTACTCTTCCTCTTTCTTGTAGCCGTAAGCATCCACCACCATTTTCTAAATCATTCTTTCAATAGTCTGTTTGAAAGATTCCCTTCTATATCCTACTTCTCCACCTCTACCTTCAGGGTTCTTGAGGCTTCCTCTGAATCCTCCTTTTGGGGGGTGGAGGTGGAATATTGTCTTTAATCCTTTAGCCTCCAATTCTTGAGGTTTCAGTTTCCCTGAGGTCAACATCTCTGAGAGGTTCTGGATGTCGACCCCAAACCTTTCCTTGACATATTCATCGGTGATGTTGGACCTGGCTTTGAAGAGTTTGGTTAGGATTTGGCTGTTCGCCTCCGACCAGAAGACTCTGTCCTTAACTTTTCTCAGGGCGCCCCTGATCTCAGGTGTGTCTTCGAATATTTTTGCCATATTCACTCTTTTCAGGCCCAGTGTCTTTAGAATATTCTCAGTATGATCATCTACCCCTGATGAGCCTCTGACTCTGACTGCGAGGAGGCATCCAGCTCTGCTTTGAATTTGAGCCATGATCTATTCAACCTCTAGAAAGTTCTTCTATCTTCAGGCAACCCAACCCTCGGCTGTGACCATTCTATATGTGTTTCTCAACGCGTCGTATACTGCGTATGATATTGAGGTTAGGGTTTTTGTTGAGCCGAAGCTTCTCGTCCAACAGTCTTTGATCCCTGCAAGTTCGAGGATTGTCTTGGCCAATTCTCCTCCAACCAAGCCTAAGCCTCGTGGTCCAGGGATTATTTCGATCTCGACGCTTCCACATTTCCCTCTGACCTTGAACGGTAGGGAGTGGGGTAGGTTGCAGCTGCACTCCCAGCTTCCGCACCCCCTCCTCACCGGGATCACCGCCATCTTGGCCTGCAGTGTTGCTTTATCTATTGCGTTTCTAACCTGTTTGGCCTTACCCAGACCTAAACCTATATATCCGTCGCCGTTTCCAACGGCAACTACGGCTCTGAATCTTGAGCTCTCCCCAGCATCTGTCTGTTTCTGGACGAAGCCTATTCCAAGAACCTTCTCCTGCAGGTTCGGTAGGAGGAGATCCACTATCTCAGGCTCCTGAATCTTCTGTCCCTGCATGAATATCTCATCTATCGAGGTTATCTTCCCTTCCTGGACTAGGATTCCTATCTTTGTTTTAGGTGTCCATCCTGCGCCGGTCTGGGTTTTAGGGCTCTCAACCATCTTCTTCACACATCCTTTCTGTACGATTCTAGGATTCTTGCCTTGACTTCTTCGAAATGTTTGGGTAGGTCTTCAGGTTTGAGTTCAGCCTTCAAATATCTTGAGTATCTCCTCTTATACTCTTCATGGTTAGACGATGTCTGCCCTGCATATGCTGCTATATGTTCACCTTTGATTCTGGCTTCTTCAGGTAGAATCTTCTCATCATGGGGTATCTCTAAGCCTGAGTCTATGGCTCCCTTCAAGACGGTGAATACTCTCGATCCTTTTGTGACCCTCCTCAAACCTATGTCGGCGACCGCCTCCTTTATGTTCTTCAGCCCCGCCCTCAATCCTGCGAGTAGGCCTGTAAGATATGCTGCTGGAAGGTTTCCGCATCCGCCCTTCCAACCGTATTTTTTAGCGAGCTCCATCGAAGTCGCCGACGCCAGGGTTATGTCCCCTCTCGGTGTCGCCTCCACGATCTGGGCTATTGAATGTTTCCCCGTAACCCTGATGACCAGTCTGGGGAGGTTTGATGTTAGGAGGGCTCTTCTGAGTCTGTAGTCTGTCTTGCCTTCTCTCCTCCTTCTGAAGGGTAGGTTGTATGTTGGTCCGTGGGCCATTCTCTACCTTCTCCTGATGAGTCCATGGGATTGCAGGTACTCGTTCAAATGTGTTTTACTCCTGAACATTCCACCCTTTGCCATAGGCATGAGTCTCCTGTAGACCTGGCTTGTTATCATCCTCTTCATCTTCAACTCCCTCAACCTCTCCCTGATGGCTCTTATTCTCTGGATCCAGATTCTCTTCTCCAAGCTTTTGGAGCCTTCCTTGGAGCCTGGGCCTCTTCCCTTCTCAACCTTGACCCTGCATCTTCCCCTGCTCACCCCACGTTTTGGTTTGGCTATTATAACACCTTCATGTATGAGTCTACGGATCTCATCCTTCGTTATCGCCCCTTCAATCTTGTCCAACTGTTCAGGATCGATCCATATTCTAGATTCACCGACATTCATTATCGACGCTGCCAGTCTCCTCTGACTCTTCAGATTCACTTCTGATCAGCCTCCGGTCCACCTGTTTCTCCACCCTCAACAGTTTCTATGGTTTCCTGCTGCTGGGTCTGCTCAGGCTCTGTCTCAGTAGGCTGCTCCTGTCTGGGTGTGCCTCCCATATTCAGGATCTTCAAACCTAACCTCTGGGCTTGATCGATTATGCTGGCCCTCTTCCTTCCACCCACCCTGTGGCCTATTCTCACCGCGTCTGTTTCAGGATTTAAGCCTTCGAGCTCCTTGACGTTGTGTATGAGCCTCTCCCTGTAGCCTGAGGGGTGTAGGCCCCGATATATCTTCGGCCTTCTGTATCCCACCATAGGCATGGCTGGCCAACCCCTCCTCCTCAATCTTACTCTGCTGGTCTTCCCCCTCGGCCTCCTCCATGACTCTTTCACCCTTACGTAACGCCAACTCTCCTGCCTTCTCACTTTCGGTTTAACTTTTCTGAGCCTCAGCTTTCTAGGAGCCATTTTCATCTAACCTTTCTCGAAGATATATATTCCATCCAGGAAGACCCTCTGGTCCTTATCTTTGATCTTTGTAGCCGCCTCAATATTTGCAGCTGTCTGACTCACATCCTCAATATTTATTCCTTCAACCGTTATATCTTCACCTGAGACTTTGACCGATACGTCTCCTAGAAGCTTAACCTTCCTAGGAGATCTCTCCCCTGTGAAGTTTTCTATGAGCAGGGTTCTATCCTTCTCTTTGACCTTGACTGTTATTGGGAAGTGTGCGTGAACCATCTTCAGCTTATACCTGAATCCTTCGGTTACTCCTATTATCATGTTCTTTATGTGGGATGCTGCTGTTCCAACCATCGCATACTCTTTCTTCCTGGGCCACTCTGTTCTCACGGTCAATCTTTTGCCTTCGAGATTTATTGTCACCGGCATATGGGAGAAGTCTCTTGTCAAGCTGCCTCTCGGACCTTCAACCTTCACCCTTCTACCTGAAACCTCAACCTTCACACCTTCAGGTATCTCAACTGTTCTCTCAGCCAACTCTAGGATCGGCAACGACTCAACCCTCCTAGTAAACGTAGGCTACTAGTCTCCCGCCTGTATGCTTCTCTTTCGCCTCCCTACTTGAGATGACTCCTTTGGGTGTTGTCAATATCAGGGTTCCCATGTCTCTTGACGGTAGGTATCTCTTCTCCCAACTCTCGAGTTCATCGACTCCGACGGAGTATCTCGGCTTCACAACCCCACACTTGTTTATTCTTCCAAGTAGTTGAATCTTGAATTTTCCAGCCCTACCATCCTCAATATATTCGAACTCCCCTATGTACCCGTTTCTCTGCATCACTCTGAGGACTTGACCCATCATCTTCGATGCCGGCTGGACTATGCACTCCCTCTTCCTCCTCTTCTCGGTCTCAACTATTGTTGAGAGGGCGTTTGCCAACGGATCTAGTAGGGTCAAACTGATTCTCCTCACTCATACTTTTTGAATCCTAATGTTTGAGCTACCTCTCTGAAACATTGTCTGCATAGCATCAACCCATACTTTCTTATGACTGGGCCTTGCTGGCCGCATCTTCTGCATGGTCTACTCCCCTTACCTATCTTCCTCTGTTTCTTCGGTTTCTGTTTCATTCAGGCTCCTGCTCCCCAAGAATCTCGATTCCAAGATTCTGCCTCGCATACTCTATGGCTTCTTCTCTTGTCACCAGGTGGCTTCTTGAAACATCTGATCTTTTGATGGTTCTCCTCTTCACCCTGTATCCTGGTCTCTCCAGGCTGACTGAGACGTTCATGCCGAAGATTCCAAGTTCAGGATAATATTTTGTTCCAGGTATCTCTATATGCTCTTTTATTCCGAATGAGAAGTTTCCGTAATCGTCGAAGGCTGAGCTTCTGACTCTGTTTCCCACCGCTGTGAGGAATGCCTTCAACCTATCGACTGCTTCGCTACCCCTCAAGGTCACCATGCAAGCTATCGGTTCACCCTTCCTCACTCCGAAGTCTTTTATGGTCTTCTTCGCCCTTCTGGAGCATGGTCTTCGACCTGTGATCTGCTCCAGAACCTTTCTGGCTTTCTCGAGTTGCTCTCCAGACTTTCCGACGCCAATATTCACTGTGACTTTGCCTAACTTTATCGTCCTCATAGGGTTCTCATCTTTCATTCTGTCTTCACTCATATCTCCTCAACTCTCCGGCAACTTTATCAGAGGCTGTTCTTCTCCTATGACGTAGACGTAGTCTGCTATGGTCTTGTATGTTTGGCCTTGACTGTCTTGGATTGTCACGATCTTCGACTTCTCAGTCTCCTCTATATCAACTATCTTTCCATGTCTGCCCATGTTTCTTCCAGCTGCGATCAACCCGTACCTTCCCTCCTCGAATCTTAAGTGGGTTAGAATCTTCTGTTCAGGTATGCTCAATTGTAATGTGTCCCCCGTCTTGTAGTCTGCTGTTTTGGCTTCACCGTTTACTATGATGTTTCTTCCGTCGCTGAGGTTCAACTGTAGCCTTCCCCCTCTCAACATGGTCTTATTCTCTATTCTGCATATTTTGTATCCTCCCTCATCCTTCGTCACCTTCATCAGTGAGAGACCTTTCGAAGGATATGGTATGAGTCTGTATGTTGATCTTGCGTCTGGAACCTCTATTATATCCATCAGGCCTACTGGATAGTTTTCGTCTCTCCTCACCTTTCCATCAACCTTGACTGCTCCTTTTGAGATTATTCTTCTCACTTCCCTCGACGTCTTGGCGTATTTGAGCATCTCTCTCAAGACTATTTTCAGGGGGATGGACATCTCGGCGGGGTGTGGTCCAGGACTTGGTTTGGGGGCCCACTTGAACTCCTTCACATGTATGGGCCAGAATGGGGGTGCGGGGAGCCTCTTTAAATGTTTAGATCCTCCTTTCCCAGCCATACTCAACCTACTCCTTAGGTTTCAATTCAACCGAAGTCTTCTCCAGTCTCTCTCTACGCCATTTATCGTCTAGGTTCAGGTTTGTTATCATGACTTTGGATGCGTGTATTGGGATCCTGACCTGTTCACCTGAAGCTTTCTCTCTTGTAACCCCTTCAACTATCACCCTCGCCTTTCTCCTGTCGACTTCTATAACCTTCCCTTCTATTCCCGCGAAGTCTCCCCTCATGATCTTCACTGTGTCGTTGACCCTTACAGGTACGGTTCTGGTTCCATATCTCTCCCTCAGTTTTGGAGAGAGGGTTGCACCCATCATCCTCTGCCTATCCTTCTCTGTGGCTTCAATGATCTTTCTACGCTGTTTTCTAGGTTTCTTTGTCTTTCCAGCCAATTCTTCAAACCTCACAGTACTATGCTCGCTAGGTTTGCGACTCTGGGCCACCTCTCAGCGGCTTCTCTCGCTACTGGACCCCTTATCTCTGTTCCCTTCAACTCTCCTTCAGGGGTCATGATGACTGCTGCGTTGTCTTCGAACTGCACCCTGATCCCTTCAGGCCTCCTGAATAGTCTTCTCTGCCTTATGACTACTGCTGGAAACATTTGGCGTCTCAGTTCAGGTGTTCCCTTGGTCACTGAGACTATGACCATGTCTCCTACGCATGCTGATGGAACTCTTCTATGTCTGCCCTTGTATCCTATGACGTTTATCAGCTTGAGTTTCTTGGCTCCTGTATTGTCTGCGCAGTTGAGTATGGTTCCTGCTTGTAGGCCCCTTGAGATCTTCGGCCTATACTCTATGACCCCCCTAGCACTTACAGCTCTGGATTTAGGCGCCGGCATCTTTTGTCACCTCAACTTGGGCCTGTTGACTTTTCGACGACGACGAACGATACTTCTTTACTTATCGGTCTACACTCCGCTATAGTCACCTTGTCTCCCTCCTTGACTTCCAGGCATGGTGGGCTGTGGGCCATTATTCTGCTCCTCCTCCTCTCATACCTCATATACTTTGGAACATAGTGTAGGTAATCTCTCTCCACTGTTACTGTTCCCTTCATCTTGCTGCTTGCAACTGTTCCAGTCAATGTTCTTTTACGAACCTTCAAACTTCCATGGAATGGACATAGCTTATCATCGCATGTTTTGGGGGGTGGCTTGAACCTTAATCCTATGTTTCGTGTCACCATCTCTTAACCCTCATCTTAACCCTCTCTTCAGGTCTTGCTTGGATGATCTCACCGTCGACGTCGACCATTTCACCCCCAGGCAGATAGAACCTTATCTGGACGATGTTTTTAGGAATCTTCAGGTCTCTACCTCCACTTCTGACAGTCAGGGTGTTTCTGGTCTCGTCTACCACCCTACCCTTCAAACCGACTATCTGCCTGTTTGTACTCTTAACTATTTTAGCCTCTAAACCTATTAATTCATGTCTTACAAGGTTGAACGGATTTACTTCAGTCACTTCTCCTCAACCTTCCTCTGCTGAGACTCCAAGGTTAGGATTCTGGCGATTGTTCTCTTCAACTCCCTTATCCTACCGGGATTCTCAACACTCCCACCTGAGGCTACTGTTGTTCTCAGACGTATGAGTTCAGCCCTCAACTCTGTGAGCTTCTTACTCCTCTCCTCCGGAAGCATCTCTTTCAACTCACGTTTTCTCAGTATCGGCAACCTCACCCTCCTCCTTCATCTCCTCCTTCATCTCCTCCTCAACCTCCGTCTCCTCCACTTCAACCTCGCCTTTAGCCTCCTCAACCCCCTCCTCCTTTACTTTATGTTCTTTGATCGATGGTCTGTCGATGAACTCATAGTCGGGAGGAACTATCGAGACTTTCACACCGTAGAGTCCAGGTTTGAGTTGGCTGTATGCTGTCGCTGTCAAAACCTGTCTTCTAACTTGGTCTCCAACCTTGACAAGGTAGCCTTGACGGTACTTCTCGGTTCTAGCCCTCTGCGTTGTCAATTTGCCGCTTATCGCTATCTCGACTCCTAGGGCGCCTGCGTCCATTATTCTACTCATAGCCCAGTAGGCTGCTCTTCTGAAGTGTACACCCCTCTCCAAGGCCATAGCGACTTGGGCAGCCATTATCTTAGGGTCGAGCTCAGGCAACTCTATCGGCGCTATTGAGATCTGGGGGTTCTCTAGACCAAACTTCTCCTCGAGTATCTTGGTGAGGTCCCTCACACTCTGACCCCTCCTACCTATTACGAGTCCCGGCTTGGCTGCGAAGATTACTATTCTGGTGCCCATAGGGGTCTTGGTGAGCTCCATCCTACTGTATCCCGCTCTCTTCAACTCGTTCTTGAGAAACTCATCTATCTCAGCCTTCTTCGAATAGTCTTTGATGAAATATTTGTAGACTGACATTTGGCAACTCACCTAAACCTGCTCTTCGTTGAGGCTCCTCAGGCTTCGAGTCTCATCGAAACTCAACACTCCATATTTACTATGATGGGTCAATATTCTGCTTCCCTGAATACATACCGGTCTAGCAACATATCTTCAACTAATATTTAAACTTCCCATGAACATCTTGGTATTTGTCTGGTGCACCTTCAGGACCCGCCGATTCTCCGGCTCAAATATTAAGGTCACGCCACCAGCGGCTCTCGGTTCCTGTCTTGAGGGTTGGGCTCCCAGCAACTGGGTGTGGCAGCCTACCCCATCACCATATTCGCCAGACCTGAATCTAACCCCTACGGGGAGGGTTCATAGTTCAACCCAAGATTTTATGTTCATGTATGTTTGGCGTTAGGGGGCTTCCGGTCTAATGTGAAGGTTCCTATTCAATGTTTATGGTTGAGGTTGGTTAGCTGCAAGACTTTTTGGGGGAGAGTTTCCTGAATCAGCTTGTCTCGTATCCTACGAGCTCTACGTGTGTTAAGGTGTTGAAGCTCGGCGACGCCCTTCCGAAGGCTCTTGGAATATACTTCTTAATCTTCATTCCTCTATGGGATGCGGCGTGGATTATCTTTATCTTCTCGGTGTCGAGGCCTTTATACTCAGCGTTTGTTTCGAGCTCCTCAAGTAGGTCTCTGAACTTTTTAGCGGCCTTCACTGGGTAGCGGCCCGCATGGAATCCTATTCCACCTTTATGTGGAACCTCCTTATTATAGCGCCTGTAAGGTATGGGTCTCCTCTTTGCCGCAACATCCTCAAGGAGTTTCTTGGCTTCCTGGAGCTTCATACCTTTGATGGCTTTACATATTTCGACCGAGGCTTTCGGTGAGATCCTCAGCTCCCTGCCTGAACATTTGACGGTTCTGTCTGGGTCGATTTCCTTGATCGAGTATCCCCACGTAGGCACTGCATATTCACCTGGCCTTCGAGAGTTAAACCTACCAGTCTAAAAAGTCTTATGCAACGTGTGTGGATAATGATTGTCACCTAGTTTGCATGATGGTGTTCTTGGGTACTTCTGATGTTGACTTGAAGAGGTTGGAGGCTGAGCTTCGAGGGACGACCCTGAGGGTTTACTGGGAGTTCTTTAAGGGTAAAAGTTATGGGGTGAGGGAGGTTCAGAGGAGGCTCAGACTCTCAAGCCCCAGTCTCGCCCTCTACCATCTGGAGAAGTTGAGGAGGCTTGGGCTTCTCGATAGGGATATTCATGGAGAGTACGTTTTGGCTGATGAGGTTAAGGTTGGGGTTATGAGAAACTTCGTCAGGCTTGGTAGGCTGGTCTTTCCGAGATATCTCTTCTACGCCATATTCTTCTGGACTGCTCTCTCGGCTTATATTGTTGAGTCTACTCTGTGGGGTCTCGGTCTAGATTACACACTGATAATATTGACTTTATGTGCGGCTTCGGCTACAACATATGAGGCTGCTAGGGCTTGGAAGGATAGGCTCCTCTGAAGGGGAATGGTTAAGTTCAACCTGTGAACCATTATTTATGGTTAGGTTTGAGAGGCTACGTCTTAACGGTTATGCTTGCAACTTTATGTGGGATGGTTCTTGTAACTTCGACTCTTGCCCTTCAAGGTTTGCGATTTCAGCAGACGTCTTTGACGGCTACGGCTCCTCGAGAGAAGGTTTCGCAGGAAAACTTTGATTATGGATGGTTTACGTTTAGAGATTTGTTTCCCATTATAGCTGGATTCTTGGCTGCGGCTACTTTTTACAGCCTCTCGGCTAGACGAATCTCCCAATGAATTAGCTTTATGTGGAGGCTGTTCTCCTAATCTTCGTTTTTTAAAGTGCAGATATCTTACTTCAAAGGTACGTACATGCTCGACCTTGAGGCCCCTATTCCTGGTGTGCCGTGTACAACCTTCTTGTTTGTTATAGCGAATTCTCCTAGGTAGTGGCCTATCATCTCCGGGGTTATCTCTACTGGAACGAATTCTTTCCCGTTATGTACTAGTATCTTGAGTCCAACCATCTCGGGGAGGATCACCATGTCTCTGCAATGTGTCTTCAAGAGGCGTCCAGCCCCTGAGTCTCCCCGTTTGAACTCTTTAATCTCTTCGAGGAGTCTCCTCTGGCTTGGTGTCAGCCCTCTCAGGAGTGAGCGCCTCTGTCTGGATGGTAGGAGTTTTATAAACTCGTCCATAGACATTTCTCTCAGCTGGTCGATCGTGTAGCCTCTGTATGTGAATTCTCTCGGCATCGCCGCTATCCTCCTCAATATTAGATTATCTCACCTTGAGTTAAACCTATCTTGACCGTTGATGTGCCCTTCAGGTTCTCTCACTCTTCTTCCTTCCTCCTCTGCCTGTATGTCTGGCCGCTATTAAACCAACCTTTCTTCCCGGTGGGGCGAATCTTGAGGTTGTTGTAGGCTTACCTTCATGTCTATGTCTTCCCCCTCCATGTGGATGTGATGCTGCTATCATCGATGTTCCCTTGACTATTGGCCACCTTCTACCTCTGGATCTCATGAGCTTCATTCTGTTTCCTGCTTTCAGGAATGGTTTGTCAACTCTTCCCTCTCCAGCTACGACGCCGACCATCGCCCTACATTTCCCACTCAGATAAAGGCTCTTCATAGATGGGAGTTTAACCTCTACTCCTCTTGGGGTGTGGGCTACGACTGTGGCGTAGGCTCCTGAGGATCTTGCGAGTCTCCCCCCGTCTCCAGGCTTATACTCAACATTGCATATGACTGTTCCTTCAGGAATCTTTTCCAGGGGCATGATGTTTCCTATGTTTACTGTCGACGCTTCGCCGACCTCAACCTTCTGGTTTAAACTGAGACCTTCAGGTGCAGCTACGTAGAATCTGTTTCCATCCTCGAGCCTCATCAAAGCTAGGGGTGCCCCTCTTCCTGGGTCGTGTATAAACTCCTCAACGTAAGCTGTGAGTCTGCTGGCTTCAACCGGTATATTGGAGTATGAGGCTTCCGCAACTCTTCTATGGGTCGGCGCCTCAAATATTCCCCCTCTTCCTCTTCTCCTGACAATTATCCTCTTGCCCAAGCTCTCTAATCACCCCTTCACAATATGCCAAGTTTAACAGCTAGGTCGGCTGCCTTATATTCAGGTTTGAACTTGACATATGCTTTCTTTCTTCCATCTGGGGTTATCAACGTGTTGACTGATTCGACTTCAGCCTCATATAGCTCCTTTACAGCTCTTTTAACATCTCTTTTATCCGCTGCTGGATTCACTATGAACGTTATCTTGTTCTCCCTCTCTATCATTGCAACTGTCTCCTCTGAGATGAGGGGGTACTGGATGACCTCATGGATTTTTATCTTGCTCATGGCAATTCACAACCCTTAAATTTTTCACTCAACATTTTCAGGGCCGACTCAGTATATACTGTCAGTCTACCTGGATGTGTTCCTGGGGCTAGGTCTTCAACATTCAGGTCTGTAGCCTTCTCCAAATCTATTCCAGGAATGTTTCTGAAGGCTTTCACGACGCCCCTATCTTCACTGTAGACTATGAGGGGGCCTTTGGGGATTCTTAGTCCTCTACCTCTTGAACAGGCTCTTCCTGATCTCCTCTTTATCTTTCCTAAGACTCTCTCGACGTCACTCCATAGGCCGAGCCTCCTCAATATCTCCCTCGCCTCCTTAGTCTCTGAAACCTGCTGTATACTATCATCCACGATCAGGGGTATGGATGGGATGCTCTCCACAATGTGGCCTCTGGACTCAACTATCTCCTTCATTCCCGTGGCGGCTACTGCTGAGGCTAGGGCTAGTCGAGCCTCCTTCTTGTTCAGTCTCTTCCAAATCTTCTTCTCAACCCTGGGTGGATGTGCGAGCCGGCCTCCGACGGTGCTGGGTGCGAAGGCTGCGCTTCCTGCTTTGGGGTGTCTCTCACCCTTAACCCTCGGAACTCTGGCCAAGTCACGGCCTACACCGAAAGATTCAGCTGTTGTTCTCTTACCTGCCATAGGGTCCCTTCCTTTGGGTTGGAGCCTATGAGTCTGTAAGGCTACCACTGCCTTCCTGATTATGTCTGGCCTGTATGGGGTCTCAAAGATTTTTGGGAGCTCAACCTTACCTTTGAGGTTACCCTCCAAATCATAGACTTCAACGGTTCTACCTGACATTCTCAAGCACCATTCAATCTCCCTGCTTAGACTCCAAGCTCAGATACTCTATCTTAGGAGGCTCCTCAATAGGTGCGGGTGCTCTTGCTGGATACCTCATCATAACAAGCCTCTTCGCAGATCCTGGGACACTCCCCTTCAACATCACATATCCTCCTCTGACTATCCCGTAGTGGGGGAAACCTCCTTTCGGCGTTATCTCTGAACCGTCTTCTCCAACCTTGACTATCTGCTTGTTATATTCTGTCCTCTGGAAGAAGCCTGTCTGACCCGCTCTTGGAACCGAGTATATGATTGATGATGGGGTCCAACCTCCTATAGAACCCACTCCTCTTCTCGTCTTTCTAGACTTGTGATGTAGTATTCTCACACCCCACCTCTTCACAGGCCCTTGGATGCCTTTGCCTTTTGTTATAGCGATCACATCTACGAAGCTTCCTTCCTTGAATACTTCGGTTGGCTTAACCGTCTTCCCCAGTAGACTCTTCGCATATTCAAACTGCTCCTTCAATGTTCCTCCGCTCACCTTTATCTCTATCAGATGTGGTTTCTTCCTACCTATTCCTGTGAGTCTAGGCTGGGTTGCAGCTATCACTCTCACCTCTGAGGCTTTCTCAATCAGCCCCTCGAGCTCTGTCAAGTAGTCTTTACCTCCAGGGTTCTTCGGCGGGGTTATCACCCTCTCAAGGTCCTTCGGAATCTCGGTAGACCAGGCTTCACCCAAGGTTCTGACTCCGCCTTCAAAGTTTCCGTAGAGCCTCACCCCGCATACTATGAGTGGGGGGGTTTCGAGGACGGTTATTGGTACTGAGACTTCTCTGCCATATGTGAGGGAGCCTTTATGCTGGTCGACTGTGACTATGTGGGTCATCCCAGCCTTGAAGCCTGGGAATGCGAGTAGCCTAGGCTCACCCTCAACCTCGGGCCAGTATCTTATTCTTCCAACCCATCCAGCGGCCCTACTCTTCGGAAGGTAGGCTAGGGAGCCTCTCTTAGGTGCATGTTTCTTTCTCCTACCCAAACCTCTTCACCCCAACATGTTTATTATGCTAAGGGTTGCGTAGATCGCCTCCTCACTCCTGACTGTTTCAACACCTTGGTTCGGCACCGTGTTTACGGTGTAGTCTGCATACTCGTTCAGGGTCAGCCCCTCCTTGGCCAGTATCTGGCTCAGACCTTCGGTTGGTGAGCCGAAGGCGATCAGGACCCTTCTGGACTCATTCAGGGTTGACTGCAAACTAGGCAACACCTCACTTATCACCTTTCCGAATCTTGAAGTAGCTACGACGAGGTCGAACCCAACCTTTCTAGTAGACTCTGCAAGTGGAAGGTTCGTGACAGTAACATTATACCCCCAATATATGCTTATCTCATCCTCAGAAACCTTCACAGCCTCAATCTCCTCCCCAACCTTGACTATTCTTACTGTGAGCCTCAACCCTTTAGGCAGCTTCTCGTCGACTTTCACCGGCCTATCCAACCCTACATCTACAAGTGTCTTGCCGCCGATCCTTGTGGATGCGACTCCTTGCCTGAGGTCCCCAACCTTCAGGTCCCTAATATTCTTGGAGACTTGATGGTGGGGTGTGCGTAGTGGCGGGAGTATACCTGCATATTTGAGGTTGGGGTTTAGTCTTATCAGGCTCCTCCTCAAGTATTGGGGTGTATCCATGTATTTGAGGATGGTCTCTGCGAGTCTCGCTGCCTCCCGCTGGTCCATCTCAGGCTTATCCCTATATATCATTATATCGTCGACCCTGAATATAGATGAGGCCCTCCCAACCAAACCTACCTTGAAAGTCTTCTCCCTGAGGTGGGGGGTATCCTCAGTCAGCGATGCAGGTATGGCTATGCATAGTCTCCACTTTCTTCTGGGTGGATGTTGAACCATCGAGCTCCACCATGGTCCGAGCAATCTTTACATGGCCTCTCCGAGATTAAAACTATAGGTTGAGAATGCATGTTCGATCTCGACGATCCTAGCTTCGTCAGGTCTAGGGATGAGCATGGCATGTTGGGTTTGATAGATCGTTTCCCAAGGATGCTCGTTGAAGGTTACGGCTCCGGATGGGTTGATGGTCCTGAGAATATTCAGGGACCTATCTCCAATGTTCTGATGGTTGGTTTCGGAGGTTCAGCGATATCTGGAGATGTTTTGAGAGACTGGCTCATAGATGTTCTAAACGTTCCTTTGGAGGTTTTCCGCGGCTTGAGGTTGCCAGGCTACGTTTCAGATGAGACGCTGACAATCATCGTGAGCTATTCGGGTGAGACCCTTGAGGCTCTACAGTTGCTCTCCTCATCCTTGAGGAGGGGTTGCAAGACCTTGACGGTTACATCTGGAGGTTTGATGGGTGAGATCTGTACTAGACGTAGAGTTCCAATGTTGAAGGTTGATGGTGGCCTACCTCCCAGGGCTGCGCTTCCTATGCTCCTCTCGGCTACTTTGAAGGCCCTAACCGAGACAGATGTTGTTCCAGACATGTCTGGGGAACTATATCGAACCTCCTCTGAGCTCGAGGATAGGTCTAGGATGTGGAGGGTCGAGGTTGATTCGGCGAGTAATCCATGTAAGAGGTTGGCTAATGATCTTCTCAACAGTATCCCCGTCATATATTCCCTTGAAGGTTTAGCGTCTGTCGCCAGGAGGTTCAAGAACCAGTTTAACGAGAACAGTAAGATTCCAGCTAAGTTCGACTTGATCCCCGAGGCTTGCCATAATGAGGTTGAGGGTTGGTCGAAAGATTTTCTTTCAAGTTATTGGGGGCCTAGACTCTCAACAATATTTCTCAGAGACTTTTATGAGAGCCCCGACGAATCAGCTAGGATAGATGCTTTCAAGGAGCATCTTCAGTCTGTTGGCTTGAAGGATATTTTTGAGGTCTGGAGCGACTCATCTACAAGGTTGGGTAGGATCTTGCACCCAATTCTCTTCGGCGACTATCTCTCAACATATCTTGCTGTAGGGAGAGGTGTCGATCCAACATCGATACCTGCAATCGGAGCCGTCAAAGGTATGGTTGAGTCTAAGACAGGTTTGAGGGTTGAACTGGAGAGGGAGATTCTATGAACTACCACTACCTAAAGGAGGTGGCTTCCTGCTTCCACGACCAGACTCGATCCCCAATCCACCCACAACGGAGGTCTCGGCAAATGAGACCGTTTCGGCTTTCATCCCCAACCTGAAGGATGGGGACTTCGGTTAAATCAGCCTTTACTCACACCTATGGGGACGAGTCTCGCTACTTTTACGGCTATGCCAAGCCTATGGCTCACCTCAGCTATCCTGTCAACGTCCTTGTAGGCTCCCGGAGCTTCCTCACTCACGACAGCCATACTCGCAGCCCTCACCAAGACTCCCTGCTTCTCCAGACTCCTCTTAACATCTTCTCCCCAGTAACGTTTCTTCGCTGCGGCTCTGCTCAGACTCCTTCCTGCTCCATGGGCTGTTGAGCCGAAACTCAGGTCCATAGACTTCTCTGTTCCAACGAGAACCCATGAGGATGTCCCCATACTTCCAGGTATGAGGACTGGTTGTCCGATACTACGATATTTCGCAGGTATAGCTCGATGGTCCTTTGGGAAGGCTCTCGTCGCGCCTTTCCTATGGACGTAAACCTTAACGAGCCTTCCGTCAACCTTATGCTCCTCAATCTTCGCAATATTGTGGGCGACATCATATATCAGCTGGAGACCCATCTCATCTGCAGGTCTGTTGAAGACCTTCATGAAAGCCTCCCTCGTCCAGTGGGTTATCATCTGCCTATTCGCCCAGGCGAAGTTGCATGCGGCGGCCATAGCTGGATAATAATCCTCAGCCTCAGGACTCTTACTTGGGGCGCAGGCTAACTCCCTATCAGGCAAGTCTATACCATACTTTCTCACAGCCCTATCCATAACCTGCAAGTAGTCACTGCAAACCTGATGGCCTAAACCCCTACTCCCAGTATGGATGAATATGAGGATCTGGCCTGGACCGTTTATTCCAAATGCTCTGGCAGCCTCCTCATCGTAGATCGAGTCGACCTTCTCAATCTCAAGGAAATGGTTTCCGCTACCCAAGCTTCCAAGTTGAGGAGATCCTCTAGACTTCGCGGTCTGTGAGACTTTGCCTGGATCAGCCTCATCCATACATCCCTCCTCCTCACATGCATACTTGTCTTCAGACCATCCGTAGCCCCTATCTATGGCCCATTCAACCCCGTCTGAGAGGACCTTGTCAAGCTCGATCTGGCTGACCTTTATCTGACCCCTACTCCCTAAACCTGAAGGGATATAGTTGAAGAGGGTGTCCAGAAGCTTGGGCAGGATAGGTTTAACGTCAGACTCTGAGAGATCGGTTCTCAGAAGGCGTACGCCGCAGTTCGAGACAACAAACCCATTCGCTATGAAGTTGTGATGGGGATCTGTAACTGTAAAGTCGTAGACATAGTCCTTGTAAGACAACTCCTCTATCTGAACTATCCTATCCCAGACCGCCCCTGAGCGACCTAAACCCTCAGTAGCTACTCTTAAATATGTTCTGAAGTCGGGGAAGTTCTGAGGTATCCTCGGAGCGCCTCTCCGCTGGTTATGCAACGATCCTTCGATGAAGTGGGGGTTCACGTCCTCTGAGACTATACTCTCACATATCTCTTCAAAAGATAATTTTTTGCTGTGAAGCCCGATGGCGACTTCGGCTACAGTCTCCCTCTTCCTGAGTACCAACATCTTCCTCTTCAAGTAGCTGACGGCAACGTTCGCTAGAAAGGTCTTCTCCCGGTTGTACTCGAACCCAATCGTACCCCAAAGCCTAATCAAATTTTCAGGGTTCCCGGCGATCTGGAGTCGAATCCTAACCGACGGCGAACCGTCCTTACCGAATGAGGCTTCATCCTCCACTGATATGGGGTATGTCTCCACATTGAACTCGCGAAGTAGTCTTCTGATCTGTCTCATCATCGATAAGCCGCTCTTGACATGCTCAACCTTCTTATTCTGAGATATGATGGGGCCGTAGAATGTCTTCCCATCTCGCGTCATCATCTTCGGGGAAGATAGTTCAGCTCCGAAGAACGCGGCTATGAATAGGCGTTTCTGCCAGAGTGGCAAGCGGAATATCCAGGATGGTAAGATGAATGGTTGCCTCGACTTCGACACCGAAGGGAGGCCTAAAGCCATAAGTAGCGCAGGGAAACTCTTCCCCACAACTTTGAGGCTATGCTCGGTCGTCTCCAGTTTCTTCAGACCATATTTTGTGGCTATTCTACAGATTCTACGTCTTGAGTAGATCTTGGAGGGCTTGAAACCTAGTTTCAGTATGTCGTCGCGGATACTCTCCAGATCTTCCTTCTTGCCAAAGAAACGGACGTTATGTGTTGACTTGGTGAAGGTTATGGTGCCGTCGCCGAGGACGAATCCAGCTATCTTCAGAAGGTATGGGAGCTTTTCCGAGTTTGATTTTAGTGGAATCAACCCTCTTTTTCTCAATTCAGCGATGATAAACTTTTTATCACATGGAACAGGAAGTTTTTCGATTTTACGCTCCGACACAACAACCATGTTTTCAGGTTCCTCGTAAGGGACGCCGTGGAACGGGTATATGGCAACCCAACCTTCCTTGAGCTTGTGCAGAGGAACCATTCCACTAGGGGTGAGGAACGGATGATCCTCCGTCGCAACGACGGTGTATCCGAGTTCGGTTCTTACTCGAAGAACCCTTCTATCGGTGGGGAGTTTAAGGAACCTCGCTATCTCTGTTGAGTGTCCTCTCATTCTTGAACCTAAACATCTGATCCGTTGCCTCGACCAGATCCGTTCGAACTGGCGGATAGGTAAGGTGAAACCTAGCTCATGGAGAATTAGACTTTCACCGGAGAGACAGTTTATGTCGTAGCCGACTCCTCCTGGGCTTAATACTCCTTCGTCGTAGTCTGTTGCAGCTACGCCTCCTATTGGGAAGCCGTATCCTTCATGGCCGTCTGGCAGTGTTATTGAGTAGGAGTATATTCCTGGTAGATGCGCGACGTTCGCGCATTGCTCTAGGGTTCTGTCGAGTTTCATCTTTTCGAGGAGAACCTCGTCTGCATATACTCTTCCAGGAACCTTCATGCCTCTCTGGAATGATTGGGGTATCTCCCATATGTTGCTGTCTATTCTCTTCAGTTCGACCTGTTTGGTCGGTCTTCTAGACTCTCCCTCAGACATTGGAAAACATCTCCTGCCTATTCTGTATTGTTTTGAATGTTTTGGCTGTTTCGAGTATGGTTGGTTCCTTAAGCTTATCTGTTATTGTCTTCTTACTTTCTGATGTTGTTTGTTTAAAAAGATTTTGGGAACCTCGAGGCTTCTAGGCTGTCTCGCCTGGGTTTACAGGTCTAGGAGGAAGCGTAGCCACCAGCATCCATCTGAATGTTTTATCTCCATCATGTGGAAGGTGACTGCTTTAACCTCTGTCTTCGAGGTGTGCCTCTCAGGGTTATAGTCTTCGCCGTAGATCTTAGCTCTGAGGTTGAAGCTCCCACCCTCACATACAATCCTCTCGACTATGAATTTCGAGTAGAGTCTATTCTCGACGTCGCATCTTACCAGTAGGGTTTCGAGCCAGGAGTATAGTAGGGATTCGGGGTCGTGGCCTTCAACCTCAACATTCTCCTCGATCCTCGGTTCAACCTTTGATGTGTCTGTCATAACCTCGAACATCGCCAAGGCCGAGTTGGCGAAGGCTTCATTCAGACTCTCCCCGTAAGCCTCGATGTATGCGTCTCCGGTATGCTCCAGAAACCTGTAGCCTCCACCATTTTTAGGGCAGCCCATAAACCATCATAGAGATAATGATATTTGAGAGCTCAAAACTATTGTGGAGATGATTGCATAATGTAAACTTCAATACAGATATATGTTTGAACACTATTCTTAATGTAAGTGATGGTGTTTGGATAAGGGCAAGTTGATAGATCTTTTAAGGAAGGTCTATGATCCAGAGTATCCTGTATCTGTAATAGACCTGAAGATTGTTGTTGAGGAAGACATATCTTTCGATGATGGAAAGGTTAGAATTCTCTTCACGCCAACATCACCTTTCTGCCCTATGGGTGGGATGATAGGGGCACTCATCAAATACGCTATTGAGAAGAATACAGGTATGGAGGCCCATGTCTCAGTCAAGCCTGGAACACACACCCAAGAAAGTATGCTCAACGATATGTTGAGTGACCCTGAAAAGTATGGGTCTGTCTTGGAGAGGTTGAAGGCATCAGGTTTGATTGATAGGTGTGTCCAAGCATAACCGTCAACACCCGTCATGAAAGCGCATTCGCCGAACAATTGCTAGATGATAAACAATTTTATAGTTAAGGTGCGGAAGCAAATATTAGCCGGGATGGCCGAGTGGATCAACCCTGAAAGCTGGGGTCTAAAGGCGCAGAGAAACCTACGCGTAAGCCTTGAGTGATCCCCAAAGGGAGCCTGTGGCCCTTACGGGCCTCGAGGGTTCGAATCCCTCTCCCGGCGCCAAGAAGTAGATTGAATCTCATAGAGCGGCAACAAAGCCAGAACCTCACCTTCCATGAGTAGTCGGTTCGAAACTCTTCCTCTTCACAGGCTACATTAAAGAAGATGTTTGCATCCGTCCAAGACGCGCAGTCTCCCTCCTAAAAATCTAAAAGCTTACGGATCTCTTCTACGATTCTCACGCTCGAGTGATCACTGGGCCAAACTTCTCTCGCTAAACCTCTGTGATCTGCTAGGGAATCTTGAGGTCTTGGTTTGATCAGAATTCAACCATTCTAGGGATGGGTCTAACACTCTTTTTCGATCATCGTCTGGTCAAAGATTATATCTATCACTTTCCGAAATTCTTCCTTAACATTTCAAATCATGCCTGTTCTTCCAGACATGAATGAGGGGAACTACTCGTGCTGAAGCCAGAGGAGAGAACTTTCATGTTGCCCCATGAATAAATTCTTCTAGCATCTCCGCATGTAAGGCAGGAGCTCGAGAATTTCTATCACATGCCTAACTGGCGAAGACAAATTGTGTCTGAACACGATAATATTGTTGAAGGAGCTGCGGAGAAAACAGTAAGCTCTTTTAAGGAGATCACGGATTCAGCCGAGATTAAAGCTGGATGAGTTTTAATAAATCACCCCTTCCTTTCAACCAATTTTAAGGTTCCCTTCTCTGGAGGGGCGTGTAGGAAAGCCATCACCAGCTCCTCATCGCCTGTGTT
>Ga0315298_1003099_pt1 | contig 26929 bp, 24 predicted proteins | sample WHS_1_MG_FD_203077 | JGI IMG/M metagenome (GOLD analysis project Ga0315298, IMG submission 203077) | Extremophilic microbial mat communities from Washburn Hot Springs, YNP, Wyoming, USA - WHS_1_MG | ecosystem: Environmental > Aquatic > Thermal springs > Hot (42-90C) | place: USA: Wyoming... | reverse complement strand
TCTGGCGAGGTCTTATACAGGTTTATGCAGCAACTAAGATGTATGCTATTCTTACTCAACAATATTATCCTCATCCAATGCAATCTGGCCCCTAACCCACGGTCTCAAGTGTGTGTAAAGATCAGCCTGCTGGGGGAGAGGGGAAGGGTGAGCCGCCAAAAGGCGAGCCTCGCCAATGGCGGGGGGAATTTCAAATATTTTTTGATAGGTTTTAAACTCTATTATATAGTATTCATGAATCTCTCACAATAGAACATTAAACCCACCAAAAAATCTTTGGAATTGCCATAAGATTCAGTTTTTGGTATAGTTTTGTAGGTTTGAGAATTTCCTTAGTTTTTAGGCAAAAACATTAAAATACTCTCCCTGAGAGTTGATCACAGAAACGGAGTTTTTGATGAAACCAACCAATGAGTTTCAAAGATTTGAGAGAGAAATTTTGAGAAGTGAAAAATTGGATATAAAGAAAAAATTTAAAATTATTGAGGCCCTTTATAAAGAGGCCCTCGATTTGGGGATCTTTCCCCTTAAGGATTCTCTCGAGGGGATAGACGTGGATATTCGTATTGCAAAGGTGATCAACAGTGTTTCAAAAGATACTTAGAAGGATTGCCTCCCAACTCAAGAAATCTTCAATCCCTTACATGGTGATTGGTGGGCAGGCTGTTCTCATCTATGGTGAACCGAGACTTACCCGGGACATTGACGTTACCCTTGGGATTGGAGTGGGGGAAGTTCAGAGGATAAAAAAGGCCCTTCACGAAATGGGTCTTAAAGTACTTGTTAAGAATGACAGGCAATTTGTGGAGCGGACTATGGTTCTTCCTACCAAGGATATGGAGAGTGAAATTCGAGTCGATTTTATTTTTTCCTTCTCCCCCTATGAGCGGCAGGCTATAGAAAGGGCCAGGGATATCAAGGTAGGGAGAACCCATGTGAGATTTGCATCCCTTGAGGATGTCGTGATTCATAAGGTTATCTCTGGCAGACCCAGGGACCTGGAAGATATTAAATCCATCCTCGTGAAGAACCCAAAATACGATTCAGATTATATTTCAAGTTGGTTAAAAGAGTTTGACCAATCCCTGGATCAAAATTTTTTGCAAGTGTTCAAAAAGATAGAAAAAGAAGTATGGAAATAAGGGTGTCACAAAAAATTTCAATGAAGGGGACGTTGTTGACTAAGTTGAATTACTCTGAAAATAGGGATAGTAACCCTATAATTTGTCTTCCGAGGTTTCCCCTTAGCAATGCCTTCAATTTCCTTCTAAACAGATTCTCCATCTCCATTACAAACCTGTCATAATCAGTGAAATTAGGGGCAGCCCTTCAGAATTCAAATTTTGAATGATTGAATATTTTTCCGTAGGGTAAGCCCTTGTGGCTTACCGAATATTGGTAAGGGACAAGCCCTTACCCTACACATAGTTATTACTTCCGGTATCAAACTACCTTAGGCAATGAACGAGATTTAAAGAGGATTCCTTTAGGGCGGTGGTAGACGATAACGCCCAGGGTCTTTTCTTCCTCTTCCACTGCATCAATCAGTTCTTGAACAACCTCCATCTCCCTGGGAAGGGATATCTTTTCAAGTGATACCCTTAGGGTTTGACCGATGCTTCGAACTTCTGCCTTCATTTTTCGGGTCAGGATGTCACGACGCGACATGACATGGAAATATCCATACCCTGAGAGGACAATCGTGATGATCAGAATGAGGTAGAGGGTTAGCTTAGTACCAAGCTTCATTGATCCATTCCCATTTCTGCCAAAGGGGTCTTCATTCCACAACCTCAACTTTAATGAGGTTGGTTGTGCCCGGGATGCTGATGGGCACTCCTGCAATGATGACAATCCTATCCCCTTTTGAAGCAATCCCTAACTCTTTTGGAATCCTTTTGGACCTTTCTAACATATCATCCGTATCCTTCCAATCTGGAACAAGAAGAGGATAGACTCCCCAGTAAAGACTAAGCCTTCTAACGGTTGAAAGGTGACGACTCAAAGCAAGAATCGGTTGTTTCGGTCTAAGCCTTGAAACCCAGCGTGCTGTACTTCCTGATTCGGTAGGAGTCACAATGGCTACTCCCCCTACCCCTTCGGCCAAAAGGGAAGCAACATGGCTGATGGCCTGGGGTAGATCTGTCTCTACACCTGTCTCCCTTTTTAAAAATTTTTCGTGAGGAAACTCCTCCTCCGCTGTCTGAGCAATCTTTACCATCATTTGAAGGGCTTCAACAGGAAATCTCCCCCTTGCTGTCTCCTCTGAAAGCATCACTGCATCGGTTCCATCATAAATGGCATTGACCACATCCGTCACCTCAGCCCTTGTGGGCTGGGTATGGTCCACCATGGACCTTAACATCTGGGTGGCTGTAATCACAGGTTTTCCAGAGGCATTGGCCTTTCGGATCAACATCTTCTGGATATTAGAAATCCTTTCGATGGGTGTCTCAACCCCAAGGTCTCCCCTTGCAATCATGATCCCATCCGAAATAGAAATAATTTCATCGATATTCTCTAAGGCCTCCCTCCTTTCAATCTTGGCAATCACGGGAATATCGGCTGAATACTCCTTTAAGACCTTCTTTACCCTTTCGATCTCAGAAGCCTCTCTAACATAGGAAAGACCAATGAAGTCCACTCCCTTCTTGATCCCGAAAAGGAGATCCTCGTGATCTTTCTCGGTAAAGGCTGAAGCTCGAATCCTCCCTCCGGGAAAATTCATTCCATTATGAGAGGTCAACACTCCCCCAACCATCACCTGGCATTGGACCTCTTCCTTACTGCTACTGAGAACTTGTAATTCGATGGTCCCATCCGAAAGAAGAATTCTATCTCCAGGATTTACTTCACTGGGGAGAGAGGGATAAGTGATCGATACCCCTCCTTCATCTCCCAGGATCTCTCGATTGGTCAGAACAAATCTGCTTCCTCGTTTCAGTTCAACCCCTCCTGGTTTTACCTTTCCTACCCTTATTTTGGGCCCGGATAAATCCTGAAAAATGGCCAAAGGTTCTTTGGCTTGCTCAGCGATCTGCCGAAGGGATTCGATCTTTCGCTGATGTTGCTCATGAGTTCCGTAGGAAAAATTGAGCCTGGCCACATTCATCCCTGATCGAACCAGGGCCTCCATAATCTCTGGGGATTCACTTGCCGGACCAATAGTACAGATAATCTTCGTCTTTCGTCTCTCTTTATTCGTCATCGAATTTCCCTCATCTTATCTGGATGGTTATTTATTTTAAAGAAATCTTTAATGGAGTTTACTTCATCATATTGAACCACTCTTGAATCCCAAGGCGAATCATCATCATCGCAAAGGCTGCCAATAGGAGTAAGGAGACCTTTGCAATCCCTTTGGCTCCTCCCTCTTTCAAAATCCTCATGATCCAATGAGATTGACTGAAGACGAACCAGACGAGAAGCAGGTTAAGGATGAGGCAGAGGATGGTTGGGATAGAGCCATAGGTATCAACAATCACAAGCAGTAGGGTGAGGACAGCAGGACCGACAATGAGTGGAATCCCGATGGGGACAACCCCAATGGTTTCTTTTGGAAAGGTACGGGTTCTTTCAGGAAAGATTAATTCCACAATGGCAATGATGAAGAGCAGAATTCCACCTGCAATCTTAAAATCCGAAACCGATATTCCCAAAAGTGAAAAGACAAACTTCCCTGCCACCAGGAAACCAACGCTCACCAAAAAGGCAGTGAGGGTGGATTGACGAAGCACCCTCCTTCGCTCAGGCTGTGTCATCTCTGAGGTGAAGGAGACAAAGAGGGGTAGGATCCCCAACACATCAAAGGCCACAAAAAGAGGAATAAAGGGTAGAAGCACCTTAATCGACATCAAAGGTTTTAGAAAATGATTCATCCAATCCATAGGAATAGAATACAAGAATCACAAAGGATAAACAAGTCTTGCTTGGAAAATTAACCAGTGATCCCCTCCTGGCGAGAGAAGGCGAGCCTTCCCCGTTAAACAAGAGGTGATGGAGTCATAAAGAACCCTGGGGATGGATGTTGAGATCGATTCTTCTTCTTACCCTAAAAGATCCATTGCATGTGAAAGGGCTCCCAAAAGGGCGGCCCTCTCATTGAGGATCACCTTGACAGGGATTTCCTCCATCATCTTTGAATAACGACCTTTATCCTTGAAAGCCTCCATAAACCCTCCCTCCTTTAGCTTCCAAAGGATTCTTGGTGCGATGCCCCCTCCAATATAGATTCCTCCAAGGGCCATCGCCTTAAGGGCAAGGTTTCCAGCCTCTGAACCATAAATGGAAGAAAAGAGATCTAAAGCCAGCATGCATCGGTTACTCTTCTTATCACGGGCGGCCTGAGAGATGACAGAGGCAGGATCCTCTTTCCTCATCTTTTCGATAAGCCAGGGCGGATCCTCCTTTGTTTTCTTCATATCCCTAAAGAATTGATAGACACGAAATAACCCTTCTCCTGTTAAGATCCGCTCATAACTCACATGATCAAAACTTTTTAAAAGATATTCTAATAACTCCATTTCTAAAGGGTTCTTTGGACCAAACTCCACATGCCCTCCTTCAGATGGCGAAGGAAGATACTGTTTTCCATCCCAGAAAAGGATCGCCTCACCAAGGCCTGTGCCAGCAGATAGAATGGCCGCATTTCCTTTCCTCCTTTTACCTTGATTCAGGATTACGAAGTCATTCCTTTTTAACATCCTGAGTCCATAGGCATTGGCAACCAGGTCATTAATCACTGATAATTTTTTTAACCTCAGTTTCCTTTTTAGATGGTTTATATCGATGACCCATGGAAGATTGGTCAGTCTCACCTGATTGCCTGTGATTGGAGCAGCCACTCCAAAACAGGCAACCTCAATCTTTCGATCCTTTTCAAGACATTGAGAAAGAATCTCTTCCAATCCGTTATAGATTCTACTTGGAAAGATTTTCTCAAAAAGGGTTCGATAGTGAAGCTTCTTTGTCACAAGATAGATACCGATTCGGGTTTTTGTTCCGCCAATATCCCCTGCCAGGATGGTTTTAGACACAATCCCTCCTCCCTCAAGAATCTTCTTTTGAATGGAGGGTTAAGATCCCCCCCCTTGGATACCATATCAAACCCATCTAATTTTGCAAGAGTAAACTCCTCTTAAAGTAACCCTTTCACTCAATTTGGGGAATGGCCCAAAAGGGAGGTTGGAGAAAATCTTTCCGCCTGAGGCGGATCCGATTCGGTCGGAAGAGCGGTAACCTTAAATTGCTCCCTAAATGTTAAACATCCAACCCTGTCACCTCTTGACCCCATTCCTCTTAGGGTTGTTGGCCCTACATAAAAGATATCCCATGAATCCGCGTTCTAAGATTTTCGAAGGCATCCCTGTCGGGCCCAAAGTTATTCTCACCCTTTAGTGAGGGATTACCTCTTAAAAGCCTTTTATAGACAAGCAGGCCTGAAAATTGTTAAAATAAGGTATCAAAAATCATAAACCAGGTAAAGGAGTCATCGATGCGATATCCCCAGTATAGACCAAGGAGATTGCGGAAAACCGAGTTGTTCCGTAGTTTGATTCGAGAAACCCATCTTTCAACCCAAAACCTCATCTTACCTCTCTTCGTCCGGCCAGGGAAAAGGATTAAAAATCCCATCTCATCCATGCCAGGCCATTTTCAACTCTCCATTGACCTTCTGGTCAAAGAGGTGGCAGAGGCTAAATCCTTAGGCATTCCGGGTGTGATTCTTTTTGGTATCCCGGAAAAGAAGGACGAGCTTGGATCAGAAGCCTATGCAGAGGATGGGATCATTCAGAGAGCCATCAAAACGCTTAAGGAGAGGGTAGATGGCATCCTCATCATCACGGATGTCTGCCTCTGCGAATATACCAGTCATGGACATTGTGGATTGGTAAGGGAGGGAAAGATTCTTAATGATGAAACCCTTGACCTTTTAGCCCACCAGGCGCTCTCTCATGTTCAGGCAGGAGCAGACATGGTTGCCCCTTCGGATATGATGGATGGCCGAGTGGGCGCCATTCGAAAAATCCTTGACGAAAATGGTTATGAGGATATTCCCATTTTGGCCTACTCTGCAAAATATGCCTCCAGTTTTTATGGACCCTTCCGGGTGGCTGCAGAATCGAAGCCCCAATTTGGAGACCGTAAATCCTATCAGATGGACCCTGCCAATGCGAAGGAGGCACTCAGAGAGGTTCGGCTTGATATCGAGGAAGGAGCGGATATCATCATGGTCAAACCTGCCCTCCCCTATTTAGACATCATTTATCGTGTGAAGCAAACCTTTAACATCCCTGTGGCTGCATACAATGTGAGCGGTGAATTTGCTTTGATCAAGGCTGCCTCAACGTTGGGGTGGGTAGATGGAGAGCAGGTGATGTTGGAATCCCTGACCTCCATCAAAAGGGCAGGGGCGGACCTGATACTCACCTACTTTGCGAAAGAGGTAGCCAAAAAATTGGGTTAGAGTTATAAGTGATGAAGGGTGAGTTAAAAATAAAAAACCAAGAATTAAAAACCCCAAACTCTGAACTCCAACCTGATCGGCATCCATTGAGGATGATTGCATGGGAGTTGACACGGAGTTGCAATCTCTCTTGTAGCCACTGTCGGGCCTCTTCAGAGATGGGCCCTTACCCGGGTGAGTTAACCCGAGAGGAGGTCCTAAGGGTGATGGACGAGATCTCCTCGTTTAGTAAACCCATCATCATTATGACTGGAGGAGAACCTTTGTTACGGCCCGATATCTTTGAACTTGCCAGGTATGGAACAGAGAAAGGACTCCGTATGGTGATGGCCACAAATGGCACGTTGATCACAGAAACGGTAGCCAAAAGAATTAAAGAATCTGGAATTCAGAGAATCAGCATCAGCCTGGATGGTCCGGATGCCAAGACCCACAATGCTTTTCGAAAAACGGAGGGCTCCTTTGAGGGCTCGATTCGAGGAATTGAAATGGCAAAGAGGGAAGGCCTCGAATTCCAGATCAATACGACCATCACCCAGGCCAACCTCCATCTTTTGGGTGATATTCTCCGGCTTGCCGTTGATCTGGGTGCGGTGGCCCATCACATCTTTCTTCTTGTTCCAACCGGAAGGGGAAGGGAGCTTAAAGATCAGGAGATCACCGCTCAGGATTATGAACGAACCCTCCACTGGTTTTATGAGCAGAGGGAAAAGGTCCCCCTCCAGCTTAAGGCAACCTGTGCTCCTCACTATTATCGCATCCTCCGACAGCAGGCCAAGAAAGAGGGGAAGAAGATTACCTTCCAAACCCATGGTCTTGATGCCACGACCCGTGGGTGCCTTGGAGGGATATCCTTCTGCTTCATCTCCCATCAGGGACAGGTACAACCCTGTGGTTATCTTGAATTGAACTGTGGAAATGTGAGAGAAAAACCTTTTCAGGAGATCTGGGAGCATTCCGATATCTTTAAGAATCTTCGAAACACAGATCATTACAAGGGAAAATGTGGAAGATGTGAGTTTAGAAAAGTCTGTGGTGGGTGTCGGGCAAGGGCTTACGAACACTCCGGAGATTACATGGAAGAGGAGCCTTATTGTATCTATGAGCCGCTTTAAAAAACTCTTTCGCTTTCGAATCAGCCTGACCTTCAAATTCATCTTGGCCATGTTCTTTCTGGTTTTGGTGAGCTCAGCGGCATTTGGTTATTTTTTTGTGGCCAGGGAGATCAGCCTCCTCCATGAGAATCTTGAGGCCCATGGAAAATCATTGGCCAATATCTTTGGGCTTTTCATCAAGCACCCGTCAGACTTAGAGGATCGAGCCACTCTCCAACGAATAGTCGAAAGGGTCATCCAAGATGAGGAGGTCGTCCAATGCATCCTTCTAAATGCCTCAGGAGAAGAACTGGCCAGTGCAAGGAAACCAGGGGCTCTCTCGACATCAAATTTCTTAGAACACACCCATCAAATCTCACAACCCCTTCGATCCAAAGAAGGTAATCTCATAGGAATGATTCAAATCGGACTCTCTCTTCAAAAACTGGAGGGCAGGGTCTACGGGATGAAACGGGATATCCTGTTGGTCACCATGAGCATTATCGGAGTAGGAATCCTATTCACCATCATTCTGACCCGAATTCTACTTCTCCCCATCGAAAAACTGTCGATGGCTACGGAGAGAATAGCCAGGGGGGAATTGGCTCACAGTGTTGATATTCGTTCAAGAGATGAAATCGGAGATCTGGCCAGGGCCTTTAACCAGATGACTCTCCAGTTGAAGGAATCGAGGCAGGACCTTGAGAAAAAGGTCGAGGAGAGAACACGCCAACTGGAGCAGTATGTTGATGAATTGAACCGAGCCAGGATCTCCACCCTGGAGATGCTTGAAGACCTCCAAAATGCGAAGAGGGAATTGGAGATGGTCAATCGTGAACTCAAAGAGATGGACGAGACCAAAATGAAATTCATAGGGATTGCCTCGCACGAACTCAAGACCCCTCTCACCGCTATAAAATCTAACATCGACTTCATCCTCTCTGAAAAGGAGGGAAGAATCCCCGAACATTTAAAACCCTATCTCATTACCATCCAAAGGAACACGAACCGAATTCAGATGAGAATGGATCATATGCTGGATTTTTCCCGAATCAAATCAGGCCGCCTCCTTCTCTCTCAAGAGCAGATCTTTCTCTCTGAGGTGATTGGCAGTTATATCAACGAAGTCAAACCTATAGAAAAGAAGATCGCTGTGGAGGTCGACATCCCCGATTCCCTTTTTGTCTATGCGGATCGAAATGGTCTCCATGATATCTTTATCAACCTCCTTTCCAATGCCTTCAAATTTACCTCCGATGGAGGTCAGGTCAAGATCAGGGCCAACCGAAAAGATGAATTTGTCCTCCTTGAAATTCAGGATACGGGCATGGGCATTCCAGACGGTGAGCAGGAGAAAATCTTTGAAGAATTCTATCAGGTTGAAACGGGAAAACATGGAGGGACAGGATTGGGGCTTGCCATCACAAAACGACTGATCGAAGAACAAGGAGGAAAGATATGGGTAGCCTCTCAATGGGGGAAGGGGGCTACCTTCTATTTTACGCTCCCGGCTTTGATGGAGAAGGGAAATGAAAAACCCTCTGAATCCTGATGAAAAAAAGGGGAAGGTCTTAATTGTTGATGATGCCCCTGATACCTTGGAGATTCTTAAAAAACTCCTTCAATTTGAAGGCTACGAGGTCATCCTTGCTTCCACCGGTGAGGAGGGAGTGTTGAAGGCAGAAACCGAGATGCCTGAGGTGGTTTTAATGGACATCAACCTTCCAGGCATAGATGGAAATGAAGCCCTCAGAAGGATTCGAAAAACCAATCCCCTCCAATCGGTCGTGATCCTAACCGCCTTTGCCACTGTTGACAATGCCATCCAGGCCCTAAAGGAGGGAGCCACAGACTTCATCAAGAAACCCTTCGAGAATGAGCATCTTATCCATATCGTCAACCAATGTCTCGAGAAATACCACACCTTAAAAGAGAAGGAGAAACTGGAAGAGGAGGTCAAACGCCTCTCCATCACCGATGACCTTACTGGGCTTTTTAACCATCGCCATTTCTTTAAGACCTTGGAGGTAGAGCTGGTTCGAAGAAAGCGACAGAATACTTCCCTTTCGCTCCTGATGTTCGATGTGGACCATTTTAAAAGATATAATGATCTGTTTGGCCATCTGGAGGGGGATAAGGTACTAAGAAAGATCGGGGAAGTGGTCAGACACTCCATCCGTTCCAATGTGGACTCAGGATATCGCTATGGGGGAGATGAATTTGCTGTCCTCCTGATAGGGGCCACCATTGAGCAGGGGCTTGCGATTGCTGAACGAATTCGGACCTCCATTGAACAGGCTGGATTTCAAAAAATTACGGTGAGTATCGGTCTTTCAGAATATCGAGAACAATTCGACTTAGAGGGATTTGTCAAATCTGCAGACGATGCCATGTATGTGGCCAAACACTCCGGGGGGAATCGAGTTTATACAAATATCGTCTAACCGCCAACCCAAAGACTTTTATTTTTATAGAACAGCCTGAATGTGATTTTATGTCCAACCGAGCAAAACTCTTTTTAATCGATGGTTCTTCCTACATCTTCCGTGCCTTTTATGCAATTGGACATCTCTCCAATTCAAAGGGGCTTCCCACCAACGCCATTTACGGGTTCACCCAGATGCTTCTTAAGGTGCTCAAGGACCACCGACCCAACTACCTCGCGGTGGCCTTTGACTCGAAGGCCCCCACCTTTCGGAGTGAAGTTTACAAAGAGTATAAGGCCAACCGACCAGCCATGCCTGAGGGGTTGGTCCCACAACTCCCCTATATTAGAAAAATTATTGAAGGGTATCGAATCGCAACATTAGAGCGAGATGGATTTGAGGCTGACGACCTTATTGGAACAGTAGCCAAAGGAGTGGAGTCTGAGGTGGATGTGGTGATCATCACAGGAGATAAGGATATCCTCCAACTTGTGAATGAACATATTCAAGTCTATGATACCATGAAGGAGAAGCGGTATGGGGTCCAAGAGGTGATTGAACGATTTGGCGTAAGACCTGAACAGGTCGTGGAGGTGATGGGGTTGGCTGGGGATGCGATCGATAACATTCCAGGAGTCCCAGGCATTGGTGAAAAGACCGCCATTGAATTGATCAAAAGGTTTGACACCATTGAAAACCTCCTTGCCCATCTTGACCAACTCGAGAGGAAGAAATTGAAAGAAAGATTAGAAACCCATGGCGAACTGGCCCGTCTCAGCCAGAGGTTGGCAACCATCGATACGAATGCTCCAATCGATTATCACCTGAAAGATTTCTCCCTTCACCCTCCTGATGTAAAAACCTTAAGGGAGATCTTTAGGGAACTTGAGTTTAATAAACTTCTTAAGGACCTTCCTCAGGAAATAGAAGGATCCAGCCCGAATGAGACCAAGGACTACCGACTGGTTACAAATCAGGATCAACTGTTCTCCCTTCTGGAGGACCTAAAGAGGGCGAAGTTATTTTCAATCGATTTGGAAACCACTTCCCCCTATCCGATGTGGGCTGATCTGGTCGGAATCAGCCTCTCCCACAACCCTCTTCAGGCCTTCTACATTCCTCTATCCCACCGGGCCAAAGACTTCGAACAACTTTCCCTTTCCTGGGTGCTGGAACAGATCAAACCTCTTCTTGAGGACGAGGGACTGAAAAAGGTTGGTCAGAACATCAAATACGAATGGATCGTCCTAAAAAAATATGGTGTCCATCTAAAAGGAATCTGTTTTGATACGATGATTGCTTCTTACCTCCTCCACCCCACCAAACATAACCACAATCTCAATGAGATTGCCCGACAATACTTGGATCGTTCTTTGACAGAATATAAAGACCTTGTAGGAACAGGACAAAAGGCCCTCTCCTTCAACCAGGTTGATCTCCAAAGGGCAAAGGACTATAGTTGTGAGGATGCAGAGATCACCCTTCAACTTTACCATCTCCTGATGTCGAGATTGAATGAGGAAGGATTGATGGATCTTTTTCAAGAGGTGGAGATGCCGTTAGTGACCGTCTTGGCAAAGATGGAGATGAATGGAGTGAAGATCGATGTGGACCTTCTTAGAGAATTCTCCAAAGAGATTGAAACGCACCTTCTTGAAAAGAGAGAGCGGATCTATGCCATGGCAGGCGAAGTCTTCAACATCAACTCCTCCCAACAACTGGGAAGGATCCTCTTTGATAAGTTGAAACTGCCCGTGATCAAAAAGACCAAAACAGGGTATTCCACCGATGTCGAGGTCTTAGAAAAACTCTCCCTTCAACATGATCTCCCCCTTGAAGTCCTTGGTTATCGAAACCTCACTAAATTGAAATCGACCTACATCGATGCCCTTCCAAAATTGGTTCACCCCGAAACAGGACGGATTCATACCTCTTACAACCAGACCGTTACGGCCACCGGTCGGCTCTCCTCCAGCGATCCCAATCTCCAGAACATTCCCATTCGTTCTGAGGAGGGGAATCGACTTCGACAGGCCTTCATTCCTGAAGGCGGGTGGGTCATGGTTTCGGCGGATTATTCCCAGATTGAATTGAGAATCCTCGCCCACCTCTCTCAAGATGAAACTCTGGTAGAGGCCTTCCGAAGGGATGAAGACATCCATGCCAGGACCGCCTCAGAGATATTTGGTGTCCCCATCGATAAGGTCACACCTGGGATGAGGAGGGAGGCCAAGGTGATCAATTTCGGCATCATCTATGGGATGAGTGCTTATGGTCTTTCCCAAGAATTAGGATCGGACCCCAAAATTGCACAGGCCTATATTGACCAATATTTTAAAAAATACCCGGGGGTTTGGGCCTATATCGAAAAGAGTCTTGAGGAGGTCCGTCAAAAGGGGTACGTGACCACGCTTTTTCATCGCCGTCGTTATCTTCCAGAGGTTTCCTCTCCAACCTCTACCACTCGACAGGCTGCAGAAAGAATGGCCATCAACACCCCCCTCCAAGGCACAGCGGCCGATATTATTAAACTGGCGATGATCCGGATTCAAAACCGAATCGAGCAGCAAGGGCTTTCGACCAAAATGATTATGCAGGTTCACGATGAATTGATCTTTGAAGTCCCTGAAGAAGAAACCTCAAAGGCTTTACCCATGATTCAGAATGAAATGGAAAATGTGGTCTCCCTTACCGTTCCCCTTAAGGTCTCCATCCATTCAGGAAAGAACTGGGCAGAAGCCCATTAATCCATAAGTTGGGGTTGGAGAGATCATGAAAAAGATAGCCATCTTTATCTTAGTTGGGTTGATAGGTTACTCCTCTGTGAGTTTATGTCAGGAGCTCTATCGATGGGTGGATGAGAGGGGAGGGGTCCATTTTACAGACGATTTGAGCAAGGTCCCTGAGAAATATCAGGATCAGGTTCAGACGAAAAAACCTTCGAAAGAACCAACGCCTCCTTCTTCAATCCCCCAGGAAACAGAAGCAGTCAAAGAATCGGAAACAGCCCCTGTGACGAAGGACCTTTTAGGACGTGGAGAGGAGTGGTGGCAAGCCAAGGTAAAAGAGTGGAATGATAAATTGAAAGAGGCACAAAAAAATTATGAGACCGCCTATTCCGCTTGGAAGGCGAAAGAGAGGGAATTGGAGGAGTCAAAATTTAAACCCGATAGCCTCAAGAGGAGACTTAAGGCAGACATTAAACGCCTTGAAGAAAAAGCCAACCAATGGGAAAAACAGGTCGAAGAGGCAAAGACGATGTTAGAGAAGGTCCTACCCAGACAGGCGGAGGATTACAAGGCAGATCCAAACTGGCTCAAATTGAAAGAGCAATGAACAAAGAATCCAAGGCCTTTTTCTAACCTTTTACCTTCGATAACGCCTCAAATGGATATTACTCGTCCATTGAACTCTCACCCTAATTTGTTTAAAATGAAATGGTCCTCTTTGAATCTCCCTCTTTGCGAGGAGGATTGGAAATGAAAGTCAAAAAATCCACTCTGACTTATTTCCCCTTTCAGGAGATAAAGGCATTACTTCAATCCAGGCAGATCCAACTGCCGAAGCAAACGAAGAGGAGTGGGGGCAATCCCATGGAGGACCTCACTCCCCAACAGGAGGAAAAGTTATTTTACGAAGCGATGGAGGGAGTGACGCCAATCCCTAAAGCGAATCGGGTTGGAAAGGGTCCAAAGATTACGGTCCCTCCTCAATTTAGAGAAAAAGAAGAATCAGAAGCCCTCTCCCGCCTTATCCATCTCATCCAACATGGGAAAGGGTTTAATCTCATGGATACCCAGGAATATATTGAGGGCACAGGTTATCATATTCATCCCGATGTAGCGAGACGGCTCCACCGAGGAGATTTCTCGATTCAGGCACACATCGACCTCCACGGACTAAGGGTGGAAAAGGCAAAGGAGGCCTTTGAAGAATTTTTAAAATGGGCGGTGACCCATAATAAACGAGGACTTCTAATCATCCATGGCCGAGGACTCTCTTCGCCCTCAGAACCTGTCTTAAAGAAGAAAGTGGTGGAATGGTTGACTCATGGTCCATGGCGAAAATGGGTGGTGGCTTATTCCAGCGCAAGGAAATGCGATGGAGGGTTGGGGGCAACCTATGTCCTCCTGAGAGGCCATCCTGTCACAAAGCGACTAAGGCAAAGGCCAAAGTCCTCTTCGGCCAAACTCAACCCACATTCCTTTCGGGAGAAAGAACATGGGAGTTAAACTTTTTAAAAAACCAAAACTCGAAAACCCAACAATGTTTGTGGGTTGGCCTGGGATTGGAAATATTGGCATTCTTGCAGTCAGTGCCTTAAAAGACCAGTTAAAGGCTGAACCTTTGGGTGAAATTGAGAGTTGGGATTTCTTCTATCCAAGGAAGGTCTTCATTCAGGATGGGTTATTAGAAGGGTTGGAATTTACATCGAATCAATTCTATTATAAACGCCTTGGTCATAAGGACTTACTGTTTTTCATCGGTGAGGAGCAACCCGCTGTGGGAGGAAGAATGTATGCGAGTGGTGAAAAGGCTTATCAGATGGCAAACCTGGTGATCGATGTGGCTATCCAGTTTGGTTGTAAGAGGGTCTATACCTCCGGGGCTTGCGTCTCTCTGAGCCATCATCAACTTAAGCCCAGGGTAATTGCCGTAGTCAGTTCGAAGGCCTTAATCCAGGAGGTCAAAAAATATCCAAATACCATTCTGATGAGCGAATTGGGCGAGAGGGGTGAGGGAGAAGGGACGATCACAGGGCTTAACGGGCTCCTCTTAGCAGTGGCCAAAAAGAGGGGGCTGGAGAGCCTCTGTTTGATGGGGGAGATTCCGGATTGGCTTTCAGGGGCATCTTTTCCCTATCCAAAAGCCTCCCGGTCAGTTCTGGAGGTATTTAGGGAGATATTAGAGGTGGAGATCGATCTTGGATTTCTCGATAAAACCGAGAGCCAGATTGAAGAGATGGTTGAAAGTTTCTATGCTAAATTTCCTCCGGAGTTAAAAGAGGAGTATGATCAGAGGAAATCCTTTGCACAGATACCACCTGGAACGATTACTGTCCAGGCCCAGATCTTCGTGGACGAACAATTTAAAGAAGGAGGAGAGGGTGAAAAGAAACCCAGTTAGGATCTATAAAACCGTCTCCCTTCAATCCCCTCCTCTCCTTGTCAGTTGCCAGAGCCAGGAGGTAGGGAAACTGGGCCCTGAGGTGATCGATTTCTTAATTAAAAAACTTAATGGGCAATTCCTTGGTGAAATAGACCCTTTGGGGTTTTTCTCATTTGGAGGGGTGAGGTTTAAAGAAGACCTTGTCCAGGTTCAAGAGTGTAAATTCTGGGCTTGTGAGGAAAAAAATCTTCTAATCTTCAAAAGCGATGAACCCCTCTTCGAACATTATAAATTCCTCAATGCGATTTTGAATTTTGCCAAAGATCACTACCAGACCAAAGAACTCTTTACCCTGAGTGGAGCGATCTCCCTTATCCCTCATACCCGGCCAAGAAGAATGTGGGCGGTGTTCAATCACCCGGAGATGAAGCAGAGACTACAGGGTTATGGGCTGGAGAGCATGACCTGGGAAGGACCTCCCGCTATCAGCAGTTACCTCCTTTGGGTTGCAAAGGCAAAAGGAATATGGGGGATGAGCCTCTGGCCAGAAATCCCTTTTTACTTAGGCAACCATCAAGATTCCCAGGCTATTTACCAGACTCTGTCCTTTTTAAATCAAAAATTTGATCTCCATCTCGATTTGGTGGAGTGGGAAGTAGAGGTTTCCATCTTTAATAAAAAGATGGCTCGCCTGAGAAAGGAAAACCCTGAAATCGACCAAACCCTTAGTCTGTTAGAAAAAGGGATGAGTCTGGATGAAGAGGATCAATTAAAATTAACGAAAAAGATTGATGAATTCCTTCGAGAAAGAGATTGACGCTCAAAAACCCTCCCCTGCTTTTGATCAGAATTTAAAGGGTCAAAAAGAATTGGAAGGTTCCCTCAAGACCAAGACCATATTCCTGACCCAAAAATATTTGAATCGCTGGATCTTATCAAACCCATCCTCTTCTGCCTTCTTTGTCTGTCTGTTTTCCATTACCCTTACCTACAGGGTTTGGCTCACCATGGAACTGTTCACCCATCCAATCAGGCCTTTCGACTTTAATCCCAACCTCTATCCTTTGGGGTTGATGCTTCGCTTATGGCCCCAGGATCTTATCCTCATTCTCATCCTCTCACTTCTTACATGGTTCATCTCTCAAATCCATCTCCTGAGGAATCCCAAAGGAGCCCCCACCTTCATGAGGGCTTTGGGGCTTACTGTTTTGCACATTCTTATCATTACCTTAACCCTCATCTATGGAATCCACAAAAGGCTCCTCTTTGAGGTTCAGTCAGGATTAGACTACTCTGTGATGGCAGAGGCCTTCACTAATTTTCCACTCGAGGAGGTCTTCAAATTTATTGGAGTAGGAGACATCCTTTTTCTCATCTTTCCGATTGGGCTCTTTGACCTGCTCCTCTTTGGACCGTTAAGGCTAAGAATCTGGGGGGCGAGGATCTCCCTCTCACTCTTCATCCTCTTTTTATTGACCTTCCCTTTCTTAACCCCTACGAAGACGAAAACTATTCCCTCAGAGATACGATTAAACCCTGTTGTTTTTTTTGTTTCCGATCTTGCCAACACCACATTTACACGATATGTCACAGGCCCGCAAGAAAGGTTAGCCAACAAAAACAAACCTCAAGACCTTGGTAATCTAAGACCCCATGGTTTTGAAACACTGCCAACGGTAAAGAACGAAACTCCTTGGAATTTGGTCCTAATGATTATGGAATCAGTTGGAACAAGATACATTTTTGACAACCAGGATGGTCCCATGCCCATGCCTTTCCTCTATCAACTTTCAAAGAAGGGATGGTTTCTCAAAAGGCACTTTACCACTTCCAATGTCAGTACAAAGGCAATCTTCTCGATCCTGAGCGGTCTTTATGACCTTTTTGACCGTGAGACCTTTTCCACACGACCCGATATCTACCTCCCATCCCTCTATCATTTCTTGGGGAAGAATTATGAGGGTTTTCTCGTAACCCCTACCTCTCCGATCTGGTACTTTCCCATCGCCTTTGTGAGAAACAGTGGACTTTCAGAAATCCATACCTATGAAAATTTGAATTTTAAAATCAAAGAAGAACGAACTTCTCTCGGCCGTTATATCACAAGGGATGAAGTTCAAAGTGTTGATTTCTTTATTCAGAGATTAAGGAAGGCCAAGGAACCCTTCTTAGGGATATATATAAGTTTTACTGCCCACTTTCCTTATTTTGATTATGGAGAACCTTACAGGGTCAGAGGGGAGGAGTCTTTAAAAGACCGCTATTATAATAACCTTCATCTGCTCGATCACCTGCTGAAAAGGATTTACGACCACCTCGACAGTCAAGGGCAATTGGATCGCACCCTTTTGGTCATGGTTGGAGACCATGGTCAAGCCTTCGGCCAACACCGTCCGAACAATTACATGCATTATCGATATAGTTATAACGTGAATCTTGAGACCCCAGCAGTCCTTTACCAACCTAAACTTTTCAAACCCAAGGTGATCGATCGGCCCACAAGCCATGTGGATCTACTTCCAACCCTGCTGGATGCCATGGGAATCTCCTATGACCCAGCCCTCTTCGATGGGGAATCACTTTTCCATAAGGATATGAATAGGAGCACCATCTTCGTTTACGGATTAGAGGGATGCATCTCCTCCCTGGATAGACAGGGGATCAAGGTTCAACATTCGCTCAAAGACCATAGAAGTTGGGCTTTTGATCTAAAGATTGATCCAGAGGAGACTAATCCTCTTGAGGCCTCTCGCTTTCCCCTTCAACTTGAATATCTCCTTCGTTACACAAAAACCCACGGTCAAAGGCTCATTCAATATAATGATTCTCTCAAGGAAAAAAGAGCGGTTGGACGTAAATGACCTTAAGATTATGGAGAATGGGATATCCATTTCTCCTTGAATTGATGGATGGGAAAGAGTTCGAGGTAAGGGACGAAGGCCAAACTGACCTTACCTTGATCCAAGATCTTGGATAAAATTTCCTCAATCTCCTTCAGAGGAGCCAACTCAAAACTTACCGCCTCATTGCTCTTCCAATTGAGAACCCAAACCTTCATCAACACCCTCGAGGGATCACCCACCGATTGAATCGCCTTCTTCGTTACCTCTCCCATCAGGTCAATGGCCTCTCCCACATCGATATTTCTGCTTTTCATCGCCTGACGGTGGTAAGCCATGATAGCATAATAATCGAAATGGTTCTTTAGCGCGGCACTGAGGGTTTGTGAAAACCAGGCAATGGAATTTGTGGAATTGAGGATCGTTTCAAAATAGAGATTGATGGCAAACTGTAGGTTTGGATTCGATTCCCTCGCTACCGTCATCAATCGTTTGGCCACACTCATCAGCCACTGGTTCTTCCACTCTGCCCAAGTCCAGAAACCCTCGGTATAGGATTTTACATAATATTTTCCTGTATCCGACTTATAGGGCTCAATATAGAATCGCTCAGGATGGGGAAGATACCCAAACTCTTTTTGGAAGGCTCTATTGGCCTCTGGGCTGAAATCCTCATTATGCCTAAGAATCAGATCGTCCTGAAAGAGAATCCCGTCAATCGGATAACGACCCAGGTCTCGGAAAAGACCCTCGAGACGTTTTAAGACCTCTGGATGGAAAAGATTATATCCCCTGGCAATCTCCATCCGTTTTGTCTCAAAATTATAACGTTTACATCGATACTCGGGATGTCCCGTTAACCCATAGTCCGCAAATCGCGTGGTCATCCAGGCAAATAGGTCCAGTCCATTGCGATGGGCCATCTCAACCAGTTTGCCCAAGATATCTTCAACCACTGGAGCATGTTCTGTCTGAAAATAAACTCCTTCCTCAGCGAGAGGCTTTACAAATCGATAAATGCGATCCCCTTTGTTTTGAAAGACCCTAAGGATCAAGGTATTCACTCCCGCCTCTTTCAATAATCTCATCTTCTTATCGACTTCCTTTAGGCTTCTTGAATCCAAGTAGGAGATCTGCGCGCAGATTCTCCTCTTCACACCCTCTTTCGAAGGCGTAGGTTTTGGAGAAGATAGAATCTCCTTCTCCTTTAACCTCTCTTTTGAGAGTTGAATCCCCTTCTCTGCCTCTTTCACCCTGTCCCCATCCGGGTAAGTTTTTAAATAGAGTGTTAATTGCTCAATGGCCTCTTCATAGTTACCCATCTTCATGTAACAAAGGCCTATCATATATTGGGAGTAAGAGACCAGTTTGCTCGCGGAGGAGTGCTGAACAATTTCTAAAAAACCCTTCAGGGCCTCTTCACAACGATCCTTATGATAGAGTTCCATGGAGGCATCATAAATCTCTCCAGGGGTTAGGGACTTCTCCTGACCTCCAGTGTATAAAGAGAATGAAAAGATAAAAAGGATTAACATCAATCCACCCAGCCACCTTCTCATGAGAAACTCCTTTGATGAAATCTTTTTAAAACTCTGATGATTCACATCTTAAACAAGAGGTCAATGGCCTCTTGAACCGTTTCAACTCCAACCCTCTCCATACCCTTTATCCGATGCATCTTCCCAAAATTCTGTTTGGGCATTAAAGCCCTCTTAAATCCCAATCGTTCCGCCTCCCTGAGCCTATTCTCGGACTGGCTCACCCCCCTGATCTCTCCACCTAATCCCACTTCGCCAAATACAACGGTTTCAGGATCGACCATCCTATCCTTAAAGCTTGACGTAATGGAGGCCATTGCTCCGAGATCTGCCCCGGGTTCTTCAATCCTGATCCCTCCAGCAACATTTAAGTAAATGTCGTGGTTTGAGAGACGGATTCCCAATCGTTTCTCCATTACGGCTATAATTAGGGAGAGACGATTCACATCCATCCCTTGAGCGGTTCTCCTCGGGAGACCAAAATTCGAGGAAACGACCAAGGCTTGAAGTTCAACCAAAATGGGTCTCGAACCCCCGATGCATGGGACAACCACTGAGCCAGAGGCCCTTCGGGTTCTTTCAGAAAGGAAAAATTCAGAAGGGTTGAGGACCTCTGTCAACCCCGAATCCTTCATTTCAAACACTCCAATCTCATTGGTGGAACCATAACGGTTCTTAACCGCTCTGAGGATGCGGAAGGCATGGTTTGCTTCTCCTTCAAAATAGAGAACTGTATCCACCATATGTTCCAAGACCTTCGGCCCTGCGATAAACCCCTCCTTCGTCACGTGTCCGATGAGAAAGATTGGAATGGAAAGATGTTTTGCCAGGTAGAGCAACCGACTGGATGCCTCTCTCACCTGACTGATTGAACCGGGTGTAGAAGGAAGTTCAGAGCAGTAGATCGTCTGAATCGAATCCACCACTACCGCATTAGGTCTTAGGGTCTGAATATCTTGAAGGATCTTTTCCAGAGAGGTCTCAGAGACCACCAGTAGGTCTTTTGATGAGATGTGTAGCCGATCTGCCCTCATCTTGGTCTGCTGGATTGACTCCTCCCCCGAGATGTAAAGCACCCTCATCCCTTTTGAGGCCAATCGGTCCATCACCTGAAGAAGGAGGGTGGATTTGCCAATGCCTGGATCCCCTCCGACTAAAACCACAGAACCTAAGACCATCCCACCTCCCAAGACGCGATCAAACTCCCCGATTCCAACTGAAATTCTACTTCTCTCTTCAGAAATGACTTCCGTAATAGGGATAGGGGCAGTGCCAGTCTCTATGCCAAGAAAATCCCGCTCAGAGACCTTCTCCTCCACAACCCTTTCCTCAACAAAGGTGTTCCATTCCTGACACCCTGGACACTTTCCAAGCCATTTGGGAGTCTGATAACCACAGGTCTGACAGACAAAATGGGTTTTGGCCTTGATCATAAGGTAATCAATAAAACTCCCGGTCAACTCTCTTTCTTCGTTGCTGAGAAAAGATGGAAGCATTTTAACAGAAAGGATTCAGGAGGTCAAAAGATAAAATGAGTCCGATTTCTCAAATCTCTTTGATCATGACATTTCCTGGAGCTTTCTCTGAGACTTCTGAAATACTCCTTAGACAATTGGAAATCTTTTCTACCTCCTCAGAATGGTGAAAGGCGTCAGGGCTCATGCCACGATGGTCATAGGCATCGATCACATCTTTTAAGGTAAGGTTTTCAATCGATCTTCCTACCTGAAAGGTGGGCTCGCGTTTGCTGCCTGTTATCGTCTCAACCACAAGCCCCACATCGATCAACTCATTAAGGAGTTGTCGAACAAGGCGAACTGGAATTTCTAACAGCCTCGAAATGTTCATAGCGGTCAGGGCCATCTCTCCTTGAGAAAACTTCTTGGTCAGCAGATGAAAGATCTCAAGGGCGAGCTTCCTTTTTGAGGCAATGCTCAAACGAGAATAATCTGGGTGAAATCCGAAGGTTTCATAATGTTCATTGGCATAAGAAACCTCTGCTCCGAAAAGGACAATCATCCAACTGAGTTGAAGCATTCCCAAAAAAAGGGGCAAGGCAGCAAAACTTCCATAAATGGCCCCATATTTCGCAGCTCCAATCTGGAATTTAAAATATAGCCACTGAACGATTTGAGCAATCGTCCCTGCAGAAATTCCACCCAATATAGCAGACCGGATTGGAACCCTGGTGTTGGGCAGGATAAGATAGAACATGGTTAATAAAACCCAAATGGACACATAGGGTAAAAGGTTGAGCAGGAGGAGGATGACCGAACTAAATATTCCCAGGAGGGCGATTTGATTCATCACCAATTTCAACTGGCTTGCCACAAGGAAAGTGGCACTACTGGAAACGACCAGTAGCACGGGTGCAAAGACCATCAAGGCAATATAGTCGCTAAATTTTCTTACAAGGGTTCTTCCTTTCTTCACTTCCCAGATATGATTTAACGACCCCTCTATCTTTCCTAAGATGGATATCACTGTCCAGAAGAGCATCACAACCCCAATCCCAGCGATGAGCCCTCCTTTTGCCTGATCCAGGAGTCTGTTGGAAAACCCCAGAATTTGTTGAGTGATATCTGCTTGCCAATTGGCCTTGTCAGCCATCTGGAGGATCTGTTTTTCAATCATTCTCTCAAGACCAAAACCCTTTGCAATCGCAAACGCCACGGCCACCACAGGAACCACATTGAGCAGAGAATAATAGGTCAAAACCGAAGCCGTCCTGTGACAACGATCCTTTAGAAACTCTTGGAATGCTAAAAGAAATACTCGGAGATACCTAAGGCCAATGGCTTTTAAAGGATGAAGGTCCTTTAAACGAATCTCCCATATTCCTGTATTGAAGAATTTTACAATTTGAGAAATCATCGTATCCCTTACCCTTTCTTCTTTCATTTCTATCCTGCCTTCAGTTCAGAGGTGCAGTTCGGACATCGGATGGCCTGAACCGGGATTTTCACCTATTCCCAAACCTCGGATTACCATAAAATCCTCCTTTGTCCCTTAGGGTATAATATGAGAGATTAATATGATTTAATAACCATTTAGAACGATAGTCAATAAATATTTTTGGTTGTACCTTGAAAATAGCTTTTTCGTTCACCCTTTCCCTCCCTCCCCAAGGGTAGAGGATAAGGTAAGCCGCCAAAGGCGAGCCTCGCCATGGACGAGGGGGATTTTCATGGTTCGTGGGTGACAAAACTGTCATGAAAAATTACGGAATAATCATTATGGACATCATCGTCGAAAAAATGGTGGGGATCTGGGGGAGCCTCATGACTTAAGAGGATTGTAGAAAATCCAGGTTAGCTTTTAACACTTCGCCCTTTTTATCTGCTCACTATGGCAATTCCCCCTCACTGTCGGCAGACAGAGTTAAGGTAATAGTTTAGTTTTTCCAAAATTCTCTATCTAGTCAGTTTACTCAAATATCTTCATCATAATCCCATGCGAGCCAGGGTGGTGAGTCAACCCGAGGAGTATCGTTGGACTAGCCACGGGGAGTACCTTCGGATGGACAAAAATGTTTCCAATGCCTGACACCAAATTTTCTTACTCATACTCTTCTGCCCTTTTTACCACCTTTGCCCTTACCGGATTCTGCTCTATTTACCTCATGACTTCCCCCCTTTTGGAGATAGGTTAGAGAAGAAGAGAAGCTCTTTCTTATATCAGGAATATTTTTCTCTCTTGACAGGTGCCTTTTAAATGGGTGACAACTTTTCGTAATAAACCATTAAATCTTAATTTTCCAAACTCCATTTCTCGCCTTCCAAGTGTATAATCCCCTTTCTTTTTAGATATTGTTGGGCATTCCTTACAAGATGTTTCCACTTTTTGCCAAAATGCTGACCATCAATCACGCGATCAATTGAGTCATCGCAAATGTCTGGATGAATATTTTGGATAAAGGGGTGCAATTCCTCGGTAGATAGAGGTCCTTTAGTTTCCAAAAGATATCTTATAGTTTCAGCAAATATAGAATTTATAGTTTTCCCTTTTATACGATTTCGTAAAAATTTTGTTTTTAGATTATCTTCCTTTTGTTTTAAAAATCTATTTAAATTTTTGAGTTCTATACTTTTTTCTATTTTCTGTCGTAACTCTCTAATCTCTTTAATATCATTCTTGATATCCTCGATTGTTTTTCTATCAAAAATATTCCCCAGACCAAAATATTTATTCATGTCGCTAATCATAATGGATACAATTTCTCTGTCTCGTAAAATGATCCCATATTCATAATTTTCTCTCAACCCGCCTCTAGTCAAATTTGCCGAAGTTAGAAATGCAATTTTATTATCAGCAATGTAGGTTTTTGCATGTAATTTCCCTAGAGAGGAAATATGGACATCAAATTTGCTCCATAACTTCAGTAAGGATTCTATATCAAATCCTAAACTGGCTATATTAGTCAAATCTAAGTTTGTTAGTATTCTTAAATTTCCAACCGTAGCATTATCCAAAATAACTTTGATGCCATAATCCTTTATAAAGGGAGTTGCTATAAAAAGAGTATCTTCAGCCTCTTTAAGGATTTGGCTTAACTTATCTTCTAAAGGAGATTGAACAAATTCATAAAATTTCATATCTTACCTTTTTATAAAAATATCCATCCTGTATAGAAATCATATCCACATTTTTGACATACTCCACCATAATAATCGAGATATTGTTTGTCAATGACCTCCTCTTTACAATTAGGGCACCGAAATTGAACCTTTTTGCAATCAAGAACATTTTGTTTTATTTTTTTAATTTTTAATTTTTTTATTTTATTGTTTTTCATATATGGCCTTTTTTAATTGTTGTTCCTATTCCCAGAAAAGGGTCTAAGACCAAATCAGCAGGATAAGAAAAGAGTTTTATAAGTCTATAGGGTATTTCTTCAGGAAAAGGACAAGGATGGTCATATTGATTCGGTGGAACAGGGGCAATATGCCAAATATTATTGGCTAATTCTCTTGTAAATAAATCGTCGATAGGGATTTTATTTTCTTCCTTTTCCACCCTTGTCCTGTTTTTGTAAATCTTAGGTCCAGGTTTTCTGAATATCAAAATATACTCAGTCATAATATTAGGGCAATAATAACCGGGATATGGATTTTGAATTGTTACTCCTGCCCTTTTTACTCCACCCGTCACCTTATACCAGATAATATCCTGATGAAATTCATATCCTATGTTCTCCATTAAAGAGATAAAATGTTGAGGCAAAGGATAGTGCTTTCCATTAAATAGAACTGTCCCAATAACAACACAGCAAAATTTTCCTGGACTTAATACCCGATAACATTCAGAAAAACAAGTTGTAAGCCAATCTAAATATTCTCGGTATTCATTACCTTTTCTTGTTCGGAAATTTTTTGTATTATCTTCTATATGTTGCTCATAATCAATGGCATTCCAATAGGGCGGGGATGTAACGATTAAATCTACCTGCCCTTCTTTAAGCTCTTCCATTTTTTCACAAGATTTGAGAAAAATTTTGTTCATAATCAATACCTCTTTACAATAGTCGCCATTTCGTATAACTTGTTTGTATCCGAAATATTCCAAATATCCCTACTCTGGCTGAATAGCCAAAACCTCCCTCTCCTCACATTTTTTCACTTATCACCCCCTTCCTTTAAATCCAAAGTATCCCGTGGATTTTTTATTTTACCGATACCTTTGGTGCTTATACCCTTTGCCCCTTTGATGTGAATAAGCATTCTATTGCTGTCTATATCCTCAGCCCTTAATCCTACTACTTCGCCAACTCGCAATCCAGCAGAATAAACAAACATCCGTATTGCTTTGTGTTTCAGATTATCTACTGAATTGATGATTTTTGCAACTTCTTCTTTGCTTAAGACAACAGGAAGTTTTTTATATTTTCGGGTGTTCCCAAGAGATTTACCTCCAATCTCCCAACAAGATAAAAGGCGCCCAAAAGAATGGATGGGAGCATTCAACCACCTCCTCGGTCCCTTTTGAAGGGGGTTGGATCACACCTCCTCCTGCCCGGGTCACTGTAAAGCGAACCGTAGATCTCATCAAATCCAGTTGAGCCTTCCGGAGGGCTTCGGCCTTGGACAGGGTCCTCATATTTTGATAAAAATTTTTCATAATCTGGACCGTCGAATCATCGGAGACCTTCCACAACGATGCCACCACACTGGGCGCTCCTGCATGGATAAATGCCCTGGAGAGACCTACCAGATCGTCTCCCTGAGGAAAGTCGCCTGCTTCACCTTTCACCAAACCCGTCTCACATGCGGAAAGGGTAACCAAATTTGCCTTGATCTCTAAATCAAAGATCTCACTCACCGTCAGCTTCCCATCATCCTTTTTGGAAATAGCAAATCTAAGATTAGATTTAAGAGGATTAGATTCGATCATCTCACCGTGAGTTGAAAGTAGCATCAAATCATATTTGGTTCCATAATCCTTCACAGCGGTCTTCGTGGCCTGTTCGCCTGTGAGGACCATATTCTTCTCAAAGATGGTCGAAATCTCCTTCACCTCCACCTCCGCCGCAGGAAGGGGAGGCAGTCCGGTCGTCGGGTTTCCCACGGCAAAGAGATCCGAACGATTCCCCTTGTTCTTTGCCCGCGCGTATTTCAGAACGCTTGCTGAGGGTAAGTAACTGATCGTGAAGGATTCAATGAGATACTTCTTTTCTCTTGAGAGCAAGGCTTGAAAAGGAAGATAATGGAGCATCCCATGGGGAACAATAACAAGATGCTTCTTTCCGGAAAGTTCCTCCATTACAGGTTTCATCAGGATCTCGTGGAGGTCAATGAGAGGTCTTTCATAAACCTTGGTGAGAAGCCGATCCAAAGTAATCCCCTCCACAGCCCTTCTCCTGAACTCCCTAATCTTTTCAAAAATTGTTCTTCCATCCGCCCTTAAAGGGAAAATAAGAATTTTTTGGGAGGTGACCAAAAAGAGATATTGATTTTCTGTACCTATGAAATATTCGAGGAGCACGGTCTCCCCGTCCAGAAGTTCTTGAATCTCGCTTGCCTGAATGGGGTTGATTGTAACCAGTGAGGCTAACTCTGGATTCAGCCTCTCAATCTTTTTAAGAATGGTTTTGTATTTGGCCCTTAAGAGTTCTCCCTTATTAAGGAACTTTGCAATTTCTTTACCCTCTAAACTCTCTCCCTCCAGACCCGGAGGCCCTTCAAGTCCAATGCCCTCTTCTTTCACAGATAGTTCTTCGATCTGTCTCCGGAGGGACCTTTCCTGGATGAGCAATTCATTTTCTTCTCTATTTTTTGAAGAGAAGGCCTTCCCTGCTAACATCTCGAGCATCACCCTTGCCCTGGCCCGTTCTATATAAAGCGGCATAATTTTTGACAATCATAAATAGGGTGTAAGATAATTTTCCACCAAATGGGGACGATTTTGGATATCACGAAATACAGTTTTGATTGAGTAAATGAGCGCATAAACCGTCGGG